>Ga0335069_10005699_pt1 | contig 18264 bp, 16 predicted proteins | sample Lox_Sample_11_FD_206714 | JGI IMG/M metagenome (GOLD analysis project Ga0335069, IMG submission 206714) | Soil microbial communities from Loxahatchee National Wildlife Refuge, Florida, United States - Lox_Sample_1.1 | ecosystem: Environmental > Terrestrial > Soil > Wetlands | place: USA... | reverse complement strand
GCTACTGCTGGTCATCTATCACATGCTTAAACGCGGAACTGAATACTACGAGCTCGGCGCTGACTTCCTCGACCGCCTGCGTGAACAATACCTGGTCCGCTTCCACCTCAAACGCCTCAAACAACTCTGCCTGTCTGTGTCCGTCGCACCCACGATCGCTTGAGTATTTTCACGGCAGATCCCTCGACTACGCTCGGGATGACAACTCGAGGAGGGGGCGAGCGCCTGACCGACTCGAAACTCGCCACTCACACATCCATGCGGTCCAGCGCCCTCCGGTAGTCCGCAGGCTCCAGGTCGTACCACTCCCGCGCCAGGTCCAGCCACGTCGGATTCGTCTTCTCGATCAGCGCGATCTTCTTCTCGCGCCGCCAGCCCTTCAACTGCTTCTCGCGCGCAATCGCCCGCTCCACGTCCTGGTGGCCCTCAAACCACACCAGGCGGTCGCAGTTGTAGCGCGCCGTGAAGCCCTCGTGCTCGCGCCACTTGTGCTCGAACACCCGCTTCTGCAGATCCCCCGTTACCCCGATGTAGAGGGTATGGCTGCGGCTCGCCATGATGTAAGTGAGGTAGCTGCCCTCGTGCATGCGCGCATGTTACTCCCGCCGCGCCAGTCCTTCCTGTGATGGGCATCGCAAAGCAACCGCGGATCCCCATTCGACTACGCTCAGGGCAGGCTCTCGACTCCGCTCGGGATGACAACAAGAGGCGAAGCGTCCCTGGTTGGCCGGTCGCTCGGGTGCCCCTGGTCTCGATTCTGAGACCCGGGAACCACGAACCCCAACCCGCCCACCGTCCCACATCTACAGCTTTTGTCCCTTATCTTTCTCTGTTCCCTTGTTCTGGGCCAGCGAAGCAATTGTCCAAAATGTGATGGGATCACGTACCATCCGCCTCCAATTGGGACGGGATCTGGTACCAAAAACCCTGGAAAACGGGACCGGATCTGGTCACACGCCATGAGAAATGGGACCGGATCGTATCCCGTTTGTGCCGAAAAGGGACGGGATGACGTCCCATTCTGCGCCGGACTGGTACCGGAAAACGTCCCCCGAACAATGCGCTCCACAGCCCCTAACCCGCTGAAACAAAGCGCGGTTAAGCACCAGCGCCCCCTATGCAACAGCGCGAATTCCCCTCCAGAATCGAAGTTTTGATTTCGCGAAGGGCGTGAAGCAGGAGCGCCGAAGCCGCACTTTTCTGTTGCTCCCGGGCGGCCCATCCCGTTATCCATGAACGTGGCCGGCATGCGACGACGCCGGCAAGGAGACGTTTCCCATGCCCAAATTCGTCATCGAGCGCGAAATTCCCCTCGCCGGCAAGCTCACCCCGGACCAACTCAAGGCCATTTCGCAGACGTCGTGCGGAGTGCTCCGCAAGATGGGCTCCGAGATCCAGTGGCTGCACTCCTACGTCACCGACAACAAGATCTATTGCGTCTACATCGCGCCGAACGAGGAGATGGTACGGGAGCATGCGCGGCAGGGGGGATTCCCCGCCAACTCCGTGGCCCAGGTCCGCTCCGTCATCGACCCCACAACCAGCGAATAGCCACACCTCTAGACTGCCGAAATGTGCTTCTGATCGTGGTGCTCCGACCGTGCGCGATACAGAGCCACTAGACCGCAAGCCCTGCATTCCCAAGGATATAGGCCGAACCATGGATAAATGCGGATCTGGAGGAATCCCCTTCTCCCGATCCGATGCAGAACCGCAGCGCCACATTTCTTACAGACCATGGAGACCTCCAATTGGAGCCCCGTCTGAAGTCACGAGGGAGGGGTTGTTCCAGTCTATGCACGAATTCGCTTGCCCCGCAAGAGGCGCCCCATCCGCCCGTACACGTACCGGAAGACTCGCCTCATGGCCGGATACCTTGAGGAGCGCAGGACTGAGACCGCCCCGGAAAGTGAGGAGCAGAGTGTCTGCGATCAGAACAGTTCGGGGATGCTGTGGAAGGCGATCCGCGTTGGAGCGGCTTTGTAAGCGCTGAGCATGGCGGCCGGCGCCAGCGTGCTCATGCCGTATTTCTGGTTGAGAGAGTCCATGGCCTGGAGCAGCCTGGCGCGGCTCTGCCCGGCATCGATCGAGTCGAACAGGCTCAATGTATGCAGGCGGTCAGGCACCAGTCCGCCGAGCGTGACGCCGACAAAGAAGGGGTGCTGGTACTGGCCTCCCCTGGGTTGGGACTCCCAGAGCTTGCGCACGGCGGCGATGAGGGTCTGGTTGTCCTGGCATTCGGTGACGCGCACCTCGCCGTGCCATCCTTTGGAGGGCACTCCGAAGCGGCTCACGGGGGTGGGCATGCCCCCGGTGCGGGGTACGGAGAAGCCCACCGCCAGGCCCACGCGCGATGCCCACAGGCCCTGGGAGCGCAGGCGCATGGCGGCCTTGTGCAGCAGCTTGAGGGTGACCGCCCATGCCTTCTCCTGGGTACGCATGTCGGGTGAGAGCACGTGCTGGTGGCTGATGGACTTGAGGTGGTCGGCCTCCGACATCTCGAAGTCCTCGCCGCGCAGCCAGTGCCACAGGCGCTCGCCCCACACCGATCCCCAGAGCTGGCCGGACTGCTCGCAGTCGAGCGCCATCAGGTCCTGCATGCTTTTGATTCCACGCTCATTGAGCCGTTTTTCGGTCCTGGCGCCGATGCCCGGCAGATCGCGCAGCGTGAGACGCGCCAGAGCCTCAGGAAGGATATCGAGGGGCAGGGCGACAAGACCGTCGGGCTTCTCCATGTCGCTGGCGACCTTGGCGAGATAGCGGTTGGTGGCCAGGCCGACCGAGCTGCGCATGCAGTCGCCGGCCTTCTCGCGAATCCGCTCCTTGACCTTGCGGCCCAGCTCCAGGGCGGCGAGCAGAGGCCGCTCCCGTCCCATGAGCCGGCAGGCCATCTCGTCAATGGAGCAGACGGCGCTCACCGGCACGCAGCTCTCCACGGCCTCAACGATGCGATGGTGATACGCGGTATAGAGCTCGTGGCGTCCTTCTACGAGGACGATGCCGGGGCACATGCGTTTGGCGTCGGCGACGATGGTGCCGGTACGCACGCCGAAGGCCTTCGCTTCATAACTGGCGGCAATGCAGCAGGTTGTATCGGCCATCATGGGGACCACGCCCACCGGTTTGCCGCGCAGCTCGGGCCGGTCCTGCTGCTCGACCGACGCGAAGTATGAGTTCAGGTCCACGAAGAGCCAGTTGACGTGGGGTCCGGGGGGAAGAGGCTCGGATTTCGGCTCGGGGAGTGAAACCGACTCCTCCCGCAGCTCGTCTAAATGAACGTCTGTGGCCGGTAGGGAGCGCTCTTCCATAGTGTGACTATCTTCGCCCTTTCTTTGCCGAAAAAGCAACAGGTGCTAGACTGCAGATTAGTGCTACACTGGTCGCCACAGTCTCCGAGAGCTGTTGGTTGAGGAGCAAACAGCCTTTGCGTGAGGGTTTTGCATCTGTGTAAGTGGGAACCGCCCAAAGCGAGTACCGAATATGCATACATTGATTCATTGGCTGAATTCGAGTGGAAGCGTTCTGGCCCTGGTTGTGACCGCGGGAGTGGCGGTATTGCTGATTTGCTGCCTGGGATGCGCCAAGTGTCCCTGCCGCGAAAAGGACGATATTTTCGGCCGCCGCGAAGTCTAGCCTGGATTGCCGCGCGGTCTGAAGTGAACCCGTGGATGAGGCCGAAGCTTGTCCTCGTCTTCTCTTCGCCTGGACGCGCAACCTCCAATCTGTGAGGGGTTTGAATGGCAGTCCGGCGCGGGAAGAGACAGCGTATTTTCCAAATGATCCTGAAAGCGGCGTCGGCGGGGGCGGTGTTGTGCCTGCTGGGCGCGATCTACTGGCTGGCGATCCGGCCCCGGCAGCTGCATTGGGGAGCTACGGGGGAAGAGCTCCGCAGGGTCTTGCCCGGGGATGACACGGTGGCGCAACCGGCGTTTGATGCCACGCGGGCGATCACCATCCGCGGGCGGCCGGAGGATGTCTGGCCCTGGCTGGTGCAGATGGGCTACGGACGAGCCGGCTTCTATGGCTGGGACCTGATCGAGAATCCGGGCAGTGGGCGCGGGTTGCGCAGCGCGGACTCGATCCTGCCGGAATTCCAGCTTCCGCACACGGGGGAGATTCTGCCTTTGAGCATGGCCGCCCAGCTTGAATTCGGGCTGGTGGATCCCAATCGTACCATGGTGTGGGTGGGGCGCGAGCATCCCCCGCGGGGGGTGTTCGTATGGGCGCTGGTCCCGCTGGATGGCACCCACACACGCCTGATCAGCCGGATTCGCTGGCGCTATGTGGATGACCCCGCCGGGCGAGCCCTGGGGGTGTTCACGGAGTTCGCCGATCACGTGGCGGTGCGGGCCATTCTCCGCGGAGTGCGTGACCGGGTGGAAGGCCGAAAGCCGGATTCCCTGGCGTGGCAGGCGGCGCAGGTCGCGGCTTGGCTGCTGGCCTGCGGGGAGTTTGCCGCGGGACTGGTGCTGGTGGTCATCGTGCGCCGGCGGGGGATGGCGTGGCTGGTGGCACTGGGCGCCGGGCTGATGCTGCAGTTTCTTCTCTACGGGCCGGCGCCTGCCTGGATCAATGCGGCGCTGCCGTGGCTGTATCTGGCCGGTATGGCCGGCCTGCCGCGACGCCTGCGCCGGACCGCTCCGCAGCCAAAAGAAACTCCCGTGACAGGTTAACTGGTGCGCGTTCCCTGGTGAAAGCGCATGCGCCACTCGCTGTCCCTGTGGGTCCAGATCGAGCTGCGCAGGCTGGCAAGGCGCTCGCCGCTTTTTGAGTCGGTGCGCACCGTGCGGTAAGTGACCAGAGCCACGTGTTCGGAGAGGAACGTGCACTGAAACTCTTCGATGGCGGGCGGGAAGAAGTTGATCTCGGTAACCAGAAGTTCGATGATGGTCTTTCGGGTCCAGACGCGCCCGGAGGAGCCGAACTCAAGGAAGTCCTCGGCGAGCAGTTGGCGGAGGCGGTCGCCATCCCTGCGCACGGCCGCATCGAGCAGCGACTCCTCCAGCCGGCGCAACTGGGCACTTGCCCTTTCGGACCCTTTTCCATTGGCGTCGAGTCGCATCATTTCCTGCATCGTTCCTATTTCAGGTACTGCTCAAAGTGGCTGAGGATCCGGTTATAGAGGTGGGTGCGCACGTCCGCTCCGGCAATCGAATGAGTCTTGCGGGGATAGAGCTGCAGATCGTACGGGATTCCCGCTTCAATGAGCTTCTGAATGAACTGAATCGAGTTTTCCATGTGCACGTTGTCGTCGCCGGTCCCATGCACCAGCAGCAGCCGGCCCTTGAGGCTGGCGGCTGAATTCACGACCGAGAAATCCTTGTATCCAGTGGGGAAGTCGGCCGGCTGGCTCATGTAGCGCTCAGTATAAATCGAATCGTAGTTGTGCCAATCCGTCACCGGGGCCACGGCCACGGCGGCCTTGAAGCGGTCGGAGTGGGTGACCGCATAGAGGGTGAAGGATCCGCCCCAGCTCCAGCCCCACCAGCCAAGGCGCTTGCCGTCGAGTTGCGGATCGTGCTGCAGGGCGGCATCGATGACTGCAAGCTGATCCTCCAACTGCACCGGGCCGAAGTTGTGGTAGGCGGCCTGGGCGAAATCGCGGCCGCGATTGGCGGTACCGCGATTGTCCGCGTGCAGGACCGCGAAGCCGTGCTGGGCGAGCAGTTCGTCGAAGAGCAGGGCGTCGCCCCAGCGGTTGGCCACGGTTTGCGGTCCCGGGCCGCCGTAGGGATTCACGATGAGCGGCACGCTCGCCGGGGTGGAGGCGCCGGCCGGCAACAGCAAAGTCGCATACAGAGTGGAGCCGTCGCCGGCCTTGACCTGCAGTTGTTCCGGCTCGCGCAGCTTGTACGGCTCAAGCGCGGTGTTCGACCAAAAGACGTTGCATTTCCCTTGCACCTGGCAAAGGCTCAGCCGCGGCGGCATCATGCGGGTCGAGTAGCGGTCAACGAACGCGGCGCCGGCGGGGGAGAAGTTGGCATCGTGGTATCCCGCGCCGGTGGTAAGCTGCGCGCGCTGGCCGTCGTAGCTCACCTTCCATATCTGCTGTTCCAGCACGTTGCCTTCATTGGAGGCGTAGAAGACCTGCTTGTGCTCCTGGTCGACCAGCGAGAGCGCGGTCACGTCCCATTCGCCGCTGGTGAGCTGTTTGGCTTCCGGCGCGGCGGGCGCCATCGGATTCCTGGGGTCGTAGCGGTACAGGTAGACGTGGTTGTGCCCGTCCTTCCACTGGGTGAGCACGATGTTCCCTTCCCCCACGAAGATGTCGTAGTTATCGTCGAGGAACCTCTCGTCGGTAATCTCGAGCACCTGGCGTCCCTGTCCGCTTCCCGGCTCGACGAAGTCCAGGTAGCGATGCTGCTGGTCGCGGCTGAGCGTTTCCATCCAGAGGGTGTGACGATCGACCCACCCGAACCGGGGAACGTAATCCTGACCGCCATGAATGGGCATGCGCACCCAGGTGATGTGGCCGCCCGCGGTGCCGACGACGCCCAGGCGCACATCGGGGTTGGGATCGCCGGGCTGCGGGTAGTGCTGCATGTCCACGGTGGCGTGGCTGGGAATCCAGTCGGTGAGCGGATAGAGCGGCACGCTGGATTCGTTCATCTGCAGGAATGCGATGTTCTTTGAGTCCGGCGCCCAGGCGTAATTGCTGCGCACATCGAGCTCTTCCTCGTAGACCCAGTCGACTTCGCCGTTGGTGGTGGTGGGGTTGGGTGCGGCAGCAACGGGATAGGCGCCGGAGGCGCTCAGATCGCGGGGGCGCGCGATGCTTATGCCGTGATTGCGGATGAAGGAGATGGACTCGCCGTTGGGAGAAAACTTCGGATCGTCGCCGGAGGCTGTGTCGGTGAAGCCAACCTGAATGCCGGTGCCGTTGCCCAGGTCATAGAGCCAAAGGCGGCCGTTGGAGTCAAACAGCAGATGCTTCGAGTCGGGAGCCCAGAGATAGCTCGCCATCTTGTAGCGGTCACGGTGGTCGCGGTCCTGCTCGCTGTCCGCCGCACCGGAAAGGGCGGCGAGCTTGGCGCGGCTGACCAGCACATGCGGTTTGCCCGAGCCGGGGTCGAGATCGATCAATTCGCCGCCGTCGAGGTAGGTGAGGTGCTTGCCGTCGGGCGACCAGGTCAACCCCTCGGGAGGGTTTCCGGCGAGCGATCCGTGGGCAAAGATGCGCTCCACCGTGAGCGGAATGCCATTTGTTTGTGAGAGAGCAGGTGCGGCGAAGAGAACAGCGGCCATTGCGGCCGGGAGCAGCGTGCGGACTGCGCAACTCACGGAAATCCTCCAGGGGCGGATCCCGGGTGCGTCCGCCGGCAGATCTTGTTCAGTATCCTTTCGAGCAGTCTAAATCACGCCAGGTTAGTCGAATGGCAGTCGGCGGAGGGGGCGGGAGTTCCGCAGGTGGGACAGGTTGCGCGCAGCGTGGGCGCATTGGCATGCGGGCGGAGCCGCGTGGCCGGGGACGAGCCGGCTCAGATGGAGCGAAGAACGCGGGCGGGGAGAAAGATGATGGCGCTGACGAGTTCGAGGACTCCTCCGACAGCGATGCCGACCAGGCGGAAGGGCAGGAGCAGGATCCAGACGATGGGGTAGGCGACAAGAGCGACGAGGGCCAGCGGCCAGCAGAGGATGAGAAGGATGCACCAGAGCAGGAACTTGATCATGGATTCTCCTCGAGCGCGATCGGTCCGCGCCGCTGTCAGATACGCGGGAAATGGCGCCGGGGTTCCCCGGGGGCCTCCATTCCACCGCAGCTTTGCAAAGAACGCCGTGCAGGCGTGCCGGCTGCCTGGTTATGGCCGCGATGGGTTGTGGGGCGAGAAGCGGCCGGTCTGGTTCAGTTCGCGATAGAAGCCGAGATCCTGATCGCGCAGCATCTTGGTGATGTAGGCGATCTGTCCGTAATGCAGGCCGAAGTGATCGACCACATGGTAGACCGCCTCGAGGCCGGTCACGCGAGCGCCCTGGATTTCAAACGGGGTGTGCAGATCGGACTCGGTGAGGCGCGCAAGAACCTCCGCGGCGCGGTCCATGGTAGCGGCGAGGGTGTCGAGAAGCAGGGCACGCGGGATTCCCTCGGTCCTGCTGAACTCGGCGGGGCGGTCGCGTTCGTCCTGAGAGTGACTGAAGGACGCGATGAGCCACTGCGTCACGTTGCCATTGAGATGAAGGATGAGATTTCCGATGCTGTTGCTGGAAGGGTTGGGCCGCCACCAGACCTGTTCATCGGTGAGCGATTCGACACAGGCGCGCAGGCGCGGCCAGTGCTGGTCGAGGAGATTCTGGCGGGAGAAGTCCAGGAAGATTGTCGTGACATCGCGTGCTGCAGCGGGATTCATCGAATGCTCCATTGGTTTGGCGAACCGAGGTGCGCCGGGTTATTGCAGACAGGCATGGATGGCCTTCAGGAGTGTCGCCGAAGGGTCATCGTCCTCGAGATCCCAGACCATGATGCCGGCCAGCTTGTGCGCATGGACATAGCGGCACTTGCCCACGATGGATTGCTCGTCTTCGTAGGAGACGAAGGTGCGCGTGCCCGAATTGTAAAGCCAGGGCACCTGCGAGACGGGATCCCAGTAGCGGATGAAGCCGTGATTCAGCAGGCCGGATGCAATGGAGCTGAAGGGAGCAGAGGGGTTGGGCGCGGGCTTGCCGGACTGATAGAGGCCATGCTCGCTTTCGGGGACATCGGACCACACGTGACCATACAGAGGGACACCGAGAACGAGCCTGGCGGCGGGGACTCCGGCCTTCTCGAAGGCGCGAACGGAGTCATCCGCGGAGTTCTTTTCGGGATCGCGCGGATTGGTGAACAGCGGCGCGTGGTGGCCGGTGACAGGTCCAATGCCGGGCTCGTAGTAATCGTAGGCCATGAGGTTAACGTTATCGACCAGCCGCGCAACCTTGTCCATCTCGGTGTGGGCGAGGAATTCCGGGGATGCGCCGGCCGCGATCGTGAGGATGAGCCTGCGGCCGGACTTTCTGGATTCGCGGTTGAACCGCGCGCGAAGCTCGCTCAACAGTGCGGTGAAATTCTGCTTGTCTTCGGGGCGAAAGGTGTGGCCCGCGCCAGGCAGGCCGGGGTATTCCCAGTCGATGTCGAGGCCGTCAAGATGGTAGAGGGAGATGAAATCGACGGCGGACTGAATGAAGAGCGCGCGGCTCTCGCGGGTGAGCGCGATGTCAGAAAAGTTGCCGGACCACAACCATCCGCCGACAGAAACGAGGATGGTGAGGGAAGGGTTTTGCCGGCGCAGCGAGGTGAGGAAGGCGAAGTTTTCCGCATCATGGGTAAAGCCCGTGACCATGCGTCCGCCCTGGATGTTGGCGAAGGCATAGTTGAGGCGCGTGACGCTGTGCGGGTCCACCTGGCCCACGGCGAGCGCGGAGTTTTGCGGGAAGATGTAGGCGACCAGTTCAGGGGCGGTCCTGGCAGGGGCAGCCTGCGCGAGCGCGGCAACGAGGATAAGCACGCAAGCGACGGCGATCCGGGGAAAGGTCGACATGGATGCAGTCTACGTGAGGGAGTCAGCGTCCGCGATCGGGATGACAATGCTCAGCGCGCCGCGGTTGACGGACGCGCTGAGCTGGTTCGATGACTGGTTCAGATGGCGGCGAGGGAGTCGCGATAGAGTTCGCGGCCGCGCTCCAGGGCGCGCTCGTCGAGCTTGAGCCAGCGGGCGTTCTTGACCAGGCGGCGCAGGGCCGCGTCGATGCTGGCCTGGGGCAGCGCGCCGGTGATTTCGAGAAGCGCCCCGAGCATGACCATATTCGTGATGCGGGCGTCGCCGATCTCGTCTGCGACGTGGGTGAAGGGGATGGACAGCTCGTGCACATCGGCGCGGGCGCAGTCCGCGGGGATAGCATCGCCGTTGTAGAGGATCCAGCCGCCGGGGCGCACCGCGGCCACGAACTTGCGCAGCGACGGCTCGTTCATGGCGATGAGCAGGTTGGGCGAGGTGACCATGGGCGAGTCAATCGTTTCGCGGGAGAGGCGGACGTGGCAGTTGGACGTCCCCGAGCGCATCTCCGGGCCGTAAGACGGAAGCCACGAGACCTCGAGTCCGGCATCCAAGCCCGCTTCGGCGAGGACTTCGCCGAGCAGGAGCACGCCCTGTCCGCCGAAACCGGCAACGCGCACCTGCAGGTCGATGCCGGAGAGGTTATGGTCTGCGTGGACGGCTTCCTCCGGTTCGTCTTCCGGAATGCCGAGGATGGCGGGGATGTCTTCGAGCGGCGGCGCCGGAGCAGGCGCGGAGCGCGGCTGGGCCTCCCGGGTGCGGTCGCGAAGCACGCCGAGCGGGTAGGTCTTCTCCAGCACGTCGCGCACCCAGCGCTGCGCGTCCACCGCGGACATCTTCCAGATGGTGGGGCAGGGAGAGAGGACTTCGACGAGCGAAAAGCCGAGTCCCTTCACCTGGTTTTCGACGGCGCGGCGAATGGCGCGGGCGGCTTGCGCGATCTGCTTGTTATCGCCCAGGGCGACCCGCTCGATATACACCGGCGCCTCGAGCGTGGCGAGCAGTTCGCTCACGCGCAGCGGATAGCCCTCATTGGCGACGCTGCGCCCGCGCGGCGTGGTGGTGCTCTTCTGGCCGATCAGCGTGGTGGGGGCAACCTGGCCGCCGGTCATGGAGTAGATGGCGTTATTGACGAAGATGACGGTGATGTTCTCGCCGCGGTTGGCGGCGTGCAGGATTTCGCCCGAGCCGATGGCGGACAGGTCGCCGTCGCCCTGGTAGCTGACCACGATGCTGTGCGGCCGGCTGCGCTTGGCGGCCGTGGCCACGGCAGGTGCGCGGCCGTGGGCAGCCTGGATGTTGCCCACATCGAAGTAGTAGTAGGCAAACACGGAGCAGCCGACGGGGCTGATGAGGATGGTGCGGTCCTGGATCCCGAGCACGTCAATCGCGCTGGCCAGCATCTTGTGAATCGTGCCGTGCCCGCAGCCGGGGCAGTAATGAGTCTGGTGCTGCAGTTCGCCCTTGCGCTCGTAGACGTCATAGAACGAGTGGGCTTTGCCGTGGGCGAGGGTGTATTCGGCGATGGTTTCCTCAGGCATGGACCATCTGCTCCTTGTTCTGCTCGTGGCAGGACGGATCCTGCGCGGCGGCGCTGGTTCGCGCCAGGTCTCGCACCAGGCGAAGCACCTGGTCGTGCGAGGGGACATTGCCGCCGCAGCGGCCGTAGAACTCGACCGGACGCGTGCCGTTGAGCGCGAGGCGCACATCTTCAACCATCTGTCCGTTGCTCATTTCAACCGCGGCGAACACTCGTGCGTGGCGTGCGGCCCTGCGGAAATGAGCCGCCGGGAATGGATAGAGCGAGATGGGGCGCAGCACTCCGACGGCGATGCCCTCGGCGCGGGCCTCGACAGTGACAGCCTTGAGGATGCGCCCGACAATGCCGTAGCCCACGAGGACAATCTCCGCATCGTCGAGGCGGAACTCCTCGGCACGGGCTTCGCATTGCTCGGCGCGTTTGTACTTGGCTTCGAGGTGGTTATTGTGGGCCTCAAGCTCGTCGGTGCCCATGTGCAGCGAGGTGATGAGATTGCCGCGCGTGGCGAGGCTGCCGGTCACGGCCCATGGGGGAGGTTCCGGCAGCACCGCGGCATGCGGAAACTCGACCGGCTCCATCATCTGGCCCACAAAGCCGTCGGCAAGCAGGATCACAGGGGTGCGGTAGCGGTCGGCCCACTCGAAGGCCAGGGCGGTGAGGTCGACCATTTCCTGCGCGGAGTGCGGGGCCAGGACGAGGGTTCGATAGCTGCCGTTGCCGCCGCCTTTGACCACCTGGTGATAGTCACTTTGCTCGGCGGCGATGTTGCCCAGGCCGGGGCCGCCGCGGCTGATGTCGGCGATGACGCAGGGCAACTCGGCGCCGGCCATGTAGCTGATGCCCTCCTGCATGAGGCTGATGCCGGGGCCGCTGGAGGCCGTAAGGCAGCGCACGCCGGCCGACGAAGCGCCATACAGCATGTTGATGGCGGCCACTTCGCTCTCCGCCTGCAGAAAGACTCCGCCGGCCTCGGGCAGGTAAAGTGCCGCGGCCTCGGCAATCTCGCTGGCGGGGGTGATGGGATAACCGTAAAACGCGCGGCACCCGGCGAGGATGGCGCTCTTCATCAGAGCGTCATTCCCCTTCATGAGTTGCTTGCGCATGAGAACCCTCCCTGGTTAACAGGACGCGCGGCGGCGATGGGGCGCTTAAGCGTGGCGCGATACACGGCCAGGGCACCCGGTTCGGGACAGGCCAGAAAGCAGATGCCGCACCCGGTGCAGCCCGATCCCTGGTAAACCGCGGTTCGATAGCCGTAATGATTGAGGCGTTCGCTCAAAGAGATGACTTTGGGCGGGCAGGCCTCAATGCACAGCCCACAGCCCTTGCACTCCGCTTCATCCACGCGGAGCAGACCCCGGTCCTGCTTCTCCGCAGCATCCATCTCGACATCCTCTCGGCTTTACGGTGCGCGGCGCAGATCACGTACCGCAATCTGACGCAGTATTTCTCACCGAAAGCCCCATGTATGGTCACGCTGCGGCGGACCACACCGCTGTGACTGTCATCACCCCGTAACAAACAGGAAAGGGCATCGGGAATCGCTGATTCGAGGCAGGAAGGGCGCCCGGGTCCCGGGAGGCAGGAGAGGATGGGGGATGGGTCTGTTCAGGCCTGGACTGTGCGAGATTACGGGCTGCCGCGCGCCCGGCGGCGGCAGAGGATCAGGAGGAACGGAGGCAGGAAGTCCGCGCCGATGGAAAGTTGGGGCAGTCTGGCGCGGAAGAAGGGCTGGCTCCAGGGGGAGATGGTGGCGTCCCAATTGACCGCGAGTTGGAACCAAACGCTGGGATGGCTCAAGGCTTTGAAAACCGCCGTTGTTCAATGAGGAGCGGACTTCAACGGGGCCGGGGAACGGGCGAAATGGCGGGGAAATCAGCTGCTTCTCTACTCCCCACCTTGTATTGAACCGAGTGGAAGATGCACAGTGTTCAGGTTGGAACCATGGTAGGGCGCGATTCGGAATCGGCCCATCGCGTAGGTGTCGCGCAAGTTTTTTCTGTTTTCAGAGTTGCCTACGGGATCGTCTAGCCGGGTGTTAACAGACTGGTTACTGACGGACTCGCCCGGAACCCGCCGCTCAGCTTGCGGTATCAACTTGACCGCCAACTTCACCCTGTTTGGAACTACTATTTGGAATCTTCCACTTCTCGATCAAGTGGAGAATTCCGAAAATGATTGCAATATCGGCAACTACTATCGGCAGTATTCCGACGGCAGGAATCCATCGAGACGTCCAGGGCACCAATAAGACGAGAGGAATATGTGCGCCGACGATGCAGGTCATTGTCAGCCAGAACCATAAGTACTTCCTGAGTTCCCATCGCACTTTCATTGCAAGCAAGATCGTCATGGCCGATAGCCAAGCCGCACGTCCGGTGCCTGATTCCCCGATGGAATTGAACAGAAAAAAGAGCGGAGATGTTAGAGCCGCAACTGCCATGGCCCAGAGCCAATTGGTCAACTGTTTCTTTCTCTCGGCCTTTTCCTCGTCCGGCTTTTCATAACCCGGGCACTGGCAGTCCTTCACCGCGCATTTGTTATCTTCCCGCCAGTGGTCGCCGTATGCGTGACCGCAGTGCTTGCACATATTCGTTGGCTCTTGTATCAGATGTTTTCACCATTATCGTCGATCGTTGCCCTAGTTGTGGGACCAACTCGTCCCTTTCATCTCTTTGCCGTTTGGTCCGGCTCGCGGAATTCAAGGTGTTTGCCGCAACGAAAAGTGCGATTTCGCGAATTTACCAGCCTAAGACGCGACCAAGCCGCTGATTATAAGGAATTTAGCCTAGATAACCTAGAGATTTTGGGCAGTTCGGTCGAACTCGCCGTTCAGCTAAACCTCAACGTTTCAAATAGATAGCACACCAGAGATCGTACGCCATCTGCGCAAATTCGACGGGAATGCCCCATGATGCAGCCGAAATCGTACCTCAATGCACGATAGCTCATGGTGTCCCCCTCGCTTGAAACGCGCCGCCATCGGTAGGATGGTTTCTAGTGAACACACAAACAGGGCTTGCCAAGGGGAACTAGACTTTTCTGTCTGGCGCTCTTTGGCAAGGACGTAAAGGCACAGCCAATCGGGCTGTGGGGTCAGCACGTCCTGACTCGAAGGCACGGCCAGTCTCCGTCGAACGGCTCCGGGCAGTATTGGGATCGCCGGGGATGACAGATGCACAAGCAGAGGAGTGGCTCATCCACCTCTCTGCACTGGCAGATGTGACCGTACAAGCCTTCATCGAGCAGCGGAGCCAAGCAGCGGCAGCATTTGCCGTTGCGGAGCCACTCACGGTCGGGACCAATTCGCTCATACCGACCGCTTACGTTGCGTAGAGAGCACATGGGACATGCAGTTCAACTGTATGTCCCATCCTTCCTCTGTTCGAGTTGCAATCATATTGCAAAAACTGTATACGTCTTGTATGCCCACCGACCAGACGGCACGATGGTTGGAGCGTGTGCTCACCGCGCTCTCCGATCCGCAACGCGCTCGAATACTGACCATCCTTGCGGAAAAGGAAGTCCCGGTTACCGCTCTGGTTGAGGTCCTGCACATTGTGCAGCCCATCGTGTCCCGGCAACTTGCCCGGTTGCGGGACGCTCAACTCGTGGAAACCAAGAGAGACGGCAAGTGGATGCTTTATTCGCTGAAAGAGCCGCCCAACGCACCGGCTACCTCGGTGCTGGTGGAAGCACTGACGCAGTTCAAGCGGACCAAACAGACACAGACCGACCTTGTGACGCTTGCACAATTTTGCAGACGCACAGTTGATCAAACCTCGATCCAATCCCGGTGACCTATGGCCAAGAAACGCCAGCTTCGTGAACAGCCTCCGGTCGCGCTCCTGTACCTGCGCGTCTCGACCAAGGAACAGCTTCAGAACCTGAGCATGGAAGTACAGGAAGGTCGCTGCCGGGAGTGGTGCGACAGGCAAGGGTACGAGGTTGCGGGGGTTTTCCACGACGACGGCGTTTCTGCGCGTACCGTACAACGTCCCGCCTTTCAAGAGATGCTTGCCTTTATAAAGGCTCAGCGCGGAGCCGTTGGCTACGTGGTCGTCCATGACCTGAGCCGCTTTGCCCGGAACATGGAGAATCAGCTTGAAGTGATCGCCGAGCTTCGATCCGTGGAAGTTCTGCTCAGGTCGGTTATGGAGGAGGTGGACGAAACCGCTGCCGGGAAGATGGTCACCAACATGCACGGCATGGTGAACCAGTTCTTTAGCGACCGGAACTCCGAGCGCACCAGAGTTGGAATGGAGAAGTCGGCGCGAATTGGTCGCTTCCCCTTCAAGGCTCCTCTTGGCTACCTGAACGTTAGAGCGACACGGGACAGCCCCAACCTCATTCCTGATCCGGAGCGTGCGGGACTGATCCAGAAGGCATTCCAGCTTTACGGTGGCGGGACCGAGACCCGCGCTGGCGTTCTGCGACAGGTCACAACGCTTGGCCTCACTACTCACGGCGGCAAGCAGCTAACGGCGCAGAGCTTTGAGAACCTGCTACGGAATCCCATCTACGCTGGCTGGGTAGTCATTCCTGCATGGAACATCAAGGAACGGGGCAGCTTCGAGGCGCTTGTCTCCGATGACTTATTCGAGCGGGTGCAGGAGATTCTCGACGGTAAGCGCCTCACCGTTGTTCCTCACACCCGCAACCATGAGGATTTCCCGCTGCGTGTTTTCGTTCTGTGCGCCTCGTGTGGAACTCCGCTCACCGGAAGCTTCTCCAAAGGACGGAGCCGCCCGTACCCGTACTACCGTTGCAGGAACACGCGCTGTAAGGCTGTGAACGTCAGGAAGGAAGTCATCGAGAAGGAGTTCATCGCGCTATTGCACCGTATGGCTCCAAGCAAGGAACTGCTCAGTCTCTTCCATGACTTGGTTCTGAATGTGTGGGACCGAAAGCAAGCTGATGCCAGGGCGCAGATGGATGCCATGCACAGAACTCTCTCCATGCTCACCGACCGCAAGAACACGCTGATGGACCGCTACCTAGACGGCAAAATCGACCAGAGCACCTATGACGAGCAGAACGAACGGCTAGGATCGGAGATCGCTCAGGCCAGAGCCGAGTTGCGAAACGTCGAGGTCATCGATGAGCAGATTGAGGCGTTGCTTGAGTTCGCTGATGGCGTGCTCCGCGATCCGGCTGGACTGTGGATTCGAGCCTCGTTGGATCAGAGACAGAGGTTGCAAAAGGTTCTATTCCCTACGGGAGTGACCTATGCGAAGGACGGCGGATTTGGAACCGCCTTAACTCCCTCCATCTTCAGCATGTTGCAGGAGTTTAGACCAGAAGATTCTAGTTTGGCGTCGCCGACAGGATTTGAACCGGTGTGATCGCGCTGAAAGCACACGCCAAAAAAGCAACGCCGGCCCGGCTTCCCCACCTATGTGAGGAAGCCGGGCCGGCGGTCGACATTACCGCACGGTTAGAGTGATCGGTTGCTGCGCGAAGTTTCCGTCTGTGTCCACGGCCTGGGCCGTGATCGTCGCAGTGAAGGTCACATCGACAGGAACCGCGGCGGAGGTTGCGGCGGGGTACTTTGTATCCCCGCTGTAAACGGCCGTGATCGATCTTGTTCCCACCGGCAACGAAGAGGTTGTCATGGATGCAGCGCCCTGACTCACGGCCGCGCTGGCCAGGAGTTTGGTCCCGTCGAAGAAGCTGACGGTGCCAGTCGCGGCAGTGTTTGAAAGCGTCGCCGTGAGCGTTACCGGACTGTTAAGCGCCGGAGTTGCCGAAGAGACGCTTAGTGTGTTGGTGATGGTCGGAGCCATTGCCTTCGTGCTGCCGCCGCTGCATCCGGACGAGAACGCCACCAGCAGAAACACGAGCACCATCGACAGCGCAATGGCCGCTGGGCGCCTGCGGGACGCCGGCACGAAGATGAATCCGAAGAACATCATCCCCAATGCTGTCGCGAATTCTCCCCGGCGTGGAAAGAGCGGCGCCGAGGAATTCTGTGCCAGCGGGGAGTTGAGCAGGATCGTCATCGTCGAGGTGACGCTTCCGTTGGAACCCGCGGTGGGCGCGCTGAAAGCACAGCTCACGCCATCCGGAAGGGTACCGGGGCACGAGAAGTTGATGGAGGATGGCGAGAGTGTCCGGCCCGACGCAGGCGTCAAGGTAAAGGCGACCGTGTTGCCTGATGTTGCCCCTGGGCCAAGGGTGACCGAACTGGCCGAACCGGTAATTGAGAATCCGCCAGTGTATTGAATCGCCAGGGAAGGAGCGGTCGCCGCGGCGTAGTTTGTATCGCCGGAGAAGGTTGCAACGATCTGGTTGTTCCCATTTTCCAGGGCTCCGGCGCCAACTGTGGTCACCGCCTGTGCATACGAGAATCCCGTGCTTCCATCCGTGTACCCGGACACTGGCACCGAGCCGAGGACAACACCCGTGGTCGCGTTCCTGAAGGTTACGGTGCCGGTGGGATCGTCGCCCAGGCTGGAAGCCTGGACCGTTGCCTGCAATCGCGCGGTCTGCTGGTCTCCCACAGAAATGCGGCTTGCACTCAACCCGAGTGTGGTGACGGCAGGAGAGATGGTAATCGGCTGCTCGGCCGAGGCACTGGCGCCATAGGTCGCGTCGCCAGCGTAACGAGCGTACAGGCTGTAGTTCCCGACCGGTATGACAATAGGCGCCATGGTTGCTGCGCCGTTAACCAGATCGGTTGCATCCTGGCCGCCCTGGGCGTTGCCTGCAGCGTCCTTATACATGAGCGTGACAGTGCCTGTGGGAGTACCGGAGGCGGCTGTGACTGTCACGGTTCCGGCTAGTTTCTGGCCGTAGTTGAGACTCGTTCCAGTGGTGAGAGTCAAGCTTGTCTGCGCGGTGGCAAGGCTTCCCGGCCAGCTATTGAAGAGGTTGTAGGCGTTGATGCTTCCCAGGCCCGACGCCATATCGTAGCCTGCGCCTGCGTCGAAACCGGAGAGGATACCGTAGGCGTCGCCGCTATTCGCAGGGGTACAGGTCCCGTTGGGCGGATTATCCATGGACCCGGCATAGCACGGAACCCGGTTTGTACCCTGGGTAATGTCGTGAAACACGCAGCCGGTCTCTGACGCTGTTGTGGCAGTCACCTGGCATGAAGTCGCCTGGGTCGGGTCGGTGAACTGCTTATCGGCCAACTGATACAGGGTGTAGTTGATATTCCCAAGCCAGGAGTTGGTCTTCTGGTTGAGAAGGGCT
>Ga0335069_10005698_pt1 | contig 18265 bp, 17 predicted proteins | sample Lox_Sample_11_FD_206714 | JGI IMG/M metagenome (GOLD analysis project Ga0335069, IMG submission 206714) | Soil microbial communities from Loxahatchee National Wildlife Refuge, Florida, United States - Lox_Sample_1.1 | ecosystem: Environmental > Terrestrial > Soil > Wetlands | place: USA... | reverse complement strand
ACCAGCAGCAGTTCAACGCGTTCCTGCCGAACTCGCTGTTCATCAACCAGAACTACATCACGGCAGGATTCCCGCTGGGGTTCCAGCCGTTCGGGTATCCGCTGGGTAAGGGATTTGTATACGGGCGCTCGTACCAGGCGAACGCCAGCGTGGAGCGCGATTTGGGCGACGGCTTCGCGCTGAACCTGACGTATACGTTCAATGGCGGGCGGCATCTCAATCGGCCGATCAACGCCAATACCATCCGCGGCGATCTGCTGGTGAACAACCTGCGTAATGCGGTAGCGGCGGGCGTGAACCAGCCGATCGACAACCCGCTGCAGGTGAGCGGTTGCGGCGTGGGGCCGAGCGGTCCGTACGTTCCGGCGGCGCTGACCAACTTCTTCCGGCCCTCGGGATTGAACCCATCGATTGCGAACGCCTACCTGGCACAGGGTCCGTTGGGCGCAGGTTGCGTCGGATTGGCGCAGCAGGTGCTGCAGGGGGCCGGGCTGAATGCGAATTGCGATCCGACGACGCTTAACAACTGCGTTCCCTTTGGCGACATGGACGCCAACTACTCGAATGGGAGCTCCGTGTATAACGGATTCACCGCGAACCTGCAGAAGCGGTTCAGCAACAAGTACGAATTCCTGGCGTCGTACACGTGGTCGCACGCGATCGATGACTCGACGGACTTGCAGGCGACGCTGGTGCCACAGGACAGCTACTATCCGTACCTGGATCGTTCGAACTCGTCGTTCGACCAGCGCCACCGGTTCGTGTTCAGCGGCGTGTATCAGACGGGCAAGTTAGCCGGAGAGAGCGTCGCCTCGAAGTTCTTCAGCAACTTCACGGTGTCGGCGCTGATCGAGTTCAGCTCGGGGCGTCCATTCTTCATCATCACCGGCGACGACACCAACTTCCAGTTGTCGAGCAACACGATGCGGCCGAGTTATACGTCAGGCGCCGGAAGCAATGCCTGCGGGGTAGAGAACGTGGCATCGAGGTACTCGTCGACCGGCTATTTCTCGGAGCCCTGCTACGTTCCGTACGCGACTCCGGGCGGGCCCACGCCAACCCTGCTGGCGCTGGACGGCACCGTCGGGCGCAACGCCGGAACGATGCCGTGGACGGCGTTCAACGACTTCAGTATCTCGCGGCAGATCTTCTTTAACGAACGAGTTAGTTCGATCCTGCGCGTGGACATGTTCAACCTGGCGAATCGGTACAACGTCTCCGGGGTGAACGTATTGTGGACCGCCGCGGGGCAGCCGACCGCAGCGTACGATCCGCGGCAGTTCCAACTCGCGATGAAGATTGTCTGGTAGTTTCGATTGGCTGTACTGACTAGCCCCCCGGCACCCCGGCGTCAAGCCGGGGTTTTTTGTTGGCGAACCGCGAGATGACATAGAGGGCAGTGCGGCTGTTGTAAGATACGCTCCTCGCGTGGAGGCGAGAGCACATCGGCAAAGGCGTAAACAGCAACGATTCTTCCCGGACTGCATTCTGGAAGACGACTTCGCTCGGTTCGCAGATCTTGTTCTTTGCGGGCGTGTTCTCGTTATTCGCGTCGGTAGGCTTCATGTCGCTGTTCTTGCGATATCAGTATCTTTCCCCGGCGCGGATCGTCATCACCGTGGTGGTTACCGGGATCATTGCCATCGCCTGCGCGTCGGCAGGAATCTCGGGCAAACACTGGATGATTGGGATCATTGGGATTGCCGCAGCCGCATTCTTCACTTTTTTAGACAACTATTTCCGCAGCCCGCTCCTGATTGGGCACGGCTGGGTGCATACGCAGACCGCAATATTGGCGATCGGGGCCATCATCTCGATCGTTGCGGGCTATGTGCTGTTTGTCGTCTTCTTCCGGCAGCAAGGCGCGCGCTATTTCAGGGCGCAGAACGAGATTGCGATGGCGGGGGACATTCACCGCACCCTCGTGCCGCCGATCGAGCGCACGTTGGGCTGTTACGAGCTTTACGGACGATCGGTACCGAGCGGCGAGGTCGGCGGGGACCTGGTGGACGTCACCGGCGACGAGCAAGGCTGGACCGGTTACGTGGCGGACGTTTCCGGGCACGGCGTTTCGGCGGGATTGCTGATGGCGATGTTCAAGACGGCGGTTCGCACCCGCGCGTGCGAGACAAGTCCGGAGCTGCTGCTGGGCGAAGTGCACCGGGCATTGTACCCACTGAAGACGAGTAACATGTTCGTTACGACCGGCTTTATCGGATGCAACGGCGATCAACTGACGTTGTGCCTGGCGGCGAATCCGGCGCTACTGCATTACCGGTACAAGAGTGGAACAGTGGAGGAACATGCAACGATCGACTTGCCACTCGGCATCTTGCCGGAACAGACGTTCCAGGCGAAGCCGCTGGAGTGCGAAGCTGGCGACGTGCTATTGCTGCTCACCGACGGCTTGACGGAGGTCTTCGACAAGGCGGGAAAAGAGTTGGGAGTGGAACCGATCAAGGCGGCGCTGGCGAAGTCGGCGAACCTGCCGCTGCCGCAAATGTTCGAGCAGATCCGGGGGGTCGCACTGGCTGCCGGGCACCAGGATGACGACCAGACCATGCTGCTGGTTCGGAAGCGAGCAGCGCAACCGGGAGCATAATGCCGCTGAATTCGCCGGATTGTCACCTGCTGATCGTCAGCGACCTGCATCTTTCCGAAGGGCGCGACGAGCACACGCATCGCATCTCGCGCAACGAGGACTTCTTCTTCGACGAAGAGTTTGCGCGGTTTCTCGATTACCACGTGAAGTTCGATCCGGATCGTAAATGGCACCTGATCATCAACGGGGACTTCTGCGATTTTCTCCAAGTCATCTCGACGGAGTTCGACCCGGAATTTCTCAGGTATCTAGGCGTCCGGGACGAGAAAGAAGCGCGACAGTTGTTGCAGATCGGGAAGCAGTCGACGCGATTCGGGTTCGATGCGGGCCCCGGTGAGACGGTGTTCAAGTTGTGGAAGATTCTGGACGGCCACTGGATGTTCGCGCTGGCGTTAATTCGCTTCCTGGAGGACGGAAACCTGGTGAGCATCGGGCGTGGCAATCACGACCCGGAATTCCAGTACGAGGTGGTGCGGCAGCACTTCCGCAAAATGCTGGTGTGGTTCCGCGCGAACAAGACAGACGCGCAACCCAGTCCTGTGGCGATCGGCAAGTTCGAACGAAGCTTCGCCGAGCAGATCCAGTTCCTCGACTGGTTTTATTACGAACCGGGACTGATCTGGGCGGAGCACGGCGGACAATACGACGAGGTGAACTCGTTCCCCCACTGGCTGGCTCCGTACCTGCCGCACAGCGACCACATCGAGATGCCATGGGGCTCGTTCTTCGTGCGGTATCTGTTCAACAGCATCGAGGACGAAGAGCCATGGGCGGACAACATGAAGCCGCAGAGCCGGTTCATTGAGTGGTTCATCACGCGACGGCCGGTGCTGGCGATGCGGTTCCTATTCGGCAATGGCCGCTACATGCTAAAGAAGATCGCGAAGGCGTGGCGGCCCGAGCCGCCGAGCAATCCGCGCAAGGCGCAGCACGAGCAGCGCCGTGCGGAACTGGCCAAGGAGTGGGGCCTCGCGGAAGGGATGCTAGCGGAATTTGACGCGAGCCAGGCAGAGAGTGTTCTGCGCAAGCCACGCGGGACCTGGCGGCTTATCAAGGTTTTGACGCGTGGGTGGCGCATATCGTTGCCGTTACTGGCTTATGTGATGATCACGGTTTTGGTGGGTGGAGCATTGATCGTGGGGCAGATGATCGCGCCGGCGATGCCCTGGGGAATTCGTCGTCTCCTTGGCGATGCAGCTCACGTTCCAGTGATCGCACAGACAAAAAGCCTGTTGCTGATTTCGCGTTACTTCACATTCATCTATCTATTGTGCGCGCTGGGGTATTTCGTCTGGCAATTGTTTCCGCATCCATCGGCGCCGAGCTATCTGCGACCCAAGGCTGCGTACGTTCGCGCCAAACTTGGCGTGCTCTACGTCACGATGGGGCATACCCACGAATCGGACCTGAGCACGCTGGCGGGCGACGGTGAGTATTTCAACACGGGTACATGGACGACGGTAATCAGCGGAGAGGAAGAGCTGTTCAGCAAGGAGAGTGAATTGGTGTTTTTGCAGGTTCTTCGGGGTCCGCAGGTAACCTGCCGCCTGATGCGCTGGTACGACGGCGCGCACGAACCGCGGCTGGTCAAGCTGTTCACCGATGACCTGAAGCAGTCTTTCTGACCGGAAGCGGTCGCGGCCGTAACAACTTAGTTAGAAGGTTCTGGTCGGGGGAATTATGACAAAATCTGTCACCCTGGACCCTAATTTTGCCAATTCAAATAGGCCGGATCTCTGCCGCAGGGTGACCACCTTAGTATTTTTGTCCATTGAATCAACCACTTAGCTGGGTTGCCCAAGTCGATATGGCAATTGGTAAGCAGGATGCAAATAGATAATTGTCTAACGATGGGTATCCTCGGATAGTCCTCCCCGAATGGGACAACCGTGGAGGATATTCCAGGAAAAGAGGGTTGGAGTAAATGCGCAAACAGAAGGGTTTTTCACTTATCGAACTGCTGATCGTCGTAGCGATCATCCTGATCATCGCGGCGATTGCGATTCCCAACTTGCTGCGGTCCCGCATGGCGGCGAATGAAGCTTCCGCTGTCGGTTCGGTCCGCACCATCAACACGGCTGAAGTCACCTATACGTCGACGTATCCGGATTGCGGTTTCACGGCTTTGACGAACCTGGCCGGCGCCGGCGCGAGCACCACGGCGGCTGGACTGCTCGACAACGTCCTGGCGACGGGTGTGAAGAGCGGCTATAGCTTCGGAACATCGAACATCAGTGGCGGCACGAACTGCGGTTCCGGTACCGGCACGCCGAACACGAGCTACGCGGTCAACGCGAATCCGTTGACGGTGGGCACAACCGGTCAGCGTTACTTCTACTCTGACCAGTCGGGCGTGATCCGTTACGACCAGACGGCCGTGGCGACCAACACTTCGGCAGCACTGCAATAAGACGCACTCCTGCAGAGGAGACATTTTGGGGCGGACAGCAAATGTCCGCCCTTCCTCTTTTGGTTCTTCCCACCGGCGACTGGCAAGGTGGTGCGCCGGAATGACATCACAGATAGTGAAGCGGCTAAAAAAAGAGCAGACCAGCCGACGTTGATCGGAATCCATTGTTGTCTGACAGATTTCGTTAAAGCAGTTGCCAATAAACTGCCAATCGAGAGATACCTTCCTTCGCGAAAGCGCAAACTTCGAACGATTAAGCTTTTGCCCTGCAACAGGTTGCAGGTACCCAAGATTGCCAACATGAAGGCTCTGGCGATGGCGAAGCGGATGCAATGAGGAAGGTACCTTGGTATGACTAATCCAGGGAAGAGGAAAAGGGGCACATGCGTAAACAGAAGGGTTTTTCACTTATCGAACTGCTGATCGTCGTGGCGATCATCCTGATCATCGCCGCGATTGCGATTCCCAACTTGCTGCGGTCCCGTATGGCGGCGAACGAAGCTTCCGCTGTCGGTTCGGTCCGCACCGTCAACACGGCTGAAGTCACCTACTCGTCGACGTATCCGGATTGCGGTTTCACAGCTCTGACGAACCTGGCCGGCGCGGGTGGCAGCACGGTGGCGGCTGGACTGATCGACAACGTCCTGGCTACCGGTGTAAAGAGCGGCTACAGCTTCGGCACGGGCAACATCAGTGGCGGCTCGAACTGCGGAACTGGTACCGGCACACCGAACACGAGCTACGCGATCAACGCGAACCCGTTGACGGTAGGAACGACCGGTCAGCGTTACTTCTTCTCTGACCAGTCGGGCGTGATCCGTTATAACCAGACCGGCCTGGCGACCAACACCTCGGCCTCGCTGCAGTAAGCGGGCAGTTTCTCTCTCTCCAAGGGCGGACAACGGTGTCCGCCCTTCTTTTATTCATCCTGAATCATCGCCAGGGCCTTGCGCATGGAAACATCCATGCGGTTGAACGAGGCCGTTAACGCGGAAATCTCGTCCTTACCGCGAATGTCCAGTTGCGGAGCTTCCAGATCACCCTTGCTGAGGCGATCCGCGTTGTCGGCGAGCTTCTGCACGGGCCGAATGACGATGAAGACGAGCAGCAAGTCAACGGTGGCGAGGGTCACGATGAAAATGCCCACCAGGTAAATCAGGAGGCGTTGGTATGCCTTGTCGGCAATGCTGACCGGCAACGACATGGGTACGGAGACGATTTGCGAGGCCACAATCTCGCCTTCGTTCCAGCCAAAGCCATTATTGGGCCCATAAGTCCGCAGCATGGAAGCAGGGGCGACCTCAGGAGTGCTGTGGCAGACAAGGCAAGGCTTCTTGGCGGACATGGGATGGGCGAGATACAGCGATCGACCGGTTGGGGTATCGCGCTCGCCGACGAACTCCGTCTTTCCGGGATTATTGCGGAAGTAGTTGATGACATCGGTCTCCCACTCGTTGGCGCGATCACGCGGGTTAGTGGGGTTGAGAGTGGCTTCCTTGTAGGAGTATTCGGGAAAATCCTTGTGCAGGCGATTGAAGGTTTCGGTGGCGGCGAACGCGGGAACGGTTTCGCGGACGAATTCCGGTTGTTCGGGGAGCTTGTCGAGTAACGGTTTTAAATCTTCGACGGTGTAGTTGCGCGTAGATTGCGCGCTCTCGACCATCAGTTCGGCCTGGTGCACCACCTGCTGGCGAGCGTTTTCCAGAAGAAATTCTTTCGCGAAGCGCGAGACCAGGAACAGACCGGTGCCAAACAACACTACGAGAATCAAGTTGAACTTGGTAAGCAGATTCATGCGCGCGCCATCCCCTGTTGGTCACGCTAGTGTAGTGGCAGGGCGGCAGGATGCCAAGAAATTCGCAGGCTATTTCTGCGGGGGTGCGGTGAATTCCACGCCGCGCCTTTCGTTTTCCTGAACGGTCTTGTTGATGTCGAGGTCGGCCAGCGGATACTTCTGGGAACGACGATCGGTCAGCGCCCAGAGTGTGTCGCCGACAACGGCGTAGTTGTGAACCTCGGCGGTGTGTCCGTCTTTGAAGACGAGCACCGTGGGTGGAGCAGGCGTTTCGGCCTGCATGGGCTGCTGTAACGATTGCGGTGCCGCGGGAGCGGGTTGCGTGCGGGCGGCCGCGGCGGCGTCGCTGCGCTCGATGTAATCGCGCAGGTTGTCGTTCTGATCACGCAGATCCTGCATCTGCTGGTTGAGGCTGCCGATCTCGGAGTTCAGTTGCGCGGTCTGCTGCGCGTAGTAGTCGGAGTTTTGATCGGAGGAGTAGTACGTGGCGTAGAAGCCATTATCGAAGTATGGATATCCCATGTAGGCGTAGGGGTAAACGTATCCGACACCATAGCCGTAGGAGGGATAGTAGGGGTAGTGATAATGCGGATAGTACCCGTGTCCGTGGCCGTAGTAGCCGTAGCCATAGCCGTTCCCGTAGCCGAGGCCCAGATAGCCCTGACCGCCCCAAGGCCGCTGGGGGATTTGGGTGCGGACTGGATACGAAGAACGCGGCGCGCCCTGGAAGGAGCCCCCACCATGGAAGGCCATCGGTGCGCTGCCGCGGAAGCCACCACCGCCGCGCGAGGCGACCGCACCTCCGCCACGTCCTCCTCGTTGCGCATAGGCTGGAAGGAGGAGGACAAGAAGGCAAAGCGCTACCGATCCCAGGTGCCGCATAAGGCCATTTTACCCCCGTTTTGCTGAACGCAAGGGGAACAGGGCAATCTTTTGGCGACGCGGAAGGACGAGCAGAAGTCCCGCCGCCCCGATTACCAAAAGCACCAAAGTACCGGGTTCGGGGACGCTGAGGCTGACGCCGTCAAGGCCAACGTAACGCTGATCCTGGGAGAGGTTGGCGTTGATGAAGGCAATGGTGGTCTGGTCAGAGGTGGCCTGAAAGCGGTAGCTCTCGGGCAACCAGGTGATATCGTCCACAACGTTGTTGGTGTCGTTGGAGTAGAGGCCGATCTCCTGGCCATCGATCCACAGCGTCAACTCGGCGGCGCCGCCGGTGTAGCCGGGGGCCTGGTCCCACTGGTGGCCGAGGAAAAAGTTGAGGTTGTACCACTGCCCTGCGGTGGTTGCGACGGTTTGCTTGACGCCGTTCGCACCTTCATTGCCCTCTCCGGTCAGATCGAGGGACTGGAGGGTTCCGGCAAGAGGATGGAAATTAAGGGTGCCACCCGACGCGCCGTTATTGGGTTCGGTGTAATTGGTGCCGAGTACCATCACGTCGGCATAACCGCTGGGAGGATTCTGCAGGAGCATCCACGCGGTGCCGTTGAGGTCGCTGGTAGCGGAGCCGATAAAATCTTGGCCAGCGGTCTGGTTGTAGTAGCCGATACAGTAAGCGTACGTCCCACAGAAATTCGAGGAGCCGGGTTCGGTCGGAGTATCGCCGTTATAGGGCGTGAAGTTTCCGTTGTAGACGAGGTTGTTGGCAAACAGCGGCGTAACCAACAACACGAAAGCCGCGAGCAAAGCGAATGTGATTCCGTTCCTGCGCATGACACTAAGTCCTCAACAGCCGGTATGATTGTGAATCTTTGCCGGCACAAAAGGCCAGCAGATTAAACGTGAACAATGTAGCGCGGACCGATTTGGAACGGCTAACTTCCGGTCTCGACGTACTCGACGCCGTATTCGCGTCCGCGTTCAGCCTTGATGGCGCGCACCACGCGCGCAACCACGAAGATGTTTCCAGCGCCAACGGTACAGGGCGCGGCGATGCGAATCCAGCACCCGAGAGAATACACCTTATCGCTGCGGAATGCTGCACCACCGCGGGAAATATCGAGCAGTTCGACAAACTCCTCGTCGGCGTTCGGACATTTCACGCAGGCTTTCGCACGGGGCATGGAAATGCGGCGATGCCTGCGCTGATTGCCGGCTCTCACCGGCGGGAGAAAGGTCTCAATCGCCCCAGCCAGCGGCACCAGTTCGTTTTCCAAGTTCTCGTGTTGGGTCCCGGGAGATATTTCGGACTCAAACATGGATTCCCTGATTCCCTGTGATGCGGTCCCTGACTGTGGTTCCGCGCGGCGCAGACTCCGCAAAGCCCAGGAGATTGCGTCACATCCGGTTAGACAGCAGAGCCCGAAGCTATGGCTGGTAGAAAGCACCAGCGTTTCGTTTTCCGAGCAATCCACGGCCGGCACGCCGATGTCAGGCGTGCAACTCAGGAATGTAGATGTCGGATGCGACCTGGTTCGTCCCTGGTTTCCTGCCGGCTTCTGGACTACGGCCCACGGATACAGCGAGCCGTTGGGTTTCCTTGCGGGTGCCCGGACGAGGGTCGTCGACCGGAACCGGCGATGCATACAGAATAAGCACCAAATGGAATGAGGGGATTACATCTTTGGACGCTCGGGGGTAACGAACGGTGCATGGGGATGGTTACCTTGGTGTTGAGGTGCGATGGCGTGGTCGGTCACGTCAGGAGTTTATTAACGACGGATGAAACGGATGAGACGGATTCGAACGGATGATTTTTTTGAAAAGAGAGAGAGAAGGAAATCTGTCCTATCCGTTCTATCCGTAGTCAAGAAAAGCTCAAGGGGTATGGTAGAAGAAAAAGCCGCGGATGGCTCCGCGGCCTTGTAACTTATTCGTTATGTCTGGCTAGCGGCGGCCTTTCTTTTTCTTGGCTGCCTTTTTCTTTGCCGGCTTTTTGGCTGCTTTCTTCGCAGCTTTCTTTGCCGGCTTTTTAGCCGATTTCTTTTTCGCGGCCGGTTTGCTGCCACCCTTCTTGGCGGCTTTTTTCGCCGCTTTCTTGGGAGCAGCTTTTTTGGCAGCTTTCTTTTTCGCAGGAGCTTTCTTCGCCGGTTTCTTCGGCGGGGCGGGCTCCTCATCGATTTCCTCTTCCACGACCGCAACGATGGCCGGCGCAGATTCGCCCGCACCTCCGGTCATGGGTTCTTCTTCCTCCTCTTCCTCTTCTTCGAAATCTTCTTCTTCGCTGGTTTCGTTATAAATGTCGTTGTCGCCGTCGCCGAATTCGTCCATCTCGTCGTCACGACCGTAGAGCGTCAGGTCATCTAACGTCATCGTTCCTCCTGGTTGAGCGCACGCGAGCTAACTGCGAGTTAGTCTGCCCGAAAAGAATACGACAGAAAACTGCTACTGAAAATCGGCGCGGATTATAACAGTAGCCAGTTGCCGGTTACCAGTAGCCAATATTCCAGTTCCCAGTGATCTGGAGCCGTGCGGGTAAGTGACTGCCATTACTCGTTGGTGCGAACGACCAGGACGGTTCCGGCGTGGAGGTGACTGGCGGCATGGCCGTTGTCTTTGCGCAGCTCGGCCACACTGGTGTTGTACGACTCGGCGATGGAGGAGAGTGTCTCGCCCTTTTTGACGGTGTGGTGAACGGTGCGGGATTTTGCCTGTAAGCTGCTCTTGCCGTGAGACTTATGCGAGCCTTCCCGGCTAGCTACGTGGGTTTCGGCGGCCGCTCCGCCGGTGACGGGGCGATAGATGCGGAGCACCCTTCCCGGCTTGAGACTGTTGCCGCTGAGGTGGTTCCAGCTACGCAGCTTGGCCACCGGAACGCTAAAGTCGTCGGCAACACTGACCACCGTGTCGCCTTTGCGGACTCTGTACATCGTTGGGTGCCGGGAGTAGGCGGCGCGCTCGCTCTCGCGGCCGGGGGCCACAGGAATCACGAGCCGCGAACCCGGTTTGAGTTCGTCTTCGGCATCGAAGCTATTGACCTCGGCGATGGCCGAAGTTGTCGTGTGGTACTCGTGAGCGATTCCCGCGAGGGTCTCGCCCGACCCAACCTTGTGGTAGCGCCACCACATGCGCATGTCACGCGGAATGGTGGCGATCACTTGCTGAAAATGGTCCGATGTCCCCAGCGGCAGCTTGAGCTCGTAGCTGCCTTCCTTGGGGGTGGTCATGCGCAAGAGAGCTGGATTCAGTCCCTGGATGGTGGAAAGGGTGCTGTCGGTGATTTCGGAGACGAGGCGCAGATCGACGGGATAATCGACCTTCACCGTGTCGTAGCGCAGCGGCGCATCGGGCTGAAGGTTTTCCAGCCCGTACTGCGACGGATTCTTGGCCATGATGGTGACGGCCAGAATGATGGGAACGTAGTTCTTGGTCTCGGCGGGCAGCACATTGCGCTTATAAAGCTCCCAGAAATCGGCGTAGCCGGTGCGCTGGACGGCTTGCTGCACATTTCCTGGACCGGAGTTGTAGGCCGCCATGGCGAGGTACCAGTCGCCGAACTGGTTGTAGAGGTCCTTGAGGTGGCGTGCGGCAGCCCGGGTGGACTTCTCGGGATCCTGACGATCGTCGATCCAGAAGTTGCGTTCGAGTCCATAGCCGGAACCGCGTCCGGCCATGAACTGCCACATGCCGCGGGCTCCGGCGCGCGAAAGGGCCAGCGGATGGAATCCTGATTCGGCCTGGGCGAGATAGATGAGGTCCTGCGGGACGCCTTCTTGCTTGAGGATCTGGCGGATCATCGGCTCATACAGGCCGGCGCGCTGGAGTCCGTTCTCGAGAAAACCCTTGCCGCGCGACGAAAAGTAGTTGATGTAGCTGGCGACGTAGTCGTTCAGCACCAGTGGGAGATCGGACTTGGTGCCTTTCAGTTCCGCTTCGGCCTTGGCCTTGATGTTGGGATCGACGGGGAAAGTCACGTCGTTGGCGATGTCGATGGGCGCAGGTTCGGACGCCTGCTGGGTGAAGCCTTCGCCCTGCTTGAGTGCCTGGAGCTCGAGGTTGTTGACGGCTTCGACAATCTTGTCGAATTCGTCTTCGAGGCGGTCGTCGCTCTTCACGCCTGGTGGGTACGACAGCAAGAGATTGAAGGCCTGATCGAAATCGACCTTGGCCTGATCGAGGTGTCCGGCTTTGTAGTTATTTTCCCCAGCCTGGAATTGTTTTTCGACTTGATCGATCAGGGCGGGGACGGGATCGGCCTTTGGAGCGGCGGCCTCTTGGGTTTGGGCCGCGGGCTGGGCGGCGGTGGATTGCGTCAGAGCGGGAGCGTGAGCCTGCGGGGGCGGATCGGCTTTGGCGCTTTTGTCGGGTTCGCAGGCGCTTAGCCCAAGCAAGGCAATGGCGGCGACAACCCATCGACAGTGACGAAAACTCATGCGCGCGGCTCTAACCCCTGACTGATGCTCTTAGACGGAGCAATTCTGAAATCGTACTATCCGCGTAATTCTAGGGTCAATGGAACGAACGACTTAGCCGTTACTGCCGGGTTGCTGCTGACCCTTGGAGAGTGATTACTACTCCGTTATCAGTATTGGGGGCAAGTTACCAAAGCGGTAACAGAGTGGCTGATTTGGTGTGATGGAACGGCGATGAGGAACGTTGGCCTGAGTGCCGGCTCACGCAGTGGCGGCGTTAGAGGATGGTTTTGATCGCGAGGCTATTAGAAGAAAGGTGGCTGAGGCGAGCAATATGGGCGAGGAGTACACGCCCGGCATAAAGCGGTGATAGTAAAACGAGCTCGCGATGTGGCCGAAGGCGTTGAAGATGCCGACGACGATCGCGAGTGGCACGGCGATCCAGCGCAGCCAGCGAGCGCCGCGGAACGCTGACGGCGTGAGCAAGAGGAGCAGGGTGATTCCGATGCCGAGGGAGAGGAGCCACGTTTGAAGCGTGAATACGGGGATGGGAAGGTGGAAGCGCTCGCGAATCATGCGGGCGTTCGGATTGTAGACAGCGAGAAAGTTGTGGTTCGCTTCGTCGACGACATGCAACACCAGCGATAAGGCGAAGAGAAACCACGCGGCGCCGAAGCGGGGATTCGTCGACATGCGGAAATGCTACACCCGCGATTGCTTCGTTTACACTGCTCGCATGTCGTTCCGCGGTGATTCCTCTTCAAAGAGTTATGGCGCACTGTTTCCGGCGCAGAGCAAGCCTGAGCATTACGTGATCGCGTACACCGATGGAGGCGCGCGGGGGAATCCCGGGCCGGCGGGGTTTGGCGTGCATATCGCCGACCAGGACGGCAATCGCGTGGTCGAGTTGAGCGAATATCTCGGACAGCAGACGAACAACTTCGCGGAGTACTCGGCGCTGATTGCGGCGCTCGACTGGGCGGTGCGCAACGGACATCGCGCGGTGCAAGTAGTGTCTGACTCGGAGCTGATGGTGAAGCAGGTGCGCGGGATTTACAAAGTCCGGAACGAGAACCTGCAACCACTGTTCGAGAAGGCGCGGCGGCTGATCGGCGAACTGGAGTGGTTCGAGATCAAGCACGTGCTGCGGGAACAGAATCGGAAGGCCGACGGTCTGGCGAATGCCGCCATGGACAAAGGATCAGGAAAAACGAAGACGGTCGCTACGCCTTCTTCCTCGGAGCCCGCGAGCGGGATCTACCAAGGCGTGGTGAAGAACGGCGTGGTCGAGATCGTGAACGGAAAGCTGCCGGAAGGGACGAGGGTGATGATCAGGAAAGCGTAACCATCTGATCATCAGGTTATCTGAATAACTGGATATCCGAATAGCCGATCCGGGGCGGAAGTGCAGCCATTGTTCGAAACGGCCAAGCAGATGCCTCGTCGGACTGACGTCCTCCTCGTCATGACAAAAGTCGGCTCTTCTGATGACTAGACGCTGGCCGACGTCGAGCCGAGGGGCAAGAAGTACTGCGTTCCCTTTACTGGTTCGCTGACTTTGCGCAGGAGCTCCTGCAGGTCCTCGTTGCGGTCGACGAAGTCGATCTCCGAAGTGTTCACGATCAGCAAATCCGAAGCCGAATAATGAAAGAAGAAGTGCTCGTAGGCCTTGATGACGGCTTCGATGTAGTCGTCGCTGATGGTGGACTCGGTCGCGGCACCCTTCTTGCGCATGCGCTTCTTGAGGACCTCGGGCGTGGCTTGCAGGTAGATGACGAGGTCGGGCGTCGGGAGCTGGTCGCGGAACTGGTTGTAATAGCGGTTGTAGATGTCGAGCTCGGCGTCGGTGAGGTTGAGGTAGGCGAACAGCTTGTCTTTCTCGAAGATGTAGTCGGCGACGACGAGTTTTTTCGAGTTGGGGCCAACATCGAGCGACCGTAGTTGTTCGAATCGCCGGATGAGGAAAGCGAACTGCGCCTGGAACGCCGCGCCGCGCTCGCCTTCGTAGAACGATCCGAGAAAGGGATTGTTCTCGGGCTCGCGAACGAGTTGCGCGTGCAGGCGATCGCCGATGACGTTAGCGAGCGTGCTCTTGCCGACGCGAATGGGTCCTTCGACGGCGATGTAACGGGGCGATTCGAAAAGTTTGGCCATGGGTCCCTAAAACCTAAAAACGCAGCATACATTTCTTGATCGGCACAGACAATTGCGCGATTGGTAAATGGTAGTCGAGCTGCGCTCGACCTGACAGACAAGAATGTCTGTCCCACACTCAAGGAAGAAATCTCACTCGGCGTGCATGCCTCCGCGCGTTGGTGCTGGAACGGGGACGCCGGTGCGAGAGGTGATGCGCTGTTGCTCGGCTTTCGTCCACGTGCAGATGGTGTCGCGCTGCTGCTGGTTGAGCGCGGTGCCCGAGTGCATCCAGGTGTACTGGCGCAGGGGCATGCCTCCGTCTTTGACTTCGTCACAAATCTGCGTGAGCTTTTGCTGCTGGCGTTCGGCGGAAAACGTTCCCCACTCGGAGAAATTCACGTGGCGGCGGCCTTCGTTGACGTCATCGACGACGAGCCACGAAATCGGCGCGACATAGCTGTACTTGGGCCACGTGGTGTTGTCGGTGTGGCAGTCGGAGCAGGAATGCTCGAGGCTTTGGGCGACGTCATGCGGCATCTGCGGAATGGCGAAGAGCGACTTCGACGGATCCGCCGGCGGATTGGTCTTCGCCGGGCGATAGAGCTGGATCAGCAGAACGATGGCGACAATGAGGAGAGCGAGTCTTCCCTGGCGCATCAGAAGAGGGTGTTCTGCCGGCGTCCGGGCTTGATGTTAAAGTGCTCGTAGGCGAGGTGGGTGACGGTGCGACCGCGGGGCGTGCGGTTAAGGAATCCGATCTGGATGAGGAAGGGCTCGTAGATTTCTTCGATAGCGTCGGGCTCTTCGGCGAGAGCGGCGGCGAGCGTGTTCACGCCGACGGGTCCACCCTGATATTTCTCGATGATCGTGAGCAGCAGCTTGCGGTCGATTTCGTCAAAGCCGTGCTTGTCGACTTCGAGCATTTCCAAAGCTTTTTGGGCCACGGCGGCGTCGATTTTTCCTCCGGCCCGAACCTGGGCGTAATCGCGCACGCGGCGCAGAAGGCGGTTGGCGATGCGAGGAGTTCCTCGCGAGCGGGATGCGATCTGGTGCGCTCCTTCCTTGTCGATAGGGACATTCAGAATTTCGGCGGAGCGCTCAACGATGAACTGAAGTTCTGCGTCGGTGTAGAACTCGAGGCGCAACACGACGCCGAAGCGCGAGCGCAAGGGAGCCGAAAGCAGTCCCGCGCGCGTGGTGGCGCCGACGAATGTGAACGGCTTGAGATCCATCGTGTGGGTGCGCGCCGCGGGACCCTGGCCGATGATGATGTCGAGTTTGTAGTCTTCGAGTGCGGTGTAGAGCAGCTCTTCGAGCTGCGGTTGCATGCGGTGGACTTCGTCGATGAAGAGCACCTGCTTGTCGCGCAGGTTGGTGAGGATGGCCGTCAGGTCGCCCTTGATTTGCAGCGCCGGTCCTGAGGTTTGCTGGAAGGCGACACCCAGTTCGTTGGCGATGATGGTGGCGAGCGTCGTCTTGCCGAGTCCGGGCGGCCCATAGAGCAGAACGTGATCGAGGGCTTCTCCGCGAGTGCGTGCGGCCTGGATGGCGACGTCGAGGTTCTCCTTCACTTTGCTTTGGCCGATGAACTCCTGCAGGCGCTGCGGGCGGAGCTTGAGTTCAAAGGAGGCGTCGTCGTCGGTCGGAGCCGCGGAGACGATTCGCTCGCGTACGTCTGGGTTCTGCTCGAAGGAAGGCACTCACTCGGATATTAAGCTGAAATTGGCGGGCGTGGCAATCGGTACAACAGCGGACAGGATGCTACTTCAGAACGTTGTTGCCGGAAATGCAATCGGCGGCCACGCCGTCTTCCGCATACTGAATGACGCCAGAGGCAGTGGAGCAGAAAGCGCGTTGACCGGTGCCGCCGACGCTGACCGGAACCGCCGTGGAATTGTAATTCGACACGGGAGTACCGGTACAGTTGGAGAGATTAAAGGTGTAGCCCGTCTTGGTCCGGGAAATGGAAATGACGGAATCGAGAAGATCGGCGGCAGTAGAACTGGCCGACTGACCGCTGGCCGGCGGCCCGAGGGTTGGCAGGCTGCAAGCGTAACCGAGGGTTGGATAGGTTGCGTTGTAAGTATTCTCGGCGGTGGTGATGGCGCGAATCCCGGAAACTGCCGCTGCTTCGTTCGCCGCCATGCGGGAATGCAACAAGCGAGGAATGGCAATAGCGGCGATGATCAAGATGATCGCAATGACGATCAGCAATTCAATCAGCGAAAAACCCTTTTCCTGAGACATCCGTCCCTTGCCCCCGTTGCGCAACGCGGCGCACCCCAGCCGCGGACCAGCGCGATTGCCGACATCATAGAGGAGTTTTTCGCAAGCGAGTAAGGCAGGTATATGTCTCGACAACAGCCCTCGCGGCTACGGCTGCTCGCGGGTGGCGCCGACCTCGGCGATCATCTCCTGCTCCACGGCCGCGCCGTTTTCGTAGGTGACCTTCAGCAATCTAACGCGTTCGTTACGGTTCTTGGCCACCGCGTACGCCACGTCAAATTCCAGGAAGCTGGCCACGAACTCCCATCGTCCGTGGCTCATCTGCCAGACTTCGAATTGTTGGAACCGTGCCACGCTCTACTTGAATTCAGGAAAGGTGAAAAAACTGGAAACCCGTAAGACTATCACCAGCGTGGGCCGATCCGGGTGAGCGAGGGCAGCAAGATTTCAGGATCCGAGCACAAAGGCACACCGCAATCTTTCGTCCGGTTCCGAAGTTCCGCAAACGTCTTTTATTTGTTCAGGTTAGCAGCAGCTGGCGAGCCGAATTGGAGTTGGGACGCGGACGATCCGGCACGGAGAAACAAAATTTCACATCCTGGTACAGGAAAGTTGAGCATTGGTAAATGACAAAATGGATAATAAGCTGGAAACGAGTGAGATGAGCGCACCCACCCAAGTTGCCGCTACGCATTTTGTGCAGTTCGCGAACGACTACATCCGCGCCATCGAGAATGGCGCGACGGGCGAGGCCCTAGCGAAGTTTCTGCACCCGGACGTGACTCACTACGACCTGCCGAACCGGTTTGATCCGTCGGGGAAAATCAGCGACCGCAAGGCGATGCTGGCGACGGCGGAACGCGGAACGAAAATGATGCGCAGCCAGAAGTACGACGTGCTTTCCACGGTGGCGCAGGGGAACACTGTCGTGCTGGAAATCGATTGGGTGGGCAAGCTGGCGGTTGCGGTCGGACCGGTACCGGCCGGAGGGGAATTGCATGCGCGGATTGCAACGTTCCTCGAGTTCCAGGATGGGCTGATCATCCTGCAGCGCGATTACGTCTGTTACGACCCTTTCTGACGAGGACACGGTTCCAAAACGGAACCCGCCAACGCTTTATCACGCCCGAACGTGACAGTTATCACGGCTGACGCCACCTCTTCGAAATAGAGTGCGCTCGTTCACCTCCCCTCTATCCGTTGGGCCCTACAGTCAAGAGCTGCGGAAACTCCCGCGCGACATTCCCCCGGGTTCGTAAAACCTTGCTGATACGCGTGCGTGTCCTCCCGTGGCCTTGCCGTGAAGCGGAGGAGCAACATGTCACGTTCCAGTGCTCGCATTCCTTTCTGTATTCTGATCTCATTCCTAACTCTGCTGTTAGTAGCGTGCGGAAATGCGAAGAAGCCGACCACCGTCACGCTGCAATCCATCACCGTTCAAGGGTCTAACACTGTCGCCAAAGGAAACACGGTCCAGCTCACAGCTACAGGCACCTTCAAGGGCAGTTCGTCGCAATCGCTGACCGGGCTGACGTGGAGTTCCTCGAATACTGCGCTCGCGACTATTGACGCGACGGGCGTGGTGACAGGGAAGGGGCAGGGGACGGTCACAATAACGGCTAGTGCCAGCGGAGTACAGGGCACCTTTACCTTGCAGGTGACGCCGGCGGTGCTGGCTTCGCTGCAAATGTCGCCGGCCACCAGCAGCGTGGCTGCGGGGCTGCAAGATGCTGTTGTCCTCTCCGGCACGCTAAGCGACGGCTCAAGCGCCACTTCGGCCGATTTCACCAAGTGCCAGTGGACTT
>Ga0335069_10005697_pt1 | contig 18265 bp, 16 predicted proteins | sample Lox_Sample_11_FD_206714 | JGI IMG/M metagenome (GOLD analysis project Ga0335069, IMG submission 206714) | Soil microbial communities from Loxahatchee National Wildlife Refuge, Florida, United States - Lox_Sample_1.1 | ecosystem: Environmental > Terrestrial > Soil > Wetlands | place: USA... | reverse complement strand
ATGTCCGCTGGGGCGAGCGCGTAAACTACGACCCGCCCTACAACCCAGCCGACCCGTCCACCACCATCGCGCCTTTCCTGGCCAGCCGCACCAGCGCGAACGTGCAGGTCACGATTCGCCCCTCCCGTGGCCTGAAAATCGACAACACCTATATTCTGTTCCGGCTTCACAATTGCGCCAGTTGCGGCGCGCCGCTGGGGAGCATGAACAATCACATCATCCGGTCCCGCGTGAATTATCAGTTCAGCAAGGAGCTCTCTTTTCGATTTATCGGACAGTATGCCGCGGTTCTGGCCACGCCTGGTTTCACCTCCCTTCAAACCACCAAGAATTTCAACGCCGACTTTCTCGTCACCTACCTTGTCCATCCAAATACCGCAATCTATGTCGGATACAACAGCAACCTCGAGAACATCCTGAACCCGCCCCAGCTTGATACCAACGGAGATCTGGCGCGAGGCGGACGCCTGCTTAACGATGGGCGAAATTTCTTTGTCAAAGCGTCCTACCTGTTTCGCTTCTGAAACCGCCAGGAGCTCCCCACTCCACACGGCGGCCCCTGGCAGGCTCGTAGCTCCTTCTTCATATGCCTTGCGGCCACCAACATGAGATGCTCAGAGGCATAGTGCTGTCATGACGGTTCAGGAAAATGTCCCCCTCGCGCCGCTGACCACTCTGGGAGTGGGAGGACCCGCGCGCTATTTTGCGGAAGTCTCCGGCGAAGATAAGGTACGCGAGGCGGTCGCATTTGTGCGCCAAAAGAGTCTGCCCCTGTTCGTCCTGGGCGGCGGCAGCAACCTTCTTGTGTCCGATGCCGGCTGGCCAGGTCTCGTGCTGAAGATCTCCGTCGAGGGCGTTCGTCGATCTGAAGATGGCAAAGGCACACTCTTTGAAGTCGGTGCCGGTGTGGAATGGGACGCCTTCGTCTCCCTAGCCGTTTTTGACCATTGCGCCGGCATCGAGTGTCTCAGCGGAATCCCCGGAAGCGTCGGTGGTACCCCGGTTCAGAACGTTGGTGCCTATGGACAGGACGTTTCGGAGACGATCGAGTCATTGCAGGCATTTGATCTTCATGAAGAGCGGATTGTCGTAATTCCCAAGGAAGCCTGCGGATTTCGCTACCGTGCGAGTATCTTCAACACTACCGACAAGGGACGATACATCATTCTTCGTGTGACCTTCCGTCTGGCGTCGGGCGCCGTTCCTGCCTTGCGATACGCGGATCTGCAGAAGCGATTCGCTGCTTCGGTGCAAGCGCCATCCCTGGCACAAGTGCGCGAAGCCGTCCTTCAAATCCGCCGTAGCAAGGGTATGGTGATCGCGCCGGGCGAGGACGACTGTCGCAGCGCCGGCTCGTTCTTCAAGAATCCAGTCCTCAGTGAAGTCCAGTTCAGCGAACTGGTCGTGCGGGCGCGGGAGAAAGGCCTGACCGTTCCCAGTTATCCGGCTCTCGATGCACAGCGCAAGGTTTCAGCTGCATGGCTGGTGGAACGCGCCGGCTTCCACAAGGGATTCACTCTCGGCGCGGCCGGAATCTCGAAGAAACATGCCTTGGCGTTGATCAACACGGGAGGAGCCCGCGCCGCTGAGATCATGCGCCTCAAGGACGAAATTCAGCACGCGGTACTCGAGGCATGGGGAATCGCGCTCGAGGCCGAGCCTGTCATGGTCGGCTTCTAACGCCCAGCCTCTGTCGCGCGCGTCCCGTCTGCCTTGTCCTTCATCAGCGCACTGCGCAGCAGCGCCGTGCCCGACAGCAAGAGCAGCGGCGCGCTGTAAACCCCCGGCATCCACCGCTTCATGTAGACAGAAGAGAGGATGTGAGCTGCACCGTTCATCAGTCCGGGAACAATCGCGACAAAGACTCCGAGAGCCCGCAGCGCCTTATACCCTCGAAACGCCAGAGGAGTTAGCACCAGCCAGAAGGTCAACGCCAGAGCGAGGCTGCCAATCCAGCTTTGAAAGTTGAAGATCGGAATTGGGAGGAATGGCGCCGCGCGGCGAATCGCTATCGCATTGGGCAGGTAGACCGACAGAAAATCGTGGCCTGCCTCATCCAATACATGAAGGGCCAGCGTGTAACCGAAGAACAGCCAGCAGATGCCGAACCGTTGCTTGGCATCGCCAAAACTCATGCGGCCATTGTATGCCTGCCGTCAATGGCCCTCACCTTTGCGTAACCAGAGGAACGCCCTTTACTTGCCCAGAAATCGCAGAGGGTGCTCAAAGCTCAGATAAAAGAACAGCCCCTTTTCTCCGGCGCTCGGTCCAACTCCCACCGGAACCGCAAACCCCGGCACGATCTGCAGGCCATTCGAAAAGTTGTAGGCCCAGCGAAAACCCGGATTCAGGAATAGCGTCGTGGACCAGGCGGTCTTGCCCGGGGCCTCGACCGTCTGCGCGTCGAGGTAGTAGGTCTCGAACATGACGTTGAACCGCGGATGCGCTAACCAGATGAAGCTTTGTCCGGCGTTGTAGCTCCGACTCGCCGCGACGTCACCGGCGCTGTTGCGGGCGCGCGGAACGAGCGTGGCGCCGGCATTCCAATGGGTGACGAGTTTCGGATGAACCACCACGCTCAGTGGCAGGTTCGTTTGCACTCCAGCCCCGCCGTAGCCGCGTCCGAAGTCGGAATTTCCGGCGGGAAGAATCGCCGAGAACCGTGGTGCAACGGCAATACGGGTGTCGCCCGAGCCGATCAACTGGTAACGGTAGTTCAAAAGCGCGTCGCCGATGCCGGATCCGTGTGCTGCGAAGGCACCCGGCCGCCAATCCACCAGCGTGTAGCTGAGTTGGTGGCGCTGTCCCGTGACCGGCCACTCCTGGGTGAAGGTGTAGGACCAGTCGCGGCTGTTCACGTAGTAAGAAAACGTATTGATGTGCTGGATAATCCCTTTCTCCTGGTTATAGGCCTCTTCCACCAGGAAGCTGTTGTCCTGGATCGCGGGCGGCTCGTCGGCAAAAGATGGAACGCCAAGGCTGAGGAAGAGGATGAGAACAAGAATCGGGAACGCGCGCATGGATCGCATCACTTTCCGGATGATAATGAAATTGAAATTCATTTTCATAATGTACAGCGTCCGCGGTCTTTCGCAATGCGACATACGTCACAATCCATTGTGATGTCGCTGCCGAGGAAAGGCTCCGGAAAGGGCGGCCTCATCCCCGAAACGCCGCGTCCCGATGTCCCACCGGTCGCACTCCCGCCGCGGGAATCCGCCCCCTATGTTAATCGGCACCAATGCCCACGTCCTTGAGGATTATTTCCCCCCGAACGAATTCAATGGAGTGGCGTTCTTTATGGGTGGGAGCAGGCCGGTGATAGCGGAATCCGCCATGGCAGGCGAAGCCATAGAACTGACGCAGAAGCAAGAAGATCTGTTGGAAATGGCCGTCCGCGAACACTCCCGGCTGGTCTATCGCATCGCCTGCTCGGTGCTTCGGAATGCGGCGGAAGCGGAGGACGCCACCCAGGAGACGTTCCTGCGTGCGCTTCGCTACGGTAGGAAGTTCTCTGCCATTGCTGACCCGAAGGCGTGGCTGGCGAGAATCGCATGGCGCACAGCGGTAGAACAGCGGAGGCGCAGGCCGCTGGCTGCCGGAACGGAGGCCTCCGAGGAACTGCCATCGCCCGTCGCCGGAGCGGAGCAGGTTTTGCTGGAGCAGGAGCGGAGCGCAATGTTGGAGAAACTGATTGCCGCCTTGCCGGATTCGCTGCGCGATCCGCTGGTCTTGTCGGCGATCGAGGAACTCTCGCCGCGAGAGGTTGCGGAAGCACTCGGCATCAGCGAAGCCGCGGTGCGGTCACGTGCCTTTCGGGCACGGCAGGTTCTGCGGGATCGGCTGAGTGCGTTGATCGGCCCAAGGAAATAGTCATGAATGACCAAGAGAAGGAACGAGCCATCGAGCAGTGGCTGGATTCTGCGATCGCTCAGTACAGCAAGGCCAAGCCACGCGACGGTCTCGAAGGCAGGATCCTGGCAAATCTCCGGGCAGAGGCAGAGAAAGACCGGCTGGCGACGCAGCGGCGTTGGTGGTGGATGGTGGGCGTGGCCGCAGTGGCCGTGGTCGTGGTTGCCGTGTGGGTGGGCCTGCGCGACACGCGGAGGGTTCCGAGCCGGACCGCCATACCTCCCACGACGCACCGCGAAGAAGCCTCAACCTCCACACAAACTCCGCCTTCGCCACCTGTCACGGAACAGACGAAGGCCGTCGTACGAGGTCCCCGGCGGCGGGTGACATCCGTCGTGGCCAAACAGGCGAAGGAACCGAAGCTCGACCAATTCCCATCTCCACTGCCACTCAACGACCAGGAAAAAATGCTGACGCAGTACGTGCGGGAGTTTCCAGAACGGGCGGTGCTGGTGGCCCGGGCGCAGACGCTCCTTCGCAAGCAGGAAGAACGGGAAATGACTGCACCTATCCCCCAGAGTCCCACAAGTTCAGATCAACCGGAATGACAAAGGAGAAGACGCATGTCCAGAAAAACGATGGTTTGGCTGCTGGCCTTAGGAATGTATCTCTGGGGCGCGATCGGCCCGGCAAGGGCTCAGGATACGGGAAAAACAACGAAAGCCGATGCGGATGCGGCGCTGGCTGCGTACCGGCTCGACTTTTCTCTGCATGAACTTGAGGACGGAAAGAAGATCAACACGCGGCAGTATTCGATGAGCCTGATCCAGGGCGTGCAGTGGCAGGAACTCAAGATCGGCACACGCGTGCCCGTGGAAATGAAGCAGGGAGAAATTGAATATCTCGATGTCGGCACCAACATTTCGGCTCGCCTGCAAGAGATCAAGTCTGCCCTCGACCTGGAAGTCCGCGCCGACCTCAGCAATTTCGCCGTGCCCGATCAGGCGAACAAGAGCTCCATGCCTGTGCTCCGACAGCTGAGGATCAGCGGTGCGACACTCGTCATGACAGGAAAGCCGGTCGTCGTTGGCGTCGTGGATGACCCCAACTCCAAGCGGCAGTTCCAGCTCGAAGTTACAGTCTCGAAGTTAAAGTAGGCGCGCCTGCCGCACCACTGACTGCGGGCGGAGAGCTAATGGGCAGGTCGCCACCGGATTGCCCGCGAAGCGCCGGCGCTACCCTCGATTCGCCAGCCGCTTCGCCTCCTGAAAGACTTTCACGAACATCGGCCGCGTCAGTTTGCCGGTGTTCGTGTTTTGATTGGACGGATGGTAGGAAGCAAGAAGAGTCTTCCCATTTGGCATTGCGTAATGCAGACCATGCCCGAACAAATAAGGAGCGCGGCTGGCGATCACAGTCCCGCGCCGCAGATGGTTCAAATAGGCGTCGAAGCCGATCTTGCCCAGCGCAACGATTACCTTTGCCTTCTTTAATCCTTCCAATTCCCTGTCGAGAAACCGCGCACACTCAGCCAGTTCTTGCGGCAGAGGTTTATTGTCCGGAGGCGCGCAACGGACGGCCGCAGTGATATAGATGTCCTTGAGTATCAGTCCATCGTTGCGATCTGTTGCGTTGGGCTGGCTGGCAAAGCCAGTCTCATGCAGCACCGGATACATGAAGTTGCCGGAAGCATCGCCCGTGAATGGCCGACCTGTGCGGTTCGATCCATGGGCCCCCGGAGCCAATCCAAGAATCAGTACCCGCGCGTCCGGATCGCCAAAACCCGGAACAGGTTTTCCCCAATAGTCCCAGTCGCGATAAGCGCGCCGTTTCTCTGCCGCGACCTTCTGTCGGTAGGCAACCAGCCGCGAACAGCGCGTGCATGCCACGACGTCCGTGTTAAGCACGTTCAGCCATCGGGGAACAGGCATTCGTTTCATTGTACGAGCGAGGTCTGAAGGCAGAGTCAGATTGCAAAGAAAAAAGGGGACTCAGAATGCAAGAAGTCAGAAAGCAAGAGTGAAAAAGCTCTGAGCCATGAGCTCCGAGCCACGAGTGAATAGGTCTAGGTTGCTCGTAGCTCCAGGCTCGTAGCTCGCAGCCAATTCTGCAATCCGCCTTCTGCATTCCCCCGTTACTTTAGTGGGCTCATCCCCGTCCCCTTGCGTTTGACGTTCGCTTTGACATGTCTTTACACTCAAGTCTGGGGCGGACCAGGAAGAAAGCACGGCATCCCCACGTCAGGCCCCCTCGTTGAAAGGCAAGCGTGAGCCCCACAGAAGCCAAAGAGAGCTCCACCAAGCGCGAAATCGCGGTCGAGGTTCCTGCGCAGGAAGTGGCGCGTCAGACCGAAGCCTTGATCCAGAAATATCAGAAGATGGCGCGCCTGCCTGGTTTTCGCCGCGGGCACGTGCCCCCGTCGATCATCCGCCAGCGTTTTTCGGAAGAGATCAAGACCGACGTGGTCGAATCGCTGGTGCCGAAATACTTCCGCCAGGAAACCGAGCGGCTGGGCATGCATCCGATCTCGCAGCCGCGTGTGACCGACTTGCACGTCCACGACGGCGAGCCGCTCCGTTTCAAAGCAGCGTTCGAAGTACTTCCGGAAGTGAAAGTCGAAGGCTACAAAGAATTGCGCGCCGAGCATCCGCTCATCACCGTTACCGATGAAGATGTCGAGCAGGCGCTTTCCGATCTGCGCGAACAACGTGCCGAGTTCCATCCGGTCGAAGGCAGGTCTCTCGGGGCGGGCGATTTCGCCCAGGTATCGCTCGACGGGACGCCCCAGGCGGGAGAAGGCCAGCCCGTCCACATGGATGAAGTACTGGTTGAACTCGGCGGCAAGAACACGATGCCGGAGTTCACCGAGAACCTGACTGGCGCAAATGCCGGTGACGAGCGCACCTTCGATGTGAAATATCCCGATGACGCTCAGGACCAACGGCTCGCAGGAAAAACCTTCAGCTATACCGTGAAGGTTCAAGCGGTCAAACAGAAGTCTTTGCCCGAACTCGATGAGGAGTTCGCCAAGAAGCTCGGCGAATTCTCGAGCATGGACGCGGTACGCGGGCGGATCCGCGAACAGATGCACGCCGAACGCACGCATCAGGGCGAGCACGAAGCAAAAGACAAATTGGTTGCCGAACTGGTCCGGCGGAATGATTTCGAGGTGCCGGAGTCGCTGATCGAGCACCAGATTGACATCCGCCTCGAACGGGGCCTGCGTGCCCTCGCGGCACAGGGTCTGACTGCGGAACAGATGAAGAAGATGGACTTGAACCGGCTTCGTGCCGGACAAAGGGATCAGGCCATTCAGGACCTGAAAGCTTCGCTGCTCCTCGAAAGAGTGGCCGATGAGGAGAACATTCAGGTCAGCGATGAAGAACTGGATCAGGAGGTAGAATCCCTGGCCCGGCAGACCAAACAGACGGCGGAAGCGGTGCGAGCTCGTTTGACGAAGGATGGGGGCCTCGATAGAATCCGGAATAGAATCCGGAACGAGAAGACCATCGATCTTCTGTACCGTCAGTCCGCCTGAGAAGGATTTTTCGACCCCCTCCCCTCGACGCCAAAAACGTTTTTCGCTGTTGGAGTGTGACAAGGGTGAGGATGAACGAGGAGCGAATGATGCTGGTACCTATGGTCATTGAGCAGACCGGAAGGGGCGAACGGGCCTACGACATCTATTCCCGGCTGCTGCGCGACAACATCATCTTTATTGGCACTCCCATCGACGACAATATCGCCAACCTGGTCATCGCCCAGATGTTGTTCCTGGCGCAGGAAGACCCGGAGAAGGATATCCAGCTTTATGTAAACTCGCCCGGCGGGTCGATCACTGCCGGCATGGCGATTTACGACACGATGCAATATGTGAAGAACGATGTCACCACCATCTGCATCGGACAGGCCGCCTCCATGGCGGCTTTGCTGCTCTCGGCGGGCGAACCCAAGAAACGCCTGGCGCTGCCCAATTCGCGCATCCTGATCCATCAGCCCTCGATGGGCGGGCTGTCCGGGCAGGCCACCGACATCGACATCCATGCCCGCGAAATCCTGCGCATGCGCGAGATTACGAATCAGTTACTAGCTAAGCACAGCGGGCAGAAACTGGACAAGGTAGAAAAGGACGTGGAGCGCGACTTCATCATGAACGCGCAACAGGCAAAAGAGTACGGAATCATAGACGATATCATCTACAAAACGAGATAAGGGTATGATCGGCTTTCTCGCCGGTCAGTTTGCCTGAGGTCTCGGCGCTCCAGACGCCGGTCGGCTGGACCAGGCTAGCCCCGGCAGCAGTGGCAGGAGAAGGAGAAAGGCCGAAGTGAAAAACAGATCAGGATCGGAAGAGGTTTTGCGCTGCTCGTTCTGCCACAAGTCGCAGGACGCAGTCGCCAAGCTGATCTCCTCTCCCAGCGACTATACCCGGGCTTATATCTGCGATGAGTGCGTCGCGGTCTGCAATTCCATCCTGGAAGATGACCGCACCGCGACTCCGCCCTCCTCGGTTCCCAACCAGCTTCCCAAGCCGCAGGAAGTCAAGACGTTCCTTGACGAGTACGTCATCGGGCAGGAACAAACGAAGAAGAAGCTGGCCGTCGCCGTTTACAACCACTACAAGCGCATTTACATGAACCGTCAGAAGACGGGCGACGGTGTCGAACTGACCAAGTCGAACATCATGTTGATTGGCCCGACCGGCACCGGCAAAACCCTGCTGGCGCAGACTCTGGCGCGCATGCTCGACGTGCCGTTCGCCATCGTCGATGCCACGACGCTCACCGAGGCTGGTTATGTCGGCGAGGACGTCGAGAACATCATCCTCAAGCTGCTGCAAGCTGCCGAAGGCGACGTGAGTCGAACCCAGACCGGCATCATCTATATCGATGAGATTGACAAGATTGGCCGCAAGGATGAGAACCCCTCCATTACCCGTGACGTTTCGGGCGAGGGTGTGCAGCAGGCCCTGCTGAAAATTCTGGAAGGAACCATCGCCAACGTGCCACCGCAAGGCGGACGCAAACATCCACACCAGGAATTCACTCCCGTTGACACGACGAACATCCTCTTCATTTGCGGGGGTGCCTTTGTCGGCCTGGAGAAGATCATCGGTCGGCGTATGGGCAAGAAGGCTCTGGGGTTCCGCTCCGCGGAGGACGCCGAGAAGGACCAGACCGTGCCGGTCTCCAAGCGCGCCTTCGAGATGGTGTCGGATGTGCAGCCGGAGGACCTCATCAAGTTCGGCCTGATTCCGGAATTTGTCGGCCGCCTGCCCGTTGTCGGCGTGCTTCAGGATCTGGACGAAAATGCGCTGGTCGAAATCCTGACGCGTCCCAAGAACGCGATCGTCAAGCAGTACCAGCGGCTGTTCGAATTCGAAAACGTCCGCTTGAAGTTCAGCGACGACGCGTTGCGTGCGATCGCGCGACAGGCTATGGCCCGCAAGGTCGGAGCTCGCGGCTTGCGCATGATCCTGGAAGAGCTGATGCTGGAATTGATGTATAGTCTGCCCAGCCAGAAGCGCGTCAAAGAATTCGAAATCAGCCGCGAGATGGTGGAGAAGCGGGATATCTCGCTGGCAGTGATCGAGAAAGCGGCAAGTTGATCGAGTAGGGCGGGCTGTCCCCGCCGAGATGTGCTGGATTCCAGGAACGGGAGAGAAGTTTTGTCGAACCCTAAGGAAAAGTTCGAAAGCAAGAAGTTGCCCATGATGCCCATCCGGGACGTGGTCATCTTCCCCTACATGATGACGCCGTTCGTGGTGGGTCGGGAATCGAGCGTGCGCGCGCTCGAAGAGGCTCTGGCCGGCGACAAGAAGATCTTCCTCGCGACCCAGCACGACGCCTCGATCGACGAGCCCAAGCCGCAGGACATCTACCAGGTCGGCACCGTCGTCAACATCGTGCAGAGCCTCAAGCTCCCCGATGGCAATATCAAAGTCCTCGTCGAAGGCATCGAGCGCGGCAAAATTCTCCAGATCACCGATACCGAAGGCTTCATGCAGGCGACGGTTCGCGTGGCCCGCTATGCCACCGAGGCCAACGCCCAGATCGAAGCCGGCATGCAACGCGTCACGTCCCTGTTCGAGCAGTACGTCAAGCTGTGCCAGTCGCTGAATTACGAGACCATGATCGCAGCTGTCCGGATGGAAGATCCGGCCAAGCTGACCGACACTATTGCCGCCAACCTGCAGCTCTCGATCGAAGAGAAGCAGGGGCTGCTTGAGATTTTCGATCCAGCCGAACGCCTGAACCGCATTGGCGACGTGCTCGACGTAGAGATCGAGAAGCTCAACATGGACCGCACCATCCAGTCGCGCGTGAAGCGGCAGATGGAAAAGGCGCAGAAAGAGTACTACCTCAACGAGAAGATCAAGGCCATCCAGAAGGAACTGGGCCGCGGCGAGAAGAGCGAATTCGACGAACTGAAGAAGAAAGTCGAATCCGCCGGCATGCCGAAGGACGTCAAGGACAAGGCGCTGCAGGAACTGAAGAAGCTGGAAGCCATGCCGCCGATGTCCGCCGAGTCGACGGTCTCGCGCAACTACCTCGACTGGCTGCTGGCTGTGCCGTGGAAGAAGCGGTCGAAGGAAATCCGCAATATCTCGCGCGCCGAGAAAGTGCTCAACGAAGATCATTATGGGCTGGAGAAGATCAAGGAGCGCATCCTTGAATTTCTCGCGGTTCGGCAGCTGGTGAAGAATCCCAAAGGTTCGATTCTTTGCTTCGTCGGACCTCCGGGCGTGGGCAAGACCTCGCTGGGGATGTCGATCGCCAAGGCCACCGGGCGCAAGTTCGTCCGCATGTCGCTCGGCGGCGTGCGCGATGAAGCCGAAATCCGCGGCCATCGCCGCACCTACATCGGCGCCTTGCCGGGCCAGATCATCCAGATGATGAAGAAGGCCGGCACCAAGAATCCGGTCTTCATGCTCGACGAAGTCGACAAGATGTCGATGGATTTCCGCGGCGACCCCTCTGCCGCACTGCTCGAAGTGCTCGATCCCGAACAGAATTTCATGTTCGTCGACCATTACCTCGACGTCGAATACGACCTCTCGCAGGTCTTCTTCATCGCCACCGCGAACGTGATGCACACCATCCCGCCGGCCCTCCAGGACCGCATGGAAGTCCTGCGCCTCCACGGTTACACCGAGCAGGAAAAGATCGAGATCGCCAAACAATTCCTGGTCCGCAAGCAGATGGGTCAGGCGGGCCTGACCGGCAAGAATCTGTCGTTCTCCGACGAAGCGATCAAGCACATCATCCGCTCTTACACGCGCGAAGCCGGCGTGCGCAACCTGGAGCGCGAAATCGGCAACGTCTGCCGCAAGGTCGCCCGCAAGGTCGTCAAAGAAGGTCAGGATTTCTCGGTCGCGCTCACCGCGGAGAACGTCAATGACTTCCTTGGCGTGCTGAAGTTCCGCGACACGCTCGCCCACGAGAAGAGCGAAGTCGGGCTGGTCACCGGCTTGGCCTGGACCGAAGTCGGCGGTTCCATCCTTTCGACCGAAGCCACCGTCGTTGACGGCAAAGGCAAACTGACCCTCACCGGCAAGCTGGGCGATGTGATGCAGGAATCCGCGCAGGCCGCCATGTCGTACGTCCGCTCACGCGCTCCGCGGCTTGGTCTGCCGCGCGACTTCTATCGCAATATTGACGTTCACATTCACGTGCCGGAAGGCGCGATCCCGAAAGACGGTCCCTCGGCGGGCATCACCATTGCGACCGCCATCGCCAGCGCCCTCAGCAAGATTCCGGTCCGGCGAGATTTGGCTATGACCGGCGAAATCACGCTTCGCGGCAAGGTTCTTCCTATCGGTGGACTCAAAGAAAAGCTGCTTGCCGCCCACCGTGCTGGCCTGTTCGAAGCTATCCTTCCCAAGGACAACGAGAAAGATCTGGCTGAAGTGCCGGAGAATCTTCGCTCCGCGATGAAGCTTCACTTTGTGGAGAACATGGACCAGGTTCTGGCTCTGGCACTGGAATCGCCGTTGCCGCAATCGTCGAGCGAAGCAGAGGCGATCGCGTCCATTGCCCCGCCCGCTCCCTCTGCCGGCGATATTCCGACGGCAAGACAGTAGTCGGTAACGGGTAACTGGTAGTCGGTAGTTGGCAGCGGGTAGTCGGTGATTTCTCTTTTCACTGACTACCGGCTACTGGCTACCGACTACTTGTTTCTTGGCGCTACAATACCGCCATGGGATTCGGCATCAAAGGCTCGGCAGCACTGATTGTCGCCGTCGCTATGGTCGCAGCCCTCCTGATTGCCTTGCCCGCTTATCGCCTGTTCTTCCTGTTCAGCTTGCTCATTGGGATTGTCATTGCCGGCGGGTTGACTTTGTGGCATCGGGCGCACCCGATCAAAGATAAAGACGTCGAGAACAAACGGCCGCTGGGGTTGTAGTTTTCAGTTCCCGGCTCCCAGTTCTCAGTTAATCCAGCAAAGTGCTCACTGAGAACTGAGAACTGGCAACTGACAATTGCGTCATGCGCGTCCTCTCCCGATTTCTGCTCGCAGCGACCGACCAGCGGCACTTCCCGCCGCCGTCGCTGCCTGAGATTGCGTTCCTCGGCCGCTCAAATGTCGGCAAATCGAGCGTGATCAATTCCCTGGTGGGAAAGAAGTTGGCCCGGACGAGTTCCACTCCGGGACGCACCCAGTCCATCAACTTCTTCGAAATTCGACGCGCCGGCTACCCCAAGCCCGAGCTGCTGTTCACCGACTTGCCCGGGTATGGCTATGCCAGGATTTCGCGCGAGGTCTCCCAGGATTGGGCCCGCTTTGTCGATCCGTATTTGAGGAACCGTCCCACCCTGGCCCTTTGCCTCGCATTAATCGATTCCAATATCCCGCCGCAAGCCAGTGACCAGCAGTTGCTGGAATTCCTGGGCGCTACCGGCCGGCCCTACGTTGTGGTTGCAACCAAGTGTGACCGGCTCTCCGGAAACGAACTCCAGACCTCCCTTCGGAGGTTTTCGCAAGAGTATTCATCGGCCCGGATTGTCCCGTTCTCGGCCAAAACCGGAGCGGGCAGGGACGACCTTTGGCGCGTGATTCGCGGCGTCTCGGCGAAGTCTCCCGCCGTCTAAAGTTCCCGCCTGATTCACCCGATGACAGTAATGAGAGCCTTCGGAGGCACCCATCAGGTGGACCCCAACCTCTACGCTGAGCAACCGGGCTTGAACCCGGAAACACGGAAGAGTGAGGACGGGGCCAACTACCTGCGCCGCCTGAAAACGCAAACGGAGGAAGAGGTGGTCACTAACGCAGCCGTCAGAAAGGGTCCGGGCCCTTCGTCAGAGGTTCCGTACACCGGCAAGGAACGCAGGCGCAGCCCCAGGTTTCGTTGCGCGGGTTCGGCGGAGTTCAAACCCGACGGCAGCGATGTACGCATGTGGGGAACCTTGACGGATGTCAGCCTGCACGGTTGCTACGTTGAGATGAGTACGACCTTTCCGGTCGGAACTAAGGTTGATCTCATACTCGAGGTCTTGGGGATTCGTGTCCGCGCGCAAGGTACCGTCCGTGTTTCTTATCCCTTCCTCGGCATGGGCATCTGTCTAAACGAACTGGAGCCCGGGCAACAGACTCAGCTGGAACAACTCCTCGGCGCACTCGCCGGGCAGGCCGCAGCCCCTGACCCCGGGCTGACTCGGCAGGCCGTTTCGCCGGAAGTGCTTGAGGCGACCGAACCCGCTGTCTTCCTCGATGAAGTCCGTCGCTACTTCGTGAATCATCATCTGCTGTCGCGCGAAGAGTTCTTTCGCATCGCGCAACGATGCCGTCGTTCCTGAAGAACCAGCATCCCAGGGAGGCATCCCGTCTCGCCGTTGCCGTTACTCCCGTGCCGCTCGCCGACGCCCCGCATCCCGGCCCAAAGCGATTCATCCGCTATCATGATTGGCTATGGCCAAATACCTTGTGACCGGTGCCGCCGGGTTCATTGGATCTTCCCTGGTTCGGGCACTGCTGGATCGCGGCGATGACGTGCGAGGCATCGACAACCTCGCTACAGGCAATCAGGACAACCTGCAGGAAGTCATCCACCAGGTCGATTTCCGTCGTGTCGATATTCTCGATCTCGACGCCCTTCGCCAGGCATGTGAAGGCGTGGACTACGTATTGCATCAGGCGGCGATTCCCTCCGTGCCCAAGTCCGTTATCGATCCCTTGGGCAGCAACCGGGCGAATGTCGATGGAACAGTCAACGTCCTGGTCGCCGCACGCGATGCCAAAGCAAGGCGCGTCGTGTACGCAGCTTCGTCCTCTGCCTACGGCGACACGCCGACCCTTCCCAAGCACGAGGCCATGAACCCCAATCCGATTTCTCCCTATGCCGTGGCCAAGCTGACCGGCGAGTACTACATGACTTCTTTCCACCGTTGTTACGGGCTGGAAACCGTGAGCTTGCGCTACTTCAACATCTTCGGCCCGCGCCAGGATCCCTCGTCGCCCTATTCCGGCGTTCTCGCAAAGTTCAGCCTGCAGATGCTGCGGGGCGAACAGCCTACGATTTTCGGCGACGGTGAACAGAGCCGCGATTTCAACTACATCGACAACGCCGTGTCGGCAAACCTGCTGGCTTGTTTAGCTCCTGCATCGGAATGCGCCGGGCGCGTGTTCAACATCGCAACTGGAAGAAGGGCGTCTTTGAATGAAACATTTGAGCTGATGAAGCCTCTCACCGGTTACAACGGCACGGTGAGATACGCACCCGAGCGCAGCGGCGACATTAAGCACTCCCTGGCTGACATCACCCTGGCGCAAAAACATCTGGGATACACACCGCTGGTGAGCTTCGAAGAAGGCCTGCGCCGGACGATAGAGTGGTACCGCAGCGAGGTCGTACCTGCCCGGACTTGACGCATGGCTTGCGCTCTAGGACGCTGGACGCTGCTCGGCCGGAGCCCCTGGAGGCTTGGACTCCTCTCTTCGTGCCCGGTCCCAGGAAATCAACTCCGCCAGATCGTAGCGGAAAGGTCCGTACGGCTGAAATCTTTTCTCGTCGAAAAGCCTTTTCACTCCGCAACCCAGGCACACCTGATACGCATGTCCCTGCGCCCGCACGGGCCAGCTCATCCTGCGATGCCAGCAGCCCCGGAGAACCAGAAGAGCCAGACCGGCCAGCCCGGTCGTAGCCGCTCCAACCCATAACCAATTGGATTGACTAGACTTACTCTGCTCTCGTTCGCTTTTAGGGTCAGTCATCGCAACCTGCAACTAACCATCACTTTACATCAAGCATAGGACGAATCCCCGCCGAGCGCAAACCGCTCCTTCCCTCCTTCAAAACGAAACCATTGCGAGAGAAAATCGCGGAACACGGCTCGACCCCGTTCCAGCTGCTGACACCAATGGTGCAATATGCGGCCCTCGTACTATCGGACATTGCGATGTGTGCGGTTGGACCATTACTCTTAAGAACTAGAGTGCGCGGGACCCGGGGCGCATCAGTGCCCTCACCAGGTTTGATTGACTGTCACCAGCCTGCGGACACGGTGAATATGGACGGTCACGCTCTCTCGCAATTCCAGCAATGAGTGCCAATCCAACCCGCGTTGATTGGGACGGGCTGCCGCAAGCCGAGGAACCCGGCTTTCCGCTCCAGGAAGGCAACCGTGTTCTCGAATCCCTGGCGCGGCAGGAAGCATTGCGTGCGCTGCTGGCGTTTTCCGATCTCCATGAGCGCATTCGCAATCGCCGTATGGAGGGTGCGCCTTCCGGTTTCGACCAGGATCTGTTCCAGACGGAGCGCTTCGTCCTCGATGAAGTGCTGCAATTGATCTGTGACCGCGCTATTTCCATCACTCATGCAGACGGCGTGCTGATTGCCCTTGAAGAAGGCTCGGATCTGATCGTCCGTGCCTCAGCAGGCCCCATGGCGATCGCCCGTGAGATTCCACTTCTTCGCGAGTCAGAGTTCCTTCAGGATTGCCTGGATTCGGGCCGCATCCTTCGTTGCGACGATTGCGATGTCGATGCTCGCGTTGACCAGGATCTCTCGCGGCAGATCGGCGCACGTTCCAGCGTTCTTGTCCCTCTGCGCGGACAGCGGGTGCGTCTCGGCGTCTTACAGGCTTTCTCGAATATTCCATTTGCCCTCAGTGACGACGATGTTCGTTGCTTCGACCTGCTCAGTGAACTCGTACTCTCCGCGCTCAAGCCGCAAGATCAGGACCGGCGCCTGAACTGGCTCACCAATGTTCTGGACGAAGTCCTCACCGCCAAGCCGGTCAGTTCAGGATTGACGCCGCAGACTTTCGAGCCCGCTTCGTCCCCGGCACCTGCTGCTCCTGAAGCGCCAGCCCGCGAGGGGAGCCCGCCGCTGGCTGACCTGGCGCCCGAACTCGTTCTGGCCGAATCCACCGAAACATCATCCAAACTCGAATCGCGTGACGCGGCCGACCTGCCGGCACCAGCGTTTCTGCCTCACATGGCATCGCGCCGAACGCCGCATCCCGGGCTGAGCGTCGTGCTCATCCTTGTGGCCGTGGCAGCGCTGTTCTCGGCTGGCGTATGGTTCGGCATGCGGCAACATGATCGTGAAGTGTCACAGGTCCCGCAGTCGATGCCATCTGCTGTTCCCACTCCGACACCGGTCTCCGCTCCTGTGCCTTCCGATCATCTTCTTGATCCGGCAAAACTAAGCTCAGAAATGACTCCGGGCAAGTTGTCGGCCTTGCCGAAGGTCAGCAACATCCGCCACTGGTCGACTCCGATGGGCAGCACCGTGGTCATCGATATGCAGGACCAGGCGCCCTATGAGGTGCACCGCCTCATGTCCCCGGAACGAATCTACTTCGACATTCACGACACCGCGCTGGCTCCCGAGTTGGAAGGCAAGACCATCGATGTCGGCGATGTCGCTCTGACCCGCGTGCGAGTGGCGCAACCCGTTCCGGGTGTGACTCGCGTCGTCCTCGACACGCGCGACGGCTCGAATTTTTCCGTTAGCATGGAGTCCAACCCGTACCGCCTTATTGTGGAGTTGCGCGCGATCGACCGCGCCCTCGCGTCCAATCGACCCGGAAACGTTTCGGCAGACAATCGCACGTCCGCGGCGCTCAATCCCCTGGCTGCAAGACCGGAGGACAACAAGCTTCTGGCCAAAGCGGGAAGGATCCGCATCGCGCTTGATGCCGGCCATGGCGGATGGGACCTCGGTACCGTAGGACGAAACGGCCTGCAAGAGAAAGATCTTGTGCTCGACGTCACCCGGCGTCTCGGCAAACTGCTCCAGACTCGTCTGGGCACGGAAGTGATTTACACGCGCACGGCTGATGTCTACCTGCCGCTCGACGAACGCGCCGACTTTGCCAATCAGGCGCAGGCTGATCTGTTCGTCTCTGTGCACGCCAACTACAGCAGTGCCGCGTCGGCTCGCGGAGTTGAAACCTACTACACCAACACCTTCACCGCTCCCGGGTCGCGCGACGTTGAGAATCCAGAGAATAACAACTCGACCCCGCCCATGCCGGTCTCGATGTCGGCAGGAGAACTACACGACAAGATTGAGGACTCGCGCCGGCTGGCCTCCAGCATTCAGAAGTCCCTCTATTCAACGCTGGCCGCCAGCAGCCCGGGGATCCGCGATCGCGGCGTCAAGGACTCACAGTTCGTCGTGCTCACCGGCACGACGATGCCGTCGATTCTGACCGAGATTTCGTTTGTCAGTAGCCCCGCCGATGAGCGCAACCTGCAGAGTGAGGCTTACCGCCAGCAGATTGCGGAAGCACTCTACAAGGGTATCGCGCGCTTTGCCGCAACCGCGCCTCGCCACTTAAAGATGGCAGAGGCACAGCAGGCCGCAATCGGACACGGCACGAAGTAGAACCTGCCTGACCTAGTTCGTCCCCCCGACGCCGCCATACTTCTGCAGCCACTTCAATTCCTCACGCACTTTGACCTTCCCATGCCACGGATTCTTGCCCAGCGAGTGTCCCTCGCCCGGGAAAATCAGCAGGTCGCTCGGCACGTTCAATTCGTGCAGGGCACGGTCGAGCAGATAGTTCTCCAGCACGGCCACACGAATGTCATCGGCGCCACCGACCATGTGTGTCGGAGTCTTCACTTTGTTGATCTGGAAAATCGCGCCTTCGCTGCGATAGCGGTCCGGAACCTCCCACGGCAGGCCGCCCAGGAAATACACATCGTCAAACCCGGTATCGTCGTTGCCCCAGTTTCCGATGTGCTCCACGGCTCCTGCACCGGTTACCGCGGCCTTGAAACGCGTTGTTTGCGTGATCAGCCAGTTCGTCATATAGCCGCCATAGCTGTAGCCCCCCACCGCCAGTTTGTCCGGATCCGCGATGCCATCTTTCACCAGCGCATCCACGCCGGTCAGTATGTCCCTGCCCGGCCTCGACACGATCTCCGGCACGATCTGTAGCGCGAACTTGTCGCCGTAGCC
>Ga0335069_10005695_pt1 | contig 18267 bp, 9 predicted proteins | sample Lox_Sample_11_FD_206714 | JGI IMG/M metagenome (GOLD analysis project Ga0335069, IMG submission 206714) | Soil microbial communities from Loxahatchee National Wildlife Refuge, Florida, United States - Lox_Sample_1.1 | ecosystem: Environmental > Terrestrial > Soil > Wetlands | place: USA: Florida... | reverse complement strand
CGACGAACCTTCTCCCTCGCTGCCTTGAACCTCGTATTCAGTCTTGCGGCGAAACTCTTGAGCGCCGTTCCTCCGCGCTTGCTCGCGGCGCCCACCGAGCTCATGAAGGCGGCCATCAGTCCCATTTAGAAGGGATGAAGTGGCTGGTCCCGTCAACGAGGTTGCGGTAACTACCCGCGCCTTAAACAGACAACGCGCTCTCAAGGCGCAGAACGGGGACGGCCATGCACCATGTAGCAGTGGACCTCGGGTCGAGGCAAAGCCAGCTGTGTGTTCGGTCGCCAGAGGGGCAGATTCAGCAGGAGGTCAAGGTCGCGAATGCGGGCCTGGGGGTGACGCTCGCGGCGCTGCCCAAGAGTCGGGTCATTCTCGAGTCGAGCTCGGAGGCGTTCGCGGTGGCAGACCTGGCGCTTGGGGCAGGCCACGAGGTGAACATTGTGCCGTCGGGGCTTGCACACAACCTGGGGGTCGGGCAGCGCGGAGTCAAGACGGACAAAAGAGACGCGCGGAACCTGTCGATGGCGTCGTGCCGAATGGAGACGCTGCCCACGGTACACTTGCCGTCGATGCACTCGCGCGAGCTGCGCAGGTTACTGACCAGCAGGGGCCAGCTCGTTTCTGCTCGGACTGGAATGGTAAACAGCGTCCGAGGATGGCTGAGAAGTCAGCTTCTTCGTGCCCCGAGAGGAACGTGCCCGGAGAACTTCCCGAAACGGATCCGCGAGCTGACTCTCTCCAGGCCGGAGGGCCTGCCGGAGCACATCGAGCGATTGCTCAAAGTGGTCGAGACGCTGAACGACCAGCTCAAGATGGCGGACAAGGAGCTGGAGAGCCTGACGGAAGCGGACCTCGTTTGTCAGCGCCTGATGACGGTACCTGGGGTCGGGCCGGTAACGTCGGCAACTTTCCGGGCGACGGTGGACGAAGTAAGTCGCTTCAAGACGGCACACGCAGTCGAGTCATACGTGGGGTTGACTCCGGGCGAGAACTCGAGCGGAGAGACTGTCCAAAAGCTCGGCATCTCCCGGGCCGGGTCGACCAGGGCCAGGGCGGTGCTGGTACAGGCAGCGTGGTCGGCTTGGAGGACACGGCCCAGCGACCCGATGGTGTGCTGGGCGCGGGGCTTGGCACGACGGCGACCTATCCAAGTAGCAGTCGTCGCCCTCGCTCGGAAGATCTCGGGCATTCTCTTCGCGCTATGGCGCGACGAGGCAAACTACGATCCCAAGCACGGGAGCCAGCAGCAGTAGCGTCTAATCCAGGCGTTACCGATACGGACACGACTCTGAGTGGGTCGGGTTCTCCAGAGACAGTGACCGCGGACCCGAACGTACGGCCTGACGGCGACGAGCTCACAAAGCCGGTCATTTCGAATGCGGCCTGTCGACGGATGACCCCTCCTGCGCCGTTGAGCGCGAATACTCGATTGAGAGAACTCGCACCTACGAAGAGTCGGAGAACCCAACAAACGACTGCCGCGCTTCGCGCGGCGTTTGGGAGCGGTTCATGCTTGACAAGCCAGCCACTTCATACTCGTTCGGGTAGGGGATGGCCGCCTCCTGTGCAGTTGTGTCCCCTACCACCACACTCGGGTCCGCCAGCTTCTCCTCCACCGCCCACTTCACTGCGTACTCGTTGATCAGCCGCACTCCCTCCTCCCCGAGGAGGACCGCAAAATCGTGCAGCGTGGTGTGGTCCGGCGACCACTCCGTCTCGGTCAACCCGCATAGGTAGCGGGCGGGCGCGTAATAACGGATCAGGTCCTCGGCCTCCCTCCAGGTCATGTCCCGGGTGGCCTTCAGCACCAGAGCTCCGATGAGAGCCCGAAGATGCGGCGGCCTGCCGGCCGCGCTCTTCAGCTTTCCCATGCGGATCTCCTCCACCCGCTCCTCCAGCTCCGTCCAGTCCGTCTCCTCGGTTAGGAGCACCAGCCGGTGGTTCGGATCGATCGGAATCGTCGGACGCTTGGATCGCTCGAACAGCTCCGGCTGCCGGCTTCCAGGCGGCTTCCTCGGCATGCTGGACCTCCTTGCAGGTCACCGCATCCAAGTGCCATGAACTGTTAGTGTTGTCGATCCCAGCGCCCAACCGATCGACTCCTATGGGCTTTTCGGCATTCCCAGCCGGGCTTCCATCCGAGAACCAGGGCTGAATTTCCCGACAAGCACTAGGTTAGCAGGTCTTCCCTGCCAGCAGCGGCGAGCCGGCGGTCTCCCCCTGGGCCGCAGGGAGACCCTGTCCCTCGCGCGAAAAGGTAGGCCCGGTCGCGGACAGACGCCCGGATCCCTTGGTCGGGTGTCATACCGAATATCACGATTCGTGAATAGAACAGCTATAACGTGATCAGGTTGTCCTCGTGGATCGACTGCCGGCTTGTGGGATGGGGGCGCATCACGGTAGGACGTGAACCGCCTGGCGCTGCGCGCCACGAGAGGAGCCCGCCTTGCCGCTCCGCAGGTTCTTGTCCCTACGCGAAGCATGGGGGTGGGACGTTCTCGCGGTCGTCCTCGCGGCCCTGCCCTGTGCGCTCTACGCGAGGACGGGGTCCTTCCCCTTCATCAGCCTCGACGACGCCGGGTACGTTTACGCGAACCCTCGGGTCGCCCAGGGCCTTGTCTGGAGCAACGTGGCCTGGGCATTCTCGACCTTCGAGCAGGCCAACTGGCACCCGTTGACCTGGATCTCGCACATGGCCGACGTCTCCCTCTTCGGCCTGCGGCCCGGCCCGATGCACCTCGTCAACGCAGCGCTTCACGGCGCGAACAGCGCGCTCGTGTTCGTCGCCCTGCGCCGGCTGACAGGGGCCGCCGGGCGGAGCGCCCTGGTCGCCGCGCTCTTCGCCCTGCACCCGGAGCACGTCGAATCGGTGGCCTGGATCGCCGAGCGGAAGGACGTCCTCTCAGTCCTCCTCGGGCTCCTCGCGCTCATCACCTACGAGCGCTACGCGCGTCGGCCGAGCGCCGGGCGGTACTTGCTGGTCCTGGCGGCCTTCCTGGCGAGCCTCTTGGCGAAGGCCATGCTGGTCACGCTCCCGTTCGTGCTCCTGCTCCTCGACGTCTGGCCCCTCCGGCGGCTCGAGGCCTCCCCAAAGCCAGGCGAGGGCGGTGAGGCGCGGGCGACCCGGAGGACCTGGCCGCGCCTCGTCCTGGAGAAGGTGCCCTTGCTGGCCGTCTCGGCGGCCGTCTCGGTGCTTAACCTGGCGGCGCAGACCACCGGAGGTGCGGTCGCGTCGAGCCCGCTGGGCTTCCGGCTGGCCAACGCCGGCGTCTCCTACGTTCGCTACGCGGCCAAGCTGCTCTGGCCCGCCGACCTGGCCGTCTTCTATCCCATCCCGCCCCAGGGCTACCCGCCCTGGTCGGTGATCGTGGCGCTGGCCATGGCCGCCGCGGTCACGGCCGCGGCGCTCGTCCTTCTCCGGCGCGCGCCCTCTCTCGCGGTCGGGTGGCTCTGGTTCCTCGGCACCCTGGTGCCGGTGATCGGCATCGTGCAGGTCGGCTCGCAGGCCATGGCCGATCGGTACACGTACTTCCCCTCCATCGGCTTCTCCCTCGCGGTGGTCTGGGCGGCGGGTCAGCTGCCCTGGAACCGGATCGGGTGGATCTTCCAGCTGGGGTCGATCGCGCTCTTGCTGGTGGTGCTCGGGGTCGCCACGAGCAGGCAGGTGGGGCTCTGGTCCGACGATGAGCTGCTCTTCCGACACGCGCTGGCCGCCACGGGCCCGAACGCGAGGGTCCAGCATCAGCTCGGGAAGCTCGCGCACGCTCGCGGCAGGGACGGCGAGGCGCTGGAGCACCTCATCCAGTCCGTCCGCATCCAGCCCAACCCCTCGAACCTCACCGATCTCGGTTCGCTGGCCGTGATGCTGGGGCGGACCTCCGAGGCCGAGCAGGCGTTCCGGCAGGCCCTGGAGCTCGATCCACGAGACGAGGGCGCCGCGCTCGGGCTGGCCGACCTCCTTCTCCGCGCGGGCCGAGAGCAGGACGCGGGCGAGGTGCTGGCCCGCGCCGCCCGGGAGTGGCCTCCGGTGGGCCCCTACACCATCCAGCGGCGCCTGGCACTGGGCGCGGCGCTGGTTGATCTGGGAAGGGTCGACGAGGGCGTCACCGTGATCGAGGGCGCCGCGGCCCGGGCGCCCGGGAACCCGGAGATCCTGTCGAGCCTCTCCGAGGCTTACTACCACCGCGGGGACCGGGACCGGGCCGAGCGGGTGGCCCTGGAGGCCGTGAGGGGTGGAGCGCGGAGCGGCGGCGCCTACTTCGTGCTCGGAGCGGTCAGGCAGGGGCGCGGTGACGCGCCCGGGGCTATCGAGGTGCTCGAGCAGGCCGTGCGGATCGAGCCCGACGAGCCGTTCCGCCGGCTGCTACTCGCGGATGCGCTCTCGCAAGTCGGCCGCACCGGGGAGGCGTGCGCCAACTGGCAGTTCGTGCTCGACTCACCCCGCGCCACCCCGTCGGACCGCGAGCGCGCGGAGAGAGAGCGGCGACGGGCGGCCTGTGCTCCCCTGCAGCCGGTCCCCTACTAATCTAATCGACGCGCTGCGCGGGAGCGAGGCCCGGCGCGCGAGACTGCTCGTGGCCGAGGGCAGCCGGCGCCGGACGAGACGCGAGCCCCAGGTGGGTTTGCCACCGGGGGCCCGGGCCAGGAAACCCCGTCCAGGAGGCTTTGTCTGGCATCTCCAAGGTTAACACGCCGTTTCGCCGCGGGCAGTTCGCAGAACTGCAACGCCGCTGCTCCCCGCTCCTCTGGTAGGCATTCGGACCCCAACCACAGCCGCGTCCAGGGTAGGAGAGCCCATGAAGCGTACGCTCGCCGTTGTCATCGCCACCGTCGCCGGAGTTATCCTCGGGGTGGCCGGTGACCAGCTCGTCTCGCGCACGGTCCTTGCACCGAAGGCTCCGCCGGTGGTCGCCCAGCCGGCGCCCACGCCGCAGCCTGCGCTGCCGAGCCCCGGCGCCGTCCCGGGACAGGAGGACCCCAAGGCCGTCTACAGGGTGCCGCTCGAGGACTCGCCCACGCGTGGCAAAAAGACGGCGCTCGTGACCATCGTGGAGTCTTCCGACTTCCAGTGCCCATTCTGCAAGCGGGTCGAGCCGACGCTGAAGCAGATCGCCGATACCTACGGCGACAAGGTCCGCTTCGTCTTCAAGCAGAACCCGCTCTCCATGCACGAGAACGCCCTCCCCGCCGCCAAGCTCACCGAGGAGGCGCGTGCCCAGGGCGGCGAGGCCAAGTTCTGGGCCTTGCACGACAAGCTCTTCTCGCTCGACGCGCTCGACCGTCCTGCGCTCGAGCGGGTCGCCAAAGAGGTGGGGCTCGACGACTCCGCCGTGGCGACCGCGCTCGATACGGCCAAGTACGTCGAACGGATCCGGCGCGATCAGAACCTTCTCAACTCGCTGGGCGCGAGCGGCACCCCCAGCTTCTTCATCAACGGTCGGAAGTTCGTCGGGGCGCAGCCCTTCGAGGCCTTCAAGGCGGCCATCGACGAGGAACTCCAGAAGGCCGAGGCGCTCGTCAAGTCGGGAGTGTCGCGGGCCGACGTCTACGCCCGGATCACGGAGAAGGGGGCGACCGCCCCGGTGATCATCCCGGGGGGCGCGCCGCAGCCCGCCCAGGTCGCGAAGGTGCCGCTCCGTCCGGACGATCCGGTCCGCGGACCCAAGGTGGCCCCCGTCACGGTGGTCCTCTTCTCCGACTTCCAGTGCCCGTTCTGCGGTCGGGTCGAGCCCACGATGAAGCAGATCCAGGACGCGTACGGCGACAAGGTCCGGATCGCCTGGAAGCACCAGCCACTCCCCTTCCACCCCAACGCCCTGCCCGCAGCCAAGGCGGCGGAAGCGGCGCGCGCGGCCGGCAAGTTCTGGGAGATGCACGACAAGCTGTTCGCGAACCAGCAGGGGCTCTCGGATGCGACCTACGCCCAGTACGCGAAAGACCTGGGGATGGACGGCACGAACTTCCAGCGTGACGCAGCGGCGGAGGCCACGGCCAAGCGCATCTCGGAGGATCAGCAGCTCGCCGCCGCAGTGGGCGCAAGCGGTACGCCGACCCTGTTTATCAACTGTCGCCGGGTCGTGGGCGCGAAGCCATTCGAGGACTTCAAGCAGGTCATCGACCAGGAGCTCAAAGGCGCCGACGCCCTAAAGGCCAAGGGCGAGAAGCTCGACGCCGGCTTTTACGACAAGATCTGCGCCGCCAACCTCGCTGGCCCGCTCGCCGCGAACTGAGTGGGACTCGCCTCCCGCGCGCGGGGGAGACATCATGCCTCCCCCGCGCGGTATGCGGCGGCGGTGACACGGTCATGGGGAGCTTCGGGCCACGAAACCCTGTCGGAAACGATCGCGTGAAAGACGCGCCGCGAAAGTGCTGCGCTGTTGCCGAGCGATGAGCAAGCGCCCGAAACGACGGAGGGAGGTGTGCGTCACCGTCAGTCAATAGCCTTCCGGGTGGATAGACAAGGTTGTGCGTTCTGGCAGACTGCCGCAACACGGCCAGGCGATATCGGGGCGACTCGGAACCAGGGCCCTGGGACTGTTTCTACTCGTTGCACGCGGGGTGGAAGCATGCGAAACGGTGAGAAGCCAGCCGGCCTCGAGGCAGCGAGTTTCCTGGGCAGCGACAAGCTGATGCAAACGTTCAGGATGCCCCGGGAACTGGTGCTGTTCCTCAAGTCGGAGGCCGGGCGGAACGGGCGGGACCTCACTGGGCACGTACTCCGCTGGCTCGATGGCATCCGGACGTACTTCGCGCTCCCCGAGGCAGCGACGGCGCTTCTGGAGGAAGATCGGAAACGTCTCGGCATGGAGCGCTACGAGTACCTGCTGCACGCGCTCTACCAGCGAAGCCTCGAGCTCCGGGAGAAGGGTGCCGGCTTCGACGCACCCCACGGCCACATCGCCCCTGCGGACGGGATGGGCGCGAACCAGCAGCGGCGCTGACACCCCAAGCGTTCCCGTGGGCGGTCGCCCACCGGTGGGCTGCCGCGACGGGGGGATCCGCTCTCGGTGGAGTCAACGAAAGAGTCACGGGGCGCGCCCGAGCTGAGTAGTATACTAAACGACACTGGTCGGGCGGGCTCGGGTAGATCGGGCCCGCAGTCGCCCTGATCCCAGAGCGAAGGAACTCCATGCTTCGCAAGATCTCGACAATTACGTTCACCCTCTCGGCTCTCGTGTGCTCGGCCTGCAGCGGACAGGGCGGAAGCGGCGCGAACGATGCGGGCTCGCAGGAAACCGGCCGGGTCCAGCTCGCCGTGGGGAGCAACCTTGCCACCTCGAGCGTGACCCGCGTCACGTTCTCAATCGGGCCCGGTAACGGCACCACGTTCGCTCCCATCATAGGCCAGCTGTCTCCCGCCGAACCCGGCGGGTGGTCCGGCTACCTCACCGGCATTCCGGCGGGCCGCCTGCGGACCATCGACGTGACCGGGTATGACCTCAATGGCACGCCCGTGCTGCGCGGGGGGGCAAACTTGGACGTTTCGCCACAGGGCATCACTACGATCACCGTCCTCCTGCAGCCCGTCTCGCCGCCCAGCAACACGGTCGTGTCGACCCCGGTGGTCCAGTCGCTCTCGGTCTCGCCCGCGCTGGTCGCGCCGGGAGCGCAGGCCGTCCTGAGTGCCACCGCGACCGCGACGGAGTCGCTCGCCTACTCGTGGCAGGCGAGCTGCGGAACTCTGTCCACCCCGACCATGCCGAGCACCCTCTGGACGGCACCCAACGTGAGCGACGGGCGTTGCGAGATCTCGTTCACCGCCGCAACCGCGGACGGCAGCACGACCGTGAGCGCGATGGTGAAGGTGCAGCAGGACGTGAGCCTACGCGACATCGCCGGGCAGCGGCTCGTCAACTACTGGCTGGATCCGCCCCCCGGCTACACGGTGCCATCGGTCCTGGCCATGCCGGCTCCGGATGTCGGTGTGCTGCCGGCGCCCTCGGCGATTCTCGAGACGGCCCCCGGATCCTGGGTGACCTTCCCCGGAGGCCACACCGCGACGGATGGGTCGTTCGTCCAGGGCACGTTCGACTCCGCGGGGAGCTTCGTCATCCCCGGGGTGCCGGGAGGCGCCTACGTCTTGTCCTTCCTGGACGCGAGCGGGCTAAGGTGGCTCGTCGACGGCAACTCGTCCGCGATCGATCTGGGCTACGACCTACTCGGCCGAGCCACCACCAGCGCGCCGAGGTCCTTCACCATGCTGAAGCTCACGTTCCACGGGCTCTTCGCCTGGAGGCAATCGGTGGCCGAGCTAGAGGCCAGCTCGAGCAGCGCGAACGTCTGGGCCGAGGTCCCAACCGCCGGCCAGATCCTCGACACCAACACGGACGCGCAGGTGCTCATGCCCTGGCTTGCGCCGCTATCCCTCATCACCCCGACCGACACCCTGTGGCTTCACCAGCTCACGCCCATGAGCAACCTCTCCGGACTGACGTACCTGGGGGCAGTGCGCTGGGCCGCGCTCGAGGGGCTTACCTTAGTGGAGGGCGGCAGCAGCTCCGTCGACGTCCCGATGAGCGGTCTCTTCCTGACCGGGAGCCTCCCGGTGAGCTGGGACCCCACGCAGTTCGAGGTCCACCTGTCGAACATGGCGCCCGCCTCCAGGCTGCTGGCGGGCGTCGTGCCGGCCCACCGGGTGAGCGTCCTCGCCAGCCCCTATGGCTCCACCGCGACCGGTCCACAGCTCGCGGGCGGTTCCGCCGAGCTGGCCAGGCTCGATCTGGCGGCGGGTGCGGGGCCCCTCACTCTCACGCAGCCGCTCGCCTACGGGCAGTTCCTCCCCTCGTGGTGGAAGGAGATCCGGGAGGTGAGGTACGCGGCCGCTGTCGCCTACCGGTCCCCCGGGTCCACTTCGGGGATTGTCGAGGTGAGCCAGCTGGGGAGCCGGAGCGCGATGCCTGCCACCTCCAGCCTCAATCCGGTGGTGACGCCGCCCCAGGCCTTCCGGATCAACGGAAGCTCCGCGCTGGCCGACCTGGCCGCTCCGGTCACCCTGACGCCGACGTTATCCTGGACGCCCCCGCTGCTCGGGGCACCGTCGTTCTACGTTCTGGAGATCTCGCAGCTTTACGCCGGGTCGGACGGCATCACGGTCGCTACGCCGGTGGTGCGATACATCACCCGCTCGACGCATGTGGATCTCCCCCCGGGGAGCCTCTCCGCCGGCGCCGTCTACTTCGCCCGCTTGACGGCGGTGGTGACCTCCGCCGCGCTCGACTCCGCCCCGCTGCGTAGGTCCGCGATCGAGGCCTACGCCGACGCGCTCACCGGCACGTTCACCCCCTGAGGGCCTTGGCGCTCGACGTGGTGGTCGGGGCTCCCTTCAACTCACCCGAGATCTCGTGGGCCTTCCGAGTCCGAGTACCTCTTCCACGGAAGAATTGATCGGTTGAGGCTGCAGGCGGGGGAGCTCGCTCGGGTCGAGGCTGACTTCGACGCTGCGTGGCTATCGTGGTAGTCGGCGGATGAGTCCACGCTGCTCGAGTTCGACGACCATGCGGTGGACGCCGGGCGGGGTGACGCCGAAGTGGCGCTCCCTGTCCGCCTCCGCCGGGGGGCCCCCCGTTCTCCAGGGCGTAGGAGTGGATGAAGGCCAGGTACTTCCCCTGCTTGTCGGTGAACCGGGGCTGAAGCCGAAGTGGACAATGGGTGCGGCCGTCTGACCGACAGCTTCTCAAAGGAAGAGCGGTCGCGAATGCACGCTATCGAGTCAGGCATTCGCACGAGGAAGGGGAAGAGTTTCGCGGGCAGGTCCCAGTGGGGACCTGGACCGTCTACTGGACCAAGCGCCGCCTCATCGAGGAGGGGATGGAGGAGGCGCTCACCGAAAAGCCGCGTCCCGGCGCGGAAGAAGGCTATCGGCGGGGGAGGAAGCCCTGCTCGTGGCCACCGCCTCTGCCAAGCCCGCGCAGGCGCGCGAGGTGAGTCCCGGTCGGAAGCGATGGTCAGTCGACTGGCTGTCCGACGAGATACGGTCCGAGGGTGATCGTCAACCCGCCGTATCTCAATTGCGGCCGGGAATACACCCCAACAAGGCCTGCAATCGAGCGAACTACTTTGGCCAGCGCCCGCGCTCCCCTCAACGCCGCGAAACCTAGCACCCGGGCCGCGCGGCCGACCGGCAAGCGTAAGTCCAACGAAATCCATTGGAATTGCGCATGATTCGTGCCGGGCCCTTCACCGAATTGTCGCTCTACGCGCCTCTCGGCGCCCTCTACTCTGGCTGCGCTTCACTCACCGGAGCGGAGAGGTCCCGGGGCTGTCGACCGCCCGGGGTGAAAACCGTCCAGGAGGCGCACATGTCGAGGTTGTTGAGGCAGTCAATGAAGCGGATCGCGCTCGTCGCGGGCGTGGCCACCCTGACCGGGCTGGCCACCACCGCCCGCGCAGACTGCGATCAGGCGGGGGATAAACTCTTCACCTGTTCCGTCACTACTACTCAGCCCTGCTCCAGGAACACCGCCGGCGCGGCCGCAGCCGGCTACGTTTGTCCGGGCACCGAGACCTGCAATACCGGCTCACCTTTCGGCAGCGGGAACTGCTACCAGCTCCGCGGCTCCGACACGCTGTTCGACGTCATGACCGACTCGATCAACCGCGCGCGGGCCGCTGGCATTGCCGGCACAAAGGACCTCTACTACCTCGGCACCGGCTCCGGCAACGCCGAGAACGCGATGAAGGCGTCTCCCGGCGGCAGCCAGTCCATCGGGCCGATGAGCCGCAACATGCGGCCGGCCACGATCGACGGCACGGCGACCGTCCCGGGCGCGAGCACCGGACAATGCACAGGCGCGGGCTGCCACCCTCTCTGGGCGGCCAGCTGCTCCGCCGGCAACGTCATCGCGCTCGACGCTGCCGTCTTCCTGTCCAACGTCTCGGGCGGGGTGAACGACATCGTCTTCCCGACCCAGCTGAACAGCTTCTGCATCATGAACTCTGCCGCCGGGTTCAACCAAGGGCAGAAGAACAACACTGCCGCGGCCACTCTCCCGCTTGACGGCGGCGGTTTCAATAACCCAAGCGCCAACAAGAACTACACCTCGCTGTGGGCGATCGTCCTCTCCGGCGTCGACGGTTCGGGTTCGGCGGCGGCCTGCGCAGACCCGCGTCGCGTCCGCGCGGTACAGGACCTGGGCCAGAACATGGGCTTCTCGACCGTCAATCACGTCTACCGCCGCGACGACAACTCGGGCACGACCGACACCATCAAGGACCGCATCATGGTGGTGGACTCGTTGGCTCCACAGGATCCGCACTATCCGTTCACGGGCGGCCGCTTCTGCAACGGCGTCTCTATCGGCGGAATCAACGGCGCGACCGTGCAGACGGGACTTTGCTCGGTCGCCCGTAGCAGGACTTGCTTCAAGGATACCGATTGCGCCTTGCAGGCCGACGGAGGGACCCTGTACCCCCCCACTACCGGGAGTTACTGCACCACCTGCCAGGCCGGCTCGACCGAGCACTGCTGGTTCAACCTGAACAACCAGGATCTCGACCCCATCCGCCGCGAGTGCACCGACGACCCCACCTTGAACGGGCGCGCTTACACCACCTGCACCGACCTCACCACCGGCCTTCGCTGCCAGCCCGCCGACAACAACCCCAACTGCTCGCAGGGCCTGGTGGTCGCGCTCTCGGACACCGACTACCTGAACACCAACGGGCCCATTCCTCCGTCGGGCAACCCTGGCGTCGGGGCCCCGGGCGCTCCGCCCACCGACATCACCACCTCGATCGCGAAGCGCGTGGGCTACTACGGGAAACAGAACGCGGGCTACGCGGGGCGTGAGTCGGCCAACCAGACGCTCTACAAGACCAAGTCGCTCAAGGTGAACGGCGTTTCCGCCTCGGTCGACGCCAGCATCCGCAACTCCGCCTACATGCTGTCGCGCCGGCTGTTCCTGCAGAACGCCGGCGACTCCACCGTCTTCAGCGGCACGGATCTCCTCACCGACAGCGCGGCCGGCGCGAACGGCACGATCGGCGGGGCCACCCAGGTCACGGCCGAGCAGAACCTCTTCGGCTGGATGAGGGTGCGCTCCAACATCGACAGCCAGACCATCAGCAAGTTCAACTTCATCACCTGCCTCACCGACCCCACCAAGAACGCCTGCACGGCCCCCAACAACCTCTGTGCGTCCACCCCCTGCGCCGTGCCGCCTGCCTACGGCGGGCTCAACCCGACCGGCAACGGCTTCGCCTACCTGAGCGACTACAACGCGAGCAAGTTCGACGCCGGACAGACGACCGGCACCGCGGTCGAGGGCTTCTTCCAGGGCACGCCGGGAGGGACGACCACCGACTGCACCACTGCGGCGCCGTGCACCTGCACGCCCACGACCCCCTGCTTCACGACGAGCCAGGGCAATACGTGGTACCAGGCGACTGCAGCCAGCGTTAACCCGATCGTCTGCACGACCGCAGTTCCCTGTGACTGCAGGACGGCAGGGTGCTTCCAGGAGGCGGCGGTCAGCTGCGCTACTACCGCTCGCTGTATCGCCAACGGAAACGTCTGCACTGCCCAGACCGGCAACCCGGGCGCGGCCTGCGACGTCATTCCTGCCCGGGGCGATTACTCGGCATGCTGGAAGGACTTGGACTGCTCCGGCGGGCGCACCTGCCAGTCGGGCGCGGATGGGCTCGGGCTCGGCATTGCGCCCTTCGCCGGGGTCTGCCTCTGCCCCGTTGGCCACACCTGCACCTGATCCAGGCGCGTCTCGTGACAAGCAGAATCGAGTTTCACTGCCAATCTAGTCCCGAAGGAAGAGAAGTGGAAGCAGCAAACCAATCCAGGAAGGTCCAGGAGCAAACAAATATGTCGTTCACAAAGATGAAGGCTCTCGCGATCGCCGCGGCGCTGGTGGCCGCTGCGGGTTGCGGCGGCGGCGGCGGGAGCAAGAATCAGCAGCCCCCCGATACGAGCGGCAATGCAAAGGTCGCCGTCTCTGCTGCCTCTACGCAGTCCCAGATCAACCACATCACCCTGACCATCAACCAGGGCACGGTCAGCTCGGCCAACCCGGCCATGGCCGACATCGTGCTCGAGCTCAACCAGGCGCCGTCGAAGAACGAGTGGACGGCCGCCATCACCGCCATCCCCGCCGGCGGGGGCCGCGTCTTCAAGGCGGCGGCCTACAGCGCCCCTGGCACGGCAGCGGCCAACCTCATCTACTACGGTGAGACCCTGGTCAGCGTGGCGGCGGGCAACACGGCGTCGGTGACGATCCTCCTGCAGGAGACGAACGTTCCTGCCGGCCCGACGCGCTTCACCCCGCAGATCACCGCCCTTAGCGCGTCGAACTCCTACGTCCTGCCCAGCACGCCGGTCGTCATCAACGTCACGGCGGTCGACCCCGATCACCAGGGCGACGACCTGAGCTTCCACTTCTTCTCGAGTTGCGACGCGGGCGGCGCGGGCTCCTTCACCCCGGGCCAGGACCCGACGGCCACCAAGCTCACGACTGCCCCCTACACGCCCACCGCGCCTGGATACTCCGTCCAGGTCACCTACGTGCCGCCGGCGGTCGACGCCACCTGCTCCATCGGAGTCACCGCGAAGGAGTCGGCGGTCCCGACCAACAAGAACACGCCGCTCAGCGTGACGACGTACTTCACGGTCGTCGTGAACACCAACTTCGGCAGAGCCATCGTGGCCGGCTTCCCGAACAGCTACCCGATCGTGTCTATCCGGGGTGACTTCCGCTACAACTTCTTCTCCGACGTGAACTTCATGCCCGTCGGCCAGGCCGCCGATTTCCAGTTCTCCGCGGTCGACAACGACGGCGACAACGTCGAGTACAAGCTCACCGCCAAGTGCGGCTCGAGCTTCGCCGATGCGGCGAACCAGCCGAATCTCTCCGAGGACTACTTCTACTACCTGAACGGTACCACGCAGGTCGGCCCTCTCCACGCGCCGCCCAACACCGACGGCACGCTCTACCGGACCACTGGCACGACGGGCGTTTCGCCGCCCGCCGCCTACACTTCCGCCTGGTACCCGCACTTCGGCGTGAGCCCTGGGTTCATCTACACTAACCCGAACCAGTACTGCGCCTTCACCCTCACCGTGCACGACCTCTGCACCGCCGGGAACTGCAACCCCGGCACCGTGGGCGGCGCTGCGGACGGCTCGTACAAGACCACCCTCGTGAACGGCGTCTCGGTGACCAGCTTCACCACCGGCGTCATCAACGCCAATCCGCCCAGCGTGCCCGTCCGCGCCCCGGTCATCGACAGCATCGTCACCGTCAACCAGGACGGCCCGGCCGCGACCGGCGTGCAGACCTGGGATCCGACCAAGAAGTCCTTCGTCAATGGGAGTACCCCGTACGAACTCCAGGTCACCGCCGATAACCGCTGGCAGAACGGCGCTCCCCTGACCGTCCTCTGGTCGTGCAACACCGGCTCTGCGAGCATCCCGGTGAACACTCCTGGGACGGGCTTCCCCGGCCAGGTCACCTCGGCGATCGTCTTCACGACTGGCAGCGCGGTTCCCCCGAACGCGGCCTGCACAGCCACCTTCACCGACACCGCGTCGGGTCTCTCCTCGGTCGCGACCCTTCAGTTCATCCAGAAGGACCAGTGCGCCATCAACAACTGGAACGCCGGGCAGGCTTGCTCCTCGGGCAACCTCTGCCTCACCGGTGAGACCTGCAACTCGAGCTACCAGTGCGTGGGTGGCACCGCCGTCGTCTGTCCGATCACCGATACCCAGTGCCAGGTCGCGACCTGCGATCCCGCCCAAGGCTGCGGCGTGACGAACTTCAACAACAACCCGGCCCTCAACGACCACCTCTGCAACAAGGACTCCAACGGCTGCACGCAGAACGATTTCTGCCAGTCCGGCGTCTGCACGGTCGGCAGCACGGTGGTCTGCAACACGCCGACCGACACGCAGTGCCAGTCGGCTTCCGGCACCTGCAACAACACCGGCAACAACACCCACACCTGCAGCTACGTGAATTTCTCCGACACCACGCTCTGCAACAAGGACTCGAACGGCTGCACGCAGGGCGACCACTGCGCGAGCGGCGTGTGCTCCGTCGGCACGCCGGTCACCTGCGTTAACACCACCAACCCCTGCCAGGCCTCGAGCGGTACCTGCCAGAACACGGGCAACAACAACTTCGCCTGCAACTTCGCCAACGTGGGCAACGGCACCCCCTGCAGCACCGGTGGGGGGGCCTCCTGCACGTCCGGCCAGACCTGCCAGGGCGGCCAGTGCCAGGGCGGCAGTTCGGCTTGCCCCCCCGGCCAGACCTGCACGGCGGGCACGCCTCCGATCTGCAGCCCGACCACCGTGTCGCCCACCCTCGCCAAGGACATCGTGATCGTCCCGCCCGAGGGCTTGGCGATGGACGCCAATGCTAACGTCATCATCACGGCTCCCATCTACTCCACCACCCCGATCGACTTTGGCGGCGGCTTCCAGATCGCCTCCACGGGCGATGCCGACATCCTCGTCGCCAAGTACAACAAGTCCGGTGCCATCCAGTGGGCGGTCGGCGTCGGCGATGACAACCCGCCCGGCGGCGGCAACCCGCAGATCCCCATCGGCGTGGCTGCCACCTCGCTCGGGCGCGTCGCCGTCATCGGCCAGTACTCGGGCCAGATGACGTTCGGTCCCGACACCATCTCCAGCGGCGGCCTCGTCGACTTCCTCGTCTGGTTCGACTCGGCCGGCAACCGGCTGCACGCCAAGTCGTTCGCCCTCGGGTCAAACGGCCAGCTTCTCTCGGTGGCCGCCAACCCGAGCTCCGCGACTGACCGCGTGGCCGTGTGCGGCAAGGCCAGCCAGGCGGCCACCTCGCTGGTGCCTGGCGCCGTCTACGGCGGCAACACCGACGCGGTGATCGGCGTGTTCGACGCGACGGGCACTAGGCTCTGGTCGGCGCAGCTAGGCAACACCGGTTTCGAGACCTGCACCGCTGCCTGGGTAGACGACAACGGCGACGTGTGGGCCACCGGGCAGTTCGACGGCGCCAACTTGAGCTTCCCGGCCACTCCGAACCCCATCGTCGTGGCAGGCCCGAACAACGCCAACCAGAAATGGGTCTGGGTGGCGAAGTTCGCCGGGGCGGGCGGCACCGGCAACACCGCCCAGACGCTGGCAGCGACGGCCTACACCGTGACGAGCGGCGTGGCCCAGCCGCTCGCCATCACTACCGACCTGAACGGTGACCTCATCCTCGGCGGCACCTACACCGCCAACCTAACGGTCGGGACGGGGACCGGGGCGCTCACGCTCAACAGCAGCGCGGGGGCGGAGGACGCCTTCTTCGCCAAGGTGAGCGGCGCGAACCTGAACAGCGCCAGCTGGCTCATCCGCTTCGGCGGCAGCCTGGGTGAGACGGTGGGCAGCATGTCCACCACCTCGTTCGGCGACGTGCTCGTGACCGGCACGTTCTCGGCCTCCAGCGCGGCCTTCCGGACCGCCAACGGCGGCCACGACACGACCGGCGCGGCGGCACTCAACAACGCCGGAGCGGCCGGGTCCGGCTCCACCGACTCGTACCTCATGAAACTCAACCGGAGCACGGGCGCGACCGAGTTCTCGGCCGCCTACGGCAACCCCGGCGCGCAGACCGGCGACTTTGTCTGGGTGAACCGGTACGGGTCAACGCCGAACGACATCGCGTTCAGCGGCTCCTTCGCGGGACCGATGAACTTCGGTGGCACGAGCAGCCCGATCACCTCGGTGGGCGTCTCCGACGCGTACCTGGTGTTCGCGCACCTCCAGTAGGACCCATCTGAACGGGAGGGGAGCGCGCCGTCGCTCCCCTCCCTTCGAGTGAACGCCGCCCTGGTCCTTCGCGTCCAGGGCGGCATCTTCGCTTCAACGAGCTCGCTCGACGATGTACAAGGCAACTCTCGAATCAAAGGGCGAGAGGCAAATGACAAACCGAGGAGCCGGAGTGCTACGTCGTTCGGTGTTGCTTGGGGGACTCGCCGTCCTCTGCACGCTGGGCGTCGCCTGCCAGAAGTCCAGCGGCGATACCTCGACGGGGGCGGTGCGGCTCATCGTTCGGCCGCTCGTCGCAGACGACTCGATCGCTCGGATGGTGGTGACCGTCTCGGGCGAGGGCTTCTCCCCCATGGTCAGCGAGTTAATGCGCGGCGACGCCCAGTGGGGCGTGCGCCTTCCCTCAGTTCCGACGGGGCCCAACCGCAGGTTCGACGTGATCGCGCTCAACGGCGCCAACCAGGCGATCTTCTCGGCCACCGCGATCGCCGACGTGGAGGCCGTCAGCACGGCCACGGTGGTCAGCCTGACGCTCGACAATCGGCCGCCCGAAACGTACCAGAACGCGTTCCCCGTCATCGACGGCGTCTCCTGGCCGGAGGAGGTGGGCCCCCAGGCGGCCGTCAAGTTGAGCGTGACCGCGCACGACCCGAGCCAGGCGCAGGGGCTCCACTACCGCTGGTCGGGCGATTGCGGTAGCTTCAACGATCCCACCAGCATCTCGCCCATCTGGACCGCTCCCTCGTCCGACGGATCCTGCCACCTCGCCATCGACGTCCAGAACGACCGCGGGGCATCGATCGGCTTCGGCTTCACGATCGCGGTCGGGCCCGTGTCAGGCGGCGTCGTGACCGGCATCGTGAACTCCGCTCCCGTGATCCAGGTCTTCGGTGGCAGCCTGGTGGTGAAGGGAACGATCCTGGAAGGCGACCTGGTGCTGCAGGCCCAGGATCCCGACGGCGACACGCTCACGTACACGTGGGCCACGACTTGCGCCGGGGCGACCTTCACGGTGACGCCCCCTTACGGCCTGGGCGCGCCTCACCTGGTCCTTCCCCTCGATTCGACGCCGTGCACGGTTACGGTCTCGGTGTTCGACGGCATCTCGCCCTCGGGCACCACGGGCGTGCTTTTCATCTCCAAGCAGCCGGCCGACCTGAACTGCCAGAACGTGGTGTGCCCGCAGGGACAGGCCTGCGACTACGCGGACGGGAAGTGCAAGCCCAACGGATCGGTCTGCACGCCCAGCTGCTCCGGCAAGAGCTGCGGGTCGGACGGCTGCGGCGCGACGTGCGGGACCTGCGGGAGCGGGACCAGCTGCAGCGCCTCGGGCCAGTGCGTCAGCATCTGCGTTCCGGCCTGCGGGACGCAGATGTGCGGTTCGGATGGCTGCGGCGGGACCTGCGGGACCTGCGGGAGCGGGACCAGCTGCAACGCCACGGGCCAGTGCGTGCCGGCCTGCACGCCTAGCTGCTCGGGCAAGAGTTGCGGCTCGGACGGCTGCGGCGGGACGTGCGGGACCTGCGGGA
>Ga0335069_10005694_pt1 | contig 18271 bp, 18 predicted proteins | sample Lox_Sample_11_FD_206714 | JGI IMG/M metagenome (GOLD analysis project Ga0335069, IMG submission 206714) | Soil microbial communities from Loxahatchee National Wildlife Refuge, Florida, United States - Lox_Sample_1.1 | ecosystem: Environmental > Terrestrial > Soil > Wetlands | place: USA... | reverse complement strand
GCTGGAGGCAGGCGTGTGCGAGATGAAGCGGCTGTACGTGCGCCCGTCCGCGCGCGGCACCGGACTCGGGCGCGCGCTCGCGCAGGCCGCCGTCGCCCGCGCGCGCGGGCTCGGCTACGGGCGGATGCGGCTCGACACGCTGCCGTCGATGGGCGCGGCGCAGGAGCTGTACCGCTCGCTGGGCTTCGTCGAGATCCTGCCGTACCGGCACAATCCGATCCCCGGCACGAGCTTCCTCGAGCTCGAGCTCTAGCGCATCAGCGGGACGCGGCGGAGGATGCGCGCCCGCTCGGCCGGGAGGTAGAAGCCGAGCCCGGCGAGGGCGAGCGGATACACGGCGACGAGCACGACCGACGGCGCGAACGGGAGGTGCGCGGCCCGCGCGGCGACGGTCAGTGCGGCGCCGGCGCCGACCGCGGTGACGACGCGCCGCCACTGGTACGGCACGCGGTAGACGTGCTGCGCATAGATCGTCATCCCGACGAACAGGGCGACGTACGCGATCAGCGTCGAGATCGCGGCGCCGACCATCCCCCACTTCGGGATCAGCCAGAAGTTCAGGCCGACGTTCACCGCCGCCCCGATCCCGGTCACGACCCAGTTGAACTGCGTCCGCCGCGCGCGCCCGCTGCCGATCGCGAGCACCGTGTAGCCGGCGTAGATCGCGAACGCGAACGCGAGCAGCCCTACCGCTTCCTGCGCGCGCTGGAAGCGCGGGTTCGTCAGGAGCGCGACCCACCACGGCGCGAGCGCGCCGAGCGCGAGCGCGCCCCACGTCGCGAACGAGAGCAGGTACGTCAGCACGAACGAGTAGGTACGCCGTGCCTCGCGGTCGTCCTCGATCGAGTACGCGAACGCGGGCCACGCTGTCCGGAAGGCGACCATGACGAAGGTGATGATCGACGCGACCTTGATCGCGACGGAGTAGACGCCGACCTCGCCGGCGCCCTTGTACCAGACGATGAACTCGCGGTCGATGAAGTTGATCGCCCACAGCGCGAGCGCCGACGGCACGAGCGGCATCCCGAACTTCTGCATCCCCCGGAACAGGCGACGGTCGAACTCGAGCCCGAGCTGCTCGTGGCGGTACGCGAGCAGGACGGCGTAGACGATCAGCGTCCCGGTGAAGTTGCCGACGATCAGCCCGATCGCGCCGTAGTGCAGGACGGCGACGAAGAGAACCGTCGCCGCGACGGTGATGAGGACGTTGGCGATGCTCGCGATCGCGAACGCGACGGAGCGCTCCTCGACGCGGAAGAGCGCCGTCAGCTGCTGGTAGTTCGTCTGCGCCCACAGCCCGACCGCGCCGGCGATCACGAGGTTCGACGCCGCGCCGAGGCCGAGCAGGCGCGCGATCGGCGCGGCGAAGATCATGCCGATGAGGAGCCCGACGGTCGCAGAGCCCATCGTGAACCAGAACGAGGTGCGGACGACGGTCAGCCTCCCCGCGTCGTCCTTCGCGTCGAAGTAGAAGCGGAAGAACGCGCTCGCGACGCCGAGCTGGAGCAGGATCGCGATCACCGCCGTCGCCGCGGTGACGATCTCGACCTTGCCGTACGCGCTGCGCGGCAGGAAGTGCGTGTAGAGCGGCAGCAGCAGCACCGCCAGAATGCGCGAGACCATCCCGCCGAGCCCGTAGATGGCGGTGTGGCGGCCGAGGCGCTTCAGCTCGTGGCCGAGTCTCATGCCAGCTCAGCGTAGAGGTCGACCAGGCGGGCCGCGACCGCGTCGGCATCGTGGACGCGCTCGACGTAGGTCCGGCTCGCGGCGCCGACGCGCCGGCGCTCCTCCGGCGACTCGACGAGCGGGCGGAGGACGTCGGCGAGCGTCTCCTTCGTCGCGCCGACGATCGGCACCTCGACGCCGAAGGCCTCCTCGGTCCGGCGGACGGCCTCCTCGTGGAGGAAGGTGACGACGGGCTTCCCGAGCGCCATCGCCTCGATCGCGAAGACGCCGTACCAGCCGGCGTTCAGCTGGTCGACCACGATGTCCGCGTTCCGGTAGCGCTCGAACGCCTCGCGGTGGTCGAGCCCCTCGACGAGCTCGAGCTCGACGCCGAGCCGCTCGCACGCGGCGACGACGTGCTCGGTGCCCTTGCGCGCGCGGGAGGACGGCGCGTGGAGGACGACGGGCCGCTCGCGGTCGGACGGCGGTGCGGGCTCCATCCCGCTCAGGTCGATCCCCGGCGGGATCACGACGGCGTCGGGAACCCAGCGGATCGCGTCGTACGAGCCGACGACCCGCGCGCCGGCGCGCCGCGTCCACGCGAGCTCGTCCGGCCGGCGGCCGCGGATGTCCGAGCCGAGGAAGTGGAGCACGGACGGCTTCCGGAGTGCCCGCAACAGCGGGAATTGCAGGGATTTCGGCACGAGAGTGAGCCCGAAGTAGAAGTGGAAGAGGTCGGTCTGCGGGGCGAGCCGCGCGAACGCGCGCCACTGCGTCGACTGCTGCCGTAGCAGGCCGCCGTTCCGGCCGAGGTCGACGTCGGCCTCGGGATGGAGCGTGTAGCGGTTGAAGACGACGAGGCGCGCGTCGACGCCGCGGCGGCGCAGCGCCTGCACGTTCGTCCACGGGATTCCCGCGGTGTTGACGGGGCAATGGGTGACCCGCACGCGCCCACGCTAGCGGCAACGCACAGGAGTTCCTCAGCCGTGCCCTCTACCGTGGACGGATGGAGAACGAACCGATCACGCGTCGCGGCTCGCTCGTGCGGATCGCGGGGCTCGCAGCCGCGGCCGCCGGCGGCGCCGCCTGGAAGACGGCTCCGGGTGACGCCGCCGGCCCCAACGCGGTCGCCACCGGCCTCGTCACCTGCGTGCTCTCACCGGAGATGACGGAGGGGCCGTACTACGTCGCCGCGGACGCGAAGCTCCGCCGCGACATCCGTGGCGGGCGGCCGGGCACGCCACTCGCGTTGAAGCTCGGGGTCGCGGACGTTGCGAGCTGCAAGCCGATCGCCGGCGCGGCGGTCGACATCTGGCACGCGGACGCCGGCGGCATCTACTCCGACGAGGCGGCGAACGACACCGTCGGGCAGACGTTCCTGCGCGGCGTGCAGCGCACGAGTGCGGGCGGGATCGCGACGTTCACGACGATCTATCCCGGCTGGTATCCCGGGCGGACGGTGCACATCCACGTGAAGGTGCACATCCACGGCAACGTCGTCCACACGGGGCAGCTGTTCTTCGACGACGCGCTCACCGACGCGGCGTTCGCGCGGTCGCCGTACTCGGCGCGGCCGAACCGGGACACGCGGAACGCGAACGACTCGATCTTCGTCAACGGCGGCAGCCGCTCGCTCCTCTCGGTGAAGAAGCACGGCGGCGGCTACGCCGGCTCGATCTGGATGGGCGTCCACGCCTGACGATCACGTCACACTTCCGCCGGGAAATCGTGACGCTTTCGCGAGGAAGGCGTGACACTTCTGTTTGCCGTGTCTGACACCGAGACCCGTCCCGGCAGCGCGGGGGCTCCGGATGAACAGGCCGTTTCCCCGGCGGTTCGTGTCTGACACAGGGACAGGGCGGTGCCGAGCCTGTCCGGCGGAGCCGCGTCAGAGGCGGGCGAGGCGGTTGCGGAGGGCGTCGATCCGCGCCTCGAGCTGCGCCGGCTCGTCGAGCAGCTCCAGCAGCTGCGAGCTCGCCGCGATTCGCTCGACCGCCGCGCGCGCGAGCTCGACGAGCTCCGGCGAGGCGTCTTCCGACGCGACCTGCTCCGCGGCCGCGAGCGCCGTCGAGCCCCACGGCTCCTCGACGTAGTCGCCGAGATCCGCCTCCGCGACCTCCTCGAGCGCCTCGCGCAGCAGCTCCTCGTCCGGGAACGCCGGCCCGCTCACGCGTCGAACTCGACCTGGTCGAAGTAGCGCAGCGCCGTTCGCCCCGGCCGCACGCGCGGGCGCAGCGCCGCCAGCTCCTCGTCGGAGATCTCGCCGAGCGCGCGCTTCACGCCGAGCCACGGGAGATTCAGATCCTCCTGGTAGACGATCGTCGAGATCCGCGGGTTCACCTCGATCACGTGCCCGCCGACGAGCTGGATGTTGAAGAACCACTCGATCCGCAGCTCGCGCACGATCGTGTCCGCGATCTCCATCAGCCCCGGGTCGTCGAGCGTGACGAAGTACATCGCGAGCCCGGCGCGCATCGCCTCGCGCGTCTTCGGATGGCCGAGCACGACGCGGTCCCCGTCGGCGATCCCGTCGATCGTCCGCTCGCCGCCGGTCGCGAGCTCCATCACGAGCAGCTCCGTCCCTCCCTCCGCGGGCAGCAGCTCGAGCGCCTCCTCGAGCCGCATCGCCACCGAGCCCGGCCGCTCGTGCAGGAGCTGGTGCGCGCGGTCGACCGTCGGATCGAGGATCCGAAAGCCGCGCGACCCCGACGAGAACACGGGCTTGAAGCAAACCGCCCGCTCCGGGTAGCCGAGCTCGTGCGCCGCCGCCTTCACCTCGCGCGCCCCCGCGACGCGGCGGAACTCGACCGTCGGCACGCCGATCCGCTGCAGCATCGCGTAGCTCTCCGCCTTGTCGTTCGAGCGGTGGATCGTGTCCGGCGACGAGACGAGCACGGGCACCGGGAACGTCTCGCGCACGGCGGCGAGCCCTGCGAGGTCGAACGACGACTGCGGCAGCACGACGTCGACGCCCTCGCGCTCGACGAGCTCGAGGATCGCGTCCGGGTACCCGGGATCCGACCCGGCCGGGACGACGTGGAACGCGTCGCAGAGATGCTTCCCGATCGCACGCTCGCTCATGTCGGTGCCGACGACGCGCACCTCCCGCTCGCCGTTCTCGCGCAGTGCTCGGATCAGCCGCGCCGCGCCGGGCGCACCGGCCGCGCTGAGCAGGACCGTCGTCACTCGAGGTCGATCCGGTCGTTCCGGAGGTACTCGAGCCACTCCCCGCGCTTCGCGTCGAGCATCGACCGCATCGTCTCGCCCATCGTCTCGCCCTCGTAGACCCAGATCTCGGGATGGACGAGCAGCTGCAGCCACTCGAAGGATCCGGCGGCGAGCTCCTCGTGCGGGCAGCCCTCGCGCCAGCGCTGGTTCGAGTCGGAGCGGTAGAGCCCCGGCGTGAAGTACGGCTCCTCCATGACGTTGACCGCGCCGACGACCGGCTCGTGCACGTACTCGGGATCGGGGTTGTGCCACGCGATCACGTTGTCGAAGCGCCGGTCGAGCTCGGCCCGCGGGTAGACGGCGTGAAGGCCGACGGCGTGACCCCACTGGCGCAGCTGCCGCTGCACGTAGAGCCCGACGTGCGAGCGCAGGTTGTAGAACGCGCTCTCCGTCATCAGGAAGTACGTCGCGCGGACGCCGAGCTCGTGCTCGAGCCGCGCCATCTCGAGCGCCGCCTCGAGCGAGAGGTCGACGTCGTGGCGGAGGAAGAGGTCGCCGGCGCGCGGATGCCGGTCGAAGCTCGCCCACTCGTAGCCGCCCGCCTTCGCCGCGCCGAGCAGCTCTCCGTAGTGCGCCATGTCGAAGCGGCAGGTCATGCCCGCGCAAGTATCCACTGGAAGGAGACGTCGCCCTCGGGTTCCCGGAAGGTCACGACCTCGTCGCGGAGCAGCTCGAAGCCCGCCTCCCGGAGCAGCCGCGTGTTCACCGGCGGCGGGAAGCTCGAGAAGAACGTCGGTGCGCCGAGCCATTCGCCGGTCCAGCCCTCGGTGTCGCTCGTGCCGAGCGCGGCGAGGAAGAGCCCGCCCGGGACGAGCCAGCCGCGGACGCTCCGGAACAGCGGCGCGAGCAGGTCGCGCGGGACGTGATTGAGCGAGTAGAACGCGGCGACGCCCTCGAACGAGCCCGGCTCGAGCTCGAGCTCGGTGAAGTCGGCGCAGACGATCTCCGCGCTCGGCACTGCGAGCGTCGCCCGCCGCACCTGCTCCGGCGAGGCGTCGACGCCGGTGACGCGGAAGCGATCCGCGAGCAGCTGCGTGTCCGGGATGCCGCTCCCGCAGCCGAGGTCGAGGACGCGCGCGCCGGGCGGCAGCCGCTTGACGAGCTCGCCGCGCCAGGCGGCACGGGGGTCGCCGACGATCCGGTCGCGCCACGCGTCGAATGTCGCGCCGATCGCGTCGTAGCCGTCGGCGACGATCTGCACGCGAGGATCCGTCACGCCGGCTCCACGTCGACGTGGAGAAGGCGTGCCGCCGACTCCGCCAGCTCGAGCGCCTGGAGGTTCGTGTCCGCGACGGCGATGACGTAGCCGCGCCGGTCGCCGTCGAGCCGCACCGGACGGATCGTCTCGCCGACCTGGAGATACGTGTCGGCCTGGACGACGCCGGGCGCGGACAGCACCGGCTCGAGCGGGCCGATGCGGACGACGCGGCCCGCCGGCAGCGGCCCCGGCGAGGCGGTGAAGAAGCGGATCGCGAGCGGCTGCTGGAAGCGCGGCGCCGCGATCTCGTCCGGCACGTCCTCGCCGAGCGCCTGCCGGAGCGCGATCTCGACGAGGTCGACGCCGACGGCGTGGCGGACGAGGTCGGCCATCTGCCCGCCCGGGATGCGCGCCGCGACCTCGATCACGAGCACGCCCTCCTCGGTGACGAGCAGCTGCGGGAACGCGATCCCGTCGCGCAGCCCGAGCGCGCGCGTCGCGTGCGCGGCGACGCGCTCCGCCTCCTCCAGCACGTCGCCGTAGATCGTCGCGGGATAGACGTGCGTCCAGCCGACGCCGAAGCCGATCCCGGGCGGGCGGAGCCGGTCGGAGAGCGTCAGCGGCAGCGCGTCGCCGCCGCGCGCGACGACGATCCCGTTCAGCTCGAGCGCGTCGTGGAAGTGCTCGATGACGACCTCGCCGCCCGCCGACTCGCGCAGCGCAACGTGGAGGTTCGCCTCGAGGTCGTCGATCGACTCGAGCCGGAAGACGCCGCGCTGGCCGCCGGAGTCCGCCGGCTTCAGCACCGCGGGGAAGCCGACCGTCTCGACCGCCGCGAGCGCCTCGCGGAGGTCGCGCGCGGCCGCGAACCGCGGCTGCGGCACGCCCGCGTCGGCGAGCCGCCGCCGCATCGCGATCTTGTGCGTCATCGCGTGCGCGACGTCCGTGCCGATCCCGGGCAGCCCGAGCTCCTCGGCGACGGCGGCGACGACGGGCACCGCCCGGTCGGCGGAGACGGTGAGCACGCCGTCGACGCGGTGTCTCCGGCCGACCTCGATCACGCGCGCGACGTCCTGGAAGTCGACCGTCTCGCCGACGTCGGCGACGGCGAGCCCGAGCGCGGCCTCGTTCCGGTCGACGGCGACGACGCGGAGCCCGAGCTCCTGCGCGCGGACGATCGCGCGGCGCTGATGCCGGCCCGCGCCGACGAAGAGGACGGTCTTTCCCTGCACCGCGGGCGATGCTACTCGCGCGCCGCCGTGCTCCGGCGCGGGGTGTCGCGATGCCGCGCGTCGCGGACGACGAGGCGGATGCGCTCGAGGATCGTGCGCGGGCGGAGCTCGGCGAGGAGGATGGCGCCCGCACCGGGGCCGGCCGCGCCGTACGCGACCGACTCGACCTCGGCGAGCGTCGCCGTCCGCCAGCCGTCGCCGCCGCGGAGGTAGAGCTCGTCCTCGAAGACGAGGAAGCCGCTGCGCTCGAAGCGCGCGATCCACTCGCCGGGCGGCCGCTGCACCTGCCAGCCCTGGTCCTCCTCGGCGCCGGTCGGAACGGTGACGAGGAGCCGGCCGCGGGGCGCGAGCACGCGGTGCAGCTCGCGCAGCGCCGCCTCGTCGCCGTCGTCCGCGCGCGCGGCGTCGACGGCGTAGATCTCCGTTTCGCGGCCGACGTGCTCGAGCGTCGAGACGCAGAGCACGAGGTCGAACGAGTCCTCGGGGAACGGCAGCTCACGCACGTCGGCGACGATCGGGCGGAGTCCCGGCACCTCCGCCTCGGCGAGGTCGACGCCGACGAGGTCGCGGGCCCCGAGCGCGGCGAGCCCGGCGAGATAGGCCGGCTCGGCGAACGCGTAGCCGACGTCGAGCACGCGCTTCTCGCCGTCGTAGCGGGCGAGGCACCACGGGATCTCGATCGTCCGCTCGTCGCTCGACGCCGGCGCGGCCAGGCCGCGCGGCCGCGCCGGCCCGCGGACGTCACGCTTCCGCGCGCGCTCGCCCGCCGCGAAGGCGACGGCCCCGTCGAGCGCGGCGACCTGCTCGAACTCGTCGCTCGACACGAGCTCCCGCAGCAGGCCGGAGCGCGAGAGCGAGCCGTCGGCGAGCCGCTCGAGCGCCTGCCGCTTCGCGTCCTCGTCGACGGGACGCCGCAGCACGCGCCGCCAGATGCCCTCGACGAACGCCTCGTCCGTCCCGGCTGCCGCGTCGAGCCACGCTCCGAGGTCCCCGTGCATACCAGGAGGCTAGAGTGGACACGATGTCCCTGCAGGGGAAGCGGATCTTCGTCACCGGCGGCGCGGGCTTCATCGCGACGACTCTCGCCCGCGTGCTCGTGGACGCGAACGAGGTGGTCGCGCTCGACAACCTCCACCGCGACGCCCTCTCGGCCACCGACCTGGCCGAGCACCCGAACTTCTCGTTCCACCAGGGCGACGTCCTCGACGCCGACGCCGTCCACGAGCTCGCGCGCGGCGCGACGCACATCGTCCACTGCGCCGCGATCGCCGGCGTCGACACCGTGCTGGAGAGCCCGGTGCGGACGATGCGCGTCAACCTGATCGGGACGTACAACGTGCTCGAGGCTGCGCTCGCGTCGAAGGACACGCTCGAGCGGCTCGTCGACTTCTCGACGAGCGAGGTGTTCGGCACGCACGCGTACAACGTCGCCGAGGGACACGTCTCGACGATCGGCTCCGTCGGCGAGGCCCGCTGGACCTACGCGGTCTCGAAGCTCGCCGGCGAGCACATGGCGCACGCGTACCACGACGAGCTCGGCATCCCGACCGTCACCGTGCGCCCGTTCAACGTCTACGGGCCGGGCCAGATCGGCGGCGGCGCGATCCGCGCCTTCATCGAGGCGGCGCTCGCCGGCCGCGACCTGACCATCCACGGTGACGGCGCACAGATCCGGGCGTGGTGCTACGTCGACGACATGGTCGAGGCGCTGCTGCTCTGCCTCGAGCGTCCCGAGGCGGTGGGGCAGAGCTTCAACGTCGGCAACCCGCGCTCGGCCGTGACGATCTTCGACCTCGCGCAGCGGGTGAAGCGGCTCACGGGCTGCCCCGGCGAGATCGTGTTCCAGCCGCTCCACTACACCGACGTCGAGCTGCGGATCCCGAACGTCGCGAAGGCGCGGGAGCAGCTCGGCTTCGAGGCGAAGGTCGAGCTCGACGAGGGCCTCGAGAGGACGATCGCGTGGTATCGCAGCCGCAGACCGGCGCTGACGTGATCCGGCTCGCCCGCCCCGACGCGGGCGAGGAGGAGCTCGCCGAGGTCGCCGCCGTGCTCGAGTCCGGGCAGCTGACGATGGGCCCGAAGGTCGAGGAGCTCGAGGAGCTGCTCGCGGCCGCGGCCGGCGCGGAGCACGCGGTGGCGGTCTCCTCCGGGACGGCTGCGCTCCACCTCGCGGTGCTCGCCGCCGGCATCGGCCCCGGCGACGAGGTGCTCGTCCCCGCGTACACCTTCCCGGCGACGGCGAACGTCGTCGCGCTCGTGGGCGCGACGCCGGTGCTCGTCGACGTCGACCCGGTGACGATGAACGTCGATCCCGAGGACGCCGCGCGCCGGGTCACGCCGCGCACGAAGGCGGTCCTCGCGGTGCACCTGTTCGGCCGGCCGGCGCGGCTCGAGGAGCTGCCGGAGCTGCCGCTGCTCGAGGACGCGGCGGGCGCGCTCGGCGCGTCCCACCGCGGGCGCCCGTGCGGCGGGCTCGGCCTCGTCGGCTGCTTCTCGTTCCATCCGCGGAAGATCGTCACCACCGGCGAGGGCGGCGCGGTCACGACGGACGACCCGCAGCTCGCGGAGCGGGTGCGCTCGCTCCGGCACCACGGCTGGTCGCCGTCGAGCCGCTACGACGACATGCCCGCGGGCGCGTTCAACTACCGGCTCAGCGACGTGCTCTGCGCGCTCGGGATCCCGCAGCTGCGCCGGCTGGAGGAGCTGCTCGCCGCCCGCGAGCGGGTCGCCGCCGGCTACGCCGAGCGGCTCGCCGGGCTCGACGTCGTGCTGCCCGAGGCCGACCCGGACGACCGGCACGGCCTGCAGGCGTACGTGATCCAGCTCGACCGCCGCGACCGCGTGATGGAGGCGCTCCGCGCGCAGGGGATCCAGTGCCAGATCGGGACGTACGCGCTCCACCGGCTCGGCGCCTACCGCGGCCAGGGCCTGTTCCCGGGCGCCGACGCGGCGTACGAGCGCGCGCTCGCGCTGCCGCTCCACACGCGGCTGACGGACGCCGAGCTCGACCGGGTGGCGGAGGCTCTTGACAAGCTTGTGAGTCATCACTAATAATGGCGGCATGACGATGGCGACGACGAGACTGACGGCGGCGGAGCGGCGGGACGACGTCCTCGACGCGGCGCTGATCGAGTTCGCCGAGCACGGCTACGAGGGGACGTCCACCGAGGACATCGCCCGGCGGGCCGGCATCTCCCAGCCCTACCTGTTCCGCCTGTTCGGGACGAAGAAGGAGCTGTTCAAGGCGTCGACCGCCCGCTGCTTTCGCGAGACGCTCCAGACGTTCCAGCAGGCGGCCGAGGGCAAGCGGGGCGAGGAGGCCCTGCACGCGATCGGCGAGGCCTACATGGCGCACCTCGAGTCCGATCGCACCTGGCTGAAGGCGCAGATGCAGGCGTACGCCGCCTCCGACGACCCGGAGATCCGGGCGGTCGTCCGGGCCGGCTACGGCGACCTCGTCGCCTACGTCCGGCGGGTGTCGGAGGCAGATTGGCCGGTCGTCTGGCACTTCTTCGCCACCGGGATGATGCTGAACGTGCTCGCGTCGATGCAGGTCTACGAAAGCCCGGACCCGTGGATGACGGAGCTGCTCGAGGGCTGCGGCAAGGATCTCTAGGAGCCGTGTTTTTTTCACCGTGGAGGTAGTGATGACTCACAAGCAAAGGCGCTCGATCATCTGGACGCTGGCCATCACCTCGGTCGCGCTCTTCATGGTCAGCCTCGACAACCTCGTGGTCACGACGGCGCTGCCCGTGATCCGGCTGAGCCTCGACGCGTCGATCTCGCAGCTCGAGTGGACGGTGAACGCGTACACGCTGACGTTCGCGGTGCTGCTCCTGACCGGCGCCGCGCTCGGCGACCGCTTCGGCCGCCGGCGGATGTTCGCGATCGGGCTGCTCCTGTTCACCGTCGCCTCCGCGGGCGCCGCGCTCGCGGGGACGGCCAACCAGCTCGACGTCGCCCGTGCGCTCCAGGGCGTCGGCGCGGCGATCGTGACGCCGCTGACGCTGACGATCCTCTCGGCCGCGGTGCCGCGCGAGCGCCGCGGGCTCGCGCTCGGGATCTGGGGCGGGATCGGCGGCCTCGCGATCGCGATCGGGCCGCTCGTCGGCGGCGCGATCGTCAACGGCGTCTCGTGGCACTGGATCTTCTGGATCAACGTCCCGATCGGGCTCGTGCTCGCGCCGCTCGCGCTCGCGCGGCTCGAGGAGACCAAGGGACCGGACTCGACGCTCGACCTGCCCGGGCTCGGGCTCGCGAGCGCCGGCCTGCTCGGCATCGTCTGGGGGCTCGTCAACGGCAACTCGCACGGCTGGACGAGCCCGGGCATCGTCACGGCGCTCGTCGCGGGCGTGCTCCTCGTCGGCGCGTTCGTCGCGTGGGAGCTCCGGGCCACGTCGCCGATGCTGCCGATGCAGTTCTTCCGCAGCCGCACGTTCTCGCTCACGAACGTCGCGTCCCTGCTGATGTTCTTCGGGATGTTCGGCTCGATCTTCCTGCTCGCGCAGTTCTTCCAGACGGTGCAGCACTACTCGCCGCTCGCGGCCGGCGTGCGGATCCTTCCGTGGACGGCGATGCCGATCTTCATTGCCCCGATCGCGGGCGCGATGTCCGACCGGGTCGGCGGCCGGCGGCTGATGGCGCTCGGGCTCACCCTCCAGGCGGCCGGGCTGCTCTGGATCGCGAGCATCATGTCGGCGACGACGCCGTACAGCGACCTCGTCGGGGCGTTCGTCCTCTCCGGCGCGGGGATGGCGCTGTTCTTCGCGCCGGTCGCCAACGTCGTGCTCAGCTCGGTCCGCCCGGAGCAGGAGGGCAAGGTGTCCGGCGCGACGAACGCGATCCGCGAGCTCGGCGGCGTGTTCGGCGTGGCCGTGCTCGCCTCGATCTTCGCGCGGGTGGGCGGCTACCAGACGGCCGAGTCGTTCGTGCACGGGACGCAGACGGCCGTCTACGTCGGCGGCGCCGTCGTCGCACTCGGCGCGGTCGCGGCGGCGCTCATCCCCGGCCGGAAGGCGGCCGCGACGGCCGAGGTGCCCGAGGCGGCGCTCGAGGCGGCGTAGCGCGGCGCGACTTTCCGTTCCGCTAGTACTTCCCGGATGGAAGCGAGGGACGACCGCCGGGCGCGAGTGACCTTCGCGGTCCTCGCGCTCGGCGGTATCTCGTACGCGCTCCTCCAGTCACTCGTCGCGCCGGCGCTGCCGGCGCTCCAGCACGACCTCCATACGTCGGAGGACGGAGTCAGCTGGGTCCTGACCGCGTACCTGCTGAGCGCCTCGATCGCGACGCCCCTGCTCGGGCGGCTCGGCGACATGCACGGGAAGGAGCGCATGCTCGTGCTCGCGCTCGCGCTGCTCGCCGTCGGCACGCTCACGTCGGCGCTCGCGACGTCGCTCGCGCTCATGCTCGTCGGACGCGTCGTCCAGGGCGCCGCCGGCGGGATCTTCCCTCTCGCCTTCGGGATCATCCGCGACGAGTTCCCGCGCCCCCGGGTCGCAGGCGCGATCGGGTTGATGTCCGCGCTGCTCGGGGTCGGCGGCGGAGCGGGCGTCGTCCTCGCAGGGCCGATCGTCGACAACTTCTCGATCCACTCCCTCTTCTGGCTGCCGCTCGTCCCGATCGTCCTCGCGACGATCCTGACGTACCTCCTCGTGCCGGAGTCGCCGGTGAAGGCGCCGGGCGGCGTGAACTGGCTCGGTGCGACGCTCCTGTCGCTCGGCCTCGTGGCCGTGCTCGTCGGCGTGAGCGAGACGACGAGCTGGGGCTGGCTGTCGCCGAAGACGCTCGGATCGATCGCGGCCGGCGTCGTCCTGCTCGTCCTCTGGGTGATGAGCGACGCCCGGTCGGCACATCCGCTCGTGGACATGCAGATGATGCGGATCCGGGGCGTCTGGACGACGAACACCGCTGCGCTCCTGCTCGGCTTCGGCATGTACTCGTCGTTCATCCTCCTGCCGGAGGTCGTCGAGACGCCGAGCCGGGTAGGCTACGGCTTCGGCGCGTCCGTGACCGCGGCGGGGCTCTTCATGCTCCCGTCGACGATCGCGATGCTGCTCGTCGGCTCCCAGACCGGCCGCCTCGAGGAGCGGTTCGGATCGAAGCCGCTGCTCGTCGGCGGCACGGCCCTCACCGCGGTCGCCTTCGGGATGCTCGCGCTGGCGCGGACCGAGTCGTGGGAGATCTACCTCGCCTCCGCGATCCTCGGCGCGGGCATCGGGCTCGCGTTCGCGTCGATGGCGAACCTCATCATCGAGAACGTCGGACCGGCCGAGACCGGCGTCGCGACCGGGATGAACACCGTCACCCGGACGGTCGGCGGGGCGTTCGGCGGCGCCGCGACCGCGTCGATCGTGGCCGGAACCATCGGCGCCGGAGGCTATCCGAGCGCCCACGGCTACACGCTCGCGTTCCTCCTCTGCCTCGGCGCCCTCGTCGCGGGAGCGCTCGCCAGCCTCGGCGTCCCGCAGCGTCGGCCCGAGGCCGCGTTCGAGCCCCACCCGGCGGGCGACGTCGTCGAGCAGGCCGCGTAGGCGGCGGGCTAGCTCCGGCCGCCCGCGAGCGCGACGATCGTCCGGCGGTTGCGGCTGACGAGCTTCGCCGCGAACAGGCGGTCGTCGGCCTTCCGGAAGAGCTCGACCGCCGCGGTGCCGTCGACCGGATACGAGGTGGCGCCGAAGCTCACGAACAGCTCCTCCTGGGCGAGCGTCCGGGCGATCCGGGCGCAGAGCAGCTGGGTCTCGCCCTGCGGGAGCTCGGTGAGCACCGCGAACTCGTCGCCGCCGACCCGGGCCAGCTCGTCGTCCTCGTCCATCGCGGCGAGCAGCACCTCGGCCACCCGGCGGATGGCCGTGTTGCCGGCGCCGTGGCCGTGGACGTCGTTCACCTGCTTGAGGTTGTCGATGTCGGCGAGCACGAGCGTGAACGGCTCCCCGGCCGTGCAGCGGCGGGCCAGCTGCTCGTCGAACACGCGGGCGTTGCCGACGCCGGTGAGGAAGTCCTTCGACGCGAGCTCGCGCAGCTGCGTCACGAGCTCGCGGTTCCGCCGCGCGAACCCGCCGACGAGCGCACCGATGCCGACGAAGGTGACGAGGCGGATCAGCGTCAGCTCCGTCAGCACCTGGGTCGCCGGCACGTTCGGCATGACGACGACCGCGAGCGCGTACAGGCCCGTGGCGACGACGCCGGCGAGCGCGCCGCGGAACTCGTCGGTGACGAGCGCGGCGAGGCAGATCGGCACGTAGAAGAAGGCGCCGATCCCGAGGACAGGGCTCTCGTAGAGGTAGAACGCGACGAAGACGGCGAGGTACGCGGCTGCCGCCGCGCCCAGGAGCATCCGCCGCCCGTTGGTGCCGCCGGGAGCCACCCATGAAGCGTGCGCACGGCGCCCCCGGTCCGCCTCCCCCGATCGGGTCACCTCTCCGGCTGCGCCGACGGCCGCTACGGCGACAATGGCGGCGTGGCAGCCAACGGAGCGGCGCGTCTGCTCGTCCTCGGCGCCGGTCCGGCGCAGCTCGGGGTCCTCGCGGCCGCGCGCCGGCGCGGGCTGACTGTCGTCGCCGCGGACCGGGACCCCCTCGCGCCCGGATTCCGGCTCGCCGACCGGCGGGCGATCGTCTCGATCGAGGACGAGCCCGCGATCGAGCGGCTCGCGCGCGCGGAGGCGGTGGACGGCGTCGTCGCGGCGGGCACCGACCACGCCGTCGCGATCGCCGCCCGCGTGGCGCTCCGCCTCGGCCTGCCGCATCCGCTCTCGCCCGAGACGGCGCAGCTCGCGGTGTCGAAGCAGCGCCAGCGGGAGCGGCTCGCCGGGGCCGGGATCTCGCAGCCGCGCTCGATCGTCTGCCGCTCGCTCGAGGAGGTTGTCGCCGCCGCGGACGAGCTCGGCTACCCGTGCGTGATCGAGGCCCCGAACCGTCTCGGCGAGCGCGGCGTCGGCCTCGCCACCGACCGTGACGCGGTCGCCGCCGCCGCCGCGGATGCGCTCGCCGAGTGGCGCGGCGAGCACTGCCTCGTCGAGGAGCTCGTCGGCAGTCGCCTCGTCACCGTCGACGCGTTCTCCGTCGGTGGGCGGCTCGTCGCGCTGACCGTGACCGACCGCGAGCAGGCGCCGGCGCCCGCGTTCGGTGTCACGCTCGCGCAGCTCTGGCCGGCGGATCTCGACGAGAGCGAGACCGGCGCCGTCGTCGAGCTCGCCGCCGCCGCGGCCGCCGCGCTCGGGGTCGAGACGGGGCCGACGACGACGCAGGTGCTGCTCGGCGAGCGCGGGGCGCTGCTCGCGAAGCTGTCGGCGCGGCTCGGCGGCGGGCACGACGCGGAGCTCTGCCGGTCGGCGCTCGGCGTCGACCTCAACGACCTGGCCGTGTCCGCGGCGCTCGGGGAGGAGGCCGGCCTGCCGCGCCTCGTGCCGATGCGGCACGCCGGCGGCGCGTGCGTCCGCTTCGTCGTCGCGCCGCCGGGCGAGCTGCGGGAGGTGCACGGCGTCGAGGAGGCCGGCGACGTGGACGGCGTCGAGTGGGTGCGCGTGTACCGCGAGCCGGGGCACGTGTTCCGGCCGCTCCGTCGCGCCTCCGACCGCGCGGGCGCCGTGCTCGCCGTCGGCGCGACGCGCGACGCGGCGATCGCCGCGGCCGGCGCCGCGGCCGCCGAGATCCGGTTCGTCACGGAGCCGGTCGAGGTCGTCGCGTGAAGAGAGTCGTGCCGACTCTGAGAGGCACGCGCGGGGCGCGCGTGAAGCGTCCGGTCCGGATCGCGCTGACGCTCCTCGTCACCGGGCTCTGTACGGCCTACATCCTCTGGAAGATCGACGTCGGCCAGACGGCGCACGTCGTCGCCAACGCGCGGCCCGTCTGGCTGCTCGCATCGCTTGCGATCATGGTCGTCTCCGTCTGGCCGATGGCGTGGCGGTGGCAGCGCCTCCTCGAGGCGCGCGGCGTCCACGAGTCGCTGCCGCGCCTCGTGCGGACGTACTTCGTCGGCTATGCCGCGGGCCAGGTGCTGCCGACGTCGCTCGGCGGCGACGCGTCGCGGATCTACGAGACGTCGCGCCGTCACGAGAACGCCGCGGGTGCGGCCGCGGGCACCGTGCTGCTGGAGCGCGGGCTCGGCGGCGTCGCCACGCTGCTGCTCGCGGCGATCGGGTTCGCACTCGCGGTCGGCCGCTACGACGTCGGCGGCTACATCTGGGTCGAGCTCGCGTTCGTCGTCGCGGCCGTGGCGGCCTGCGTCGTCCTCTTCTCGACGCGGCTCCATCCGCTGCTGCGCTGGACGCAGCCGGCGCTGCGCTTCCTCCGCGTCGAGCGACCGCTGCGCGAGGTCTACCTCGGCATGCACTCGTTCCGGCGGGAGCGGCGGCTGCTGATCTGGATGTTCGTCCTGACGCTTGCGGTGCAGGCCGTGCGCGTGCTCGCCATCTGGTCGGCGGGGAAGGCCGTCGGCGTGGACCTGTCGCCGCGGCCGTACTACGTGATGGGGCCGCTGCTGTTCCTCGTCATGCTCGTCCCGTTCACGATCAACGGGCTCGCCGTGCGCGAGTCGTTCTTCGTCAGCTTCCTCGCCGCTCTCGGTGTGAGCGCGAACGCCGCGTTCGCGACCGGCTTCCTGTTCTTCGTCGTGACGATCGCGCTCGCGCTGCCCGGGGCGGCGATCATCGCCTGGGAGGGGACGCACGGCGGCGGCCGGGAGGCCGCGGCCCGTTGAGCGACGTCGCGGTCGTCGTCGTCACCTACAACGGACTGCCCTGGATCGAGCAGTGCCTCGACAGCGTCCGCGGCCTCGAGACCGTGCTCGTCGACAACGGGTCGAGCGACGGCACCGTCGCGTTCGTGCGCGAGCGGTTCCCCGACGTGGCGGTGGTGGAGCAGGAGAACCGCGGGCTCGCGGCCGGGTGGAACGCCGGCGTCGCGCACACCTCGGGTCGCTGGGTGCTGCTGCTCAACTCGGACGCGTGGGTGCACGAGGGGGCGCTCGACGCGCTCGTCGCGTTCGCCGACGCCCGTCACGAGGCGGCGGTCGTCGGGCCGCGGCTGCGCAACCCGGACGGGACGCTCCAGCGGTCGGTGCGCGGCTTCCCGACGCTGTGGCGGCTCGCGACCGAGTACTTCTTCCTCCGCCGGCTCGCGCCGCGCTCCCGTCTCCTCAACGCGTTCTACGCGGGCGGGTTCGACCACGACTCGATCCACGAGGCGGAGTTCCTGATGGGCGCCGTCTGGCTCGTGCGCCGCGCGGCGATCGACGCCGTCGGGCCCGCCGACGAGGACTTCTTCCTCTTCAGCGAGGAGGTCGACTGGGCCTACCGCTTCCGGCAGGCGGGCTGGCGGTCGCTGTTCTTCCCGGGCGCCGAGGCGACGCACGTGTACGCCGCCTCGCACAAGGGACGGCTGTTCGTCGAGATCCAGCGCGGGCACCTGCGCTTCCTCGCGAAGCACCGCGGCACGGCCTACGCCGAGCGGGCGCGGCTGCTCCTGCTCGCGGCGCTGCGTCTGCGCGGCGTCCTCTTCCGCGGCGAGCGCGGCGCGATGTACCGCGAGGCCGCCGCGTGGCTCGCCTCCGGCTCGGTGCGGGAGCTGCTGGCATGAGCAGGCGCGAGCTGTACACGATGCAGCGGCGCGGGACCCGCAGCGTGCCGGCGCTGCTCCTTGCGATCCCGCTGCTCGGGATCGCGCGGCTCTTCCCGGAGACGGGGCTCGGGCTCTGGCTGCGGCTCGCGGCGGCGACGCTCGTCCTGCTTCTCCCGGGGCGGCTCGTCGCGCGGGCGCTCGGGCGCCGCGGCTCGCCGGCGGCGGTTGCCTGGTCGGTCGCGCTCGTCGCGGGCGCGCTCGCGTTCACGTTCGCGGTGCACGGGTCGCTGGACCTGACGCTCGGGCTCGTGCTCGGCGCGGGCGCGGTCGCGGTGCCGTTCGCGCTCCGCGTGCGGCCGGAGCCTGCGCCGCGCGGCCGCGGTCTCGTCGCG
>Ga0335069_10005693_pt1 | contig 18275 bp, 37 predicted proteins | sample Lox_Sample_11_FD_206714 | JGI IMG/M metagenome (GOLD analysis project Ga0335069, IMG submission 206714) | Soil microbial communities from Loxahatchee National Wildlife Refuge, Florida, United States - Lox_Sample_1.1 | ecosystem: Environmental > Terrestrial > Soil > Wetlands | place: USA... | reverse complement strand
GTCAGCTCGACACAGCGCAATGAACCACAAGACGCTCGTCGTGCTCGATTCGGATCACAGCTATAAGCACGTGACTGCGGAGCTGGCCGCGTATGCCCCGCTCGTCTCGATCGGCAGCTACCTCGTGGTTGAAGACACGAACGTCGAAGAGACGAAACAGGCCGCCGATGAGTTCATCGCGGCGCACCCCGAGTTTGAGATCGACACAGAGTTCGAGAAGTACCTCATGACGTTCAACACGTGGTTGAAAAGGGTGCGGTAGTCTCGGCTTCGTGCTCCTGGCCCACATCTCGGATCTTCACGTCGGCAAGGACGTTGAGCACACGGAGAGTGCTCGTCGACTGGCCTTCGCGCTCGAGAGGCTCGCGCCCGACTGGATCGCCCTGACCGGCGACGTCACAGAGAACGGCCTGTTCACCGAGAAGAAGATGTTCGATGCGATGTTCGCACGCGTTCGACGTCAGCTGACGTTGGTGCCCGGCAACCATGATCGTTGCGGTGACAACGTCGGGCGCTTCTGGAGCCGAGCGCCAGCGTGGATCGAGTTCGTGCCCGACACCGACGTCGCGCTGATGTGTCTTGACTCGACGCAGCCAATGAACAACGTGAAGTTCATGGCGAGCGGCCACCTCGATGACAGGCAGCGCGTCGGCGTGCTCGGTGCGGTGCGCACTCAGGCCGCACGCGGAAAAGCCCCTATCGTCCTCGTGCACCATCACCTGCTGCCGTTACCGCCCGACGGCCCGCTCGAGTTCTTCGCCGAGTGGGGCGATCTGCCCTTCTTGGAAGAGGTCGCTCGAGGTCGCCAGCTCGTTGGAGGGCTCGCAGCGGCCGGCGCGAAGCTCGTCTTGCATGGCCATAAGCACAGAGAGGCTCAGACAGACCACGGTGGGCTCTCGGTGGTGAACGCAGGGTGCACGACCGAGCTGGGGGCGTTCCGCGTGTTCGACGTGCGTGACGGCGAAGTAGTTGGTTCGGAGTGGTACAGCTTCTGATGTGGGGCTTACTGCCGTTCTTTCGGAGGGACGATGAAGAACGGACGCTGCGGCCCATAGTCGCGCGGTGGTGGCGAGGGCGGCGCTGTGCATAGAGGGCAAAGCACTGTCACGGGCCTGGGCGGATGGTCGTACCCCTGTGACACGAAGCGAGTGACCTCGCGAGTGTCGTTACAGACGACGCAGGTCATTCGTACAGGTCCCGCTCGGTGACGCGGTATTGATAGCCGTGAACTTCGTTCGTCTGCCACTCGGCATCGTACTCACCGAACTCGTCTTCGACCTTTGACCAGACCCACTGGTTGAAGCCACGCTTGCCCATGATGTAGCCGCCGACCGGAGTCTCATCGACGTATCGCTGCGCGCCTTCGAGCGAGGTGTACACGACGCCGACCTCGACGTGCTTCCCGTGGTCCCACGTCTTGACGAGCACGTAGACCTTGCCGACGACTCGACTCACGCCGCGCCCGGGTGCTTTCTCTTCCGCGCCGTCCAGCCAATCATGTAGCCGAAGCCCATGAGCAGCATCACGAGGCCGATCGTGGCCGCGGTGCCGTCGGGTGCCACGCCGTACGGCGCGATGGTCTGTTGGCCCGCAGGCCCGGTCAAGATGATGGTCGGCTGAAGGAACTGCGCGACGGGCGATGGGCCGCCTGAAGAGTCGAGCGCACCCTTCAGGTCGACGATGGCCGGCGGGGTGACCGCGGTCCTGAACTCCATCGTGTCGTAGAGCGAGGCGAGCGCGGAGAGCCCGCCGCCCCCCGAGAGGATGTCCAGCGGAGACGAGCCGAAGCGTCGGATGCGCACGAGGAAAAAGGTAGCGCAACCGCGCGGCGACGTCGAGTCGCGAAAGTGCGTTGTTGACGACGTCGCGTGACTTGTGTCATAAAAATCCGGCACCGACACACCCATACGAAGGGACGAAGAACATGTCGAAGAAGAAGCTGCGCATCGTTGCGTCGTCGCCGCGCCTCGCGAACGCAATCAAGGAGGCGATGGAGCCGCCAAAAGATCGCATGGACCAGAAGCGAAAGCAGTTCGCCAAGAACTACGGCGCCAGCCCTGACACGCTCTACAAGACGCTGCGAGGCGGCCGATGAGCACTCCAGGCGCAGACTTCCTGCTCGACGGCTTGCCGTCGCCGAAGAACGGCAAGGCCAAGAAGATCGCACTCGCTGACAAGGCGGACGGCGAGTACGTCGCGCCGGACGAGATCGAGGCTGTCATCCGCGACGTCGGGGCATCTGGGAAGCGCGTTGTCGGCGGCATCCGCGGCGTGCTCACGGGCCTCGCTGCGATCAAGGCGTCGGGCCTGACCGGCGAGGCGCTGGTCATCCTCGTCGAGAACAAGTGCGCGCACGCGGACAACCGCAACCCGATCTCGCGGTCGACGGTCAAGAAGGTGCTCGAGGCGCTGTTTCGGCTCGGCGAGTACGTGCGATGACGATGGCACTCGTGAAATCCGAGGACGCCGCACGTCATCTTGGTGTGTGGCTCGAGAAGCGCGACAAGACCGACAGGCGCAACGCAGCCGGGCGACGCCTCTGGTTCTACAAGTTCCGCCGCGGGCATGACGTCCTGAAGGTGATGTGGCACACGAAGGCCGGCGCGTGGCAGGCGGCGCTGCGCTGGGCGAAGAAACTCCTGAGGGGAGAACTCAAGTGACCGAGCCGACCCCCGCGCCGCACCTTGACGACTTCCCGTTGCCACCGTTCGGCGACCTCTTCGACAAGAGCGTCAACCCCGATGGCCGCTCACCGTTCTACGACCTCGAGTCGCATTTCTGGGCGCGAGACCAGCAAAGAGAGCTTCTTCGTGTCGCTGCCGGTTGGTGGGCTATGGCGTGGTTTTGCTCTTCGTACAGCGAAGAGCTGGCGCGCAAGCTCGGCAACAAGGCCCGCGTCTACGAAGCGCGCGCTGAGCGGCTCGTCTACAGCGAGTGGATCGTCTCGACGAGCGTGATGTTCGCGGCAGCCGCGATCTTGCCGATCATGGCGGCCGTGCTCTTTCGGCCGGGGAAGAGCTGACGATGGCCACGCTCCTGCTCCCCCCGCCAACGCGCGTCGTGAATCTCAACCGCGAGAAGTACGACGTCTATATCGGCCGCGCCGGCAACGGGCATGACGGCTATTTCGGCAACCCGTTCAAGCTCGAGAGCGCGCTACTTCGCGACGTCGTGCTCGACAGGTACAAGACCTACTTCCTTGAACGCATCGCTCGCGACGAAGAGTTCAGGCGCCGCGTGCTTGGGCTTGTTGGACTGCGACTCGGGTGTTTCTGTAAACCGCTGGCATGCCACGGCGACATCATCGTCGCCTGGATCAATGAGCACGTCCGATGACCAACTTCACCAAGAAGTCGTTCTCCGTCGGTGCACCGGGCACCGAGCAGTATCGACAGAACTGGGAACGGACGTTTCGCACACGGTGTGGCGCGCGCCAGCACCCAGGCGGCAAGACCGGCCCCGAGTGCCAGCTGCCTTTGAATCACGAGGGCCTGCACTACGCGGAGATGCCGGGCGCCTCAATCTCGTGGGAGCCTCCGTGCGAGGCCGACTTCCCCGCGGTGATGGAGCTGCGCCATGCGGCGGATCGCGCGTGGGCGAGAGGCAACAAGGCGGACGCGGACCAGCTTCACAGCGAAGCCGCCGAGCTGTTCAGAAAGCTGACCGAGGGCTCTCCGTGAGACTGCTGGTCATCGGCTACAAGCTCTACAACAACGATGAGCACCTGAACGCGGTGCTCGACTTCTTCGCTGGCGTGAATCATGTCGAGGGCGTGATGGGCGACCCGATCAAGGACGGTGCTGCGCGACTCGCACAGGAGTGGGCGAAGCATCACCACGTGCCGTTTGGGCCTTACTCGTACGCGCCCGACGTCGTGCTCGCGTTCGGCGGAACGAAACGTGTGAACGCCGCAGCGCTCGACTTCGCGCGCTCCGGCTACAAGGTGCTCGACGCGCGCACGGGACAGCAGGTCACAGCATGAGCCGCCGTCGCAAGCCCCTCGCTGCTCGCACAAAGAAGCTCTACGCCGCGACGCTCGCCCGCGCATTCGGCGATGCGGAGCCCAGCTTCGTGCCGGATCTCGATCGTGACGGAGAGCCCTGGCCCGAGTCGACTCGAGAGACGCTCCGCGCCGCGATCCAGCGGCACTGGGCGAACCGTGGAGACGTCGCGCGCGGAGAGCACATCGCCGAGGGAATCGAACCGGTCTACGCAAAGACGCGCGCGAAGGTGTGGCCGACCGAGCCCGAGAGCCGCGCCTTTCAGAAAGCGCTCGCGAAGTTCGAGCCGCGCATTCGCTCCGTCATCCGCGTGGGCCTGGGGCTCGGCTTGCGCTCTGAGGGCCTGCTCGAGACGTCACGGCCCGCCGTGCTTGCCGCGGTGCGTTTTGGCCGGCTCACGGTGGAAGAGAAGGGCCGCAAGGAACGCGTGCTCAACATCGAAGGCGTCAAAGACTCGTTCGAGGAAATGCTCGCGCTGCCGGCGCACCCGCCTCACAAGAAGGACGACGCCGCGCGGTACGATCTCTCGCAGTGGGCACGCATCGGTCAGCTGCTCGCCGGCCCTGACAGCACGCTGAACACCCAGCGGAACATGCTCTCGCGCCACATCAAGGCCGTTGCGCGCGCCGCGGGGCTCGACTCTTCCGTGTGGACGCCGCACACGCTCCGGCACGTCTTCGCGACGCGCATGCACCGTGACGGAGCCCCGCTCGCGGTGATTCAGCAGGCGATGGGCCACGAGAGCGTCGAGACGACGGTGGGCTACATCGCCACGACGCCTGAAGACGTGGCCAAGTACATGCGGAGGATTCGGTGACGGTCATCGAGACGCCGCTGCCGGGTGTGCTCATCATCGAGCCAGACGTCCATCAGGACGGCCGCGGGCACTTCGTCGAGCAGTTCCACGCCGAGCGCTACGCAAAGCTCGGCATCGGCCCCTTCGTGCAGGACAACTGGAGCCACTCGGTGCAGCGCACGCTGCGCGGGTTGCACTTCCAGAACCCGAGGCCTCAAGGGAAGCTGGTGATGGTGACCCGCGGCGCGGTGTTCGACGTCGCGGTAGACGTCCGGCCGAGTTCCCCGACGTTCGCGAAGTGGACCGCTGTGCACCTCGATGACATCAACTGCCAGCAGCTCTGGGTGCCTCCGGGTTTCGCTCACGGCTTTGTCGCCATGACCGAAGAGGTCGACTTCCTCTACAAGTGCACCGACGTCTACGTGCCTGAGGCCGAGGGCCAGATCGTCTGGGACGATCCCGACATCGGCATCGCGTGGCCAATCACGTACCCCTTGCTCTCGAAGAAAGACGCCGCTGCACCGAGACTGCGCGACGTGAAACGACTGCCGTGATTTCCATGACTGTCGATTGCCGTTGGTGCTCTGACTCGCGGCGCGTGAGTGGTGAGATCTGCGTCGCGTGCATCGATCGCAACCCAGAGCCGAACGCGCGCGCGATCTACGCCACGCAAGCGGACCGGCGCTTCTGGAAACGGCGCCGCACGCGAGCGCCACACGCAACGCACGCTGTTCTACTGCGCCCGCGGGCGCGATCGGCCGTTCCAGGCTGAATGTAGGTGTGTGGAACAAAATCTGTTTTGTTCCACTACAAAGTAGGCTAAGTCCTTGATTTTATTGAGGAATCCTATATCGGCCCCCCTAAACCCCTGGATCTAGGTCGCCCGCGCGGCCCTTGGGGGAATCCCGCCGCAAGCGCCGGCACACGGAAGGGAGCTGCAACCGCGAGCACGAAAGCCGATCCAACGGCTTTGGGTGAATCCCGCGGGCGCTTCCGGTCTGTGTAGCACGGTGCAACGGGTGAGAGCCTGTTGACCGCGCGGCCCCAAGTGCCGCGCGTGGCCTACGGTGACAAGATGCTCGCTCGGGAGAGTTGAGGTCGGCCGTCAGAGATCCACGCGCGGAGGATGAGGGTAGCCGCGTTGAGCCTGAAACAGGCCGAGAGCTAGTAGCGCGAGAGCGGAGCGGTGCTCGCGTGGGGGCTCCGGACAGGCGAAAACGTGAGGGTTCGAGACTGAGCACCATCGACAGAGCAGTAGGGCTAGGGGCAAGGTCTAGAACGTGAGCGGCGGTTGAATGCAGACACAACGCGAGTCTTTCCGTTGTTGTGCTGCCGTCGCCGCTCGCATCCAAGCGCAAGGGTCATGGAGCCAGCCATAAGCACGGTGTGAACAACGGATGCGTGCGAGGGCTGGAAGGAACGGAGTCGCTATCTCTCGCCGCGGGGCGGGAATCTGGGGCGGCTGCTAGGTCACGTCGACAATGGGGTTGACGGTAGAGTCTGAAGACAACGCGCGGGCGTCTAGGCCAGCGCGAACGCTTCGGGCTCCCGACAGAGGTCGCGAACGAAACGCTAGAGTGCGGGTCACGTCTCGCCCAACGCTACGTTGCGCGGCTTCTGTCGGGAGACAAACACAATGCACCTGTTCACTTCGGCGCCGCTGGCACCCGCGAAGTACCGCGTGATCGTCGACCCGACGGAAGGTCAGGCGATTCGCGTTGACGGCGAGAGCTGCGGCGACATCGCGTGGCTCGAGTGCGACTGCAACCTCAACGGCGAGCCGATGATCTGGCCGTCGCTCGACGCTGCGATCTGGCACCGTAAGCTCGCGCTCCGCGCGACCGAAACCGACGGCTTTCACCTGTAAGGAGACACGAACCATGGCAACGTCACCCTTCAACGGCCTGATGGCTGTGCATCGCGGCGCGACCGTGTTCGTTCCGCTGCCGCGTGAGCTGTGGACCGCGATCGACGGCGGTTGCTCGTGCGGCGTGTGCCGCGAGCGCGCGGGCGTCGCGCCGGGCGTCCCCTTCACGGGCACGGCCTACTGGGACACGCTGGCCGTGTCGACCGAACCGGATCGCAAGGGCGGCAAGACCTCGCACACCGCGACCGTCCACTACCCCGAGCTTCACCCCAAGGAGAGCTGACCATGAGCTACGAAACCGCCCCTGCAACGATCCTGCTCGCGACCCGCTGCTGTGTCTGCAACCGCCCGCTCGTTGACGCGGTCTCCGTCGAGCTGGGAATCGGCCCGGACTGCCGCGAGAAGTACGGCTACAACGTCGACGTCGAGCCTGAGGCGCGCGAGGCCGCAAACAAGCTGGTCCATCGCGTTGCGTGCGGCGCTCTGTCAGGGCGGCTTTCTGCCCAAGGCCTGGGAGCGCAAGCCATGAGCGCCACGACCGAGAGCTTCAAGGTGGGCGACCAAATCATCGGCAAGGCCGGCACCCTTCGCGCTGGCAAGCGCGGCACGGTGACCGGCTTTCTCAACGGCGACCCCCGCAACTGGATCTCCATCGACCTTGAGGCGCGCGAGGATGAGGCGCGCTTCTACAACCCGACTTGCTGGGAGCTGATCAAGTGAAAACCTCAGACGTCAAGCTTGGCTCCGTCTACCTCACGCGCATCGCGGGCGCGCTGTGTCCCGTGACCGTGGTCAGCTACGCCGCGCGGCGCCTGATCCCCAAGGGCTTCAACGAGTACAGCGAAGGCCCCGCGCGCTTCTACGTGAAGCGCCACGGCGAGACCTCCACGCTGCCGAAGCCGCGCACGGCCGCTGCGCTGCGCGAAGTGCCGGCGCAGACCTTCAACATCATCGATCAGCCGTGGCCGGTGCTCGTGCGGCGCGCGTTCCAGGCTGGCACCGATGCCCGCTTCTACGACGTCACGATCGATGCGTTCGGGTTCGCGACGACCCTCGAAGCGAAGTCTGCGGCTCACGCCGCGGTGCTCGCGGCGCGCGGCATGGTTGCCCGCGCGGTGTTCGGTGCGCCATGCGCCACGTGTGGCCGCGAGATCCACGACCCGCTAACCCACGCTTCCGGTTGCTTCCCCTCTTGAAAGGAACCTGACATGACCCGCCTCAAAGACGCCGGCATCCGAGAAATCGAGTTCGCCCGCGAGAACCTGCTCCCCCTGCTCCCCGGCGTGACGTTCGACGCGCTGCTCGATCACGGCGTCTACGACCCGCGGCTCGACACCGTCGCCATCACGATCAAGGCCGTGACCTACACCCGGAAAGTGACCCGTCCATGAGCGTCCACTGCTGCGAAGGCTGCAACCAACATCTGTGCACCGACTGCGACGGGATCTCGGAGTGCGAGATCTGCGGCGGCGTCGACTGCGACGATTGCATGGTCGAAGAGGACCGGCACGAGTGCGCGCCCGAGCTGATGGCTCGGGTCGACGCGATCGAGCGCAGCAACGCGAGGCTCACCAGCAACGCCAGCCCCAGCGTGGGCGGAGAGGACGAGTAGCCATGACCCGCCGCGAACGTCTCGAGAACAAGCTCGCCCGCCGTGAAGAGTGGGCCGACAAGGCCCACGCGCGCAGCGAGGCCGCGCACGCGAAGGTCGACAGCATCGCCAGCAACATCCCCCTGGGTCAGCCGATTCTCGTCGGCCACCACAGCGAGGCCCACGCCCGCCGCGACGCGGAGCGCATCCGCTCCGGCATGGACAAGGCCGTGAACGAGGGCAAGCTCGCCGCGCACCACGAGAGCAAGGCCGCGGGGCTCGCGAGTCAGCTCGACAACTCGATCTTCAGCGACGACGACAACGCGATCGAGGCGCTCCAAGCACGCATCGCCGAGCGTGAGCGCGAGGCCGAGCACATGAAAGCGGTCAACGCGGCCTGGAAGAAAGCCACCGCGGCCAAGGACCCGAACGCGACCAAGGCCGATCGGCTCACTGACCTCGTCAACCGCGGCATCATCACCGCGGCTGAAGCGCTCGACCGCTCGAAGTTCTTCGCCCTGTGCCACTGGGAAGACAAGCCGTTCCCCACGTACGCGACGACGAACCTCCGCGCCAACATCCGCCGCGACCGCGAGCGCATCGAAGAGATCCAGCGCCGCGCGAAGGTCGCCGCGGAAGCAGCGGCCGCGCCCGGGGGCGTGCGCATCGCTGGCGCCGCCGACTACGTGAGCATCACCTTCGCTGAGAAGCCCGACCGCTCGGTGCTCGACGCGCTCAAGGCCGCGGGCTTCGTGTGGAGCGGCGGATCGTGGTGCGGCTACCGCGCCAAGATTCCGGCCGAGGTCACCGCGCTGACGGTCGTTGGGTAAACCCCGCCGGTACGTCCGGCACAACGAAAGGACACCATGATCCACGACTTCCAGAAGGGCTACGACAACTGCGAGGAACGCATCGCAGACACGGTGCGCGGCCTGGGCCTCACGGTGGCGGACGCCGAAACGCCCCTCAACACTCTCGTGCGCCGCATTCAAGCGCTTGAGGCCGAACTGAAGCGCGTGAGCGCGGACGAGCGTCGCCTCAACATGGTCGTGGGCCTGCTGGAGAAAGAGGCCCAGACTGCGCGCGACGCCGCGAGCCGCGCGACCACGCTCGCCGCGCAGGCGTTGGGGAGGGGCTAGGTCATGGTCACCCCGAACCGCTGGACCGAAATCGCCTGGAACCTCCAAGAGCGCTGCTTCATCGTGACGCTCTACGTCGCACCCGTGCGCCGTGACGCGCTCGGCTTCGAGGATCACGCGCCCGCCGTCGCGGCGGACCGCGCCCGTGCGCACACGAACGCGCAGGCCGAAGCGCTCGGCGCGGCCATGCTGAAGGGAGCGCACGCACCGTGATGATCTACACGATCGCACAGAAGCTCAAGACGACCGACCACAAGGCGCGCGCCTCAGTCACCAGCGGCGAAACCGCGCTCGGCGCGAAGCAAGTCACTCTCTCGCTCGCGACCGAGGACGCGTACGGCATGCCCACCATGCTGGGGCACCTGAAGTTGTCGATGGCTGAAGCGCGCGACCTCGCCGCGCGGCTCGTGCACGCGGCCGATGAGGCCGATCAGGCGCTCATCGCTGGCCGCTGAAACCGAAGTGAACCCCACACCCCTCCAAACGAAAGAACGCCATGTCCCTCTCAACTGAAAAGCTCTCCCTCGCCGCGAACTCCGTTCTCGTCCGTCTCTTCGTCTCCGTCACCGGCATCACGCGGCGCACCGATGACGAAAAGGAGCGCGTCGACGGCAAAGCCCTTGAGGTCGAACGCACGACCACGACCCGCGTCAACGATCCCGCTGAGGCCGGCGCCGCCAAGAAGCTCGCGAACCAGCTGCGCGCCATCGCCGACAAGCACACGGCGAGCGTGCTCGGCATGAGCCTCACCACGGCCGAGAAGATCCCGGCGCTCCGCGCTGAGATCGACCCGGTGCGCGAGGCCATCCGCGCCCACAACGCAAGCGCCCGCTTCCACCGCATCGACTCCGCGCTCATCCTCGCGCCCATTGGCCTCAACGCGGATCGCGAGACCCTCACCGAAGTTCTGCGTCAGGTCACCGACGAGCTGAAGGTGGCGAAGGCGTTCTTCGACGCGGCGACCCTCTCCCCCGACGCGGTCCTCAAGAGCTGGCTCGTCCCGCTCGACAACTGGAGAGATCGCACCAAGAACCTGGGGAATCTCTTCCCGAACATCACCGGCCAGTGCATCGCGGAGGCACTCGAGAGCGTCGACGATCTGCGCTCGAAGGTCGCCGTGGCTGCTCGCTCGGCTGAGAAGGTCGGCCACAGCCCCGAGTCGGCCCTGCGCAACGCGCTGCAAACGGTGCTGTCGGTCGGCGGCGCTCTCGGCCTGCTCGACACCGCCATCGGCCTCACCACGGTGACCGACAGCGAGGCCAAGGAACAGAACGACGCGGCCCGCGAAGGCCTGGAAGGGGTGCACTGACCATGAGCGACCTTCGATTCGAGACCAAGGAAGAGCAGTGCGAGCGCGAAGCTCGAGACCTCCCCGTCAACGCGTTCAACGCGGTGACCGAAGCGAGCTATTGGGGCTTCGCGATGCGTGAAGCGCTCCGTGAGGACCCCGCCGCGTGCGAGGTCTTCCTTCGGATCGCCAAGCGCACGCGAGACATCCGCAACAACGCGGCGAAGCTGGCGAGCAAGGACGCTGCGCGATGAAAACGAAACCGAAGCGCTCGGCGCCTCAAGTCGCGCTCGGTCACGTCGTTGCGCTCCGTGGAGTCGACAGTCTCAGACACGAGCTTGTCGAGATCTTCGAGCGTCACGTCGAATGCCGGCGCGTTCTTGAAGACATCGTCTTCTACCACATCACCGACGCGCACCCTGAGTGCCCACCGCATGACGATCCCGAGCACACGCGCATGTGTTGCGTCTACAAGCGCGCTCAGGCTGCGTTGCTCCAAGCCGATCTCGACGCGCTTGGCCCGCACCCGTGCAAGCGTTCACCCTGATTCGATACCCTCCCCCAGTGTAGCCGATGGCTACAAGGACACTCCTACCATGACCACCAAGAAGAGCAAGCCCGCTGTGCTTCGCTGGCGTGTCGTCTGGGCCAAAGAGCACGAGCACGGCCGCACCAACGGCGTCGACTTCGTCGACGCGCCCGACAGCGACACGGCGGGCCTCGCCGTGTGCAGGCTGCACCCGGGCTGTGTCATCACGTACACTGCGCCTGATACGAGGGACCCATGAAGACCTGTGCCCTGCTTCTCTTCCTCGCGGCGTGCGGCCCAGATCTCGCTGTCCCCGCGCCCGATCCCACGGTCGACGCGGGCGATCGATTCGGTGGTCCGCACTTCGGTCCGCTGTGCTCGTGCGGCGTCGACGAGGGCGCGACCTACGACATCTACACGTGCACGTACGTGCCTGATGGCTTCCCGGTCAAGCGCTGCTTCTGGCTCAGCGCTGACGGCGGCACGCCGCCGCAGTAGACCCGTCGTCCATTTTTTGTTACACAAGTCGTCAGGCACCAACCCCGCAGCACAAACGAAGGAACACGTCCATGGCTAACTACCTGTCTCTCTCGCTCGCGCGAGCGGCCGAGGTCACTCTCGACGCTTGGCAGTCCGACCCGCGCAGTGCTCCCTTCTGGATCGGCAAGCCCGGCATCGGGAAGACCTCGGTCGCCGAAGACCTCGCGCTCTCCGTCTCTCAGCTGCTCGCGCCGGACCTCATCGCCAGGAAGGCGCTCGTCGACCCGCGCCCCGACGGTCAGGGGCTCTTCCCCGCGTTCGATCTCGCGGCGCTCGAGGCCGCGCACTGCGCGGACGAGGACATCGGCGGCATTCCCGTGAGGGATTCGGTCTCTGGAGCGATTCAGCGGCTGCCGATTGGCCCGCTGCGCCGCGCCAGCGCACACCCGTCGATTCTGTTCTTCGACGAGGTCAGCCGCGCCAGTTCTCAGAAGCAGGGCACCATGCTCACGGTCACGAACGAGGGCCGCGCGGGTGACTTCGTCCTGCACCCGGGGAGCCGAGTCCTCTTGGCCGCGAACGGCGCCGAGTCGACCGGTGCTCACACCATCATCGAGGCGCTTCTCAACCGCTGCCTGCTCATTGAGATCGTGCCCGACGTCGACGAGTTCTTGAACTACCTGATGTCGCGGGTCGGTCTCGAGGGCTCCACGCTGCGCGAGCTGGCCATCGACTACGCGATGACGGCGAAGAAAGCGCCGGGGCTCGTCGAGATGGACCCGCCCGCGAACGCCAGCGAGAGCGGCCTTCAGTGGGCCTCGCCGCGCGCCATCGTGAAGGCGCTGAAGGTGTTCGATCAGTCCCTCAAGAACAAGCGCTCGGGTGACGTGCTGTTCGCGGGCCTCGCCGGCTACATGGGCAAGGAAGCCGCGGGCAAGTACATCGCCATCCGCAAGATCCGCGACCGGCTGCCGAGCGTCGACGAGATCGCCGCGAACCCGAAGGGCGCGAAGGTCCCCGAGGCTGGCGACACCGAGGCCAACATCGGCCTGATGGGTCTCGTGGGCGTCGCCGCAAGCCGGAATCCTGATGCCGCGTGGCTCTACAACTCGCGCATTCAGGGCGCCGAGAGCGCGGTCGCTTTAACCCGCATGCTCTGCGCGTTCCCGCCAAAGTCGCCTGAGGGTCTTCGCACCAAGATGACCCTGCTGGGCAAGGTCGGGCAGGCGAACGAGGCCTAGCCGTAGTTCACCAGCGCAGGGGCCGATGTTGTCCTGCCGGGTACAGGGAAGAACGGCCATTCGCCCTGTACGTTTCCCCAGCGCAGGGGCCGATGTTGTCCTGCCGGGTACAGGGAAGAACGGCCATTCGCCCTGTACGTTTCCCCTTTTCTCTTCTTGGAGCTAACCCATGTCGACCGACACGAATGACAAAGCCGCAAAGAACGCGCTCGCTCTGCTCCAAAAGGCTGGCGAGTCGCTCGCGTGGACCGCGGGCTACATCGGCATGCCGTGGGCGAAGCTCAAGGGCAAGGCGAAGGCGGACCCCCAAATCGAGACCTACTCGATTGGCGCGGACGGCGTGCTGTCCGTGAACCCGACTTGGCTCGCGGGGCAGCGCCACGAAGAGCGCGTCTTCGAGCTGGCCGCGTCCATGATGCGGTTCCTACTCCGCCACCACGACCGCGGCGTGGCACTGGGTCTTGTCGACCCGGCGACCGGCGCGCCCACGAAGGGGCAGGAGCACGAGCACAGTCTCTGGGGCAAGGCGTGCGCGTCCATCGTGAACCACGCGCTGCGCGAGGACTCCATCGGCAAGCCGCCCGCCGACTGCGTGTTCCCGCCCGAGGACTACACCGGAGCGCAGGACGCCGAGAGCCTGTACTACCACCTGCTCAAGGTGACCCCCAAGCCGCCCCCCAGCGGCGGGCAGGGACAGAGTCCCCAGGGCCAGCCGCCCCCGAACCCCCCGCCGCACGCGGGCGGGCATCCTCAGCCCCCGGGAGGCAAGGGCGAAGAGGGCGACGACGAGAACGATCCCGCGGGGCAGGGCCCCGGCCAGAGCCCCTCGCCGCAGGCCTCGGGTGGCGACATGTCCCCCGATGACATCGATCAGCTGCGCCGCTCGGTTGAGGCGCTTGCCAAGATGGCCGGCAAGGGCACGCACATCGTCGACGCGCTGACGCCGCGGGTCGCGCGGACGAACTACCGTAACGTCATCGGCGCGGGCCTGGACTTCGCCACCACGGAGTCGAGTGAAAGAACCACGAAGACGTACAGCAGAGCTTCCCGTCGCGAGGGACTGCTCGAGGGGCTCGTGCTCCCTGGGTACCTCGGTGCCGACCCGTCGATCTGCATCGAGATCGACAAGTCCGGCAGCACTGAGCAGTACGCGCAGAAGTTCATCGACCACGCGTTCAAGGTCGCCAAGGACTACCCGAACGTGAAGATGTACCTCGTCGTGCACACCGACAGCGTGTGCTGGGAAGGCTGGGTCAAGCCCGGCGGCGACAGCAAGATCCTGCACGACGCGAGCCGCTTTTCGGGCGGCACGTCGTTCCTCCCCGGCTACGAGGCCGCGCGCAAGGTCGCGCCCCGCGGCAAGTTCGACGCGCTCGTGCACTTCACGGACGGGTACAACTTTGGCCCGTGGCCGATGCCGCCCGCGCGCCGGCTCGTGGTGGGCCTATGCGGCGACGGCGACACCGAAGGAATCACGCCGCTGCCGATGCCGGCGAAGGTGATTCCGATCTCGATGGGAGAGGACCGACGATGAGCCTACCCGACATCTTTTACAGCAACGGCCGTTCGCCTCGAGAGCTTCGCCGGCCATGTCGCACCGAGCCGCCGAAGCGCTACCCGCTCCCATGGCGGATCGAGAGCGGATACGGATGGGGCCCTGACGGCGAGGCTGTCGTCTCGGCGAAGCACGATTCCGGGAAAGGGGTCGACGGCTCCAGCGTCATCGTTACGCACCGGGGCATCTACGACAGCGAGCTTCGCGAGTACCTCGCCACGGCCGGCAACTTCTTCCCGCGCGCCCTCGCGTTGCTCCGTCACATTGCTGAGCGTGAGCGCAGCTCGACGAGTCAGGAGATCGAAGAGCTGCTTAGGGAGATCGACTTCTAATGGCCTGCACCTACGACTACTCGTACATCTGCTCGGAGTGCCAAGAGCGCATCGACCGCGAGAACGCCGACGACTACGCGAACGAGCGCCTCGATCGTCTTGAGGCGCTCGTTGACGCCATCGCGACGAAGCTCGGCATCGAAGTGCCGCCTCGCTGCGAAGAACGAGGACGTCTCGAGAGAGGGAGATACTAAAAAATGCCCCGCCGCAAGAAGCTCAACCTCACGCTCACGCCCGAGGACCGCATCAAGCGCGCGCACGAGCAGGCCATCTACGATCTCGCGGTCAAGCTCCACAACCGCGGACGCAAGGCCGAGGGCACGCTCGACGAGACCGGACTCTGGACCCCGTCAGCTCTGGAGCACTTCGATCAAAGCCCCATCAAGCACAGCTCGCGCAGCTACACGACTTGGCATCACGTCTACTGGCTCATCGATCGCGCGGTGAAGGGTGCGCTCGTGCCCGCTGACGTTGAAGCGTTCGTGAAGCAAGAATGGCCCAAGATTCACGAGCGCGCGATGGTCGACGCCGTCGCGAAGAACATCGCCGTCAACACAGAGAAAGAGCGGCTCGACAGAAAGCAGCAGCGCGAGGCCGAGCGCGAGGCCTTCGAGAAGAGCGCGATGGGGAAGCTCCACGCCCGGCGCTCGCAGCTCTCGAACCTCGAGAACAGCCGCAAGAAAGTCGAGTCCAAGCTCAAGGCGCTCGACACCCGGATCAAGAAGGTCAAGCGCAGCATCGCAGCTCTCGAAAGGAGCGCAGCCAAGTGAAGTCCCCCCTCGAGATCCACGACATCATGGTGTCCGTCAAGAAGGACTCAGACGGCTACTGGCGTGCGATCGCGTACGCTGAGATCGACAGCGTCGCGGCCCGGTACGAGTACAAGACCGAGCCCGAGGCGTCGTACACGAAGGCGCGCGCGATCTCGCACGCGCTGACCTCGCTGGCGGTGATGTTCGACCGCGGCGAAATCAAACTGGACACCAAATGATCAACCACGAATACGTGAGGCAGCAGAAGCAACGCGAGGCCGAGATCGAGAAGGAGAAGCGCGCTCTCGAGGCTCACCGCGCCGCGATCGAGAACGCGCAGAAGGCTCTCGAGACCGAGCGCGCGCAGCTCCGCAAGAGCCTCTTGCGTCTCGCTGAGAAGTACAACGCGCCCCCGAAGCCGCTTCACCCGCGCCCGGCGTTCAAGCGCACCGCGGCTGCGTTGCTCCGCGCGGCGGCGCTCATCACGGAGACGTTCTCATGAGCGACTACAAAGAAGACGTCGCACTGTGGAGCGAGGCGTGGCTCGACACTCCCATCCGTACCGCGGCGACGCACGGCAAGAGCCTTAGCCGCTCGGACGCCGGCAAGCTCCCCGGCAACGCCGTGAAGACGAAGGAGCGCGCGCCCAACAGCGTGTGGCCCAAGTGGCTCGGTGTGCTCGTCTCGTTCGACCGCGAGAAAGATTCCGTGCTCGTGCGCTCGCACGCCGAAGACGCCCCGCCGCGCTGGGTCTGGCGCGGCACCGTCGCAGAGTACTGCGCGGCCTGGGAGGTCGACTGATGTCGCGCCAGCTGAAGCCGCTCAGAGTCGATAGCTTCTACGACGGCAAGCGAAGGCTCTCGATCGACATCATGCTCGATCGGAACGACAAGACGTTCTTCGCGAAGGTCGACCACACGAGTCTCACTGCGCCTTCCGTCGCCGAACTGAAGGGGAAAATCAAGACGGAGCTGCTCAACTCGAAGCCGCCCGAGTGGACGCGCGTCATTCAGCTAGGCGTGACCGAGAAGGACGAGTCGTGGCGCCGCTCGCGCGGAGGCCACGTCACCACGCACCAAGCCGGGCTCGAGATCCACTTCAGCCGCAAGGAGGTCGCCACGCTGCGCGGCCGGCTGATTGAGCGGCCCTTCCGCGAGGACGTGCCCGATGCGTGGCACGAGGACTTCGACGGCGACGCGCTTCGGTACTCGGAGACCGCTTACAACGACGAGGAGAAGCACCAGATCCCATACTCGGCCGAGGCATGGGCAACGCTCAACGAGTGCGTGACCGCGCTCGAGAAAGCACGCACTCGCCTCGAAGTACTGTTCAACCCGAAGGACGGCGGGCGCCTGCTCGCTGCGAGAGCGCTGGGCGGAGTCGCTCTGCTCGGCGACGGAAAGTGACTGTGAGACAGACCTTCAAGTCGATCAACTTCAAGCCCGACGTGCTCAAGACGATCGCGACCGCGGACAACATCATCACCAACTACCAGCAGCAGGGCTACCGGCTGACTCTGCGGCAGCTCTACTACCAGTTCGTGAGCCAGAACCTCATCACGAACGAAGAGAAGAGCTACAAGCGGCTCGCTTCAATCATCTCCGACGGCCGGCTCGCTGGCCTGCTCGACTGGGATGGCATCGAGGACCGTGGCCGCGAACCCTCCATCCCGCTCCAGTTCAACAACCTCCAGCACCGCATCGACTCGGCGCTCAACAACTACCGGCTCCCGCGCTGGGACGGCCAACCGTGTTACTGCGAGCTGTGGGTCGAGAAGCAAGCGCTCGCGGGCGTGCTTGCGCCCCTCGCCAGAGAGTTCCACGTCACGCTCAGCGTGAACAAGGGCTACTCGTCGCAGTCGGCGATGTACGACGCCGCGCAGCGCTTCCGTGAGGGCATGGGCACCGACGGCGACCGCGATGACAACTGCGACGAGCGACAGGGCGAGGACCCGTGGTACCTGCTCGAGTCCCAGCGCGAAGGGCATCTGTTCTACCTGGGAGACCACGATCCCTCCGGCGAGGATATGGTGCGCGACATTCGAGAGCGCATGGCGATGTTCGGTGTCGGACCGATCGGCGACTTCACCGTCACCAAGATCGCGCTCACGACCGCGCAGGTTCGGCAGTACAACCCGCCACCCAACCCGGCGAAAATCACCGACCCTCGCGCCAAGAACTACATCGCGCAGCACGGCAACAGCTCGTGGGAGGTTGACGCGTTGCCTCCCAACGTGCTCGTGCGCCTGATTCGCGCGGCGTTCAAGTCGGTTATCGACAAGCCCACGATGGACGCGGTAATCGCTCGAGAGGAAGCCGACAAAGCAGCGCTGCTCAAAGCCACCGAGAAGGTCACGAAAGGAACACCGTAATGCCCGCCATGCCCCCACTGCGTTTTCTTGTGTTCAAGTCCGACGGATGTGCTCACTGCGCCGCGCTCGACAAGCAACAGACGATCGAGAAGTTCATCACGAAGCACTGCGCCGCGAGCACGAAGATCCACCGACTGTCTTGCGCCGACAAGGACGGCGAGACGCCCGACGGCACCGATTACTACAAGGCCTACAAGCTCTCGGATGACTACGGCGTCGAGATGTTCCCGACGGTGATTCTCGAGGCGCGGCTGCCCGACGGGAGTGGCTTGGAGCTGTCTCGCACTGAAGGCGGCGTCTCGTCGCGCGACTTCGACAAGACGTTCACACAGG
>Ga0335069_10005692_pt1 | contig 18279 bp, 35 predicted proteins | sample Lox_Sample_11_FD_206714 | JGI IMG/M metagenome (GOLD analysis project Ga0335069, IMG submission 206714) | Soil microbial communities from Loxahatchee National Wildlife Refuge, Florida, United States - Lox_Sample_1.1 | ecosystem: Environmental > Terrestrial > Soil > Wetlands | place: USA... | reverse complement strand
GTTCTCGAAAGTCGGCTTGACGTTCTCATCAAACAATCGCGCGATGAACGGAAGATCGCCGGTTATCGCGTCAAGGCAAAGGCGCTCAAGGCCGCTTTCAACGCCTATCAAACCGCGCAACAATGTTAAAGTTATCCGACTTCCGCCGTCTCCCCTACGCCACGCTCCGGCTGATCGCCGGGGCGCTGGCGCGTGACATTGACGCGGGCGCCTATGATAAGCTCGCCCTGCTCGAAACCGTTTTCACCATCATCAAGGATAAGTGACATGCGCGTAAGAGAATTGATCGAACAACTTTCAAAGCTTCATCCCGAGGCCCGCGTTTATGCCTTTGATGTAGATAGCGAAGATTGGGAAAGCGTGTCGGGTCTCGTTTACGATGAAAAGACGCTGAGCGTTAATCTATACACGGACGATAATAGCTAAGGCGCAATAAACCAAGCCGCCACCCCGGCCTTGAATAACGGCGGCCCCTTAAGTGCCACAACAACCGTAAACACCGCAATCAGGATCAGCAACGCCGTCAACCCTTCATCGGGCCATCCGGCAAGCCGGTCATTGAGTTGGCGAATGATAGGAGGAAGGTTCATGTCGCAACTTTATCGCTTTGATTTAGTCTGTCCTGGTTGTGGAAAGACGACAACGCATACAACAGAACATCGGATACCAGAGCCGCATATCAGTTGTGGTGACTGTCTCATGGAACGGATTGAGATTGAGAATTTCAAAGTCGTTTCCGTCACTCCGGTATCACCGGCACTCTCGGCATCACCCCCGCCTGCTTCCCAAACATCGAAAGACCCACCGCCACAAAAATAATCCCGAGCAGCACGACAAAGATGCGTGTCAAGCACAATCCGAAGAACGTCCAGGTGCAGGCCGAGGGCGCCAAGCCGGCGGTGCCTTGTCCGGTCGTCGTGGTCGGGTTGGCTCCGGTGATCGGGTCGGTTGCCTGCGGTACCACGTCGCCGGCTGGGTTGCCGATGTTTGCGGGCGTGGTGATCCCTGGCAGCGTCAGCGATGAGCCGGAGATATTCGGAGCCGCGTTGAGCAGTGCTCCGACTGTCAATCCGCCGGGATTACCATAGGTCGAGGGATTGAAGATATTCTGGTCCTGCGCCGACAAATCCATGGTCGGCGTTACTCCCCCGGTATAATCGACAAAGCTCATACATTCGACACGGAGCCGGGCGCCCGCCCAAAGATCATCGTCTTGTTCGGCGCCAATGCCGTGTTCGATCGATCATAGGTTGGCAGCGCGATGGGCACGCCGGAGATCGGCAGCGTGCCGCCGATCAGGTGAGCCGGGTAGCTCATGGGCGGGTTGGCGTCATCCGGCATCAAGTATAGTTCCGCCGGTTCGGTCAACCATTGGCGGATTGTTTGCATGGCGTAGGCACTCCGGTCTGCGACATTTGTACCACTGCGCAAGCGTACAGATGCAGGGCAGTTCCTGCAAGGGTTTCATATGCCGGCGAGCGGCCATGTCGCGTTGAGAGCAATGGCCCTTATCTTCGCTCATGGGACAAGCATCCTCAGATAGGAATCGAATTGCGGCACATAGTCATGGATATTCTGGCACATAAACGCCGCCGTCAATGTCAACCATAAGAAAATTCCCATGGATAACATGACGGCTTTTCGGATCACTGCCCCGCCGCCGTCGGCAGCATCGACGGCAGCGGCCAGCCCCAAATCCGGTTGCGGGTCATGAAGCCGACGCCCACGGGGTTCGGCTCGGTATTGCTTTCGCCAACAACCATGTCACCGAGATTATCCAGTTTCTCGGCTTCTTGGGCGACCAGCGGCAGCACGCCGGAGCGCACGCGGATGCGATCATAGATCACCATGGCGACGATGGCGGCGAACACGGCGAGGATCAGGATTTTTTCGCGGCGTTCCATGTCAGAACCAACACCCGACACCATGGCACTGATTGGCCGCATTGATCCCGGCAACAGCGACGGCGGCTTGCGCTTGTGCCTGCGATACCAGTGCGTCGGCGAGCGTCTGATACTCCGTGACCTGCCCGGAGATTTCCGCCTGTTGCACGTTGGCCTGCAGCGTGTCGTGGTTCTGTTGCGTCTGATTGGTCAGGGTCGTCTGCAACTCGGCGATCTGCGCGGCGAGCGAGTTGGCATTCTGGGTTGTCTGTTGCTGCAACGTGAATTCCGCCAAGCTAGTCGCATTGGCTTGGTTCTGCGCGTCGGCAGCGATCTGGGTCTGCGCGATCTGGCCGTTGATCTGATTGTTCATCGCCTGCAATTGTTCGCTCGCCGCCGTGGCCGCGTCCAATTGCTGTGTCGCATTGGCACCGGAACCGGCTCCGGTGCCCTCGTTCAAATAGATGACAACGAGGATGATCACGGCGGCGATGGCGCCGTAAAGCCAAGGGTGCGATTTCAGGCGCTCGAAAAAGCCGGTCATTTCGAATATCGCTTCGGTTCATCTTTTCGGCATTGTTCATGCCAATGCAAAAGACAAAGATAAATCGTATCCCCGTTATTATTGATATACGGGAAAATATGCTTATCCTTGCATTTTTCGCACATCACGCCGCCACTCCCATTCCAGGTTCTTCCGATCCGGTGCCGTAATCCGGTGCGAAGCCGTGAGCCGGCGACGTGTCGGTCAGCGGTTGTAGCACGAATTGGCCGGCCGAGAAACCCGGATCGCCAAGCATGTAGAGCACGGCGCCTTGGATGACATTGGCCGGCGGATTGGGGAACGGCACGATCTGGCCGGCGCGGATGACCTGTTCGCCAGGAAGCGCCGGATCATCGAGCCCATTGGGACAGCCGAGCCCGGCGGGAGGGAAAGTCGGCAGTGCCAGTGTATTCCACGCCCATTGATTGGCGCCGCCGTCGCGGCCGGGTTGGCGGTGGATATAGGATTGGTGATAGGGGGCGCCGGGGCCGTTGAAGCTTGGCGCCGCCGGTTCCTTGGAACGGAACAGGGTCTTGTGCAGTCCCTTCCAGCGTTTCATGGCAAGCTTGTCCCTGACAGCGTCGGCACCGAAAGGCCGCCCAACCCACCGCCCGGTCCGGTCACGTTCGGCGACGCCGAATTGCCGGTCACCGGCCCGGTCGCGGCCGACAGCATGTTCGAAATCATCGCCCCGAAGGCCGACAGCACGTTGCCGGTTTGCGCCTTGTTGCTAACCAGCGTGGCGACGAGCGCCACGGCGATGATCGCCATGACGATGGTAACGATGGGTTCGAAAAGGTCCTTAGACATGGCCTAGCCTTGCTGGTTAACCGCTTTGGTGACTTCGGCGAACACGCCGCCCTTGTTGGCGAGGAACAGCGCCACGATCATAAGCACTAAAAACAGGTCTGTCACGGGTTCCAGGTCCTTGATGTAGCCTAGTCCGCCGATGATCAGGATCGCAGCCGCCCATTTCAAGTAACCGCCCTGCATATCGTTTTGTAGCTGCGCCCCGAATTGCGCATAGGTATCGTTAATCCCGGTCAGGACCAAAATCGCGCCGATGGCTGTCAAGGCAAAGGGCATTGTTGTCTCACGCCAAGAACGGCAGCACCGCGCCGATCGATTGCGCGCTCTGAGCGATGGCCGGGTTGATCGCGCTTGATGACGCCGTTTGCGAAGTGCTCGGTGTGCCGCTGGAAGCCGCCGCGCTGGCGTTCTGGCCGGCGCTCGCCGCCTGCGCCGACGCGGCGCCTTTGGTCAGGTAATTGATATATGTCGTAAGCTCGCCCTTGACCGTGATCCAGACCAGGAACGAGACGAGAAGAAAGGCGAAGATGACATTGGACTGTGACATGCTCGCTCGCTTCCCGGGAGGAAGGTCCGTCTGCCATCTTCGCCTCTCAGCGGGGCCGTGTCCCCCGGCCCGCCAAGCCAATCAGCAACTCATGCCGCCCCCGCAATAGGGCTTTTCGGTATCGCGGGCAGCGTCGTATAGCTGGCCGGTCACGAACGCATTGAACAGGCGCATCACCGTCCAGGTCCGCTCCGGTCGCACCAGCCACAAGCCGATCGATGCGACCACGATCAAAGCCGCAAACCGGAGCGGCGTCAATTCTGCGTGGTCCCGAGACACAGATAGCTGATCTTGTCGCCCTGTGCCGAGGAACCGTGAATGGTCAGCGTCGTCAACGACACGATGGCCCAGACAATCTCGTCCGAGCTATTGTCGGTGATGACACAGAATGGCGCCACCGCCCAGGCCGTGGCGAAAGTCAAGGTGACGTTGCCGGCATTGGTGGCAGTCACCGTGCCCATCATGTCGGTAGAGCCGTTGGCGATGGTGCCGCCCGAGACGGTTGGCTGACTGCCGGCAACAAGCTGGTGATTTTCCTGTTGCGTGCCGTTGGGGAGACGGAATTGCTGTTGCGCCAGTGCCGGCGTGATGCCCCAGTTGCGTAGCGTCGTTCGCGCGGTTTCAAGGCCCTGATCGATCAGCATGGACCCCCAGAGCGAAAGCAGCGCGACGATGGCGCCGGCAGCAAGGTAGTTTCGGATCGTGCGCAGCATGATTTTCCCCTTCGCGTGGCGGCTATCCGGCCATGCCGACCTTGGACATGAGCGCGGGTCCGAATTTGTAGCCCAGATAAAAGACGAGGATCAGAACGATGATCCCGAACAGCCCGATCTTCATGCGATATCCTCCGCCGTCCTGATCAGCAAACCATAAGCCGCGCTGATGATGATCAGCAAGCCGAACAACAGGAACCAATCCCACACGCTCATTTGCGTGAGATCGAAAGCCGGCCGGGTTGCCCAACTAAACATCGCGTTTCGAACCTCTTGACACTTTGAGCAATTCCCCGCCGAACCGATCATGTTTCATATCGCGCCCGGCGAGGCAGTCCCGGTCTTGACAGTTATCACATCGCCGCCAGCGAGCCGGCGTTGACCGCCTGCGACTGGATCGCCAGCATTTCATAGGCCATTTGCAGCGTCGCGCCCGCCGATACCGACGACGGGTTGAGGATAAACTGCATATTGCCGTATTGATTGGTCGCGACCGGCCGGCGGCGGTGATTGAGCAGATAGACACCCTTCGGCGGGTCATCGCCGATCCAGTTGCGCGCCATCAGCGACGCCATGAACGGATCGAAGCGGGTCAGATAGATCAGGTTCGCCGATTGCACGGCGATGTAGTTCACATCCGATCCGGCATTGTAGGTTCCGGCATTGTCGAAAATCGCCACCGTCGAATAATAGGTGCGGAAGTTCGAATATTGCACCGGATTGTCCGACGACGCGGCGAGCGCCGACGAGCCGACGGTGTTGATCAGCATGTAATTGTAGGCGAGCGACAGCGTCGGCAGGATTTGCTGCGACCCGCTCACCGGCAACTGATCGTAATAATGCTGATAGACGGTGATATTGATCGCCGAGACAATACCGATATTGGACGAGGAATTCGAAATCCAGCAACCATTGAGTTGGTCGGTAGACGTCGAAGGCAGCACGATGTTCGGATTGATGGTCAGCCCGAGACGCCATTGCGCGCCGGTCACGTTGGCCCAGATCGATCCGCGCAAGTCCTGGTTCTCATGGAACGCCAGCGGCAATTCGAAGAAGAACCGGAAGTTCTGCGAGCCTGCCGGCGATACCGAGATCGGCTGATTGCAGACAAGGAAATTCGACCCCATCGCAACGGGAGTGTCGGTCAGGTAGGAGGCGCCGTAAATCTGCTGCTTGCGCATGCAGCCGAGCAGGAACAGGTGCCAGCCAGTGGTATTGACGCGCTGGAAATTCGACAGATCGGTCAGCGAAATGTTGGTGAAGAAGTTCGCCAAGCCAAAAAACGTCTTGGTCAGCGTTTCGGTCGAGGCGGCGGCAATGGTGCCGGACACTTCAATGGTCAGCTTGGTGTTCAGCCCGACATTGTTCAGCGGGAAATTGAGCACCTGACCTTGCGCGGCGTTGTTGCCGCTGATCCCGTAATGCACGGTATCCTGAATGATCGGCTGCGCTTGCGCGATGATGGCGCGGGTGGCTTGCGCGTCCTGCATCTGCGCTTTTTGCGCCGCCGACAAGCTTTGCGCTCCGCCGCCGGCTCCGCCCATCTTGAAACGGCGGCGCTCGAACTCGCTCTTGGCGATGTTGCAGCGGAACGGTCCATTGTCGGGGCGCTCGAATGCGGAAGCACCGGACATGAAGTAGGCGCGTCGGGTGTGCGAGGATTTCATGGCCTATGCCTCTTGTGCGGTCTGCGGAAAGATCACGGCCAGGAACAGGCCGACCAGGACGATCATGAGAGTAACGATAATCCAGTTGAACGGATTGCCGACAAGTTCCCAGTTGATCGGGACGAAGCTCATTGCGACATCGCCCCTTGATTGTTGTGCGGCTCGACGCCCGGCAGATTGCCCCGGATAAAGGACACGACGATCCCGATCAGCGCCACGCCGATAGCCGCCATCAAGGTGATGGTGACCCAGTTGCGGAAGTTCCAGGCGATGATGACGCGATCAGCCATAAGCGGCGCCCCAGAGACTTTTGAACTTTTCTCGCCAACTGGGACGTGGAGGCGGCGCTAGTTTTTGCGCAAAAATCGACCGGATTGTATCGGCGTCGGGAACCGGCGTCAATACATACCGCGCATCTGGCTTGACCGCGTACCAGCGGGCATGGAATGGCGGCAGGCGACCCTCTTTATTGAAGGGCGCGAAATCATCCGGTATCCAATCGGTGAAATCCGGCGGCGTATATTCTCCGACCCTTTGCCTATCCTTCTTATCATTCAAATGGAAGGCAACAATGTGCGAGGCTTCGCTGATCGAAAATCGATTGATCATCACCGGGCGTTGCGATAGATTTATTGTCGGGATTTTCAATGCCCGGCCTTGCGTCAATATAGCCTCATACGCCGATTTTTCCCATGAGGGCACCATATAGCCCTCGTCAACCATAATTCCGATGTCGCCGGTTTCCCAAACGCGCCAGAGAAAATCGTCGGTTTCATCCATGACATGCGGACCTATCTTCAACAGGTGCAGGCCGCCGTCATCGGGCACCGTCTTGAAATCGATCTCCGTGGTGAAAGGCAGTGAGTTGATCAATTCGTCGCCCTTGGCGTCGAGGATCACCCAAGGCCGGCGCAGATCATGCTGGCTTAGGACATAGACGCCAAATTGCGTCTTGCCGGTACCATTGCGCCCGACGATAAGCGCGTGTTCATCCTCACGCGGCCAATAGAATTCATCCGCCATGTTTTTGATTGCCCCGGCGGTAACCCATTTGCGCGAGCGCAACCGCGATCTGCCGGAATTCGTTTAGATTATCCTCGTGCCGGCTCTGATCGAGTTTTTCATGTTCATCGATCTTGGCATTGAAAAACTCGAAAATATTCCTGCTGTTCTTCGAAAACTGATCGCGCAGCCACCAGCCGAAACCGACAACGGCAATGAACGGCGCGGAAATTTCGGCAATCTTGGCGATGCTGTCGAGATCGATGGCCATGCAAATCACTTGATAAAAAAGGGCCGCCTTGACGGCGGCCCCAAGGCTTGCGTTGCGTGTCGTGACAGGTCCCGGTTAGGGTGGGGCCAGTTAGAACTTATACCCGATGGCAACCTTGATCAAGTTCTCCGCGTTGAATTTGGCGACCGCGCCGGCAATTCCGGTATTCACCGTTGCCGAGCCGTAATTGATATAGCGATAGCCGATGTCCAGGAACAGGTTGGGCGATAGCACGAATTTGGCGCCGGCTCCGGTCGAGAAGCCGTTGGCGAAATTGCGCTCGACAATGCCGATACTGGCATAGGGCGCCATCATCGTGGCGATCAGCGCGGTCGGTGGCGTCACCGGACCCTGCGACGGAGCGATCAGCGCCGACAGATTGCCGCCGAATTGCATTTCCTGATAGGCATAGACGCCGGCCTCGTTGCCGACGTTGACGCCGCCAAGATCGATCTGGTCGCCGATACCGGCTTCGAGCGCGAACAGGTAGCGCCCGTCCCAATACTGATAACCGGCCATGGCGAAGGGCACGGCGCCGCCGGCAAACACCGAACCGGACAGCCCGGAACCGAGAATATCGGCATTGCTGCCATTGCCGCCGAAGCCGGCGCCGGCATAGAAGCCGATACATTGTTGCGGCGTGCAGGCCGAGGCCGAAACCGGCGCGGCCTTCACCGCCATGTCGGCGGCCTTGGCGTGCGACAGCGTCAGGCACAGCAATCCGGTCATGCCGAAAATGAAGATCAGTGAACGCACGCTGGACATGGCCGACGGATTGGCCGGCTTGGGCGGGATGACGCTCGCATCCTCGTGAACCAATTTCGAATTGTAGTTGCGCGCCAGATGCCAGATGACGCCGGCCAGCGCGACACCGCCGGTCACGATGGTTTTCAGCGTGTCGCCATCAACCCCGTATTTAGCGGCGCCGGCAGAACCGAGCGACACCAGGAGCATGATCAGGTAACCTTGAAATTCGTTTGAATTGGGTAACATGGCTTCCCCCATTTTGCGGCGAGCTCGTCGCGAGTGCCGTCAAAATAGTTTAGATCGACATAGCCGCGAATTCCAGCGGCGGCGCCGGTCTCGGAAAATTGCCAGAGCAATGTGGTATTTTTGTCCCACGGCGGCGGGATATTTTCGTGCGGGCCATATTCGGCGAGCCAGAGATAACTGCCGGGACCAAAAAGATTGACCGGAGTTTCTCGAATAAGATCACTGCCGTAAATCACCGGATTAAATCCACGCCCATCAAGTCGTGCCAAAAAACCGGCCGCTTGAATTCCCGACATTTGCGATTTCGGATTATTTTCGAAATCCAAACACACAAAATCCCTCGGCACGGCCTGCGTCGTTTCCAGGAAATTCGAAACTTGCGTATCGACCGGCGACCCATCGCCGAAATGATAGGCGCCAACCAAAAGCCCGGCGGCGTCGGCGGCCTTGATCCGCGCCGCGAACAGCGGATCGCGGTAATGACTGCCCTGCGTCGCCTTGTGGATTACGGCGTAGAAGCCTTGCGCCTTGAGCCGGGCGAAATCCGGCATTTCCTCGTTGTCGTCGCCATGAAACATATCCAGCACGTTGGCGACGCGGACCAAAGGCGCGATATTCATCTCAATTGATCCTTACGGTTGCCGGTCCTTGCTCGGTTATGACAGTCTCAAATTTCGCTGCCGCCGGCTCGGCTTGCGGCTGACCGTTCATTGTCGTATTCGGCGCCGGTCCCATCGGCGAATGAACCGTCGCTCCGCGCGCCATGGGCACAACATTAGTCGGCCGGTTCGCCCGCTCGCCGGCCCGGCGCACGCTCGCCGCCATGATCCGGGTGCCGTAAAGCTCGCCGACCACGATGGCGAATGAGACCCAGTCTTTGGTCTTGGCGGCGAGTGCCGGCGTGTTGTAGTGCCGCAGCACATTGGCGGAAGCCTTGGCAAGCTTCTCGCATTCGTCCGCTTCCATTTCCAGTTCTGGAATGCGCAACAGCTTGGAGGCGGCGGCGTGCGCGATCAGGAGGATATCGCCGAGGTCGCCTAGCTCAAGCGGAACCGTTTTTTGGGAACGGGGGCCGCGTCGCCGCCCGGCGTCTGACCGGGGCTTTCGACCGGCGTGACCACCTTGGTTTCCGTTGTCGTTTCCTCCACCTTCGCCGGTACCTTCGGCGGTTCCGGCTCCGGCGTCGGGAGTGGCGACGGCGGCGGGGTTGATAATTTCACGACTAGCTCCGTCATCTGGCTTTGGATCGCTTGTAGGCTCGCTTCCAAACCTGACAGTCGGCCTTGATGGTCGCTTCGGCATGTCTCGAATTCTCCGCGCAAGGTTTCGACCAGTCCCGCCATCGCGGTTTGCTGCGCCGCGAGCGCAATGGCTTCGGCCGCATCTTCGGCGGCCTCGATACGGTCCTCCGCCGCCTCGATGGCATTTTCGGTCGCAAGCGCAGCGGCTTCCGTGACTGCCGCAGCGGCTTCACTTGTCGCTTCGGCGACTGTCTCCGCCATCGATCGCATCCATTCGCAATTCGAGCGCGAATACTTTCAGGTTCAAGCCTTCCAATGTCGGCGCCGGGTCGGGGAAGCGGGCTTGCGCCGCGAGACTTTCCAGTCCGTCCAGGTGCCGCTGGAACGCCGCCGCGTCGTTAGGTAAAGTTGACGGTTTCGCTGATCTCGGCCTGCCGCGCCTCATGCTCCGCCAAAAGCTGGTCATATGACGGCGCATTGAGCTTGCGTTGTTCGGCTTCCGATGGCGGCGCCAGATGATGAAAAAACGTCGCCAGCACGTTGCGAATATGCGCGATCTCATGCGGCAACAGCCTATCGTCCGGCGGCGGTTCGAAGGCCGGCTTGTCCGGCGTCATGGCCGGGGAGGGAATGCGCGTTGCCGTCACGCCCGGCGTATTCGGATAGGCCGGCGGCTGCGGTTGGTTGCCCCGAAGGTTCAGCATGGTCCTGCACTCCGTAATGTGTGGCGATCAATTCCAAAAGCCGTTCGCAGCGCGCCAATCGCTTATCGAACGTCATCACCGTTTCGACGCCGTATCCTACGTTTTCGGCAAGCGTCTTGTCCAGGCCCAGAGCCTTGACCAGCGAATTGATCAGCATTTCTTTGCCGTTCATGGCGCGATCCTAGCTCAAAGTTGCGAATAGGTCCAGACGAACCCGGAGCCGATGCTCACGGTGCCTCCGGTGAACGTGGTCATGTTCAATTCCCATGTTTTTGTCGCGTCCAATTTGATATTGGCGCCGTTGATGTCAAACACTGGAAATGGAAATATCAGATTAGCCTGCGTTACTCCGCTGCCTATCGAATAAACGACAGGGAAAAGAATAACGCTGCCGGTTGAAGTCTGCAATTGCCACGCGTAAGCGCCATTGGCGGCGCTTGGATAGCCCTTGACGTGATATTCACTCAGATAAATGAAACCCGAGGCATAAGGCGTGCCGAACAGATTGGTGCGGAATACGCCGGTTCCGGTCGGACCGTCAATATAATTCTGGCCCTGGTCGCGCAGCGGCGGCGTGCCGTAGCCATCGGTGATGATCGCGGCGCCGGAAGCACCAAGTTCGGCTTGGAATATGGCGGTGACTGGGACCGGCGAAACGCCGGTATCGCTCCAATAATTGCCGATGCCGCTGAAAAAAGCCGGCGGCGGTCTTTCCGATGCGGGGGAACCCGGCGCCATTGTGAAATTGGCAGACCACGTAGTGCCACCATAGCCGCGAAGCGCGCCGGCACTGACACCTTCGCCCGATGTCCAATTTGCCGGCGCACTCTGCGATCCGGTCGGCAGGACATTAGGCAAGCCCTGAAAACCGGCGCCGGCATTGGCAAGATCGGCGGTGATGAAGCGCCCAAACCCATCTATCGATCCATGCACCGTAGCGCCGCTGCCGCCGCCGCCGGAAATGGTAATGCCGTTCGACGTATACCACGAACCCGGATTGATAATGGCGATGCCCGTCAACGAGGCGCCGCCGCCGATTACCGGACTGGCAAGCCATTCCGCAATCGCGGTCGGTGATGCCACGTTCGTATAAGGCTGAATTTCGATGTTGCTGATGGCGATATTGGTCAGCGGCAGAAAGTTTGTCTCAAGTCCAATCGCGACGATGTTCACCGTCGGCGAGCCGGTGATGATCGGAAACCACCCGATGGCGCCGGCCTCCACTTCCACGGTATATCGCGTGTCCGAGAAATAGGCATAGATCGGCGTTACCGAATTGGCATTATCGATGTAGATCGATTTCGGAAAATACGGTTGCGGAATGTTGGCATTGGCTTCCCAGTTGCACACCACCATGAAATTGGGATTGGCATTGCCCAGACCTTCGCCGCCGACCGCGTATTTGCTCCAATCGATTTGCAGCGATATCAGGTCGCCTTTTGCGCCCTGCCGCTGAAACTGTTTTGTCGCGATGCCGCCTTGATAGGCGCCATAAGGGAAAGTGCCGTTGAGGAAATTGTAGGCCATCTAATCGCGGTTGCCGCGCGGCCAGCCGTTGCAATTGGCATATTCGACGCGGCGGACCATATCCTGATCGGCTTGTGAAATCGTATCATCTACTTTCGGCAGAATGATCAGACAACCACCGGGTAGCATGTCCGAACAGGCGTAAATCGTGTTGCCGGCGTGAATGCCCATGCGATAACAGAACATGTTAAGCTCATGCGCTGGCATTTCGATGATCTGCACCGGGATTGATGGCGGATGATCGTATTGCGCGGGTGGCGGATAATCGGCGAGCACGATCGACGCCTGCGCGGTCGCGGAAGCGAACAGCAGAACGGCAATAAATGCGCGGATCACGGATCGCACTCCGAAGCTGTGATCGCCTGCATCTGTTCGGCCGAGATCGGCTCACCGCGAAATGCTCGCGCCCACGCCGAGTCGCCGAACTCCGGCGGCTTATCAAGCGTGATGATGTCGGCCGGTCGCGTTGCCCTTTCGCTCATGCCGCCTTCTCCAAGAACATCGGACTGTCGTCGTTGCTTGCCGGGTCTATATCGCGCTTGAGCAGGAACGGATAGCCGTTGATCGGCGTGATCGCCTGAAGCTGCGCAGCAGTGAGCGCCGTATTCGGCCAGAGCGCGATGCGCTGGATGTAGCCGTTAAAAATAACAAGTCCTCCGGTAGCGCGCTGTCCAATCGCAACCTGAGTTAGATTTGATCCGGCCGGAATGGCAGTTGGGTTGATCGTACTCGGCGTTCCGCCATTCAACGCGGCGCTCAATGATGTTGCCGTGCCACCGTAGGCAGCTTTTGATAGCACACCCTGTGCGATTGTTCCTGATGGACCGGGGATGCTTTCCCCCGTGCCCCCAACCACGTTTTGAAATAACAGCCCGGCTGTGGCGTTGCCGCGATACATTCCAAAACGATTGTTCGCGCCTGCATCTCCAGCTTCCATGAAGAACTGATTACTGTTATACGTTGTCGGCGCATTCGGCACCCCCGACGCATAGAGCGTATAGGCCGAACCGAACGCTGGCGGATTGGCGAGCGTGACGACATCGGCGGCGCGAGTAACTGCAACGCTGGTCGTGAGGATCGGAGAAGTCGCGAGGCCGACAGAGCCGGGGTTGGTTTCAAGTTGGCCGCAGATGATTGTGACGGATGAGGAAGTCGTGAACGACGGCACCCGCGCGTTGCTGCCGTCGCTCAACGCGAAGTTCATCACGTCGCCGGTCGCCGAACTGGTCGCAGCGGCGCTAATGGCAAGACGATACCAGCCGTTGGAGTATTTGGTGATCGCCGCCGTGACGCCGCTTGTCGAACCAGCAACAACGTTACCGTTCAATAGGTCAAAGGTGCCATAGACCGCGCCGAACTCGCCGGTCGGAAATGTCAGTTGCACATATTGCTGCGAAACGTACTTGGCGAAGATCGAAAGCGTGTAGGTCGTGCCGCTGACATAAGCGAAGGTATTGTTTTGCAGGAGATGGACATTCGACGTGCCATCGCCCGTCATTAAACTTGCATTGGAACCACCAAAATTATCGGCTTGCCCGGCCGTCAAAGTAATCTGAGCAGCACCCCATCCATTAGCTGTTGTGATGCCATTTGAATTGACGATCTGATTGGTCCGGCTCTCCTCGAGCAGCAAGCCTTGATTGGTGATGCGGGGGGTGTTCGCCGCGAAGCAATACCAATTGCCTGACGTGTCGGCGGCGTAGTCGCAGACATGTCCGGTGCCGGTTTCGGCGCGCATCGTGGTCAGAAATTGCGCGGCCGATTTTGTAATGCCATTTTGTTGACCAATATTATTAGCGAAATTCAATCCGACAGGCGCACAGCCGACATTAGGAAAGGATAATGAAGTGCTGCAACCGCCAATCAATAACACAGGCGATAAAGCAAAAGCCGCGCCGGAAAAGATAAGCGCGGCGAATAGCGAAAAGTGGATGGCTAATCGTTTCATCAGTTGAGAATTTCAACCGTCAAGGTCAGATGCTTTGAAGCCGTGGTTACGCCGCTGGTGCCGGTCACGGCTTTCGCGGACCAATAGACCGGCGTCGCCAGCGCGGCATTGATGATCGCCGCGAAATTACCAACACCGATCGAACACGAGGCAAACGAACCATCGCTTTGAATGGCGCTCATGATGCAGGTAAACGTCGCCAGATGACCGTTCGATCCGGTTGCGACCTGCCACGCGCCGCGATCTCCGTTGACGAAGGTCGGCGCCGCATTCCATAAATCGATCTGAATTGTCTGCCCGGCCCAAGCCGTGCTTAAAGTGTCGTCGCTGAATAATCGCACGCGCGGGATGATCGCACCACTTGGCGTGTTCGGAATATTGAAGCTTGGCACCGTGACCGATGCCGCCGTGGCATTATTGGCGATCAACTGCCCGGCGCTATATTGCGTGGTTGCCGATGTGAGCGTGAGCGTGGAAGTTGGATTATAGACGACGGCAAAGGCCGCCGCGATCCAAAGCCAGACGAACGCCGCGCCGATAATCCCTCGCTTGATCATTTCGGCCCCCAGACAAAATAAGGCATGGCAACATTGAGCAGCGCCACGGTCACCTTGACGCCGCCCACTGTCTTGGCGGCGATCCGCGCGGTCCCGGTATCGACCATGACTGGATAATACCCCTGGGTGAACGGTTGCGCGATGATCGAAACCGCGACGCCGGCCAGGATCGTTGTCAGCGTGAACGTGTCGCCGTTGCCGGAATTATCGATGAACACGCTCTGAATGAATTCGATCAGCCCTTGCGATTGCTCAAAAAACGTATCGCTATCGATCTCGGTGGCGCCGCCGGAAAAATCGAGCACCAATGGCAATGCCTTGGCGCCCTGCGAAGGCCATCGCATATTGGCGATCTGCGCAACACCGCGATCCATCAAATTCCCCCGAATTGCGCGGTCGCCCGCAAGGTGCGCTCGATATAATTCTGGCCGCCGTAGCGATCGAAGGTCGGCGCCCGGTTGACGTGGCGGATTGTATCACCGGCCAGGAGCATTTGGAAGTCCTGCCAGCTTATGCCCCCGGCCCCCTTGGAACGGATTTTGATGGCTTTTTCGTCCGTCCAGCCTTTGCCTTTGCGATGGCCCGCATATTGCTTTTTGCCGGTAATTCGAACGATGTCGAATTCATCTTCAAGCTTCCAAGCGCCCAAGCGCAACAAGTCAATATCAATAATTCCAGGTATGTGCGGCAGATCACGACAAATGATGCTGTCGGTATCACAATAGATTGGGTCTTTGGCATGTTCCTTTGCCTCCATGAGTTCGGCACGCGCCGCTCCGGTGATTGAAGCCGCCACGCCGACGTTATTGAACCAAACGCCTGGATTAGGTTTCGACCATATCCAGTATAATTGCCCGCGAAATTCCGGCTCGATATGCTCCGCGCGTTCGTCCGGCGACAGTTCGTCGATTGACTTGAACCATTCGGCCGGCGGTTTCTCGTCCGGGTCGGTGATCCAGTGGGTTTTGAAACGGCGCGGATTAATGGCAAACTTGCCGTAGGCGTTATTGAGGATGAGCTTGATAAAGGTATCGTCTTTTTTCATGTCCCAGTATTGCGGATGATCCTCGCCGTGATCCTTAAGCCAGAGCTTTGTCTTTTGCCGCCGCTCATAGAGCGGCAGGACGAATGCCGAAAAGTCCGAACGTAAATCGCAATCCCAGCAATAATTGATATTCCACGGCTCGATCAAACCGTATTTCATGGCAATATTGTATTCCCATATCGTTGTGAAAAACTCGCCCTCCTTGATCAGCGTCGTGGTGGCGCCAGTGTCGTCGCGCGCAACAAGTGCGTTATGGTTGCGAGCAAAGAGATTAATAAAGACGGTGTCAGGTCCCGGCTCACCCATTCGTTGCCGGTAATTCTCAAACGACCCAATTGGATGTTTGTAAGCCGCCATAACGGATGGGTACATGGAATTCTTATCATAAGATTTATAATGTCCCCGGAATTCCCCCGCTCCCTGCAAACACTGAACGCGGCCTCCGAAGAAGAATTGCCGGATCGTGCCATCGAACTTTTCCCCGAATTTCTCGACCTTGTAGTTTTTCCGAACCTCGGCCATTGCCGCCGAACCGATGCTAATCTTAAACCCGAATTCATCTAGAAACTTGCGGACAATTTCCAAAAGGTATTTGCAATCGTTAATGCAATATTGGATGATTTCTTCCCGATATTTATCACGGAGGCTACGGTGCAGACGGTCATATTTGAACTTGTCTTTTTTCCAGTTCGCCAAGGGTTCCGGGATAATATGATAGCTGTCGCGCAACTCATGGCGACCGAGCTTCGCGCGCATGATCCCGCGACCTTTGAATTGTACTTCACCGCGCAGCTTGTGGACAAGGAACATGAAGTCGAAGCGTCCACCGTTATGCGCGTAAATTGTGTGCGGCTCTGGGATGGTGTCGAGCGCATCGCAGAGTTGCTCAACAAACTGGTCAAGCTGTTCGGCCCAGACGATCTTCGGCTCGAAGTGATCGGCGTAAAGCACGGCTAGAAATGGATCGATCCGCGCCCGCGTCACATTGTCGAACGGATCGGTTTCCATGTCCAGGATGGCAATGTTTTCCAGCCGCTTGATCTTTTTATTCTGCCGATGCACTCGCTGGCGCAGCCGGTCGCCTGCCGGATCGCGCTTGTAATGCTTGCGCATATTCGACATGTCGCCGGGATCGATCATCGGCGTGAGATAGGGGATCAGCGACGGCAACGGTATCGCTCCCGAATCAAGAGAGCGATGAACAGTTCATTGGCGACCGGCTCGCCGCGTTCGAAGCGGGCGCGCAAATTCCAGATGGCTTTCGAAAGTTGCAGGACGGTCATTTGCGCGGCCCGCATTTTTTAAGATCGGCGGGCTTGGCGCCGGGACGCCAGAACAAATCCTTTTCTTCACTTTCCGAATATCCGATCTGTTTATCGGACCAAATCAATATTCGACTTGGCGAGCGGCATTTGCCGTCGCGCCAGATTTCCTCAAGCTTTTTCTTGATCTCACTCATTTACGCTTCCGCTTAACATCGGAAGCCTTGATCGGCTCGCCCATCAATTGGCTATCGATACCGGCCTCGAAACGCTCGCGCGCCGTCAGATCATCAAATCGGAATTCTTCCTCGATTATTTTCTCGTTCCAATCGCGTAGCTTGCCGCCCTTAATGCCATAGGCTTGCCGGAACGATTTCCAGTTCTGTTTCGAAAACCGGCGATAATAAATCTTGCCGCCCTTGCCCTTGAACGGCACGGCATAAGTCACGACACGGTTTTTCGGCGGTCCCTTTTCCAGAACCTCGCCGGCCCACACATGCCGGGTCTTGATCCTGCCGCCGCGCGTCTTGCGCTTCGACACGATCTCGCCGGACTTATCGACCGTGATCCGCTCGCCTTTTTGCCGGGGCACGATGACCTTGCGGCCCTTGGTTTGGTAAAGATCACGATAATCGGCAGGCCGCGCCGGTTCGACCACGGCGGCCTTGCCCTTCACAACGGTATCATATTTGGCGATCAGGGAACGCTGATAGGCGGTCGGACGTTTTCGTAAATCGACCTTACCGGCATAAAGACCCTTGTCCCGCAAAATAGCGAGCGCCCGCTTATCCCGGCGGGCTTGCGCAATGGTCCTCGATTTCGTATATTTGGCCAAGCCGTGCCCCAACACGGTTTCCGTCCCTTGATCGGGACCGGCCCCCGGAGAGTGATGGCTCCGGGGGCTTTTACTTTAGTGGGACCCTCCCGCCTGTCAATCGCTACCGCTTGCGGCTCGCGGCCTTCTTGCCGCTAGCCTTCTTCGGCGCCGGCAATGCCCTCCCGGCGCGTACCGGTTCCGGCAATTTCAGGTCGCCCCGGAACTCGGCAAGCATGTTCTCGGTTTCCACCGTCTTGATCAGCGAATTGGTGATGTATTCGAAACCAACCGAACCGGCGGAATGCCGCACGCCGATTTCGAACTTGATCGGAATGCGCTGATCGATCCGATGATTGACCGGCTTGCCGCGCGCCGGCATGGCTTCCGGCGGCTTCAAATCGTTGGCGGCTTCGATGGCCGATTGCAGCATTTGCTGCACGGTGCTCGGCAGGAAGCATTTCGGGGCTTGGATCGCCGGGCGATTTACGTTCACCGGCACGCCTTCGAAAAAGCCGATCAATGCCATTGACGCTTGCGACGGATCGTTCGGATTGAAGCCGTAGCTCACGCCGTGGATATAGCCGTAGATCACGCCGAGCATATGCTCGTCATGATCGCTGTCGGGCAATGCTTTCACACGCTTGATCTCGCCTGGGTCCAGATCGCCGGGATTGAAACGACTTGCGAAACGAATGGAACGCTCGATTGTCATGTCACTTTCTCCAAATGAAACGGCGTTAATGCCGTG
>Ga0335069_10005691_pt1 | contig 18280 bp, 23 predicted proteins | sample Lox_Sample_11_FD_206714 | JGI IMG/M metagenome (GOLD analysis project Ga0335069, IMG submission 206714) | Soil microbial communities from Loxahatchee National Wildlife Refuge, Florida, United States - Lox_Sample_1.1 | ecosystem: Environmental > Terrestrial > Soil > Wetlands | place: USA... | reverse complement strand
CGCTCGAAGGACCAGGGCGCGCACTTCGACGATTTCATCGACGTGTCAGGCGCAGTAGCGGCCGACAGTCTGCGCCCCGCAGTCGCCGCCGCAGGTTCCAATGTTTACGTTGCGTGGCAGAACGACACCAGCATCGCGGGTCATCCGGACATTTTCTTCCGGAGATCAACCGATGAGGGGGCGACCTGGCCGGACCTGTCGGTCTCGGCGACAAACTTGTCGGCCAACGCGGGAGCTTCGCTCAACCCCAGTATCGCGGCAGTAGGGTCTGCGGTTTATGTCCTTTGGGACGACGACACGGACAACCCGGGTGTGCCGGAGGTGTTCTATAATCTCTCCGCCAACCAGGGGGAAAGTTTCGCGTTCTCCGGTCCGGTTTCGTTGCAGAACGTATCGGAGACGCCCGCAGCCACCTCACGGCTGCCCAGAGTGGCGGCCGCCGGGTCCAGCTTCGATTTCATCTGGCAGGACGACTCGCCCGGCCAGTTCGATCTGTTCTTCTCACGCCGCATCCTCGGCTCCTCTTCACCGCTCACGACGTACGCAGACCCGAAAAAGCGACTCACCGCGAACTCTTCAAAGTTCTTCAACTCGGTGCGGCCCAGCATTGCGATCTCGGGTTCGAGGATCTTTATCGCGTACGAGGACCCGCTGCTCGTCAAACCGGGTCGAATCATGTTCATCAAGAGCACCGCCCAGCCCGGAGTGGCAGCGACCGACGTCTCGGAGAATCCGGCGCGTCCGTCGATAACGCCAACGGTCGCTTCGGCGGGCAAAGATGTTTATACGGTCTGGGCAGAAACCGGTATCGCCCTCGATCTCGACGTTTTCTTCCGGGCGTCGAATGACGGAGGAAAGACGTTTCTTTCCCAAATCAACCTGTCGAGCAACATCGGCAGGTCGCAAAAGCCGGTCGTCGCGGTCGCGGGTCAGGCGGTATTCGTAGCCTGGCAAGACGACACTGAGACACCGGATGTTTCCGACATCTATTTCCGAAGATCGCTCGATCGCGGCGCGACTTGGGACCCTCCAATCGGCTCGCCTCCGATAAATCTGTCGATGTTCGGCGCAGGAGTGACCACCGCCGATTCGCGCGCTCCAACCATCGCGGCGACGGGCTCCGAGGTTTACGTAGAGTGGGAAGACGATACCACGCCGCTCGGCTATGCGGAAGCCTTTGGGCGCAGGTCGCTAAGCCAGGGCCAGAGTTCGCCCGACAGCTGGGAGCCCGGTCTGACCGACCCCCCTTCGCTCAGCAGTTGTCCCGGTGCGATGCCACTTGATTGCAAGGCACACACACCGAGCCTCGCTGCCGCAGGCAGCAACGTGTACCTCGCTCTGAAGCTCGATCGCGCGATCCGGTTCGACGTGGCCTTTTGCTTCAGAAATGACCAACTGCTCCCCCGATGCACCGGAGCGACAGAGGCTACGGATCACACCGAACTCCTGGGAGAGATTGGCGCCGACGAGGGTGACCCAAGGCTGGCCGCATCAGGTTCTTCGGTGTACGCCGTTTGGTGGAAGGCCGGACAGATTCTGTCGAGGACGGGAAGCATCGAGGACGTGGTCGCTTGGGACCCACCGCTCATTGTGGGCTCTTCGTTCTTTCCGCCGCCGAGGTTGATATCGGCCGGGCTTCTGGCATCCCGCGCTCCGTCGGTGGCGGCATCTGGTTCCGAGGTTTACGTAGCTTGGCAGGATGAAACGAGCGGGCCTCCTGAGGTCTGGTTGCGAAGCTCCAACGATGGAGCAAACTTTTCGGCCGGGAAGAACCTCTCAAAGAATCCGGGCACATCCGCCAATCCGGCGCTTGCGGCCTCCGGTCCCGAAGTCTACGCGGTCTGGGAGGACGACAGCCCTCCGCTGCTGTCATTCTTCAGCGATATCTTTTTGCGAGAGTCAAATGACGAGGCGGTAACGTTCCCGTGACGAGGTTCGCCAAAGCATGTATCCCGATCTCGATTGGTGTACACCGCGCCGAGGTGTCGCCCCCGACGGCAGCGAAAACCTATCGCCTGAACTGACGACAACCCTCACGCTGGACGCGAAGCGATCTTCAATTCGATCACGGCCTGCTGGAAGAACGCCCGCTCGTGTTGCGCTCTGGAACCATCGTGGAGGCAACCATCATCGCGGCGCTAAGTTCGACCGCGCGAGGCGCCGCATCGATTCGCTTTCGTAGATCGCGTCTTCGGCCTGCGGGTCCGACTGCTTGAACTACTGCTGCAGAAAGTAGATGTGCAGCATCTTCCCCCAGCCCCAGTGGCTGTCCGCCGTTGACTGCCTTCGGCTAGCGCGGCGCGACCAGCGCAAGCAATCGAGCCCACGGAATCACCGCGTCGACCTCGGCCAACGAACCGCTCGCGCCGGGTGACTCTGCCTTCCCGTTCCACGCCCGCGATGCGAACGTCAGCTGGTTACCCATCTCCGCACCTACACGCGCGCCAACTCTATCCAAATGCCAAGCGTTTCGGCCAAATGTCGGCGCCCGCCGGGGCGTCTTCAACCGACGCTCAAGCAAGGTTTGATGTGGTCCATTGCTCCACCACGATCCACAAACGGTTTACCGCTTGCGCGGCACAAAAGGGCCCGAGACCGTGAGGTTTGCCACGGTGCCCTCACCATGCGCGACCGGCGGCTGAGGCACAGGCGCGTTGGAGAAATTGTCGCCGGCGCCGCAGCTACAGGCTCCTGTTCCGGAACCGTTGGTAATCAGAAACAGGCAGAAATCGATCAGCGCGAATCCGTGTGTCGGGTCGAGGGTAAGGAAAGGGCTGCCTTGGAGCTCACTCACCGATAGTCCCTTAACCGATCCACCCGCCGCTGGAACGGACGCGTTGGCCTCATTGTGGTCCATCCAGGCGCGAAGGCCATCGTCAACGAAGGTTGGCAGCTCGGGTGGACTCGTGACCCCAATCGTCGGACCAAATTGACCCGACGGATCGCAAGCCCATCCGGAGCTTCCGATAGATCCGATCTGCGGTGGCAACGGAACCGGCGAAGGCAGAAAAAGATTCGGCTCCGCGGAAACGATGTCAACCACTCCGGCGTTCAGATTGCCCCGGTTCACGCCGAAGTTCTTGGTTACGTTGTTGATCACCGACATCGTACGCAGACCGTCCGGCGTCACCGGGCATCCGCAGCACGCCTGCATCTCCTCGATGTCGTCGAAGACATAGATCAGAGCGCATAGCGTTCCCCGTTGCTCGGGAGCGACTTGCCCACCGTTGACGATGCGCAGCAAACCGTCGCCAATCCCGCCGGAGGCTCCGTTGCCGCCATACCCGGAAGCTGAGGGACTCCTCGAAGTGGCGACATCGTAATAGCTGATGAGAAACCAGGGAGGTTCTTGCGCTGCGGTGTGCTTCGGAGTCAGGAAGGTCGGAATCAGGAAAATCGCAGCCGCGGCACACTCTATGACATTTACTTTTGAAGACTTCATCGATTCCTCTCCCGACGAAGCTGGCAGCAACTTTTGCCTCGCGTTTAAGGTCTACAAAACGCTCTCGTGCATTGGTTCGTTACGTAGCATTGACATAAGTCTGGCAGCGTGCTGAATGTCCCATGTAGCATAAATTTTCCTGATACGAAATAGGAGGTATGCTTATGAAACGCATCGTCTCGGCCGCCCTCCTCGTCTTGGCGCTTTTGCCTCCATCTTTGGCGCACGCTATCACTATCCCGTTTACCCCGCATGTGCAGGTTTACGCGGTCAAGTTTGTCTGCGGTTTGCAGTCGCCGGTTTCCTTAGACCTCCCGCGGGAGCCGCCCGTCAAGCCTGGAAATTACGCAACGGCAGTAAACATCCTGAACTTCCACACCTTCCCGGTGACGATCTGCAAAAAGGCGGTCGTCGCCCTTCCTGAAAGCTGCTTGGACACGGCAACCAACCCGCCGCCCGGCGTTGACTGTCATCCGCATCTTGCCGCGAAAGTCGTCACACTCAACTCGGAGCAGGCGATGGAGGTCGATTGCGACGACATTGTGCGACTCTTCGCGGGAGCCTCCCTTCCGCCCTTCATCAAGGGATTCGTGGAGATAGTCGTATTTCCAAACATTAGCTTGCCAGCGGTCAATCCCCTCGGAGTGACCGGAGTTTATACGGCGGAAGAGGCGCGTTGCGCCCAGCCGGCGCCAACGCCGCAGACAATTTGTCCGGTAAGCGTGGAGGTCGAACCGCAGAATAGCCAGACTGGCGAGATACCGGCAGTTTGTTCGCCCACTCTCTGAGTTGTTCTCGCGATTGCGGGCATTTGCTAAGGCTCGGGGAGTGTGGCTAGGACCAGGAGCAGATGCCGCAGAGCACCTGCAATGAACAAAAGGATCAGAATCGCGTTGCTTGCACACGGCTGCCAGCGACCAGAGCCGCAACCTCGATACCTATCTTCGCGGATCGAAGGGCTCATCGTCACCGCTCTCGTTATCGGACTCGCGCTTCCCTCACCAAGCAGTGCACAGCCTTTCTCGGGCAGCATCGTTTCCAACATTCTCTCAGAGACGTCGTTCGACGAGCGCGGCGTTCCTGCAGACCCAACCGGGGATCTTCCACCGTCACTTGCGGTGCGGATCGGCAATCCGATGCCTTTCGGGCTGTGTGCGCTGATCTATGTGTTCGACGCCGGCCAGCAGATGCAGGAATGCTGCGGATGCCCGGTGAGCAGCAACGGCCTGCTGATCCTTTCAGTCTCGCATGACCTGACCAGCCGCGCTGCCAGCGCCGCCACGCTGGACCGCGGAATCATCTACGCTGGGTCCATCTTCTCGCGTGACTGCGACCCAAAAGGCGGCAAGCTCGATGCCTTCACGACCGGACGGCTTGACGAATGGCTGGCTTTCAGCAAACCGGGAGCCGTTGCGAGCCAGGAAGAATTCACACGCGCGCCGTTTGGAAGCCTGCTCGGGCCATTTGCCAAAGCGTGCGGTCCGATAGTCAGTCATTCCGGGTCGTTGAGGCAGGGAATCTGTACCTGCGGCAACGGAGTCGACTGAACCGGAGTACGGGCAGAAATCGCCATCTCGGCATCAATAGAATTGAGGCAATTTCACAGGTTCAAAGGACGAAACTCCGATGAAAAAAAAAGCAGCCATTGCGCTTTTGGTTGCGTCCGCGATTGCGACCCTGACCGCCTCGGCGTGGTCACAGCCCCAGATCAATCCGTGTCCGGTCCCTAGCGCGGCTTCACAGTGTCTGTTCGTTTACTCTGTGAAATATCTGTGCGGACTACAGGTGCAGGATCCCAATTCGTTCAAACCCTCTGCTGAACCGCCGGTAAAGCCTGGCAACTATGCTACCGCGGTGAACATCCACAACTTCAACGACGTCAACGTCCCTTTATGCAAGAAGGCAGTGGTGGCTCTGCCAGAGAGGTCGCCCAGCAGAGGACAGATCGGACCGTTCATCGGCGAACGTCTAAAGCCCGACGAAGCGTTCGAAGTAGATTGCACCGATATCGTATCCCTATTTCCAGCCGGCACGGCGCTGGCCCCGTTTATCAAAGGCTTCGTCGAAATCCGGAGTCCTGTCGCGCTCAGCGTGACGGCCGTTTATACCGCTCAGGCCTGCGACAACGGCGACCCTCGCCGACCGTGCTTCTCTCCCTTCACCTCATCGGGAGGGCCCATCAGCAGGGCAAACACCTTCCGCGATATTGCGCTGGAAGTTGTACCGCAGACGCCTTTCTTCATTTGCCCAAGCCAGACTAACTGACCGGCCGGGCGGACGATACCGCTGCGATGATAGGGAGTTCGGAAACAAAGTGAAGGTTCCGGAACATACCGCAGTCAAACCTGAACAGGAGCGCGATGAGTTTTCGCTCTCGTGGCTGTTAGTCTGGCTGTCTCTTCACGCGGTAAGGGAATGGAGAACCGGCTAAGTGATTGTTTTGTTGGCGCGCCCGGAGGGATTTGAACCCCTAACCCCCGGATCCGAAGATGGACAGAATCGCGTCCATGCGCGTCCAATGTCCAACAAAATGGCCCAGTTTTTCGCGCCCGCTTTCCGCAAACGGTCGCGAAATCCGCGGCTGTCCGCGCGCTTGGCTGTCAGGTTGGCTGTCCAGACTTTAAGGCCGCCGACTTTCAATTCTTTTCACGATTTTGAAAGAGAGCGAGCCTGACGAACTTTGAAGACCGGTGGGGCCACCGGGCCCCTTCCTCCTCCTAGCCTTGATTTATCTACACTTTTTCCGCCCTCGGTTCGAGCAGACGCCTCTTTTGCTAACGAATTGCAAACGGAGCGATGGGGAACTGCTGAACGGCGCTTCAAGGACTCAAAAGTGTGGGCCACGCCAGCGGCGACGTGTGCCAGATGTGCCGCTCGGCAACACGTTCGGCGGTTCCTCGACCGACACGCCTTATGCGGGCGCCGCCCATCGAGCGTCTGCGGACAGAATTTGAGCTGATGTTTCCGACGCGAAAGGTGGACGAATGGCAGTCCAACCACGTCAAAATTCAGGCGAATCGTAGGGTCTGACCCTCCACGCGCTTACGCTTCATCCACCCTACGCCACTTCCGCGGCTGTCAAGTTCGCCGTCAAAGACTTCGTGCTGAAGGCGCCCCACATTCTTGCAACATCGTCCCAGAGCTACGCTTGAGAACGGCCAATCCTAAAGAATGTCCCCTGTCGAACGTTGTGAGCGCGAACCGGCTCACAGCAGCGATTGTCCACAGATAATCGTCCGAAGCTCTCCCGTAAGGCGTTAAGGCGTGGTAAATGGATACGTATCGTCGCTATGCCACTGACGCGCAGAACCCAAAAAGTCTTATGGGGATCGTCTGCCAATCGTTGCGCAGTGTGCCGGCGCGAACTTGTGATCAAGGCAACGTCCGCCGATCCAGAATCTGTAGTCGGAGAGGAATGCCACATTATCTCCGCACTGCCCCAAGGCCCGCGATACCACGTGAACTATCCGGCGGAGAAAATCGACGATGCTAAAAATCTGATTCTCCTCTGCGCAGTGCATCACAAGATGGTAGATGATCAGTGTGAGACATACTCTGCGGAAGTCCTGCGCAAACTTAAGTTGAATCACGAAAAATGGGTTCGCGCCTCCTTAGCCGAGGAAAGGCGGATTCCGCCGCTAAACCTCCGTCGATTGAAGGAAAATATCCCTTCGCACCTTATCCGAATTACTTCCGGACGCGACCTGCTCAAGGTCGTGACAGATGCCGACGAGTTTCGTTTCGACAATCCGGAACCAAAATCTGAAGAAGAGCTGCAACTGCTCGCTAGCTTCCTCCAAGAGGCCCAAGACTTTGGCGATTTGGCAAGCGACTTCGAGGCTGGTGAGCGCGTTAACGCTGCTTTCGTGCTGAGTAAGTCGATCGAGGAGCTGGAGAGGGCGGGGTTCTGGGTATTTGGTGGGCGAGAGGTGGCTCGCCTCGAGGGGGGCATTGGCGGGCCCGCAAAGTGGGTGATCGCCATCACAGAAATTCGCAAGTCGACCGACCATCAAATCATCCGGGTAGATATTGGCGGTAGCGGCGACACTCTCCCAAAATGAGCATGAGCCTTGAAAGAAGCAACAACGATCCAACGGAACCCGCCGCGTCGGCGTCCCTGGGCAGCCAGGCCCGAGGGTTCGAATCTCTCCCTCTCCACCAAATTCTTCTTGCAAACGAAAGGATGTTCTCGATCGAGTGTCTCCTCTCGGGGCAAACGTTCCACTCGATCCGAATCGCACTCGATAGCCGGCAGCGGGCGAGCTCTTCCGGACCTCCGAAGCTGTCTCGCGTACCTTGTACGATCAGGGTCGGCGTGCGAAGGTTTTCAAGATGCTTCGTTCGGGGACGTTCCGGCTTGCCGGGGGGATGAAAAGGATAACCGAGGCACACCAGGCCACGAACCCCGGCTTCGTCGGCGACTATGCTGGCGATCCGCCCGCCGAGCGATTTGCCGCGGATAAACAGGCAACTGCCGCCCCCAAGTTCGGCGCTGTCGCGCCACGCCTGAATCAAAACTGGCGCTGGGTCAGGCGCGGCTTTCTTGCCGGTCTCGCGCCTCCGACGCATGTAGGAAACTCAAATCGAATCACCCGAATGCAGGACGCGGCCAAGCCTTGCGCAATAGTCTGCATGAATGGCGAATCCATCGACGCGCCCGCGCCGTGCGCCAGCACGAGCGTCACGTCCGCCGTCTCCACTCCGTCGACCATGAAGTGGGAGTTCATACTCTGATTGTCACGTGCTTCGATGTGCCAATTCAAGATCATGCAACGCAAGCCTCGGCCGCCACTACCGAAAAGCGTTGGAGCCGACGGTGACGCTCTGCACGGTCGCTTCGACACTTGAGCTTTTTTTGGATCGGCGAACGAAATGGAACAGGAAGATAATCGCGGCGTTCTGATGCGCGGGCTTGGGCGTTGGTTGGTGTACAGCCGGCCGCGCGCGTGGTTGGGCATGGCGGTGGAGGTTCCGAGCCTGCTCCGCGGAGTAGAGATCCCGTACGGGGCGAGGTGCCTCGATATCGCAACGGGCCTCGGATGGGCGACAACGGGGTTGATCCGACTCGATCCGTCCGCGCGAATCGTGGCCCTCGATTATGACCGAACGATTCTGCCACGCACGCGTGAATACTTGCGCGAGCATGGCGCTGCGGGGAGCTGTGGGCTCTGTCGCGCCGACGGCAAGAACCTGCCGTTCCGCGATGAGTCCTTCGACCTGGTGCTTTGCTTGTACGGGCTCCATCACTTTCGCGGCTATTTTGAAGCGCTGCGCGAGATCGCGCGCGTGCTTAAGTCGACAGGAACGTTCGCGCTGATCGATCCGGTCCGGCGCCCCGGCAAGCCGCCGGGCGGACACCACGGGACGGAGGTTCCAACGCGCGACGAACTGGACGGAATGCTCCGCGGTGCCGGTTTCGAAATTGTGCTGTCCCGCGTCTCACTTGGAAGTATGAAGATCGTGACACACAAGAGGAAATCGGCAGCGGTGGCACCGTAACCGCCGCGGCTCAACCTTCAGGTTTACCCATACCTGCCGCAGGCGACCGTGGCGACCACGCGGGCCGAGAGCTATCTCAGCCTGCTGGTGGGAGCGTCATCATGAGCGAGACACCACAAGTTCTGCTCAATCACTACTTAAAGGCGCTCCGACTGCCGACCTTCCTGCGCGAGTACGACAAGCTCGCACGTCAATGCGCTGAAGAAGAGCTTGACTATCCTCGCTACCTGCTGCGGCTGGCTGAGCTGGAGATGATCGAGCGCGAACGGCGGACGGTCGAACGACGGATCAAAGAAGCGCGCTTCCCGGCGGTCAAGAGCCTCGACAGCTTCGAGTTCGCGGCGCTCCCCTCGCTCAACAAGACCCTGGTCCTGGAGCTTGCCCGGTGTGAGTACATCACGCGCCGGGAGAACATCATTGCGGTCGGCAACAGCGGCACCGGCAAGACTCACGTGGCGATCGGTCTGGGTCTGGCCGCGTGCCAGAAGGGTCTCCCGGTCGGCTTCATCACTGCGGCGGCCCTGGTCAACGAACTGCACGAAGCCCACGATGAGAGGCGACTGTTGCGCCTGCAGCGCCAGCTCGCCGGATACAAGCTTCTCATCATCGACGAACTGGGATACGTGCCGCTCTCACAGACCGGCGCCGAGCTGTTGTTCGAAGTCTTCAGTCAGCGTTATGAGCGCGGCTCCGTCATCGTCACCAGCAATCTCCCGTTCGATGAGTGGACCAGCGTGTTCGGCTCCGAGCGCTTAACCGGCGCGCTGCTCGATCGCCTCACGCATCATGTTCATATCCTGGAGATGAACGGGGACAGCTTCAGGCTCAAACAAAGCAAGCGGCGTCCCAAGGATGATCCGCCCCATCCAACGCCAGCATAACTGTAGAGCCTAGCGCTTCTCGGCGAACCCTGTTCTCCACGGTGCGGCGAGGGGGCAATCCCCCTCGCGCACCCCCTGCCAGGGCCAAACCGGCCAATCCCTCAAGACTCAAATAACGACGATGTAATGTTACTCCGATGCCTGATGCACTTTTGCTCCGGTGTTGACACAACATAGATGCCTCGCTGGATCGAGGTGGTTTCACGCCGATCAAGGATGCCTATCCAAGGGACCTCGGCCCATTTACCTTTGCCTGCGCCCCAGCAGCACATGAGTTCTTTGCGGCTAGAAACCGCACGGCACGCACCAAGAGCGACCTTGATTCTTTCGAAAATCGACCAAACGCCAGTTTGGCTGCCAAAAGGCTCTCGCACTCGCTCTTGGGCATAAGTCCGAAGCAGTTCCTGAAAGCGCTCCCTCAACGAAATTGAGGGCTCAGCGTTGTTACGGTCTCCGTTTGTGTCAGACGAGACCCCCTGTGTCTTAGCCGGAATTTCCATTTTTGCTGGAACTTCCCCAGTTACTCTCCGTTCCACCACGCTTTCTAGACCAAACGGCCTCCTTCGGCAAGGCTTTGGTCCACGGTGCTCTATCGGTGTCGATTTTGCAGACAGTTTTCGCTTTCCCGGATCGTGCTCCAATTCTGCGCCGCCTTATTCTTCGATTTCGCGGTTTACACCAGTTCGCTAAAAAGCCACAGCCAAAGATACCAACCCGCCGTAAACAATGGCGAGAAGGCGTTTCCGGCCCAGCAACAAGGAATCTCGACTACTGGGCTATTTCGTTGGCATCCTATTTCCAGTAGTTGTATTTTGATCCCAAAGACGATCTGAAGAGGAGCGGAAAACGTGGACATCGACGGAATAGTGTCACAGTTGAGGGCGGAAAGAGATCGTATCAGCAGCGCAATTGCAGCGTTGGAAGGTGCCGTTTCACCTCGGCCTCAAGCTCAAATCCAGCAGAAGCGTGGGATGAGTCCATTACATCGAAAACGGCTGTCTGAAGCTGCAAAGAGACGTTGGGCCGAACGCCGGAAAGCAACCTCAACAGGAACGTCTTCGTCTCAGGCTTCGACCCAGAAGAAGCGCGGTGGATTGACGCCTGCCGGCAGGAAACGCCTTTCCGAGTTGATGAAGAAGCGTTGGGCGGAACGGCGGAAGAAGGGCGCGTAGTCGAACACCTGATTCGCAGAGCCAGTGCAGGTTCGTTTGAACGGCTTCTCCCTCGGATCAGTCTTACAAGAAAGCGGAGTCGATCGTAACGGGAACTATGCTTCTATGTTTTTCATCTCCTTCCTTTTGTTGGTACCCGAGTGAGAAGTGCCGTCAGGATCAGGTGCAGGACGACCGCCGGCCACAGTATTATGCCGGTAAAACCACCCGCGAAACCGACGTACGCGAGATACAGCGTGACGGCGGCGCCGTAGGTCAACATCCCGGCCAGCGGCGGACCCGGCCAGCACGCGACCCCCAACGCGATCAGGGCGATACCGGTCACGCGCGCGACCGGTATGGCGACGCCGGTGAGTTCCTGGCCGAACAACAAGCGTCCGGCGAGCGACGGAACAATCAGCAACGCCACGCCAGTCGCTGCTTCAGCTACAGCGGCAAGAATAAGCACCTTCTTCATCGCGCCGATGCTATCTAGTCTCTCGCGCGGGCGACCGCGTCCGCGATGGCTGGCATGTTCTTGCTATCCTGATCCGTATACTGCGCCGGGCCGAGATTGAAGGTCAGCTTGTCGATCTTGCCCGTGAACTTGAACGGACAATCATAACGATACTCAACGAGCGCGACCCCGGTGCGGGTATCTATCCCGACGTCGAAGTCTTCGTCTTCAGGGAACATGATTGGAGTGGTGTGTTCCATGTGCTTCTTGTCCACTTCCTTGCCGTCCACCGACAGCACGCCCGTGCCGCCCTTGCCGAGGCCGGGGCCGTCGAGCTTGAAGTCGAACACGATGGTGTGTTTTCCGGCCTTCAGTTCCGGCCCTTCCCAAATCGTGCGCTTGAGGTCGAGCAGATTGTAGAGAAACACGACCTTACCGTGGCGGACTCCCAACTCGCCTTTAGAGAGGAACAAGCCGTAGCCGCCGAAGCGACCGCCCTCGGTGACGATCATGCCTTCGCCGCCGCCCTCGGGAATATCGACATCGGCGGTGATGGTGTAGTCCTTGTCCATGATGTTCGGTGCGGTGCTGGGCGGCACGCCGCTTAATTCGCCCGAATAGGTGAACGTGGTCCGTCCGGCTGTGGCGCTCGGACGCTGCGTCATGAAGCGTGCCAGCGTCGAGTTGTCGAGTGGTAGCACGTCATATTTCTTGGCCTCGGCATAGAAGACATCCTGCATCTGCTTGAGCTTGTCCGGCATCTTGTCGGCAAGATCGTTATACTCGGTGACATCTTCATTGAGGTTGTAGAGCTCCCACTTGTAACCGGTAATCACGTCGGGCGGCGTGGCGGTGTTCAGTTCCCACGGGAGATTTACCGGCGTCGTGACCGCCATCCAACCATCCTGGTAAATGGCCCGGTTCCCCAGCATCTCGAAATATTGCGTCGTGTGCCGGGTTGGCGCGTCGGCGTTCCTTTTGTCCCATGTGTACACCATGCTCACACCTTCGATCGGGCGCTGCTTGATGCCACTAATCGTGTCGGGAGCCGGAATCCCCGTCACCTCGAGAATCGTCGGTACGATGTCGATAACGTGATGGAACTGGCGGCGAATGCCACCGACGTCCGTTATATGGCCAGGCCATGACATCGCCATTCCTTGCGCAGTCCCGCCGCGATGCGACGCTACCTGCTTCACCCACTTGAACGGTGCGTCCAGTGCCCACGCCCATCCCGCCGCATAGTGCGGAAAGGTCCGATCCGATCCCCAGAATGGATACCAGAGAAACTGGTCCTTGACCGGCACGGCGACGCCGTTGAAGGTTGTGAACTCGTTCGGCGTGCCGTTGAGCATGCCCTCGGCGCTCGCCCCGTTGTCGCCGCTGATGTAGATGATCAAGGTGTTGTCGAGCTCGCCCATGTCGTCCACGGCCTGGATGACCCGGCCGATTTCGTGGTCGGTGTACGCGAGGTAGGCCCCATAGACATCAGCCTGCTTGATGTAGAGTTTTTTCTGCTCGAGACTCAAGGTATCCCACTCCGGCAGTTCCTTCGGCCATGGCGTCAGCTTGGCATCGGCGGGCATGATGCCGAGCCGTTTCTGGTTGGCAAAGATGGTCTCGCGCAATTTGTTCCAGCCGCCGTCGAATAGATGCTCGTCGCCAATCTTCTTGATCCACTCGGGCGTCGGATGATGGGGCGCGTGGGTGCCGCCCGGGACGTAGTAGACGAAGAACGGTTTGCCAGGCGCGATCTCCTTGAGTTGCTTCATATAGTGGATCGCATCGTCGGCCATCGCCGTGGTGAGGTTCCAGCCGGGATTGCCCTGGAACGGGTAGATGGCCGTCGTATTGCGGAACAGGTTCGGTTGCCACTGGCTGGTGTCGCCGCCGATGAAACCGTAGAAATAATCGAAGCCCATTCCGATGGGCCACTGATCAAATGGCCCGGCTTGGCTCGCCTGGTAGAAGGGCGTGTTGTGGTCCTTGCCGAACCACGCGGTCGCGTACCCGTTTTCCTTGAGGATCTCGCCGATGGTGCCGGTATCCTTCCTGATAACCGAATCGTAACCCGGGAATCCGGTTGCCGCCTCGCCCACAACCCCGAAGCCGGCCACGTGGTGATTTCGTCCGGTGATCAACGCGGCGCGCGTGGGTGAGCACAGCGAGGTGGAGTGGAACTGCGTGTACCGCAGTCCATTTTTCGCAATACGATCCAACGCAGGTGTCGCGATGACGCCGCCAAATGTGCTTGGCGCGCCGAACCCTTCGTCGTCGGTCATGATGAGCAACACGTTGGGCGCGCCCTTGGGGGGCACGACCCGCGGAGGCCACCAAGGCGTCGACTCCGAGGCTCTCTCCTTGATCACTCCGCCAAATTTCGGATCGGGCGCCGGAAGTTGATCTCCGGAGATGGTAGTGGTGGCGTTAGGGGCGCCCAACTCGCCGGTGACTTGCTGTGCGATGCAGAAGGAGGGCAGGATCGCAAAGGCGACACCGCATAGCGCGATCGCGACAACCTGTTTGACTGCGTTCATACAAAGTCCTCGCTTTTCGACTCGGGTTTGTCGACTGCAATTCGCAGGCCATGAAGGTTCGCTGCCGCAATCGGCTGGGGACCTTACTATCACAAGACGGTAGACCGCTCTAGCTCTGGCGAGTTAGCATACCAGACAAGACGCCAAGACCGACCCCCGACCTTAGTTCTTGCGACACGGTTTTTGTGCAGTGAGCCATCGCCTCGCTGCTGTTCGTGTGCTACCTGCGCTGCGGTCAGATTCGCTAAATCCGTTCAGTCTTGAGCCATCCAGCCACGGTCCTGAAATCTAAGCTTGGGTTGAGCCGCAATCTCGTCGGCAGTCGACTTAGCGCGACCTTCCAGCCCCGTCCTACCGCTTGCTGCGCCATAGATCTTCAAGCCGCCAACCACGATCAGGCCTACCGGATTCGCGGTGGCTATGGCCACTGCGGCGGGTACCACTCAGCCAGGCGTTTTGTTTCCCGACGACGAAAGCGTCCCGGAACCAAGCTTTCGCAGCCCTTGGGGGGTCATCACATACCCTTCCACTACTGTATCCATCTCAGTTGTTCCAGCGCCAAATCCGATCACGAAGCGCTTGGCCATGCCTCCCGCACCGCCACCCTCCGTCGATATAATGTATCCACGGATTACGCCGTCGCCGATCTGGGGTGACGATCCAGGGCCAGCTTCAATCGCGGGCAGCCCATATTTTGAATATCCTTGACCAACTCCTGAGCGATCATTGCGCCGTATTTACGGCCAGTTTCAATCTCTTCGGGCGTGGGAGGCGTGCTCGACGCACCGACCTGTCCAGCCAGCGATGAATCGGCCGGCATATCGGAGGGCGCGGCTACGAAGTCATACACCCAGATCTGATTTGGACGAGCGAGCCCAGGAGCAGTCATCGGTGTTTGCTCGGTGACACTGGTTGAAGCACAGCCGGCCAGCATCACCACCACAAAAATGAGTCCTATCGCGTTCGCGTAAGATTTCATGACCGTTATCGTAACCCCGCTGACCGCGTCCATCAATGGAAAGCTGTCCTTCTTGGTTTTGTGTCGACGCAGAGGACGTTCACCGGACCGCTTTACGCGGCGAACGGTTTGAGAGACTCACGCAGCGTCGACCCACTACGCTGCTGGCGCGCCCCAACACCCAGCGCAAGCGCCGTGCCCGCACTGATATCGTCGACCTCGGTCCCCCATCGATTCGTGCCTCCGACCACATTCTGCCTCGCCGGAGGGAATGGAGTCGGCTCCACGGTTACGCTTTTTTCGGACCCTTGTAGAACGAGATCGGCTGTGCGATTGATTCTAACGATCTCTCCTGTTTCTCTCGCTTTCAAAATGAACCGTAAAGCCAATCTATCCACCATGGTCCTGAAAATGGTGAGAAGGCCCGTTTGCGGTTCAGCATCATGGTTCTTCACTGGCTCCCAAGACCGAGAAGGCGGAGGGCGACGAGCACGGATGCTAATCCCTTCCCTTCCGGCTTCCGAGCGGCCAGAGGACCTGGATCATTGCGAACAGAAAGGCGGTGGTAAGCCCGAACAGGAGCATTCCGTTCAGCGCCTCCAAAGCGCCCATCAACTGCCAATGAGGTTTAAGAAACAGATTCGCATGCCCAAAGCTCGTTATTGCACTTAGTGAGTAAAGCATTGCAGACCTGTTGTCCGCCAGCGCGCCTAGTAATCTGTACGCGACCGCCCAAATTATTCCTTCAATTCCGTGCAGAACGGCGACCAACAAAGCGATAACGCTCATCGCGATTGCGAACTGAGACATGAAACCTGGCCGCCCAAAGCTGCCACTAAGCCGGTGGACGAGTGTTTCGCTGATAAGCGCGAGGCCACACACATGGAAGACCGTATTCAGCACGATCAGCGGTAGGCCCCAAGCCCAGTTGCCGGACCACGCGGCGATGTCGATTGGATTCATCGATGTACCCCTCGTTCGACGAGACCTTTAAGAGCTGCCTCCAACGATTCTTCAAAATTCTCCACTTTAAACCGGTTCGACTGAAGACCATAGGAAAATATACCAACCGGCATCCAAGAGCCGTGAGAAGGCCCATTTGTGGTTCAGCATCAGCCTGTTCATATAGCCGCTGGACCGAAATGCTAAAAACACGAAAGGTTTGAGGCAAAATCGAATAGTCTCAGAGGATCACCGCTTCGGAAGTGAAAACGCCGATTGAAAACTCAGCGCTGCCGAGGCAAAGTCACCCTTCAATGGAGGAACACATGCCAGAGCCAGAAAGCCCGAAAGCCGTGGTTTTGGAGTTCTACAAACTAGCACTGGAAAAATTCAATCCTAAAGACGCATTCGACAAATACGCCACTCCGGATTTCGTTGAACATAGCGCCGATATCCCCGGCGGAAACCAGAAAGCGGCAATCGCTTTTCTCGAGGATCTCATCCGAAAATTTCCCAAACCAAAATGGGACATCATTCGCTCTGCCGCAGAGGGTGACCTTGTTTTCTTGCATGTCCATGTAACCCCGGCGCCAGGTGAGCGTGGTGTTGCAATCGTCGAGATCTTTCGGGTCCAGAACGGAAAGATTGTCGAACATTGGGATGTCATTCAACCGGTTCCCGAGAAAGCTCCGAACAGCAGTTCAGTATTTTAGGGGTAACTCCTGATGCACAACGCATCAGTTCTTAGAATGAAGTCTGCGGCCATCACATCTGAAGAAAACAAGAGATCACAGCAGAAGCAATGTCAGTAGGTGTTTTTACTTGGGATATCGAATAGTGTCTATCTACACGAGATACACACTACAAGGGATACACAAGTACAGATACACTTTCATAGCTATTACAGTTCTTATTCAGAGTTTATCTACTCTGGTGTCAGCTATGGTATCTAGTATGCTTCTGTCGTGTGTATTCAGTAGTACTTTTAGATGGGATTTTTACATGTGAAAACTAAGGAGTTAACACTGTATATAAATCAAGTTAAAGAGAACACTTATCACCCCACCCATTTCACCAAGCCAGATCCCGACCGCCAGAGATACTATTGCGATTGTTCCTTCCTTCCCGCTGTATCGGTCCAGATATCACCAAAATTAAGAAAGACCGGTTCTCTCGCCTTCTATGCGGTACCTGCCAGGAAATTATAGGGTCAGGACCTTTCGCCCCGAGAAGGGCCGTTTCCGCCTGAGGAACGGCCATGTTTAGCCGCCTTGGTTACGCTTATTCCAGTTCCTCTGAGAAATTGTAGCCGTTTGGTCCGAAGCCTGCGCCTGAATTCGGTTCCAGTAGATCCGGTCTACGAAGTCCAGTTCTCCTGTGAGTATGGGCTCTCGGGGATCGATGCTATGCGTATCGGTTCTACACCTGTTTGGGGAGTTACTCCGATATGCAGATCCGGTCTGCCGCCACGAAAGTATATTTCACCGACCAAAGGGATCTCCTGACAGCTGTCGTCGAAATGGTATTCGGATGGCGGTATCTAAGCCGCCGGGATTGGAACGGGTTCAGGATCTACTGTTCCGGTCTAGATCGGTTACCCGCATGGTTCCGGTACCTGGAAAGGACCAGGAAAAGCCCGATCTGGCGTTATTTCTCTGCCGAAGAACGGATCCGAGCCGCTGGAGTTCTACGCCGATATTTCGAATCGGTGGTCGATGCTCCAAGCCGGGATATCAACGGAGTATTCTTCCGTGCTTTTGAACAGCAGGGATGTAATTTTTTAACCGGCCTGCTTCCGGATCTACGCCATGAACTTGGTGCTGAATCATGGTCGGCAGTAATCAGGTCTTTGGCTTCAGTGATATCGGATGACGATGCCAAGGTCGGATACAACCCGAAGAGGAGCGGATCGACACGGAGGCCATTCTTCCGGGAGATTAGGAAAACGACGATCGGTAAGCATCTGATCTCCTGTTTGAAAAAGTATCCGCCAGGTGGACGGAATGGATGGCAATTGTTTTGGGCCATGATGCGGGCCTGCAAATCGCTTCAAGGGTCGGATTATGATTTCGGAAAAGCATTGCGTGATGCCGAGGTGATCGGGTTTCTGGAAAAGGCCGACAGACTCGATCCCGTGGCGGCTTTGGCAAGTTGGGAAACCAGGCGGTATTGGTTCTCCGCTTTCGTCAACGGACTGCCGAAGGTCGGTTGGAACACCTTCGATTACACCCTACGCGATCTCCAGTATCCGGGATGCTTGTTGCTGTTTAAGCTCGATTCGACGAACGTCGCGTTTATGCAGAAGATCGGTGCCGACGTCGGTGAGGATCGGACCAAATATCTTGAGGTTCTGGACCAGATCGGGATCCTTGCGCGGTATCCGCCTGCGGTGGTGAACGTGGCGATCTATGCG
>Ga0335069_10005690_pt1 | contig 18280 bp, 18 predicted proteins | sample Lox_Sample_11_FD_206714 | JGI IMG/M metagenome (GOLD analysis project Ga0335069, IMG submission 206714) | Soil microbial communities from Loxahatchee National Wildlife Refuge, Florida, United States - Lox_Sample_1.1 | ecosystem: Environmental > Terrestrial > Soil > Wetlands | place: USA... | reverse complement strand
GGCCCCTCTTCCTCGCAGAGTCGACGCAGGCGGGGCAGCGATTCCGCGGCGCGCACCAGGAACATCCGCTGCGGGGCCGCAGGCACCGCACGGGTCCAGGACGGCGCCTCGACCCCGTGGCGCTCGGCCATCACCTCGATGAGCGCAGCGGCCAGAGCGAGGCCGAGCGCATCGAGGCCGCGTGGCGCCGTGACGCTCGCCCAGTCGAATCCGGTCCGTTGACCGTGAACGGCGAGACCTCGCCGCCCTGGGCCTCTCTGCCCGAAGAAGGACTCGGTCGAGCTGGGCGCGCAACAGGTCGAGCGCCGCGACCGCGGCCTCGTGCGTCGCAGGCTCGACGTTCAGGGAGATGAACATCGGGCCCTTGCCGACCTTCTCCGGCCACTGGTCCGAGAAGACGAGGGCACAGCTCCCGCGATCGACCTGGGCGACGCGCGTCCGACCGTCCTCGTCGTACCGGCACGCGACCGTGAAGCCGAGCCGGTCCACATGGAAGCGGAGCGAGGCCTCGACGCTCGAGACGTGGAGGACTGGGCGGGCGTACCAGTCGGCCATGGCGTCGATGCTACGCCCCCCGAGGCGAGCCGAGACGATCCCTGGAGGAGCCGCGGCTGCGCCACAGCAGGAAGCAGACGGTGATCAGCACTGCGTACGTCACCGCAAGGAACCATCCCCTCTCCCATGGGATGCCGTCGAGACGGACCGACGATGCCGGCCACAGGACCTGGATGGCGAACATCCCGCGATGGGTGAAGCTGTCGAGCAGGATGTGAAGCAGCCAGCCCAGCGTCTCCACGACCGGGCGGCGCATCACCAGCCAGAGGACAAGAAAGAAGACGGCAAAGACGAGCAGGCTGTGCGTGCAATTGTAGACGTCCCACGCCCAGTCGAAGTGGGGCCCGTTCGCCGTGGGCAGCAGCGTCTGTGACGCACCGCTCAGTCGCCACCAGATGCGCAGGCATGCCGGGATCATGAAGGGAACGAGGTCCGGGAACACCCCGAAGAACACTGCCCAGGGAAGGCGAATCCTCCGCTGCGACCTGCGTCGGAATGCGACGACGGCCGCGGCTGTCGATATCCCGTGCGCAACGATGTCCAATGTGTCCTCGCTACGGCTTGGTCTTGGACTCGCAGGACACGCTCTTCCAGCCGCCCCGCAGGGTGGTCGAGCTGCAATAGACCTTGCCCTGCGACTGGGGGTTGTTCAGGTACTCGAGGATCGAGGAGCAGGTCTCGTCCTTCGCCGGCTCGACCTCGCAGGTGCCCGTGTAGTCGGGGTGGGTGAAACAGCAGTGCGGGCTGGGTGACTGATCGCTCGCCGCACACGTGCCGGCCCTGGTCGGCGACGGCAGCGAGCCGGGTGAGACGGCGAGCAGGAGCGCGGTGGCGAGCAAGCCGGCGAGGCGCTGGGTCGACATCGTTCCCTCCCGCCCGGAGTATGCCGCGGTGTGCGGGAGAATCGAAGCTGCAGACGGTCGGCCGCGACCCCCTCGACTCGCCTGCGGCGCTTCCGGGACCTGATCGGAGACCGAAATCGTGACGTGGTAGTACCATCGCTGCTCTTCCCGGCGGCGCTGGCCGCGGTGAAGGCGGGGAAGGACCTGGACGAGACGCGCTTCTACCTGTGCCCGTTCTGCGGCCACATCGAGCTGGGCGAGGCTCCGGACGCCTGTCCGATCTGCGGCGCCAAGGGGAGCGAGTTCGTCCAGGTCTGAAGCGACGCTGCGCGAGTCGTCCCTAGGGTGTGGCCAGGAACTCCCGCAGCGCGCGCCAGTAGGCCTCGCCGCCGACGAGGTAGGTGTCGTTGTGGGAGGCGCCGGGGATGCCGTAGAAGCGCTTCGGTTGCGGGGCCGCCTCGAACACGCGGCGTCCCTGGGCGAAGGGGACGACGCTGTCCCGCTCGCCGTGCATCACCAGGAGCGGCAGGCGCAGGCGGCCGACCTTGGCCAGGTTGTCGTAGCGGGTGCGGACGAGGGGCCAGACCGGGAGGAACGGGAACGCGGAGCGGGCCATCTCGGGGATGGAGGCGAAGGGCGACTCGAGCACCAGGGCGCGGGCGCCTTCGGTGTCGAGGGCGAGCTGCAGCGCCACCGCCGAGCCCAGGGACTCGCCGAAGATGACGATGCGCCCCGGAGGCTGGCCCTTCGCCAGCAGCCAGCGCCAGGCGGCGCGCGCGTCGCGGTAGGTTCCCTCCTCGTCCGGGCTGCCCTCGCTGCCGCCGTAGCCCCGGTAGTCGAAGAGCAGGACGTCGGTCCCGAGCTGCGCCTGCGCCGCCAGGGCCCGGTCGAGCCGGTGGGAGATGTTGCCGCCGTTGCCGTGGCAGACGAGCAGCGTCAGCCGCGAGCCCTCGAAGGGCAGGAACCAGCCGTGCAGCCGCACGCCGTCCTCGGCGCGCAGCGCCAGGTCCTCGTAGGGGAGGCCGAGCGCCCGCGGGGTGAGCTCCAGCGCCCGCTGCGGGAAGTAGATGAGACGGCGCTCGAAGAGGAGCATGAGTGCGGCGATGGCCGCCAGCAGGGCCAGGATCCGCAGCAGCGCCTTCCCGGCCGCGCGGGCCTCCACGGCGTCGATTATGCTCTCTGCCTGGGGAGGACCGATGGCCGACTCCTCGTGGCTGCTCAGCCGCCGCTTCGACGAGGCGCTCGCGTACGCCGCGCACGTGCACGAGGGCCACTGCCGGAAGGGAACGACGGTGCCGTACCTGGCCCACCTGCTGGGCGTCTGCGCGCTGGTGCTGGAGGACGGCGGCAGCGAGGAGGAGGCGATCGCGGCGCTGCTGCACGACGCGGTCGAGGACGCCGGGGGCGAGGGCCGGCTGCGGGCGATCCGGCGCCGGTTCGGCGAGCGGGTGGCGGCGATCGTGGCCGCCTGCAGCGACACGGACGAGAGCCCGAAGCCGCCCTGGAGGGAGCGCAAGCAGCGCTACCTCGCCCACCTGGTGGCCGAGCGCGACCCGGGCACGCTGCGGGTGGCGGCGGCCGACAAGCTGCACAACGCGACCGCCATCCTGCGCGATTACCGGCGCGTCGGGGAGTCGCTCTGGGAGCGCTTCAGCGCCCCGGCGGCGGAGCAGATGTGGTACTACCGCGCGCTGGTCGACGCCTTCCGGGCGGCCGGCGAGGGGCCGCTGGTGGGCGAGCTGGAGCGGGTGGTCGACGAGCTGGAGCGGCTCTGGCGGACGCTGAACAGCTATACTAACGAATGATATAGCTGGCGCCGGCCAGCCCTGCCGCCTGGGCCGCGACCTCGTCCACGGTCAACCCGTCGACCGCGCCGTCGGCGGCGGCCAGGCAGCGGACCCGCCGGCCGACGGGGGACCACAGAGACGGGCTCGTCGGGCCGAAGAGCGCCAGCGTGGGCGCGCCGGCCGCGGCGGCCAGGTGCGTGACGCCGGCGTCGTTGCCCACGAACAGGCCGGCCCGGGAGAGCGAAGCGCCCAGCACGCGAAGGGGGAGCGAGCGGGCGCGCAGCGCGCCCGGGGCGTCCAGGGCGAGCGGCTCCTCCGCGGGACCGGTGACGAGCAGCCAGCGATCCGAGCCGGCGAGCCGTCGCGCGAGCTCGAGGAAGCGGGGCGCCGGCCAGTTCTTTCGGGACGACCCGCTCCCCGGGTGGAGGGCGAGGAAGCCTGGGGGCAGCGAGCGTCGAAGAGGCGCCGCGGCGGCGGTCTCGGCGTCGGAGAACTGGAGCTCCGGCGGGTCGGCGGCGGTCTCGACGCCGATCTGCGCCAGCGGCCGGGTCAGCCAGACGGAGGCGTGCGCCCCGTCGGCGGGCGGAGCGGGGTCGAAGGCGACGAGGCGCGGAGTGCGCGTCTGCAGCGCGGCCAGCACGTCGGCGCTGCGCGTGTAGGCGACGACGGCGTCGGCTTCACGGAGCGCGGCGGCGAGCGGACCGTCCGCGCTCTCGCCGGAGAGGATGCGGGCCGTCTCCGCGCCGTCCCACGGCAGCAGCGCCTCCACCTCGGAGGCGCCCTGGCCGACGAGGACGGCGCCGGCGGCCGGGGCGAGCAGGAGGACGCGGTGGCCGGCCGCGCGGAGGGCGGCGACGGCCCGGCGGAGCAGCAGCAGGTCGCCCAGCGCGCCGGCGCGGACGAGCAGGACCCGCACGCCCGGCTCAGGGCACGTCGATGCGGACGGTGGCGGTGTTGCCCATGATGTCGCTGGCCCGCAGGATCACGATCCGCGGCGCGCCGCCCGCGCTCCTCGGGGGCAGGGCGATCTCGTACTGCTCCTCGGGGGAGTCGGCGATGCCGTCCACCGGGTGCACTTCCTCCCAGCGGCCGGCGTCGACCGAGTACTCGAGCCGGCGGATGGGGCTGCTGTCGTCGCGGGCGGTCGCCCGGATGGTCCCGGGACGCGCCGGGTCGAGGGAGGCGCTGATCGAGGGCGGGGTGTTGTCCACCACGAACGAGGTGCTGTCCTTCGAGGAGCTGAGGGCGTATGCGGGCGGGTTGCCGGGGGCGTCGGAGGCGACCACCCGGATCAGGTAGCGGCCGTTCGGGACCGTGGTGGTGTCCCAGGCGAGGACGGGCTCGCTCAGGCTGCGCCGCAGCGGCCGCCAGCGCTCGTCGCCCACGGCGCGATAGAGGACGTCGTAGACGAGCGGGTCGTCGTTGGGGTCGTCGGCCTGCCAGGAGAAGGTGCGCATCCCGCGCTGCGTCATCCTGCGGCTGAAGGTGATGGCGGGCGGGGTGCCGGCGGCGGCGCGGGCCGACTGCGCGCGGTCGCTCAGCGGGTCGGGCTCGAGGCCCAGGATCTCGGGGTCGCCGCTGACCGAGATCGGCTTCTGGAAGACCTCGCCCGGCGGGTGGACGGTGATGGCTTTCACCTCCGGCGGCAGGTTGCGCTGCAGGTACGCGGCCACCACGGCCTCGACCGTGGGCGTGGCCCCGTCCTTGCCGGTGAGCTGGACGCGCAGCTGCATGAAGCGGGCGCGCTCGCTCTGGATGGGCTGGCCGGCGGCCCGGGTGAGCGGGGCCGACCAGTCGCTCCAGGTGGCGTCGGGGTGCTCGGTGTTGCCGGAGCGGGTCTGCACCTCGACCGAGGTCCCCGCAGGGAACGAGCCCTCCCAGGAGAGCTGTCCCCACCTGGCGGCCGTCTCCGCGTCCTTCACCTTGGTGACGAGCGTCCCGCGCCCGGCGAGCGTGCCCTCGAGCGCGTAGACGCGGGCGGGGTTCGAGGTGACCAGCACGGCGGCCGCGCCCGAGGTGCGCCCGAGCGCGGTGATCTGCTCCGCGGCCACCGTGGCCACGAGCGCCCACTCGTCCGGGGAGCTGACCCGGTAGAGCTTGCCCTTGTTGCCGGTGCCGACCAGCACGCCGCCGGGGACGCAGGCGATCGAGTGCGGCACGTCCTCGGTGGAGGTCCAGAAGGTGTCGGTGTCGCCGTTGGGGCGCACGCGGAGCACCGCGCCCTTCGGGGCGGCGGCCGCCTCCGTGCCCTGGGCGGCGGCGCTGCCGATGGCGATCGGCGCGGCGCCCGAGGGGGGGACGACGGCGAAGCTCTCGCTGACGGTCACCTCGGCGACCGGGGCGGCGGCGGGCGCGGGCGGGCTGGCGGGGGCGGCGGGCCGCGGCGTCTCCGACGCGTGCGCGTCCACGGCGGCGGCGTAGACGGTGCCGTCCTCGGCCACGTCGAGGGCGCGGATCTCGCGGTACTGCGAGTCGAGCACCACGAAGACGTGGCCGTCGCCGCCCACCCGGTAGAGGATGCCCTCGGGGGCGCTGCCGGCGTAGAGCTGGCCGCTGCGGTCGAAGGCGAGCGAGAGGATGTGGGTGTCGGTGGAGTCGAGGAGCGTCGTCGCCTTGCCGTCCTTCGCGACCTTGTAGACGCGCGCCTGGGCGCCGGTCGCCACGTAGAGGTTGCCCGCCGGGTCGAAGGCGAGAGCCCAGATGTACTTGTCCTGCGGGTCGAAGAAGCGCGTGGCCTTGCCGGAGGGGTCGATCGCGTAGACGGCGCCGTCGGGCGAGGTGCCGGCGTACACGCGGCCGTCGGGGCCGACGGCCACCGCGTGCACCTCCAGCTCCTCCGAGTCGAAGAAGACGGAGCCGGAGGTGCCCTGGACCTTCATCACCCGCCCGTCGTTGCCGGTGCCGACGTAGAGGACGCCGCTGGCGTCGCGGGCGACGGACCAGGCGTTCGGGGCGACGGGGTCGTAGACCTGCCGCGGCTCCGAGCCGAGCCGCAGCCGTCCCTGCGAGTCGACGGAGACGCCGGTGGGGTCGCCCTCGAGGAACGCCTTCGCCCCCTCCAGCCGCCAGAACTGCGGGCCGGAGGCGCGGGTGCGGGCGGCGAAGACGGCGGCGAGCAGGCAGAGGAGGACGGCGGCGACGGCGGGTCGTCGGAGCATGTGGGGCCTCGTCAGCGCTGGACCGCGATCGTGATCTGGCGCGAGCCGGAAACGGCGTAGTCGGTGGGCTGCTTGTAGCTCCACATCGGGGCGTTGGCCAGCGAGACGACGCTGGTGCCCTGGTCGGCCGAGCCCAGCACCGACAGCACGGAGCCGGGCAGGGCGGGCAGGTACTCGCCACCCACCACCGCGCCGGCGCCGGGCCGGGTCAGCCGGGCGTAGACGGTGCTGTCGGAGCGCAGCTCGTTGAGGGCCTTCACCAGCTGGGGGAAGTCGCGCGGGGCGAAGCGCCGGCGCGTCTCGCGCTGCTCGACCCCGTCCATGGTCGCGGCGTCGGCGACCAGCAGGCTGTAGGTGCCCGCGGGGGCGCCCTCCGGGATGGAGAGCGGCAGCGTCTCGGTCAGCACGTCGCCGCGGTGCGTGCGCAGCTGCACCTTCACCGGCGCCGAGGCGCCCGGGCGCAGCGGCAGCGGGGCGTCCACCCAGGCGCGGACGATGGCCGCGGTGCGCACGGTCTCGTCGGCGTCCACGCTGACCTGGAGCCTGTCGATCTCGACCTTCTGGAAGTCGTTGCCGACCAGCAGCGCCAGCGGGCTGGCCAGGGCCGCGGCCGCGTGGCTGCCCGGCTGCTCGTCGGCCAGCACGTCCTGGATGCGCACCTCGCGCCCTCCCGACAGCGCGACCCGGGCGTCGACGCGCAGGGTGGCGGCGCCGAAGGCGCGCTCGTAGCCCTGGATCACCGAGAGCAGCGAGACGTAGGTGAGCAGCGGCGTGAACAGCTCGTCGTCGACCATCCGGTAGTGGAAGACGCGCTCCTCTGACCGGGGCGAGCGCAGCGTCACCTCCACCGGGATCATGCGGGGGGCGGCGCCCAGGTGGCCGGCGACGGCCGTGCTGCGGTCCTGGTCCATGGTGCCGACCGGGTCCATGGCCGCGGCGATCTTCCAGGAGACCTGCAGGCTGGGGAACAGCGAGTACACCCAGGCCTTCCTCATGGGGAACTGGGTGGGCCCGAGGTTGTAGAAGGGGTGACCGAAGGCGTAGATGCGGTCGCCGTCGATGTGGGTGATGGTGCCGGTGACCGAGAGGTCGAGGTCGCCCTCGATCAGCGAGATGCCGACGGCCGCGCCGGGAGCGACCTTCGGCAGCGGGCCGACGGAGGCGGAGCCGCCGCCGCCGCCCAGCACCGGGACGAAGCCCATCGCGGAGAACACGCCGCGGGCCCAGTCGAAGGCGGCCGCCGAGAACCCGGAGAAGACGAGCGGCAGCGCCAGCGGGCGCAGCGTCGCGCCGGGGCCGGCCACCGCTTCCTGCAGGGGCCGGCGCAGCGCGGCCAGGATCTGCTCGCGGTCGAGCGGGGCGGCCAGCGCCCCGTCGGCGGCGGTGGCGTGGAAGCGCGCGGACGCCGCGCGCGGGGCGCGGGTGCTGGTGGCGTCGATCATGTCCCCGATCGGGGTGACGCCGGCGATCGGCTCCTTGCCGAAGGGGAAGGCGTAGGCGATCGCCCCCACCAGCTTTCCGTCCACGAACACCGGGCTGCCGCTCATCCCGGCGATGACGCCGGTGTTGGCGAGCGGCCCGCCCTCCAGCCGCGCGAGGATCAGGCTCTGGCGGGGGCCGAGCGCGTTCTCGAGCACGCCCAGGATGTGGACCTTGAACTCGTCGACCCGCGCTCCCTCGAACACCGTGCGCCCGCTGCCCTCCATCCCCGGCCGGACCTCCGAGAGCGGCATCACGGCGTCGCCGGCCAGGGCGCGCGCGCAGAGGCACGGCAGCAGCGACAGGACGAGGAGGAGAGATCGCGGAATCATCCCAGAACGCATGTTAGGGTTCCCCCCAGGAGGCGTCAACGGCGCGCTTGACGGCCGCGGCGACCGGCCGTTAGGATCGGCGGGTTTGGCCTGACACAACTGGCGGCCGAGGAGATGACCGAAGTGCCCGACATCGACGCCGCCCCGGTGGGCCGAGTCTCGCCGCGCGCGGTGACCGCGGCCCTGCTCGCCTGGGTGTGGCCGGGCCTGGGCCACCTGTTCCTCGGGCGGCGCACCAAGGGGCTCATCCTGATGGGGTGCCTCCTCGCCCTGTTCGTCCTGGGGGTGGGGATGGACTCCCGGCTGCAGATCCACCTCGGCCTGGAGGACCCGCTGGCGCTGCTGTTCAGCCTGGCCCAGATGGGCGCGGGCGCCCCCTACGTGCTGGCGCGGCTGCTCGGCTACGAGGCCGGGCAGGTGACCTCGCCCAGCTACGAGTACGGCAACACCTTCACCGCGGTGGCGGGCCTGCTCAACATCCTGGTCCTGATCGACGCCCTCGACACCGCCCGCGGGCTGAAGGACCTGCCGCCCGGGCCCCGGGAGCCGCGGCCATGATGCACTCCCACCTGGTCACCCTGCTGGTCTTCTCGGCGCTGGTGTCGACGGTCTTCGCGATGCTGCTGCGCGACACCACCCGCGCCCGGCTGCGCTTCGCGCTGCTGGCCTTCGCCGGCTTCGTGCTGACGACGATCGTGATCGGCTGGCTGACGAACCCGTTCCCCGGCTGAGCCGTCAGTTCCCGGCCGCCCAGCGGGGCGACATCATCCCGAACGCCGCCGGCTCCTCGCGCAGCACCTGGCGCCCCGAGCCGTCCGGCTGGACCACCACCAGCCGCGACAGGCCCGCGCCGGCGTCGGTCTCCACGAAGACGATGCCGGTCTGGCCCCAGTCGGGGGCGCCGCGGTAGACGCCGCCGCCCGTGAGGATGACCTGCTGGGCGGTGCCGTCCGCCTTCATCGTCATGAGGTCCCAGGTCCCCAGCCCGCCGTTGCCGATGCCGGTGAGCCGGCGGAACGCGATCGAGGCGCTGTCGGGCGAGAAGGCGGGGTCGGCGTCGCAGCCGACCACGTAGAGGGTGCCGGGGAGCGGCGGGCCGGTCGCCGGGCCGGAGGTGAGCGGCGTGTTCTGGAAGAGGTAGATGCGTCCCACGCCGGTCTGGTCGATGAGCTCGTAGACGGCGCTCTGGCCCAGCGGGTCGATGCGCCCGTTGCGCTCGCGGATGTCCGTGGTCTGGGTCAGGTTCTGGTTGTTGGTGCCGTCGGGCGCGCTGAGGTAGAGGTCCTCGACGTCGGTCTGCTGGCTGCCGGGCGAGGTGTAGAGGAGGAAGCTCCCGTCCGGCGACCAGTCGACGAAGCTCACGCGCTGCGAAGGGAAGAGCAGCTTCTCCACCGAGCGGGAGAGGTCCATGAAGTACAGGGTGGAGGCGGCGGGGTCGCCGTTCACCTGCGAGCGCACGACCGCCGCGCGCGTGGTGTCCGGCGAGAACGAGAACTGCAGCACCTCGCAGGGCTGGGGCGCGCTGGCGCAGCTGGTGAGCCGCTCGATGGTCCCGTCCTTGTCGAGCGCCAGCAGCTCGCGGGGCTGGCCGGTGTCGGTGGCCCAGGAGCCGCTGGCGAAGATCACCTGGGCGTTCGCCGAGGGCGGCTTCGAGCTGCCGGTGGTGTCGAAGGGGTCGCCGCTGTTCTTGTGGCAGGCGGCGGCGATCAGCACGACCACCAGGAGCAGGCCCCGACGAGGCATGGCGCAGACTAGTCCGCGGTTCGCGGCCAAGTCAAACAGGGCGTGGTATAAATGCCGGTCCGCACGTCCGCCGCCGGCCGCGCCGTCCGCCGACCATCTCTCATATGGACTACCCGAACCTGCTCGTCGCCGCCCGCGACGGCATCGCGCTGGTGACGGTCGATCGCCCGGCCCGGCGCAACGCCCTCGACCAGGCGACCCTCGACGCCCTCGACGCCGCCTTCGCCGACCTCTCCGGCGACGCCGCGGTGCGCGGCGTCGTGCTCACCGGTGCGGGCGAGCGGGCCTTCGTGGCGGGAGCCGACGTGGAGGCGCTCAGCCGCCTCAGCGCGGGGGAGGCGCGCGCCTTCGCGGAGCGCGGCCAGCGGGTGCTGGACCGCATCGAGTGGCTGGGCAAGCCGGTGGTGGCGGCGGTCAACGGGGTAGCGCTGGGCGGGGGCTGCGAGCTGGCGCTCGCCTGCCACCTGCGCCTGGCGGCGGAGGAGGCGCTCTTCGGCACCCCGGAGGTGAAGCTCGGCCTCATCTGCGGCTTCGGCGGCACCCAGCGGCTGCCGCGGCTGGTGGGCAAGGGCCGCGCGCTCGAGCTGCTGCTGGGCGGAGAGCCGATCGGCGCGGCCGAGGCGCTGCGCATCGGGCTGGTGAACCAGGTGGTGCCGCGCCCGCAGCTGCTGGCGGCGGCCGAGACCCTGGCGCGCCGGATGGCCGCCAACGCACCGATGGCCCTGCGCGCGACGCTGGAGGCGGTCAACGGCGGCCTGGACCGGCCGCTGGCCGAGGCCCAGGAGGGCGAGGCGGCCCTCTTCGCTGAGGTGGCCTCGTCGGAGGACGCGCGGGAGGGGACGCGCGCGTTCCTGGAGAAGCGTCCGCCCCGCTTCGGCGGCCGATGAAGCAGGCGCCCGGCGAGCGCGCGTCGGCGCGGGGCCTGCGGCTCGCCATCCTGCGCTCGCTGTTCAACCGCACGGTCAGCGACGGCCTCGTCGACGGCGCGCAGCAGGCGCTGGCGGAGATGGGCGCGGCGCGCGGGCGGGTGACGGTCTTCGACGTGCCCGGCGCCTTCGAGCTGCCGGTGGCGGCGCAGGCGGCGGCGCTGTCCGGGCGCTTCGACGCGGTGATCGCCCTGGGAGCGGTCATCCGCGGCGAGACGGACCACTACGAGCACGTGTCGCGCGAGGCGGCGGCGGGGCTGGCCGCCGTGGCGCGGGAGACGGGCGTGCCGGTCGCCTTCGGCGTGCTGACGGTGCGCGAGGCGGCGCAGGCCGAGGCGCGCTCGCGGCCGGGCCCCGGGAACAAGGGGAGAGAGGCCGCGCAGGCGGCGGTGCTGCTGGCGCGGACGCTGCGCGCGATCCGCGGACCCGGGAGGCGCCGGCGGGCCGGCGAGGGGAGGCGCTGATGGGACGCCGCACCAAGGCGCGGGAGTGCGCGTTCCAGATCCTCTACCAGGAGGCGATCAGCGGGGAGCCGATGGGGCGGGTGGTCGAGGGCTTCTGGCGCGTCCGCTCCGGCACCCCCCAGATGAAGGCGATGGCGGAGCGCCTGGCGAGGGGGGCCGCCGAGCGCGCGGCCGAGCTCGACCGGGCGCTCGCGGCGGCGGCGGCGCACTGGCGGCTCGAGCGCATGGCGCCGGTCGACCGCACCATCCTTCGCCTGGCGGCGTACGAGCTGGTGGCGGAGCCGGACACCCCGGCGGCGGTGGTCATCGACGAGGCGATCGAGCTGGCGAAGCGCTTCGGCGAGGCGGACTCGCCGGCCTTCGTCAACGGCGTGCTCGACGCGGTGCGCCGGCAGGTGCGCGGCGGCGCCGCCGCCGCGGACGGGGAGGGCCGATGAGCGAGGACGCGGCGGCCGGCCAGGGCGCGCCCCCGGTGCCGGGCTGGCCCGAGGAGTCGGCCCAGCGGCTGGCGAAGGCGCGCGAGCTGGCGGCGCTCGGCGTGCCGCTCTATCCGACCCGCTTCGCGCGCACGCACCGGCTGGGCGAGCTGGTGTCGGCCTACGGCGGCCGGACGCTGGAGGAGCTGGAGGCGCTGGCGCTCGAGGTGCGGGTGGCCGGCCGGGTGCTCACGAAGCGCGGGCACGGCAAGGCCTCCTTCGCGACCCTGGGGGACGGCGAGTCGCGGCTGCAGGTCTACGTGCGCTCCGACGAGGTGGGGGAGAAGGCGTACCGCGTCCTCGACCTGGTGGACCTCGGCGACTTCATCGGTGTCGCCGGCCGCCTGATGCGCACCCGCAAGGGCGAGCTGAGCGTGCAGGCGAGGGAGGTCAGCTTCCTGTCGAAGGCGCTGCTGCCCCCGCCCGAGAAGTGGCACGGGCTCGCCGACGTGGAGCGGCGCTACCGCCAGCGCTACCTCGACCTGCTGGCCAACCCCGAGGTGCGGGAGGCCTTCGTCACCCGCAGCCGCATGGTGGCGCAGATCCGGCGCTTCCTCGACGAGCGCGGCTACCTCGAGGTCGAGACCCCGATGATGCAGCCGATCGCCGGCGGAGCGGTGGCGCGGCCGTTCGTGACGCACCACAACGCGCTCGACGTCGACCTGTTCCTGCGGATCGCCCCCGAGCTGTACCTCAAGCGCCTGGTGGTAGGCGGCTTCGAGCGGGTCTACGAGATCAACCGGAACTTCCGGAACGAGGGCATCTCCTCGCTGCACAACCCGGAGTTCACCATGCTCGAGTTCTACACCGCCTGGTTCGACTGCCGGGACGTGATGGCGATGACGGAGGAGCTGGTGGCGCAGGCGGCGACCGTGGCCGGAGCCGGCCCCCTGGCCTACCGCGGCCGCTCCCTCTCGTTCGCGACCCCCTTCCGCCGCATCGGGATGGTGGAGGCGGTGGCGCAGGTGGCCGGGGAGCAGGGCTGGGGCATCGGGGAGGCGGAGATCGCCGATCCCGGGGCGCTCGCGGCCTGGCTGCGCTCCGCCAGGCGGCCGGCCCGGCTGGCGGCGGGCTCGCCGGAGGCGCGGGCGTTCGAGCAGCAGATGTCGTGGCCGGACCTGGAGCACCTCTCGCACGGCAAGCGGGTGGCGCACCTGTTCGAGGTCTGGGTGGAGCGGCGCTGGGACCCCGAGGGCACGCGGCTGTGGGAGCCGACGTTCGTCATCGACCACCCGGTCGAGATCTCGCCTCTGGCCAAGGCCCACCCGGACCGGCCGGCGGTGGCCGACCGCTTCGAGCTCTACGCCGCCGGCATGGAGATCGCGAACGGCTTCTCGGAGCTGAACGACCCGCTGGAGCAGCGCCAGCGCTTCCTGGAGCAGCTGGCGGAGCGCGAGCGCGGCGACGTCGAGGCCCACCAGATGGACGAGGACTACGTGCGCGCGCTCGGCCACGGCCTGCCGCCCACGGGAGGCTGCGGCGTGGGCATCGACCGCCTGGCCATGGTCCTCACCGGCTCGCCCTCGATCCGGGACGTCATCCTCTTCCCGCAGATGCGGCCGGAGTCCGGGCGCGAGGGAAAGGGCGCCTGAGGCGCATGCCCTGGGAGCTGCGGGTCGCGCTGCGCTACCTGACGGCGCGCCGCAAGCAGGCCTTCATCTCCCTGATCTCGGCCGTCGCCGTGCTGGGCGTGGCGGTGGGGGTGGCGGCCCTCTTCATCGCGCTCGGGCTGATGACCGGCCTGCAGTCGGAGATCCGGGCCCGCATCCTCGGCGCCACCGCCCACATCAGCATCTTCCGCACCGGCGCCCGGCCGCTGGAGGACTACCAGTCGCTGGTCGACCGGGTGCGCAGGGTGCCCGGCGTGGCGGGGGCGGCACCCGCCCTCTACGGCAAGGCGCTGCTGGCGAGCACCACCTCCTCCGCGGTGGCCACGCTCAAGGGCATCGTGCCGCCGGAGGAGCGGACGGTCACGGACGTCATCTCGAAGATCCGCGACGGCAGCATCGCCTCCTTCGACCACCCGGACGAGGCGGTCCCGCCGGTGCTGCTGGGCAGCGCTCTCGCCGAGAGCCTGAACGTGGGGGTGGGCGACGTGGTGACCATCACCTCGTCGCGCGGCCGACTGACGCCGGTCGGCATGTTTCCGAACGTCCGGCGGGCGCGCGTCGTGGGGACCGTCAAGACGGGGCTCTTCGAGTTCGACGCGGGATGGGGCTACCTGCCCCTCTCCGCGGCGCAGCGGCTGTTCGAGGACCCCGACCGCACCACCATGGTCGAGGTGCGGCTGGCGGACATGTTCGCCGTGAAGCGCGCGGAGAAGGACCTGGTGGCGGCGCTGGGCGAGAGTTTCGTCACCACCGACTGGATCGAGATGAACGGCAGCCTGTTCTCGGCGCTGTGGATCGAGAAGATGGCGATCGGCATCACCATCGGCCTGATCGTGGCGGTGGCCGCCCTCAACATCGTGGCCACCCTGGTGCTGATGGTGATGGAGAAGCACAAGGACATCGCCATCCTGGTCTCGATGGGCGCGTCGCGGCGGGCGATCATGCGGGTCTTCGTGCTGCAGGGCTCGCTGATCGGCGCGGTGGGCACGGCGGTCGGCGGCGTGGTCGGCTGGACGGTGTGCCGGGTGCTCGACCGCTACCAGCTCATCCGCATCCCGGAGGACGTGTACCAGATCGCCTGGGTCCCCTTCCGCCTGCTGCCCGGCGACGCGACGGTGGTCCTCCTGGGCGCGCTCGTGGTCTGCTTCCTGGCCACCCTCTACCCGGCGCACGGCGCGGCCCGGCTCGACCCCGCCGAGGCGCTGCGCTACGAGTGATGGGCGAGGTCCTGCTCCAGGCCCGGGAGCTGCAGAAGAGCTACACGACCGCCGCCGGCGAGCTGCCGGTCCTGCGCGGCGTGGACCTGGAGGTGGCCGCGGGGGAGATGGTGGCCATCGTGGGGGCGTCGGGCGTGGGCAAGTCGACGCTGCTGCACGTGCTCGGCACCATCGACCGGCCGGACGCGGGCTCGCTCCGCATCGCCGGCGAGGACGTGCTGGGGCTGTCCGAGGCCCGCCGCTGCGCCTTCCGCAACCGGACGCTCGGCTTCGTGTTCCAGTTCCACCACCTGCTGCCGGAGTTCTCGGCCCTGGAGAACGTCAGCATGCCGTTGCTGATCGCCCGGGTGCCCGTGGAGGAGGCGCGCTCGCGGGCGCGCCTGCTGCTGGAGGAGGTGGGGCTGGCCGACCGGACCAGCCACCGCCCGGGGGCGCTCTCCGGCGGCGAGCAGCAGCGGGTCGCGGTGGCGCGGGCGCTGGCGGCCGCTCCGCGGGCGCTGCTGGCGGACGAGCCCACGGGCGACCTCGACCGCGCGAGCGGTCGCCGGCTGCACGAGACGCTGCAGGGGCTCAGCCGCGCCCGCGGGCTGACGGTGGTGGTGGTGACGCACAACGACGAGCTCGCGCGCCGCTGCGACCGGGTGCTGCGCCTGGAGGCGGGCCGGCTCGTACCCGACTGATCCGACGAGGCTTTGCGAGCCGCTAGGCGTGCGGCGAATTAGGCTATCATCACGTGGAAACCGGGGGATCGTGCGCCCTGGACGCGGGCGGGGTCCGGAATAGAGAGATGTTCGAGCGTTACACCGAGAGAGCTCGGCGGGTGATCTTCTTCGCCCGCTACGAGGCCAGCCAGCTGGGCAGCTCCGCCATCGAGACGGAGCACCTGCTGCTGGGCCTGATCCGCGAGGGCAAGGGCCTCACCTCGCGGCTGTTCGGCAAGAGCCACCTGGCGATGGAGCAGATCCGCAAGGAGGTGGAGGGCCGCTCGCCGTACCGCGAGAAGGTCTCCACCTCGATCGAGATCCCGCTGTCGCTGGAGAGCAAGCGGGTCCTCGGCCACGCCGCCGAGGAGGCCGAGCGCATGCTGCACAACTACATCGGCACAGAGCACATCCTGCTGGGGCTGATGCGGGAGGAGCGCAGCGTGGCGGCGGCCATCCTGGGCGAGAAGGGGATGCGGCTCGCCTCCGTGCGCGAGGACATCCTGGCGCTGCTGAACGAGAAGGCGCAGGCGGGCAAGTCCAAGGAGACGCCGCTGCTTTCCGAGTTCTCCCGCGACCTGACCGACGCCGCCGCCCGCAACGCCCTCGACCCGCTGGTCGGCCGCGACGAGGAGCTGGAGCGCGTCGTCCAGGTGCTCTGCCGGCGCACCCGCAACAACCCGGTGCTGATCGGCGAGCCGGGCGTGGGCAAGACGGCGCTGGTGGAGGGCCTGGCCAACAAGATCGTGCAGGGCGACGTTCCGGTGTACCTGGCCGACAAGCGCATCCTGGCCCTGGACATCTCCCTGATCGTGGCCGGCACCAAGTACCGCGGGCAGTTCGAGGAGCGGCTGAAGACGATCATGCGGGAGCTCACCGAGACCCCGAACATCGTCATCTTCATCGACGAGCTGCACACGCTGGTGGGCGCCGGCTCGGCCGAGGGCTCGCTGGACGCCGCCAACATCCTCAAGCCCGCGCTCTCGCGGGGCGAGATCCAGTGCATCGGCGCCACCACCCCCGCCGAGTACCGCAAGCACATCGAGAAGGACCGGGCGCTCGAGCGGCGCTTCCAGGCGGTCAAGGTCGCCTCGCCCACGGAGGCGGAGACGGTCCAGATCCTGCGCGGGGTGAAGGAGCGGTACGAGAAGTTCCACAACGTCCTCTATCTCGAGGAGGCGATCGAGGCGGCGGTGTACCAGTCCAGCCGCTACATCGCCGACCGCTTCCTGCCGGACAAGGCCATCGACCTGATCGACGAGGCGGGCAGCCGGGTGAAGCTGCGCGAGGCGGCGGTCCCGGTGGGGGTGCCGGAGGCGCAGGGCCGGGTGCGGGTGGTGCTGGAGCCCGACTCCCCGGAGCGCGGCGGCTTCTTCCGCGACGAGGAGGGCCCCGCCCGCGAGCAGGTGCACGTGCTCTCCGAGCAGTGGGCGCTGGGGCCCGACGGGCGCCAGGAGGTCACCAAGCTCGACATCGACGAGGTGGTCTCGCGCTGGACCGGCATCCCCATCACCGCCCTCAAGGAAGAGGAGTCGGAGAAGCTCCTGCGCATGGAGGAGGAGCTGCACCGGCGGATCATCTCGCAGGACGGGGCCATCAGCGCGGTGGCGCGCGCGATCCGCCGCACCCGCGCCGGCCTCAAGAACCCGAACCGGCCGGTCGGCTCCTTCCTCTTCCTGGGGCCCACCGGCGTGGGCAAGACCGAGGTGGCGCGCGGCCTGGCCGCCTTCCTGTTCGGCAGCGAGCGCAGCCTGATCCGCTTCGACATGTCGGAGTACATGGAGAAGCACTCGGTCAGCAAGCTGATCGGCTCGCCGCCCGGCTACGTCGGCCACGAGGAGGGCGGGCAGCTCACGGAGCGGGTGAAGCGCAACCCCTACTGCGTGGTGCTGCTCGACGAGATCGAGAAGGCGCACCCGGACACCTTCAACGTGCTGCTGCAGGTGTTCGAGGACGGCCACCTGACGGACGGGCTGGGCAACACGGTCGACTTCAAGAACACCATCATCATCATGACCTCCAACATCGGAGCCCGCTTCATCGAGAAGAAGGGCCGGATGGGCTTCGCCTCCAACGAGCCGCGCGACACCGTGCAGACCACCAACGAGATGGTGATGGGAGAGGTCAAGCGCACCTTCAACCCCGAGTTCGTCAACCGCATCGACGAGATCATCATCTTCGACGCCCTGACCGACCAGGACCTGGTGCGGATCACCCGCCTGCTGGTGGAGCAGCTCAACCAGAACCTGCGGCAGAAGGGGATCGTCATCTCCATCCGGGACGAGGCGGTGGAGTGGCTGCTGCTGCGCACCCTGCAGGATCGCACCTACGGCGCGCGCCCGCTGCGCCGGGCCATCCAGCGACACATCGAGGACGCCTTGTCGGAGGCCTTCATCCGCGGCAGCATCCGGGGCGGCATGCCGATCGAGGTGGGGGTGAAGGACGGCGGTCTGTGGTACCAACAGGGGGACCGCGGAGGAGCACTGTCGGGATGAGCAAGAAGGGGATCGTCCTCGCTGCGTGCCTGCTCGTGCTGGGGCTGGTGTCCCCGGCCCGCGCCCAGGAGACCGGCGGCGAGACGCCGGCGCGACCCGGCGGGCAGGCGCCGCTCATCCAGGAGGTCGACGTCGCCGGCAACCAGTTCCTGCAGCGCGAGACGCTGCTCTACTACGTGCAGGCCAGGCCCGGCGAGCGCTACGACGAGAAGAAGCTGCGCGACGACTTCAAGCGGCTGTGGGACACCGGCTTCCTCGACGACCTGCGGGTCGAGTCCTTCGACGGCCCGGGCGGCAAGATCGTGCGCTTCACCGTCACCGAGCGCAAGCGCATCCAGATCGTCGACTACCGCGGCAGCAAGGACCTCACCACCAGCAACATCGAGGACGAGCTCAAGAAGCGCGACTCCCAGATCAAGATCGACACCTTCTACGACCCGGTGAAGGCGCGCAAGGTGGAGACGATCATCAAGGAGATGCTGGCCGAGAAGGGCC
>Ga0335069_10005689_pt1 | contig 18282 bp, 18 predicted proteins | sample Lox_Sample_11_FD_206714 | JGI IMG/M metagenome (GOLD analysis project Ga0335069, IMG submission 206714) | Soil microbial communities from Loxahatchee National Wildlife Refuge, Florida, United States - Lox_Sample_1.1 | ecosystem: Environmental > Terrestrial > Soil > Wetlands | place: USA... | reverse complement strand
ATGCAGAGACAACGTCACGATATGCAGCAGCTTCAGCAGCCATATCGGGGCCGGCAAGGGAATGGGATCTACTGCGGGAAATGGTTGCATACGTCCTGGAAACCCCTTTCACTCTCCGAGCGTGATGCGAACAGCGACCACCGCGCACGTGCAGCTCTAGCCCCGCATCAATGCCCGACAGGCACGCGGCGCGGTCGCAGTCGCGAAATATTTTGGACTGTTTTTCTCCAATTCAAATCGAAGCTAAAAACTATCCCACAAGATAACCAAGGGTCTGTGACGTGTGATACATGCTCCTGTGACACACTCGGGTACCCTGCACTGTTGACGATTCGCAGTTCTCTTGGCCTGCACACAGCGCCGGTGACCTTTTCTTATGGAGAAATGCAACTCATCCATGCAGCTGACGCGCGCCGCTGACTACGGCGTTCGGGTCATGGTGTATCTGGCCACCATCGCGCAGACGGAACGCGCACTATTGCCCGAGTTGGCTGAGGCCACCGATGCGCCGGAGAGCTTTCTATCGAAGGTCCTTCAGGCTCTCACCCGGGCTGACCTGATCTCGTCACGCCGCGGACGGTTCGGAGGATTCGCAATCCGACCGAAGGGTCGCGCCGCTTCGATGTTTCAGGTGATCGAAGCGGTTGACGGTCCCATTTGCCTCAACGTGTGCCTGTCCGCCGAGCGCGGCTGCCGCCGCAGCTCCTGGTGCCCGGCGCATCCGGTCTGGGCACGTGCGCAACAGGCGATGCTGAACGTGCTCAAGCAGGTCTCGGTCGCGGAACTGGCCGCACAGTCAACTCCCGGCCACTCCCACAATTCGAACCTCGTCACTTTTGCCCCGATGAGAGGCCGCTGAATCGCCCGCAGACTTTTACGGTTTGCGAAACGTAAGGCAATACATCTTGCCCTCGCAGATTTCGCGCGCCTTCACTTCTTTCATCTCGTCGGGAACAAGACGGATCGGGCATCGCACATTTTCGCTTCCTTCCGCAACGTGTCTCTTGGAAACGGGCGCGAGTTGGTTGTCTTTCCCGCCGGCCTTTTCGAGTTCGTCCACGATCACAATCTTCGTGCCGGGACGCGCCACCCAGATCATCTCCTTGATGGCACGCACCTTGTCGTTGAACCCATTGATGCCTCCGGAATGAAAGACGCAGTCGAAAGCCTCTACTTTGAAGGGAAGCCGCTCGGCTTCGCCTTGAAATAGATGTGCTTGCCGACTCCACTGCTGCAGGTTGCGCTGGCACTTCTTTAGCATCCCCCACGACAGATCGATGCCAAAGAAATCAATGCCTGATGGCAGAAGCGGAAGATTGGAGCCTGTCCCGACGGCCACCTCAAGCACGCGCGCCCCTGGCTTGATCTCCAGTTCCTTCAGGTATTCCTGCCGGTAATCTGGCTTGCCCTTAACCCAGTTCAGAAAGCGCTCCGAAAGATCGTACCCCGGAGCAATCCGGTCATAGAACGTCTGGTTTTTCAAGTTCGACCCGCTCACAGAACTCAAGAAAAGAGGTATGCCCTCCTGGAGCGGGAAGATGCGCCCCGTGGCGGTGTTGCGCAGATTGTTGCCTGCAAGTTCGAGAGCAAAGCGCGTATCGGGGTCGCAGAGAATCGACAGAACGTGTTCTTCCATAGGCGTGCGGCTTGGGACGACGCCGACCTGATGCAAGAATAAGCCCACGGTCCGTCCGCTGGCCCCTTCCATTTCCATGCCCGCACACCTCTCGTAATCCCCGCTGCTACAATCGGAAAGGCCAAGCCACGCCGGTTCCTGGCTGAGATTCATGATCAGGAAGTTCGACCAGTCATCGATGCCCCTTCGCCTTTTCAACACCCTGACCGGACAAGTCGACCTGCTTATACCCTCCGATGGAAAGGCATTCCGCATGTATGCATGCGGGCCTACGGTATACGACTATGGCCATATCGGCAACTTCCGCACATTTCTTCAAATCGATGTCCTGCGCCGATTCCTCAAGCTGATGAGCGTCCCGATTCATCACGTCATGAACATTACTGACGTCGACGACAAGATCATCCGCAATGCCTCGGCCACAGGGCAATCCATTGCGGAGTACTCGGGGCGGTTTGTGGACGCGTTCTTTGAGGACATTGAAGCTCTGCGGATCGAGCGCCCCGAGCAGATCGCCCGGGCTACCGAGCACATTCCAAAGATGGTGGAACTGGTGCAGCGCCTCGCCGAAGTCGGCGCGGCCTACCGAACGGAGGAAGGCTCCTGGTACTTCCGGCTCTCTGCATTCCCCGAATACGGCAAGCTGAGCAAGAAGGACCTCAGCGGCATCGAAGATGGCGCGCGCATCGACGTTGACGAATATGAGAAGGATTCGGCCCGCGACTTCGCACTTTGGAAGGCCGCAAAGCCCGGAGAGACCTCCTGGGACACGGCGATCGGACGCGGCCGCCCCGGCTGGCATATCGAGTGTTCGGCTATGTCAATGGAGTACCTCGGGGACAGCTTCGATCTGCATGCAGGCGGCGAAGACCTGATGTTTCCGCACCACGAAAACGAGATCGCGCAGAGCGAGACTGTCACTCATAAGCCCCTCGCCCTTCACTGGATGCACGTGCGCTTCCTCCTTGTTGAGGGGCGCAAGATGTCCAAGAGCGAGGGCAACTTCTACACGCTCCGCGACCTTCTGCTCAAGGGTTACAAGGCCTCGGCCATCCGGCTCGCACTGATCTCGGTTCCCTACAGGCACCAGCTCAACTTCACCTTTGAGGGCCTCACCGAAGCGACCAATGCCATCGAGCGCCTTCGCAATTTCCACGACCGCCTCTTGAATGGCAGGTTCCCTGCCGGCGAAAACCCTGAAATCCAAAGGCTGGCGTCTGAGGCTCAGGCGGAGTACTTTGAAGCTCTCGCCAACGACCTCAACACTGCCGAGGCGCGCGCGCCGATCTTTGACATGATCCGCTCTGCCAACACCGCCATCGATCAGGGCCGGTTCCTCGCCGCCGATCGCGACGCGGTCCTTGGGGCTCTGTCGGCATTCGACGCGGTGTTCGATGTTCTTCGCGACAACGATGACGAGCCAACCCGCCGGGCCTTGGAGTGGGCTGACAAGGTGGGCAGGCTCAACGATGTCGCGCCCGAGCTGCTCGCCCGTCAGCTCCTGAGTGACGAAGCCATCGACGCCATGATCGCCGAACGCGCTCTCGCAAAGAAGCATCGCAACTTCGCCCGCGCCGACCAGATTCGTCAGGAACTCGCCGAAAAGGGCATCCTTCTCGAGGACTCGAAGGAGGGCGTACGCTGGAAGCGAAAATAGGCTCTGAACCCAACACGCAAGGAGATCGTACCCGATGGAAGCCTCCGAGGCCCAGGAACTGAAGGAACATGCCGAGCATGTCGCGAACGAAGAGACGTTGCGCCCGGTCGCCTTCACCATGAGTCTGCTCGCAGTAATGGTCGCCGTGACCACGGTCCTTGGACATCGCACACACACCCAGGCCGTCCTCTACCAGAACAAGGCGACCGATCAATGGAACGAATACCAGGCCAAGAAGATTCGCTCCAACGATACGGCGCTCACTTCCGATCTGCTCAACGCTCTGACGATCTCCGACAAGGAAGCCGCGGCGAAGGTCGAAAAGTCCTATGCCGAACACCAGGCCAAGTGGAACGATGACCTGAAGGAAGACAAGGAAAAGGCTGAGACCCTCGAAAGAAGGGTCGAACAGGCCGAAGTGCGCGCTGACCGCTTTGATCTGGCGGAGACCCTTCTCGAGATCGGCCTCGTGATCACTTCCGTCACGCTTCTCACGCGTCGAAGGATCTACTGGTATCTGGGGATTGTGTTTTCCATCTTCGGCTTAGCCTCCGGTTTTTCAGTCTTGCTGCTCAGGTAACGATGACCGCAGTCGTCGTTCCGAAATCAGTACGTAAACAGCGATCGGCCGCACCGTTCCTTCCCCTGCAACCGTGATAGACTTGCGGCGCAATGAGCGCTCGTCTGTTGGCAATCCTCCTCGTCGCTGGGCCCGCCGGTCTGCTTGCACAGACTCCACCTGCCCAGGTCGTCCACTCCAGCGAATTCGGGTTTAGTTACAGCGTGCCGTCTGATTGGCAGGTGGCGGAGGCTCAGCCTACCCCGGCTGACATCCGTGAGAAGCAGTCGCAGGAGGCCAAATCCGAAGATGAAAAGAAGGGGATCGCCTGCTTGCAGATCGCGCTCACGGCCAGGCGTGGAGATCCCGCCTCGGTCATCGTCGCCATGGCCTTGCCTTTCGATTGCTTCGGGCAATCAATGACAGAAAGAGATCTCCCGGGTTTCGCCCAAGGCGGCTCAGAAGGGCTGAAGCAGTCGTTTGACCTTTCCGAACCAGCCAACGCGACCTACTCTCTCGGCGCCCACAACATCTGGATCGAACGCGCAAAAGGCACCCCGAAAGGCCATCCCGACACGAATTACACCATTGAGATCGCCTGCGGGCTCCTTAAAAAGGCTGCCGTCTGCTGGATGAGTATGGCCGCCGACGAATCCGCCCTCCGCACTTTCGAAGGCGGTGCCGTCGTCCTGGATGGCGACTCCTTCCCTGTCCTCGTGCCTCCCAACGCCTTTGAACACAACCCCGGGCCGTAGTTGAAGATCCCGCGGACAGCCCGCCAAACCCTGCTTCCTGCCGTCACGGCAATCTCTCGTCGTGCTATCCTCTAGCCAGCGGGGCTTCCCATGACAAGGCAGTTCTTCAGCGCTGACGTATCCATGCCGGCCTGTAAATGTTGGTCGGGGCTGCGCGCGCGTTGCATTTGCCCAAGGCGCCACCTGCGCGTGCTGCCGACCCGCACTCGACCTAGTCTCTTCGGCGGTGACTAGCCTCCTGACCGCCGAAGATCCTCGCCTGCTTTGCGCGCCCATTCGGGTCCGCTGAACTGGACACCCTCTCCGAAGGGTTAGTGGCTGGGCCACATCTCCAGCCACCGAACGAATACGCCAGGGAGACAAGATCATGACCAGACAAGAGATGCACGCACAATTTGGACCCAGACTCGCAGGTCCGCTTCCGGGACCAAAAGCCCGGGCCGCCGTCGATGCAGATCATCGCCTGATCTCGCCCAGCTACACGCGTTCTTACCCTCTCGTGGCCAGGCGGGGCCGCGGCATCCGCGTGGAAGACGTGGACGGCAACGAGTTCCTTGACTTCGCCGCCGGAATCGCCGTGACCTCCACCGGCCATTGCCACCCCGAGGTTGTCGCGGCCATCCAAAAGCAGGCCGCTGAGCTCATTCACATCTCGGGCACCGACTTCTACAACGAGCCGCTCACCGACCTCGCCCAGAAGCTCTCTTCGATCGCGCCCATGCCCGGCCCGCATCGTTTCTTCTATGGCAACTCTGGCGCCGAGGCCATCGAGTGCGCACTCAAAATCGCGCGCTATCATACCGGCCGCCAAAACGTAATCTCTTTCCTCGGCGCGTTCCATGGACGAACCATGGGTGCTCTTTCGCTTACCGGCTCTAAGCCCCAGCAGAAGCGCCGCTTTGCTCCGCTCGTCCCCGGAGTAACCCACGTTCGCTATCCCTATGTCTATCGCGGCTGTACCGGCGGCCCGCAGGAAGAGGAAGCCTTCTCTCTTGGTTGCGCGCGCTACATCGAGGAGAAGCTCTTCAAAACGGTCCTGCCTCCCGAAGAGGTCGCAGCCATCTTCGTCGAGCCCGTCCAGGGAGAGGGCGGCTACGTTGTCGCTCCTGACAACTTCCTCCGCGAGTTGCGTTCCATCTGCGATCGCCACAGCATTCTTCTCGTGGTCGACGAAGTGCAGTCCGGTGCCGGACGCACCGGCACTTGGTGGGCCATCGAGCACTCCGGTGTTGAACCCGACATCGTCTGCATCGCCAAAGGAATCGCCAGCGGCATGCCGCTCGGCATCTGCATGACCCGTGCGGAGATCATGGACTGGGTCCCCGGCTCTCACGCTTCCACCTTCGGCGGAAATCCCGTTTCGATCGCTGCTGCCCTCGCCACCATCGACATCCTCCAGCGCGAAGGCATGGCAAACGCGGCGTACGTCGGCGGCAGGATGCTCGAACGGCTGTATGGCTGGAAGCAGACTCATCCGCTCGTCGGCGACGTGCGCGGGCGCGGCCTGATGATCGGCATCGAACTCGTGAAGGACAAGGCAACGCGCGAGCCCGCTCCCGAGCTTCGCAACCGCGTCGAGACACTGGCGTTTGAACGTGGCCTCATGATCCTCGGCTGCGGCGAAACCTCGCTTCGCCTCTGCCCACCACTCATCGTGCGCGAAGAGGAAGCAACCGTCGCTCTCGATATCCTCGAGGACGCGCTCACGCAGGTGGAGAAGGAATTCGTCCACGCCAGTGAACTCGCCACAACAACCGCATAGCTTCTCGCCGCAGAGAGTGCCGGCCTCATCGCGCTGGTCGGCGCTCCCTGACCCATCTCTGTGCTCCCTCCCATCGTGCCGGATCTTCCGCGCTTCAATCTGAAGGCTGCTAATCACGAGATCATCGGCGCCAGTGAGAGCTGCAGCAGCGCTGAGGCGCGCGATCACGGAATTGCAACGGTGAAGACAAATACGCCCTCAGCGCCCGTAGACGAAACTGAATAGTTGCGCAACCGGCGCTGACATCCGTCCACTCGTGTCACGAGCGCAAGCCTCGCACCGCGAAATAGGGCTGATTTGTCAGCTCAGAAGAAAACCCCGGAAAGAGTCTGCCCGCGCCATCCGCTTTCTGCACCTCAAAGAGGTACTCAAGCGGGAAGTCTTTCTGGGTATATGCTGCTGGAATCTTGGTCTCGTACAGCGTGCCGTTTCGCTCCATCTCTGCGGTAACGTAGTTCTCTGCCTGATTCACATGGCGATAGTGGAGACGCACGCTCCTCGTGTCCGAGGGCACTGCAATCGCGATGCGAAGATCCGAGCCTCCCTTGAAACCAGCCGGCGCTTCATGGTTCGCATCGATGGCCATCCTCTGAGGTCGGCCCAGCGACGCCTCGATCGCTGTCCGCGTCTTGATCGATGGTTCACTTCGTGCACCAACTTGCTGCATCGCACTCAAAGCGGCTATGTCTTGGTCGATTGCCGGCACCCGGTCCGCCCAATACCCGCGAAGGTGCGTCTGCTCGCCAAATGTGATGTCGCTTGAGTAGATATCCTTCGCAGCCTCCCCGATTGCGGCGTAGGCAGCTCTCGCTCTCTTGTACTGCGCGATTGCCGCCTCCAGCGCTGCCTGCTCATTCGTCATCTGGTAGATGTGCAGGAGCACCCCGCTACGAAATTTTGCTCCAAAGAACTCTCCAAGCCCCGCTTCAATCCGGATGTCGAGCCTGCCTCTCTTGTACGCCGCATCGCCGCGGTTACCCACCGACCGGTCTGCTTTCTCCAGCGCAGCCAGGGCAGCCGCCGCAAAGTCCTCGATCCACTGCGCAACCTCGATCGGGCTGTATTTGCCGCTTGACCGGCCCGCCAGCAGCTCCTCTGCACACTCATCCATCGAAAGGAACATCTCTGGATCAAACGGGCTCGCATTGCCAAAGACCCGTGGAGCGCGCGTGTCGCTATAGGGCTCAAAGTGCTTCTCGTCCACCATCGACTGGTTGAAGTAGATCTCGGGCCAGTAGAGATTGTTGGCCGCTGACGGCGCATACGCCGTCGTGACAATCGGCAGGATGCGGCTCGCATTGGCCAACGCATCCTCCATCGCAGGCGCACCCGCGTTAAACTCCTTGCGCAGCGTTCGCTGCCAGACCTCCGGCCTTGTCGCGGGATTGTATAGAAGACGGCCCCAGATGCGCGTCGTGTACTCATACTTCTGCCAGTCCCAGCGCGGTTTATACGACGCATCCGCATATCCGCACCGGCTTCCCACAAGCCCTGAGCCCCGCCGTCCCTTGAACGAGAGCGGCTCCATGATCTCCGCGCCATTGCTCCCGCAATACTGGAATGCCCGCGAATAAGCAGCCGCAAACACAGGATCGCCCCAAAGCAACAGCCGCTGCGTACCAGGCCAGATCCGGTGAATCACCTTCCATTGCCGGTCATCGCGCAGCAGATCACCATACCCATAGCGCAAAAAGCTCCGTGTCCCCGAACTCAGCGCCAGCAATCCAGACACATCCTCTTCCTTCGGCTTTTCCAATGCGCGTATATCCGCCTGGTGATACGTCATGCCCATGTGCTCGCCCCAGAACTTGGGCGACATCGTCACCGGCTGTTTGGTGGCGAGTGCGATTTCGATCATCTGCTGGCTCATGCCCTTCGTGTGCATGTCGATCTGCACACTCCTGCCGCACGTCGCTACGCCGTCAAAGACCGTCTTCCAGAAATCGAAGCTCCCTTCAGCCACACCGCTCTCGCCATGAATCCGGAAGGTAATTCCGCTGATGCTGGGCACCTGCTGTAACAGCATCCTCACCGCATCACGGCAATACGGTCCATGGTTGTCCTTGTTCAATCCCGAGATCGTGTAGTTTGCCTTCGGGCTGTCAATCCACTCGTAGCCGTGCATCCACAGTCCCACGTGAAAAGCGATTCCGCGCTGAACGCATTGCTCGCCGATATACTGCAGCGCCTCCAGGTTCGAGTCCCGCTCGCTGTCCGGCAATTGCGGCACGCGAACGTTGTATCCCGGCACATGCAAAAGAAAAGGATAGGTGAACAGGAAATACGCGTCCGTGACCTGGCGGATGAAGTCGTAGCCGATTCCAAACGCGAGATGAAATTGGTTGAACCGGTGCCTGGCCAGCATGTCAAAGTACTCGGGCCACATCGCGCGGTCGTTGTACCACGGCTTGTCTTCCACATCGCTGCAGAACAGTCGCGAGATGCCACGCACTTCGTTGGCGGGCTGCTCGACCTGTGTCTCAACGCTCTCGAGCTCCGCCAGGGGATCAGGCGCGTTGCGCACCCGGTCTGCAAGTTCTGTCAGCGCGTACGCAAGTCCGCGCGCGTCACGGCCGCACGCCAGCAGTCCCCGCTTTCCGGCGCCATCGATGACCACCAGGCCGAGAGCCTCAGGCTCGTCCGGGATCGAGACTTTCGCCTCGCTGAGCAAGAGCTGACCATTAGCAGAATCCGCCCCGGCAACATCAATACGCAGCGCTCGACGGTTGGGGTCTTCTGCATTGGTTGACCGGCTCACGGGAATGCCGCGCGCCTTCAATGCACCTTGGAGCTCCGCGACAGCCCATTGAGCCGACGGTGCAGTCGCAGTCCTATCGTGCGGATCGACAGCGATCTGCACCGAAGCATCCTGATCGCCGAAAGCGCTCGAAGGCATGCCCGCTGCCGCAACCGTCGTGCCCAGGACCTTCAGAAACTCACGGCGCTGCCATCCTCGTTCGAACATCCCTCCTGCACTCCCGCCTGCCGCGAAACCTGCGGCATCCAAACGCCACTCTATCACTCAGGCCAGGTGCGCCATCCATGACGCGGCTTTATCGCGTCATGAGTGGGATTCCATCTACCACCCCACAAACCTGATCATCCCGTACAAGCCCACCTGTGAGTTGCGCTCTCCCGCCGCTTCCCTGACAATGATCTGCTATGGAGTCAATGCGGCGCGCGCGAATCACAGGCTTTGAACGCACGCTCGCCCGCCTCAACAACCTCGCGCGTCTCCGCGGTCGCGACGCCAAATTGCCCGAGCATCTCGCGCTCGGCATCGCAGGCGAAGACGCAGTCTTCTTCTATCTCCGCCGCAAGCGGTACACCGTCGTTGCGCGCCGATGGTCGTCCGGCGATCTCCCCGGAGATGTGGATCTGATCGCATGGGATGCTCCGGTGCTGTGCTTCATCGAGGTCAAAACCCGTTCTGCCCGTACCATCACGCCCGCCGAGGTCGCGGTCGACGAGCGCAAGCGAACGATTCTGCGCCGCCTCGCCCGGCGGTACGTACGGCAGCTTCCGCAAGCAACGGCGCCGCCGGTTCGCTTCGATGTGATCAGCGTCTATCTCGTCCCCGGCCGCAAGCCGGAATTCGAACACTACAAAGCCGCCTTCTCCTGGAGCGAAGGTCCCGGGGACTAGCCACTACATTTTCTTCAGTGTGCGGATGCCCGTCCTGACTTGTTAGGGCGGGTTTAGGTTCAATCACCACCAACCCTGCATTCCCTCATGCCCTGTCACGAGGAGCGACCCTGACCCTGAGCGAAGTCGAAGGGTCAGGGGATCGAAAAGCTTGCGGTTGCCTCTTCACCAATCTGATCACGCGTACGGACTCCTCCAATCCTGCGCAACCGGCGAACTCCGCTGACTTGCGGGCCGCTTTGCAGACCATTTCCTCTCCCCGTCGCACAATGAAGCTTGGGATTGGAACCGACTACCTGTCCCTCCACACGCGGCGGGCCGGGGCTGATCTCACCTCTTCACCTTTTTCACCCCATTAACTCCTTTATCGAGAATACTTTGCACGTAAGTCCAATTACAAGAAGACTTTGGCGCTGTACCCCATTGTTAACTTCTTCATTAAGAATAATTTGGCCAAAGAGTATGGGGGGGAGGGTATCCGGTCGGTATCGGACCGGGGACATCCCTGACGCGCTGGAGGCTGGGAGCTAGAGGCTTTTCTTACCATCCTCGTACTCTTCGTGCCAGGCCATCTGGATGGCCTCCAATCGCGCCTCGTTCGACTTCGACGGGTCGTCTGCAAATCCGTCGAGTTCCGTCACGTACCGATGCAGATCCGTAAACCGAACCGTCAGCGGATCGACCTCCGGAAACTTCTCCTGCAACAGGATGCCGATCTCTTCGAAGTCGGTCCAATGAATCTCGCGCGGCATCTTCTCCTCTTTCCTACTGCTCTTCGGCCAGGGCCAGCGGCTTGCCCTCGGAGACGTAGTTCCGGTTCCACTTGGGAATCTCCACCACGTAGTTGCCCGGCTTCGCGATCACCGCCTGGCATCCCAGCCGCGAATTCAGTTGCTGATCCGCTGCCATGTCGAGCCGGTCCAGTTCGTCGTCTTCGGCCTCGCTGATTCCTGCCGCGCCTTCCTTCACCCAGATATGACAGGTGGTACAGGCGCACGACCCGCCGCACGCATGGTCGAGAAAAACTTCGAAATTCTCCGCCACGTCGAGAAACGACATCGGCTTGCCGTGATGCTCATAGGGCATCGTGCCATATTCAAATTCGACGGTCCTGCCTTCAGGCTGAAAGGTGACGCGCACCAGTTTCTCGGGCGGAATGTCCTTCTTCACTTCTTCGCTCATACTCTGATCCTTGGCATCCTGCCTAACTCCGCTGACAGACGCAAAGCGTCGCTAACTTCGCTCCTACTTGAACTCCGCGGGAGCCATCGGATGTGGCGCAGTCAATTCTTCGCCGAGTTCCTCCCCTGCTGCGTCCATCGTCTTCCCGCGAATTGCCGTTGTCACCGCAGCTTCCATCATCAGCTCGGCAAATCGGCGCGTCGTCTGGTCCAGGGCGACGGTGGCCTCGCGAATTGCCGCATGGTCCTCGCCCTGCTTCACGCTCGCCAGGCGATTCCGCGCTGCCTCGATTGCGGCAATCTCCTCACCACGCAGTTGCTGCCAGACAGGATTGCTCGGCGCACGCTCCACAGCAGCGAGGATCGTATCAGCCTCGTTGCGAGCCTCGATCAGCAGCCGCTTGGCAAAATCCTCCTCCGCGTGGTCAAACGAGTCGAGAATCATGCTCTCGACCTGCTCATCGGTCAGCCCGTACGTCGGCTTTACCTCAATCTGGGCAGCCTTCCCACTCCGCTGCTCGCGCGCCGAAACTTGCAGGATCCCGTCGGCATCAATCAGAAACTTCACCTCGATGCGCGGCAACCCCGCACTCATCGGCGGAATTCCCTTCAGGTCAAACCGCGCAAGCGACCGGCAGTCGGATGCAAGTTCGCGCTCCCCCTGCACAACGTGGATTGCGACGGTCGTCTGGCCATCCACGCCCGTTGTGAAGTGCTCCGTCGCCGACGCCGGAATCGTCGAATTCCGCTGAATAATGCGTGCCACCGTGCCGCCAAGGGCCTCGATACCAAGCGAAAGCGGCGTGACATCGAGCAGCAACAACTCCTCGGTTGTCTTCGAGGCACCTGCCAGGATGTCAGCCTGAACCGCTGCACCCAATGCCACCACCTCGTCGGGATTCAGCTCCATGTGCGGCTTCTTCCCCCGCACACTGAGATGGAATATCTCATCAACCAGCTTCCACACCGCGGGAATCCGGGTTGAACCGCCGACGAGCACCACTTCATTGATCTGCTCAGGTGTCACTCCTGCATCCGTCAATGCCTGTTTGCACGGTCCCGCTGTCCGTTGCAGCACTGGTTCGATTAACTGCTCAAACACTTCGCGCGGAATCTCTCGCTGATAGCGATCTCCGTTGGGAAGCTCGATATCAAACTTCGCTGACTGCTCTGACGACAGCCGGACCTTGGCGTCAATTGCGGCTTTGCGCAACGCCTGCACCGCACCGGGATGTTTGCGCAGGTCTACCCCATGCTCGGCATGGATCTCATCCAGCGCAATTACCACCAGCAGATTGTCGATGTCATCGCCGCCGAGATGCGTATCGCCGTTTGTCGACTGCACCTCAAAAATGCCGTCCCGCAACTTCAGTATCGAGATGTCAAATGTTCCACCACCGAGATCGTATACAGCGATCGTGCCCACTTTTGCGCGATCCAGACCGTACGCAAGCGCTGCCGCTGTCGGCTCATTCACCAAGCGCAGCACCTCAAGTCCCGCCATCCGGCCGGCGTCCTTTGTCGCTTGTCTCTGCGCATCATTAAAGTACGCCGGAACCGTGATGACCGCCTGGGTCACCGGAGCGCCAAAGAATCGCTCCGCGTTGCGCCTGAGCTGGCGCAGAATATAGGCCGATATCTCCGGCGGGGTAAACTTGAGCTCGCCGAGTTGAATCCGCGGAACTTCGCCCTCTTCCACATCGTCGGCCAGACGGAACGGAAACAGCTTGAGCTCCCTCTTCACCTCTTCAAGGCCTCGGCCCATGAGACGCTTCACCGAATAGGCCACTCTTTCGGGCGTCTCAATCAATGCCCTTCGTGCGCTGTTGCCTACAGTCACCGTGGGCCTGCCGCCCCCTGGCGACATCAGATCCAGCGCCACCACTGAGGGTACGAGGTTTGAGCCGTCCACCCCGGGAATTACCACAGGAGCGTCGCCTTCCATGTACGCGACAAGCGAATTCGTGGTTCCGAGGTCGATGCCTACTACGCGTCCTTCCGCCATGCGTCTCTGTTAAGCTCCAAGGGTTTCCGCAACGTCGCGAACGAGGTTGCTGATGTAACGTCGCCGGTCGAGCAGGGCCACCATCCGCTTCTGAGCCGCGGCGCGCTCTCCCGCGTCTCCTTGATCCCATACCTGCCACTCAGCCCGCAGGTTGCTGTCGACGTCTTCGAGTAATCCGTCGAATTTCCTCTTTGCCTGTTCAAGTGACCTTTGCAAATTCTCATCTGTCTCGCCGGCTTTTCGAGCCATGCGCATCCCTTCGAGTTGCATGTTCAGATCGAATGCCTCTTCAAGCAAGTCATCGGGCACGCGGGACGCCCCCATGTCATGCTTCCGGCGCTCCTTGCCGGCATGCTCCTCACCAATCTCCGCGCCATGAAGCTTAAGCAGATACTCGGTGCGGCGAATGGGATCTTTAAGAGTGCGATACGCATCGTTCAGGAGCGCTGTGTCAGCGAGACTCCACTCCCGTTCATTCTCCGTCGCTCGTGCAAAGCGATCAGGATGAAGCCTCCGGCTCAGTCTATGAAACTCATGCTCAAGTGCGCCGAGATCGAGATTCAGGCGCGGAGACAATCCGAAGACAGAAAAATAATCGCCCGCCGTGGCGGGCTGAATCTTGCTGCAATGCGGACAGAAAAGCGTGGACTCATTGTGCGCAACGGAGCACGACCAGCACTCAACTGGAATCGCCGAATCTGCAACTTTCAACATGACAAAACCCCCGCAACTGGATGGTTGCACCTACGACGAGAAGGACGAACCGCAGCCGCAGGAGCGCGAGGAGTTCGGATTAATAAAGTTAAAGCCCTGCCGCATAAGAGTCTCTTCGTAGTCCAGCGTCATACCATGCAGGTACACGAAGGACTTGGGATCGACAAAGACACGCACCCCGTCAAACTCATAGATGCGATCCCGTTCGCGCGGTCCTGAGTCAAACTTGATCGAATAAGAAAGCCCGGAGCACCCGCCGCCCATGACGCCAAGCCGGAGCCCGCCCTGTTCCGGTGAGATGCCTTCTTTCGCCATCGCAATGCGGATCCGCTTGATGGCGCGTTCCGTTACTTGAATGCTCTGCCCGCTGGAAGGCACGGCAGATTTCTCGCCGGATATCAGCGCAGCGCTGGCACCCTCAGCGGGCTTACTCTCAATTGTAATAACATTCGACATTGCTGTTTTTCCAACTACCTGGTGCACGGGCAAGGCCCTTCACAGTTCCCTTCCGCGAGCCGGCGCTTACTTGGCTTCGACCGCCGCCGGAGTCGCTTCTCCGACACCGTTTTTCTTCTTCCAATCGCCAATTGCTGCGCGAATCGCATCCTCAGCCAGCACTGAACAGTGAATCTTCACAGGCGGCAGAGATAGCTCCTTCACGATATCGGTGTTCTTGATCGCAAGTGCGTCGTCAACCTTGCGGCCCTTGATCCACTCGGTCGCAAGAGATGAGCTCGCAATCGCCGAGCCACACCCAAAGGTCTTGAACTTGGCATCTTCGATCACCTGGGTCTCGGGATTCACGCGGATCTGGAGCCGCATCACGTCGCCGCATTCGGGCGCGCCCACCAGACCCGTTCCGACTTCACTTGAGCTCTTGTCGAGCGTTCCCACGTTGCGCGGGTTGTTGTAGTGGTCGACCACCTTATCGCTGTATGACATGTTTCGATCTCCTCCTGCGGGAAGCCGCGTCCAGATATTTGATTCGGCAGGATCACCTGCCGATGCTTTTGGTCACCCGAAAACTCAATCGCTCTCGGGCGTCCAATCACCCCGAACACTCGGGGCAATGCAATTAATGTGCCTGCCACTCGATCTTGGTCAGGTCAATCCCTTCCTTCACCATCTCGTAGAGCGGCGAAAGCTCGCGCAATTTCTTCACCACGTCGGTCACCTTCGCGGCCACGTAGTCCACTTCTGCCTGCGTATTGAAGCGGCCCAGTCCAAACCGGATCGAGCTGTGCGCCACGTCATCGCCCAACCCGAGCGCCTTGAGAACATAGGACGGTTCGAGGGTTGCCGACGTGCAAGCCGACCCGCTTGAAACCGCGACGTCATTGATTCCCATAAGCAAAGACTCGCCTTCCACATACACGAAGCTCATGTTCAGGTTGCCGGGCAGGCGATGCTCCATCGAACCGTTCACATGGATGTAGTCAAGCTCTGACTCGAGCTTGTGCTTCAGGCGATCGCGAAGCCCGCGCAGATACGCCGCCTCGGTATCCATCTCTTCGCGCGCAATTTCACAGGCTTTCCCGAGCCCTACGATTCCGGGCACGTTCAGCGTGCCGGAGCGCATGCCGCGCTCGTGGCCCCCACCATCAATCTGCGCCGCAATTTGCACACGGGGATTCCGCCGGCGTACATACAACGCGCCAACACCCTTTGGGCCGTAGATCTTGTGACCGGAGAGCGAAAGAACATCAATATTGTCATTCAAGACATTCACCGGCACCTTACCTACTGCCTGCACAGCGTCGGTGTGGAAGAGAATGCCCTTCTCGTGGCAGATCTTGCCAATCTCGCGGATCGGTTGGAGCACTCCGATTTCGTTGTTCGCCGCCATGATTGAAACGAGGATCGTCGTGTCGGTGATCGCCCGCTTCAGGTCCTCGATGTCAATCATGCCATCGGCTTTCACCGGAAGATACGTAACACGGTAGCCGTACTTCTCTAGCCTCTTACAAGTATCCAGAACAGCCTTATGCTCTGTCACCTGTGTGATGATGTGGTTTCCACGTTCGCGGTACATCTCCGCAATGCCCTTGATGGCCAGGTTGTTCGATTCGGTTGCGCCGGACGTGAAGATAATCTCCTTTGCGTTCGCGCCGATCAGCTTCGCGATCTGCTCGCGCGCACCCTCAACAGCCTGTTCCGCTTCCCAGCCGAACGAGTGGTTGCGGCTCGCCGCATTGCCGAATTTCCCGGTGAAATAGGGCATCATCGCATCCAGTACCCGCGGATCCAAAGGGCTGGTGGCGTGGTTATCCATGTAAATCGGTAGCGTTACACCGGCTGGCACTTCTACTTGGCTCGCAACTGTACTCATTGACCTTCTCCACTCGATTGCGCCCCGCTTGTCGCAGGGAAAGAACCTCTAAATCGTCAGCGACACGAGTCTGCTTGATTCGTGCGTTCGACCGGTCGGATGCTCATGCTCGGTCAGATCCTGAATACTGATGCTCTTGAGCACGCCGGCGATCGTGTCATTTACACGCGCGAGCGGTTCCTTGATGGTGCAACTCGGCGTGAGTTCACACCCCTTCGCGCCCTTGGTGCATGAGGTGATAAAAAACGGGCCATCGATGGCGTGAATCACTTCATATGCCGAGATTGCCCGCGCATCTCGCGACAGGGCATAGCCCCCGTTCATCCCAGCATGCGACTTCAGCAACCCTGCCTTGGTCAGTTGCTGCAGAATCTTTGCCAGCAATTGCGCCGGAATCCCATAGGTGTCTGCGATGTCCTTCGCGCTCGAAGCCGTCGTCTCAGGATGCTCAGCAAGGAACTTGAGCGCCATCAGCCCATAATCGGCTTTTTTGGTCAGCTTGAGCATTCAATATCCGACTTCTCAGGTCCGTGTTCAGTATACGACCAATTATGTCGGCATTTCAAGCCGACAGGTCGGTCAGGAAGAACACATGGAGCGTGTATCGACCGATTCGGCGGCAGCTGCCCGGCGAGAATTGGTCAGGGGCTGGTGCCCCAAAGTGCTCTGAGCACAGACTCTCGTGCGAAAGATTCACCAAATACCGTTTGAAATCTTATGAAAGGTCGCTACAATCTGCGGAAAGAGCACATATCCCTTTCCGACTGTTACCATGGGAACCGCCTGCAAACACCCCAGAATCCGAATTGTCTCCAGACATGAAGACACTGAATTCGTTGAATGCCTGGAATGTGGCGATGTCTTTGATTCCGAGGAGTTTCACGACATGGCAATCGAAGAGTCTGCCGAGAAGGAAAAAGAGCCGGAAGACGAGTAACTACTCTGTCCAGTCGCTTGGGCCATCTCCGGCCATGCAGAGGATTCCCTGCCATTTACGGGCAATCAAGCTTGACTTCGCGAACTGGACATGAATCCCGATCGCCACAAGTTGATTACGCCAGGTTTGCCGTTATTTGGTCCCGCCATGCCCGTTGTTCGGCCCTCCCAGGCTGCGCGAGACGAGCCAGGCATAATGCAGACCAGACGCCACCGTCAATCCAACCGTAGCGTTGAGCGAAACAAGTCGCAAGATCATAACCCAACCTGCATTCGTCAATTGATGGAGCAGCACGACGGCTATGGCCGTAACCTGCGCAGCGGTGTTGGCCTTGCCAAACACACTGGGTCCAAATTCCCGCTTCCCCACAGCCGCGTAAAGGATTGCGGCGACAAGCAGAATTGCCACATCTCTTCCGATAACGAGCACGGTGACCGTTGTGGGAATCAATCCCTTGTGCATCAGCACCATAAAAAGAGTGCTGAGCAGGAGTTTGTCGGCCACCGGGTCGAGGTATTGACCCAGCATAGTCCTCTGTTTGAGAACGCGAGCCAGCAGACCGTCCATGGCATCTGTCAATCCGGCTGATACAAACAGCGCGAAGCTGAGATGGAAGCGATCCTCAAGAATCGCGGCAACCAGAAACGGCGCCAGGCAAATCCGCAGAAGTGTAAGAAGATTCGGGGCGCTGCGTAGCGGGTTCAGTCGCGCAATCGGGCCTTCGGTCATGTCTGGTTCGGGGAAGCTGAAGCCCCGCGGCGGCAGAGGAGGCGTCCTCCACCAGTCACCGATGGTACAGCATTGAGGAGCGCCTGGAACAGTGGCTGTAGCTCAAATGCTTCAACCATATAAGGGATGACGGATCACCTCGGGCAGCGTGGCATCGATGGGAAGAACGCACAGGACTTGCTCCAGCAACCGAACTCCCGGATCACCCTGGCCATCTATCAGCAGACCGTCACCGAAGAAAGGCGTGTGGCTCAGGCGCTGGCGTTCAGCGAAGTCTTGCCGCAAAAGAGGAGGTCACTTACTTTGTCAAGCGATCGAACCCAAACGAACCCAGACGACCCCAGAAAGAAGAGGTCAATGTTGTAAATAACTG
>Ga0335069_10005688_pt1 | contig 18282 bp, 12 predicted proteins | sample Lox_Sample_11_FD_206714 | JGI IMG/M metagenome (GOLD analysis project Ga0335069, IMG submission 206714) | Soil microbial communities from Loxahatchee National Wildlife Refuge, Florida, United States - Lox_Sample_1.1 | ecosystem: Environmental > Terrestrial > Soil > Wetlands | place: USA... | reverse complement strand
CAGTCTCTCTTTTAAAACTGACCACTGACTGAGGCGGCTTGTGATCATCGAGAATGGAGAAATCCTGCTCGTTCAGATTGCGGACAAACTTGCCATGGCGATCGGTTGCGATGAAAAGGACATTTACCTCGTCGACGCGCTTACGGATGGTGAGAACCGTATCGTCATTGGAATCTGAAATGGGGGCTGAACTGGCGACAAATGAGTTGCCCGGAACCCGGTAGTCAGTCTGGGCTCCGGCGGAAGCAACCAAAAGCGCGACGAGCAAAAAATACCATTTCGTGTACTTCATTCCAGCTCCCACGCGAACTCTTCAGACCAAGTCCAGTAAGTTGAACGGCCGTTCTATATAGATGCAAGTCCAGGGCCGAAAGCCCCAGCCACTGGGCTGTTCCGACTGTAGGAGAACGCCTGAGGCGGGCCAAGTTACAAAAGGAGCACCCGATTGGACATACAAGTGCCAATACTCTTGGCGAGTTGGGCACCCCTAGTCACGGACCTGCACCGAGCACTCAATTCGCAGACTAAAATGCCATCAATACTCAGAAGGAGATTTTGTGAAGACTTTCGCGACTTTGATTCTCTTAGGCATGTTGGCTTCATCCGCGGTAGCGCAAAACAACGATAAGGAGACGGACCGGGTGGAACAATCCGGACACGTGCTGAAGGAAATCCTGAATATTCCGGACGACATCCCGCAAGACCTGCTCGACAAAGCGGAATGCATCATCGTTTTGCCTTCGGTCAAGAAAGGCGCGTTCGGAGTGGGCGGGAGTTATGGTCGCGGGGTCATGATTTGTCGCGGCGGCACGAACTATACCGGCCCTTGGGGGCCGCCCGCGATGTACGCCCTGGAAGGCGCTAGCATCGGCTTCCAGCTCGGAGGCCAGGCAACGGACTTCGTCCTGCTGGTCATGAATCCGGGTGGAGCGCGCTCGCTTTTGAGCAGCAAAGTGAAGTTAGGCGCCGACGCATCTGCCGCAGCCGGGCCTAAAGGACGCACAGCTTCGGCTGCGACTGACGTGGTCATGAGCGCGGAAATTCTGTCTTATTCACGAAACAAGGGACTGTTTGCCGGAGTCTCTCTCGAAGGTTCGACCTTGCGTTCCGACGGCAGCGCCAACGAAAAACTCTACGGGCAGAAGGTAAGCGCACGCGACATCATTCGCCGCGGAAAAGTGAAGGTGCCCGAATGTGCGCAGGAACTGGTCGCACTGCTGAACAAGCGAAGCCCGAAAAACTTGTCCGATCCTAAATCGCTCCAGTAGCATGAGCTTCGATGGCTCGCGACGTCATTCGGTGTTCCTGGGCACGCAACCCGCTTTCGATTCGTTATCACGATGAAGAGTGGGGCGTGCCTTTGCACGACGATCGGAAGCTATTTGAGTTTCTGATTCTCGAAGGCGCGCAAGCTGGGCTGAGTTGGGACACCATTCTCCAGAAGCGCGACAACTATAGAAAAGCGTTTGATCGCTTCAATCCGAAGCGCGTGGCCGCTTATGATCAGCGCAAAATCAAAGAGCTTTTAGGCGATGCGGGAATCGTACGGAATCGGCTGAAGGTCAATGGGGCGGTGAAAAACGCGCTGGCCTTTCTCAAGGTCCAGGATGAGTTTGGATCGTTTGATCGCTACATCTGGCAGTTCGTTGACGGCGAACCGATTCTTAACCCCTGGCGATCGAAGAAACTCCTGGCGAGCACACGGCAATCCGATGCGATGAGTAAGGACTTAAAGAAGCGCGGCTTCACCTTCGTGGGGACGACGATTTGCTACGCGTTTATGCAGGCGGTGGGAATGGTGAACGATCACGCGAGGGAGTGCTTTCGGAGGGCAGAGATCATCCGGGCGCGCGGCTAGACATCTCGAACGCTAAGCACGTGTTTTCCTCGATTATTGCCTGAAATCCAGCTTTTCCGTATTCTTAGCACGATGGATGTCAATCTCAGCCCCGATCAAAAGGCATTTGCGCGCCGCGCGATTGAAAGTGGTCGACTGAACTCCGAAGAAGGTGCTATCCATGAAGCGCTTGCCTTATGGGAAGAACGCGAAAGGCAGCGGGCAGAGTTCCTTCTAACGCTCGACGACGCACGAATCTCTCTTTCGAAGGGCCAAGGACGAGTCATCACGGAAGAATCGATGCGTCAGCTAGCCGATGAAGTGAAGACACGCGGCCGAACCAATCTAGGGAAATTGCCAGCGCAATAATGGCACATCGCGTATCGTCACGCGCCGAATCTGATCTCGATGACATCTGGCTATACGTTGCAAAGGAAAGTGGCAGCATCGATATTGCTGACCGTCTGATTGATACCATTACAGAAAGATTCCTCCTGCTTGCAGGTTTTCCCTTCGTCGGCCGATTATGAGAACAAGAGCTAGGCCTAGGTTGTCGAAGCTGGCCCGTGGGCGACTATGCCATTGTTTACTGCTTCGAAGGCGAGGATGTGCTTATCCTTCCGTGTTGTGCACGGACGACGTCAGTTAGATGAGCTATTCGATTAACGCCTAGAATGTTCACGTGGCGGCGTCACTGAATAATCTTCGCGTGGTCCTGGTCAACACTCGCAATCCCCTGAACATCGGCGCATCCGCGCGCGCGATGAGCAATTTCGGCTTTTCGAAATTGCGCGTCGTAAAGCCATTCGAAGACGCCTGGCGCGAAGCGCGTTCGGCGGTGGGAGCAGCCATACTGCTCCAAACGGCGGAGGAATATTCGAGCGTTGGAGATGCTATCGCTGATTGCCGCCTGATCGTCGGCACTACCGCTGCTCAAAATCGGACTCCCCAACAACCGCTTCGTGATCTGCGGGAGGGCGCCCGAATGATTCGACGACAACTGGCTTCTGGGCGCGTCGCAATCTTATTCGGCTCTGAAAAGCGAGGCTTGTCGAACCAGGATTTCAGCCACTGTCATTGGCTGATGCGAATACCGACTCGCGACGATCACGGCTCAATGAACCTGGGGCAGGCAGTGGCAGTGTGTTTGTATGAGTTGGCGCGAGGGCGGGGTAAGATTCAGTCTGCACTGAGGACTGCAGAGGCTGAATCAGGAGAAGTTGAACGCATCAGCGAGTTGCTGACGGAACTGCTTGTGATTAGCGGGTATGCCAAGTCGTCAGCCTCAACTTCCGAAAAAAACCGGCGTCTGATCCGCCGGCTGCGAATCCCTGCAGACGACGCCTCGACCTGGATGGGCATCCTGCGCCAGCTGCAGTGGAAGATGAAAAATCGGTCCTAGCTAGTCACGTTTCGTTCCAAGCCGATTCAGCACTGCCTCAAAACGCGCATTCCCACGTAGGGGGTCGAAAGAAGGGTCGACGCGGAGCCAATTGGCTCGGATGTCGCCTTTATTGGTTTCTTCGAGCCACGTCAGTGCCCGATCTGAATCGCCTAGCGCTACATAGATTGCGGCAATCGCCGAACCCAGGCCTTGCGGATTGGCCTGCATCGCTTCCGCCTGTGCTGCGATCTTCTTCGCCTCTGAAGTATTTCCAGAAACGGCGTAGGTCCGTGCTAAAGGACACATGTAGGCAGGGACGCCTCCGGCCAGCTTTGCCGCCACTTTCAATTCACCGATGGCGAGATCGTATTTCTTCTGCTCCGTATACGCCCAGCCGGCGACAGCATGTGCCGCAGTGGAATTCGGATTCAGTTGCAATGCGGTATTTGCTTCCTGCAGCGCCTTATCGTAATTGCGGGCGAAGTAGTACATCCATGCCGAACCGGCGTGGACAGGAGATGAGAGTGGATCCAGCCGCTGCGCATACTGCATCTCTCTCAATGACTCATCCATTTTTCCGATTGCCGCGAGGTATAGCGCATACCAGTGGTGAGCGGGAACGTAGTTATCGTCGAGTTCAATGGCACGGCGGAATTCACGTTCGGCGAGCTGCCAATCGTCCTGCCACATGAACTCCGTGTAAGCCAGAGCTGCATGCGCCGCCGCCATGGAATCGTCGAGCTGCAGAGCTTTATCGGCTGAGATTTTCGCCTGGCTCACGGCATAAAGGGTTGGGTCGAAACCATAAAACGCAATCAGATTGTATGAATCGGCCAGTCCGGCATATGCAGCCGCATAGTTTGGCTGCCTGGCGAGCGCCTGCTGGAAATCCAGCACGCTCTCCTGCAGACTGTCGCGGGAACGCTGATTAAAGGCGTAACGCCCCTTCAAGTAAAGCTCATGAGCATCAGCGTCCACAGCACGGATATTAGCTGGCCGATGAATCGCTACTGCGGGTAGAAGTTGTTTCTGGACTTGCTCAGCGATGTCCGATGTGACCTCACTTTCAAGAGGTAACAGGTCTCGCATGTCTCGATCGTAGTTCTGCGCCCACAGGTGTACCTGATCGCTCGTACGCACCAGTTGGGACGTGATTCGCAAACGGCCATTCTCGTGGCGAACGCTATTTTCGAGAACGTAATCTGCACCAAGTTCCTGGCCAATTTGCCGCGCACTCTTGTTGGTGCGGGCATATTGCATCGCCGACGTGCGGGCAATGACCTTCAAATGCTCTGGGCTGATTTCGGTCACCCGGGCGACCATCTCCTCCGTCAGACCGTCGACGAGAAACGCTTGAGGCTGCGAACTCATATCATCGAACGGTAGAACCGCAAGAATGATAGGACCCTGAACTGTTCGGGGCTTCTGGCTCTTAGACTGGAAATAAACTCCTGCCGCCAAGACTAAGACGACGGCTGCGACGATTCCAATCCAACGCGTTTTCGATGAGGCTACGGGCGCCTCGTCAGTGCGGCTCACGTCAGACATTGTTGTCAGCGGTGCGATGAACCGGTAGCCGCGTTTGGGAAGTGTCTCCACAAATCGCGGTTGATCGGCGTCGTCGCCGAGGGCCGCACGAATCTGGCGAATCGCAAAATTCAGGCCCTGTTCGAAATCGACAAACGTGTCGGAGCCCCATACCTGTTTCACCAACTCCTCGCGGGTGATGATCTCCGATGGCCGGCTTACGAGCAGTGCGAGAACCTTCGCCGGTTGAGGCTGCAACTTGAGGGGAAGTCCGTCGCGGGTCAACTGCCCGTTTCGCAGGTCGAGCTCGAAACCGTAGAAACGAGCGATTGAGCCAGAGTTGGAAGAAGTCGCCAAGAACACACCAGTGGGTAAGCCCCAAAACAATGGCGAGAATTATAGCCGAGATTTCGCAAATCTATATGGAAACAGCCACTTGCAGCCCCTCATAGAAAACTCAGACACAACTCAGGCGCAATCCATTGACCCATGAAGACAAATCGCTGCATATAGGCGATCGCGGTCAAAGTTTTCGCGTGACATCAGGAGGGGTTGTGCTCAATCGCTGCATTCGCTTGCTTCGTCTTTCGAAATCACTGGCTTGGACATTTGGGGGATTCAGTCTGTGTGCCACGCTCGCTCTGGCACAAGCTCCTCCGAGCGCTGATACCTTCGTCAGCAGCGGGACGCCGCGAACCAATTACGGCTCCAGCATCATTTTGGTCGTACAGCCCGGAGCCAATAGCTATCTGCAGTTCAATCTGGGGACTTTGCCGCCGGGCAGCTTGGTCAGCAAAGCTACTTTGCGTCTGTTCGTTGACGCCGTCAGCAAGAATGGTTCCTTTGACGTGTATCAACTGAACAGCGGGTGGTCAGAAAGCAGCTTAACGTTCAATACGCCACCGCCGGCGCTCGGAGCATCGGCCACGGGTGGGAATCCGATTTCGGTGAGCAACACGACGGTCAATCAGTTTCTGCTGATCGATATCACTCAACTGGTACAGAACTGGGTTAGCGGCAAAGTGCAGAACAATGGCGTCGCCCTCGCTCTTACCAGCGGATCGTCCGGGAGCTTCTCGTTCGATTCGAAAGAAAGCCTGTTGACCGGGAATGGCCCGGAACTGGAGATTGTATTGAACGGCCCTCCAGGTCCGCAGGGAGTACAAGGTCCGCAAGGCGATCCGGGGCCGCAAGGACCGCCGGGCCCCAATCTTTCCGACCTTGTCTACACCGATCAGAACAATGTTTTCTCATCGAACCAGGTGATGCAGGGAAATCTGCTGTTCGGCCCGACCGGCACAGCCACTCCCGCCTTCGGATTTAGTTCGTTTCCTCTGGACTTGCAGGCTTCCGCATTCGACGGTTCGAAGGCGCAACACGAAACCTTTCGCTGGCAAGCCGAAGCAGCTCAGAACAATAACTCGAACGCTTCAGGAACACTAAACTTGCTCTTCGGCAGCAACGGGGCCACTCCGGCAGAGACCGGGGTGTTCTTTGATGGCGGCGGCGCCCTGAATCTTACTAAGATCGGGTCGGCCACAAATCTGGGGATCAATGCCCAGAATGATTTCAATCTGCAAGCGTTCCACGACGAAACACACTTCACCGGTCACGACCTGACGCAAACGGTGAGCAACGATCAGACGCAAACGACGCATGGTGATCTTGTCACCGTTACTGACCGCAACTTCACAGAAACCATCCATGGTGCCTACACCTCGACCGTCGACAAGGACAGGACAGACAACATTAGCGGCAACTGGACTTTGTTCACCGGCAAGAACATGAACCTGGAAGCTGCCGGCAGCCTCAGTTTGCAAGCGGACGGGAACTCGACGCTGACTTTCGGCGGCAACACATCTTTAACCAGCGGCACGAATATGCAGACTACGGTCGGGTCCAGTCTGGCGATGACTATCGGGAACACAACGACCCTAACTACCGGCGCTGATTTTGACCTGTCCACGGGCAAGAACACCAATCTTCAAGCCAACGGGGATTTACAGATAATTTCAGGAAAGTCTGCGGCCGTGACCGTAGGGACGGACTACACATTCGCAGCCGGCAGCGACATGAATGTTCAAAGTGGCGGGGGGACGAATTTTACTTCAGGAGATGACTTTGCAATCAATTCCGCCCGCGACGTGGACGTCACTGGCTTGAATCTTAACCTGACTGCAAACAGCTCCGCCACGCTGAAAGCGGCTGGCAGCATGACCCTGGAATCCTCAGGTTCATTCACGATCAAGGCGGCCCAGGTGGAGGTCGACGGATTTTTAAGCAAGGGCGGCGGATCTTTCAAGATCGATCACCCGCTCGATCCCTTGAACAAATATCTCTACCACTCGTTTGTCGAGTCGCCCGACATGATGAACGTCTACAACGGCAATGTAGTGACCAACAAATACGGGCGGGCGACCGTGGTTCTCCCCGAGTACTTCGAGGCACTGAACCGAGACTTCCGGTACCAACTGACAGTCATCGGGCAGTTCTCCCAGGCAATCGTGGCACGAAAGATTCGCGAGAACCGTTTCGTGATCAAGACCAGCAAGCCGGGAGTAGAGGTGTCGTGGCAGGTAACTGGCATCCGTCAGGATGCATATGCGAACTACCACCGCGTTCCCACCGTCGAGGAAAAGCCGCAAGAGGAGCGTGGCAAGTACATGTATCCCGACGCTTACCAGGACAAGAATGCAATGGCCTCCAACGCCGTGGGTCGGAGCAAATAGTTGGATTGAATTTGGGCGCCTTCCTTTGGGAGGAGAGGCGACCCACGGGCGTGGCTCCAAATGCCACGCCCTTTCTTTTCATAGTTGATCAATGAGAATCCGGGTAACCGGGGTAACCTGCGGGTAATCCGAGCCCTGTGGTATAAAACCAGCAGTACCGATGAAAACTTTTAGCGGCCGTGCTTGCGGGTCCGCAGTGTGCGCCAACGGTATTGAGGAAACCCTTTGAGTTTCATTAACTTTGCAGCCCGGGAGATCAATTGCAAGATCGTCTATTACGGTGCCGGCCTGGGCGGCAAAACCACCAATTTACAGTTCATCTACCAGAAAACCGCCGAGCAGCAGAAGGGCAAGATGATCTCGCTGGCAACGGAAACAGATCGAACACTGTTCTTCGACTTTCTGCCGCTCGATTTGGGTTCGGTTCGTGGGTTTAAGACGCGAATTCACCTCTACACGGTACCCGGGCAGGTGTTCTACGATGCCAGCCGTAAGCTGATTCTTCGTGGCGTAGATGGAATCGTTTTTGTAGCCGACTCGCAGCAAGAACGAATGGACGCCAACCATGAGGCACTGGACAATCTCATGGACAACCTCAAAGAACACGGTTACGACTTCAAAAAAATTCCGTACGTGTTGCAGCTCAACAAGCGCGATCTGCCGAACGTTCTACCGGTCGACAAGCTCTCGACCGAACTTCGCCGCAAGGACGAACCCGTTATTGAAGCAGTCGCGTTCCACGGCAACGGTGTCTTCGAAACCCTCAAAGAAATTGCCCGCCAGGTGTTAGTCGAGCTCAAGCAAGGTTCCTAGAAGCTAATTTCCCCGCCCCTCTGAATTGTTAAACGGAACCTCCATCGCTCGCTCACGTATACATAGGTAGGCACGTCCGTAGACAAGGATCGGTGTTGGAGCGCCTATGCCTGAATTCATAAGCCAACTAAAGCAGGTTGTACGGCGGTTAATCAGGAAGCCGGGGTTCACGGTGGTCACGTTCATCACCCTGGCAGCCGGCATCGGCGGGAATACCGTTGTGTTCAGCGTGGTGGAGGGCATTTTGCTCAAACCGCTTGCTTATCCGCACGCCGAAGAGTTGGTTAGCATCATGCATTCCGCCCCCGGAATCAATATTCCGGTCCTGCCTTCTTCCCCGTCCAGCAACTTGATTTATCGGGAACAAAACAGGACCTTCCAAGACGTGGGTCTTTTTGCTCGCGACTCAGTGAGCGTGATCGGCGTTTCCGAACCCGAACAGGTGCAGGCCCTGGACGTGACTGACGGCGTGCTGCCGATTCTCGGCGTGCCTCCTGCTCTCGGCAGGTTCTTCAGCCGGCAGGACGACACTGCTGGCGCACCCGATACGGTCGTCTTGATGTACGGCTACTGGCAGAGGAAATTCGGCGGCGACCCCGCAGTCATCGGGCGCAGCATCATGGTGGACGGAAAATCGCGCGAGGTCATCGGTGTGATGCCGAGACGGTTTCACTTCGTTGACGCCGATGATCCTGCACTGATGATTCCGTTCCAATTTGATCGCGCCAAACTCAAGCTCGGCAATTTTAGTTACAACGGGATTGGGCGTTTAAAACCCGGGATGACAATCGAACAAGCACACCAAGACTTGGCTCGCCTGGTTCCGGTCGTGGAACAGAGTTTTCCGGCTCCCGAGGGTTTTAGCCTGAAGATGTTTGAGGACGCTCACCTGGCTCCCAATCTTTCATCCCTGAAATCCTATGTGGTTGGAGATGTTGGGAAGACACTGTGGATCTTGATGGGTTCGATCGGGCTGGTTTTGCTGATCGCGTGCGCCAATGTGGCGAACCTGCTGCTGGTGAGAGTCGAGGGGCGAAGCCAGGAATTGGCCGTGCGCTCAGCGCTAGGCGCCGGACGCTGGCGTCTCGCCGCGGAATTACTCTACGAGAGCCTTCTACTTGGAGTCGCGGGCGGCCTGCTCGGTCTGACGCTGGCCTATGTGGCCCTGCGAGGCTTGGTTGCCATCGCGCCAGCAGGGCTGCCGCGTCTTCATGAAATTGGCATTGATCTGAATGTCGTGCTCTTCACGCTGGGCGCATCTTTGCTGGCGAGCGTACTCGTCGCCTGCGTTCCCATCTTCAAGTACACCGGCGCAAAGTTGAACATTGCTCTCCGCGCCGGAAGCCGCACGCTCAGTCAAACCAGGGAACAACATCGCGCCAGCAACGTTCTGGTAGTGGCGCAGGTGGCACTGGCCTTGGTGTTGCTGATTTGCTCGGGACTCATGATCCGGACTTTCCTCGCCCTTACCAAAGTCGATCCCGGCTTCCGGGGCGCTTCCGAGGTGCAACTGTTCTCCATTGCGATTCCGGAGGCGCAAATCAAAGAAGATGACCAAGTGGTACGCACAGAGGAGCAAATCGCGCGGAAGCTGGAGTCGATCCCGGGAGTTTCTTCGGTGAGCTTCAGCACTTCCATCCCCATGGATGGGAACCAGAGCTTCGATCCCATTTTTGCCCAGGATCACACCTACCGGGAAGGACAGCTGCCGCCGCTGCGGCGGTTCAAGTTTATCGCCCCACAATTTCTCTCAACGCTGCAGATTCCTCGACTCCTGGGGCGCGATTACACATGGGAGGACGTTTTCAATACGGCTCCAGTGGCGATGGTCTCGGAAAACCTTGCCAGAGAGCTGTGGCAGAACCCGGCCGACGCCATCGGCAAACGGATCCGTGTTGGAAGCGCGGATGAATGGCGGGAAATTGTGGCCGTGGTGGGCAACGTCCACGATGACGGCGTCAACCAGGAGGCCCCGCTAAGCGTCTATTGGCCCATCCTGCAGAAGAATTTCGAGGGGCAGAAGCTTACCACGCGGCGAGGCATTACTTACGCGGTGCGTAGTCCCCGCGCCGGTTCTGAGAGTTTGATGAAGGACATCCGCAGTGCCGTTTGGTCTATCAACGCGAACCTTCCTCTTGCCGATCCGCAGACTTTTGCGGTATTGCAGACTCGATCGATGGCGAGAACCTCATTCACGCTGGTAATGCTTGGCGTGGCCGGAAGCATGGCGTTGCTGCTGGGTGTGGTTGGAATTTACAGCGTGATTGCCTATTCCGTATCACAGCGCACGCGCGAGATCGGCATACGAATGGCGTTAGGTGCCGAGGAGCGGACCGTGACGTCCCTGTTCTTGCGGCAAGGATTGGTATTAACGGCGGTCGGCGTGGGCGTGGGCCTGGTGTCAGCATTTGGCGTTATGCGCTTCATGTCTTCGCTGTTGTTCAACGTGAATGCTGCCGACCCATTGACTTACGGGATGGTATCAATCGGGTTGGTAGCCACCGCTTCACTGGCTTGCTACCTACCATCTCGCCGGGCAGCGAGCGTCGATCCGGTGGAGGCGCTAAGAGCGGAATAGAAGGTCGAACTTGGGGCACGGAAGCATATAACATTTGTTTAGTCAGTGCGAGGAGCATTCTGCCCAACGATCTCTCGTCCTCATCTAGAATGGTCAGCCGCATTGAATCCAAATTAATTCGCGGTTTATGGGGGGGTGTACATGCGCATTCTTCGGGTAGTGGCTTGCGTCTTACTGCTTTCCACTTTTGTTTTGTCGCAGTCGCAGCACGGCGTTGATGTCACCGATCTTGACCGCAAGGCCGATCCTTGCAGTGATTTCTACCAATTCGCGAACGGGACGTGGCGCGCTAACAACCCGATCCCGGCCTCGATGGTGCGGTGGAGCAAGCGCTGGCAGGCAGGAGAAACCGCCAAGGATAAGTTGAAAGACATCCTAGACGCTGCCGAGCAGCAGAAAAATGCTGCGAAGGGCAGCACCGAGCAACTGATCGGGGACTACTACGGAGCCTGCATGGATGAGGCCAAAATCAATGCGCGAGGTATCGCTCCATTGCGGTCGATCATCGGAATGATCGATAACGCGCACGATATCACTGCGTTGCAGAACGTCATGATGCAATTGCATGACATCCAGATCGTGGTCCCCTTCGGATTAGGTGGCGCGCAGGATGCCCACAAGCCAAACCAGATCCTTGCGGACATCGGCGCCAATGGCTTTGCCATGCCGGACCGCGACTATTACCTGAAGCCGGATGCTCGTTTCAAGGAAGCTCGCGAAAAATATCAGCAGCACATCGCCAAAATGTTCGTTCTAGCGGGGTGGGACGAAAAGACAGGGGCGGCCTGGGCAGCCACGGTGATGGGCATGGAAACCAAGTTCGCCGAAGCCACGCTTGACAACGTCGCGCTGCGCGATCCGGCTTCGGTCGACCACAACACGACCTTTGCTCAGCTACAGGCAATGGTTCCACATTTCGACTGGGCCGGATATTTTGCGCACAAACATCTGCCGCAAGATGTAGATATGAACGTCGATCAGCCGAAGTTCATGCAGGAACTTGATCGTCAATTCCAGCAGACACCGGTCAATGATTGGAAGATCTATCTGAAGTGGGCGGTCCTGAACGATATGGCCGCATCGCTGTCAGGCCCGATTGAGCAGGAAGATTGGGAGTTTTACGGTAAATATCTTGGCGGCTCGACCGAGATGAAGCCGCGGTGGAAGCGGTGCACCGAATCAACCGACCGGTATCTGGGTGAAGCGCTGGGCAAGAAGTATGTCGAAAAATACTTCCCGCCCGAAGCCAAGGCGCGCATGCAGGAAATGGTGCGTAATATCTTGCTCGCGATGCGCGACGACATTCTTAGCCGTCCATGGATGAGCGATGACACCAAAGAACACGCGATGGCCAAGATCGCAACTTTTAATCCGAAGATCGGCTATCCCGAAAAGTGGAAGGACTACAGCCAGGTCGATATCCAGCGGGCTGCATTTTTCGAGGATAGTATCGCTGTGCGGCGGTTTTCCGTCGAAGATGATCTCAAGACCGTCGGCAAGCCTGTCGATCGTGGACGCTGGGGAATGACGCCACCGACTTCTGACGCGTACTACAATCCGCTGCTGAATGAAATCGTATTCCCTGCAGGAATCCTGCAACCTCCGGCCTTCGATATGAATGCTGTAGACGCAGTCAACTATGGCGCGATCGGCGTTGTGATCGGCCATGAAGTTTCGCACGGCTTTGACGATGAAGGCGCGCAGTTCGACTTCCTGGGGCGTCTGCGGAATTGGTGGACGGATGCCGACCTGAAGCAATTTCAACAGCGTGCGGCATGCGTTGCCAATCAGTTTGACAACTACTTCATCGAACCTGGAATTCATCACAACGGGAAGCTGGTGTTGGGAGAAAGTATTGGCGATCTTGGCGGGGCAAAGATCGCATATCTTGCGTATATGAAATCGCTCGATGGAAAGCCGCGTCCTGCGGACATCGATGGCTTTACTCCGGAGCAACAGTTCTTCATTGGATGGGGCCAGTTCCGTGGTGACGAGATTCGGCCGGAGCAGCAGCGGACCATGATGCAGACCGATCCCCACCCCGTGGGCAAGTATCGCGTCATTGGGCCTCTGTCGAATCTGCCGGAATTCCAGAAGGCATTCAGTTGCAAAGCGGGCGATGCCATGGTCAGGCCGGCCGATCAAAGATGCGAGGTCTGGTAGAGGACTTTGCCTTCTCAATGTTCGCGCGTCACTGAGCCGAGCAACTGTCTCTGCTATATTCGCGCTCTGATTCTTGATGCGCCTACGCCGACGCAAGCTGAATTTGGCTATTTGTGTGTTGGTTTTGGGTGTGGGTATCGCCGCACAACAGGCGCCCACGGTTCAGGGAGTGGTCCGTGATTCGTCAGGCGCGGTTGTCTCGGGAGCAATAGTTACTCTTTACAACGCGTCCTTTCATGCGGCCACCAGCAGCGACAGCCACGGTCAATTCTCATTTGTAAGCCCACCAAGTGAGCCCATGACGCTCGAAGTGACGGCTGCGGGATTTCTGTCTCAACACCAGAGTTTGACGATCGGAGGAGGATCCCAGTTGGAGATCGTCCTGTTTCCGGCCAAAGCAAAGGAAGAGATAACCGTTTCGGCCACGCGAACTGATATTCCTCTCTCTGACACGCCGGGAAGCACCATTCTTCTCTCTCCTGCCGACATCGCAGCGGCTCCCCGGTTGCGGGTGGATGACATGCTACGCCAGGTGCCTGGGTTTTCATTGTTCCGGCGCTCGGGGAGTCGCACCGCGAACGCCTCCTCCCAGGGCGTTTCCCTGCGCGGCTTGGGTGGAAGCGCGGCGAGCCGCGCTCTGGTTCTGGTGGACGGTGTCCCTCTGGTGGATGCTTTCGGAGGATGGGTCTATTGGGACCGCATTCCTCGAGTGTCTATTTCCAACGTTGAGGTCTTTCGCGGCGGTGCTTCGAATCTGTATGGCAGCGACGCGCTCGGCGGGGTCGTGCAATTCCTCACGCGTCAACCAGAAGGTCCTGCCTTAAGTCTGGAAACCTCGTACGGCAACCAGACGACGCCGGACACCTCTGTTTGGGCGGGGACGCGGTTGGATAAATGGAACCTTTCCGCGGCCGCGGAACTGTTTCACACGGATGGCTACATTCTGGTGCCCGATGCACTACGCGGCGCCGTTGACACGAATGCAAATTCGGAAGACGCAACCGTTTACACGACCATCGGCCATTCGCTTGGAGACAAGGGACGGATATTCGCCAGAGGTAACTTCTATACCGAATTCCGCCACAACGGGACTCCCATTCAAACCAACGACACGCAAATTGGCGAAGGCGCGATGGGGCTGGATAAGCAGTTTAGGCAGAGTGACTCCTTACAGCTTCGCGTATACGGAGATGTGCAAAGCTACAACCAGCGATTCTCCGCGATCGCGCCGGACCGCAACAGTGAAACTCTGACCGATATCCAGCACGTGCCCGAACAGGTTGTGGGTGGCGAAGCGCATTGGACTCATGTGCTCGGCAAAGCTCACACACTGATTGGCGGAATAGATTCAAACGAAGTGATAGGTGCGAGCAATGAATTGCTTTTCAACGGGCCCAACAAGGCTCGCGATGGAGGCGGCCGGCAGCGAACAACCGGCATTTTCGGAGAAGACATTTTCCGCCATGCAAGCTGGACAGTAATTCTGGCGGCGCGGTTTGACGACTGGAACAATTTCGACGGGAAGCTGACGACCCTCCCCAAAGCAGGCCAGCTATCGACTATTGAGTATCCCGGCCGCACCGAGACTGCGTTCAGTCCGCGGCTGTCGGTGCTGCGTTCGGTGAATCAACATCTTTCGTTCACAGGCTCCGTGTATCGCGCGTTCCGAGCCCCGACCCTGAATGAGCTATATCGTACTTTTCGCGTTGGTAACGCTTTGACATACAACAACCCTGCGCTTAATGCGGAGAGATTAACTGGCGCTGAAGCCGGATCAAACTTGACCGTCCTTAACCAAAGGCTACAGTTGCGAGGGACGTTCTTCTGGAGTGACATCGTTGATCCGGTGGCCAATGTCACGCTTTCCACGACCCCGAATCTCATTACCCGGCAAAAGGAAAATCTGGGACGGACTCGCTCGCGCGGTGTCGAAGTCGATGGAATTTTTCACGCGAGTAGCACGATTCGTTTCTCGGCTGGATATGCCTACACCGATGCCACCGTCATCAGTTATCCCGGCAATCCAGGTGGAATTGACCTGCAAGGGCTGGATGTCCCGCAAGTTCCGCGCAACGTATTCATCTGGGAGGCGCGTTACTGGGACCCAACAAAGATCTTCTTGAGTGTTCAGGGCCGATTTGTAGGACGCCAGTTCGATGACGATCAAAACCAACTGCCCCTCGACAGCTTTTACGCCATGGATTGCCAAGCAGGACGCAAGGTCACGAAGACGACAGAGGTCTTCGGGGCGGTTGAGAACATATTCAACCAGCGCTACCAGGTAGCGCGCACACCGATCATGAACCTTGGGCCACCCATTCTTTTTCGGATCGGATTGCGGCTAACTTATCCGGCGGGCAAGCAATAAACAAAAAGCGCCGACAGGTTCGTCGGCGCCTTCTGCGTCTGCAGACTACTTAAACTTGCTTGCGTTCCACTGTCGGAATGGCTCCTCCCAGTTCGCGCTGCGCCGTAGCGCGAGCACGAGCTGCGGTCGGCTGAGTACTGGCCGCTCCGTAACGTTCCATGAGCATGGGCACCATGGCGTTCTCTGCTTCCTTTACAAAGGTCATAGAGCCTTCGCCATTTAAGTCAACGCGTACAAAATCGCCGAGCCGGACCTGGCCGGTAGCGACAAGGTTCGCGAGTGGAAACACCAGGTGGCGTTCAATGGCTCGTTTCAAGTGTCGAGCGCCGTACTTGGGATCCGCGCCTTCCTGCAACAAATAGCTCTTCACCTTTGGAGTGCAGTTGAAAACGAACTGATTGGCGGCTGAGGCCATCAGGATTCGCTGCTGCACCATGCCCAGTTCGATTTCGAGAATCTGTTGCAGATGTTCCGGGCGCAGGGTCTTGAATACGACGACTTTGTCAATGCGGTTCATGAACTCCGGCGTGAACTTGCGCCGTGCCGCTTCCACCGCTGTCCGGTCGATTTTGTCATCTAAACTGGAATCCACAAGCTTGGCTTTCTGCGCAAAGCCCATGCCTCCGTCGACCAGGCTGCCCATTTCGGCAGCGCCCAAGTTCGAAGTCATGATGATGATGCATTGTGACAAGTCGACGCGGCGATTGTCGCCCAGGGTCAGCGTGGCTTTGTCGAGTATTCCCAACAAGAGTTGCCACAGAGCATCGGATGCCTTTTCAATTTCGTCGAACAGCAGGATCGACAACTTGAGCTGGTCGGTGTGCCACTGGTTCAGCGCTTCCTGCGTCAGCAGCGGGTGGGTCTCACGGTGTCCGAGATAACCCGGGGGCGAGCCGATCAGTTTTGCGATTTCGTGGGAGTGCTGGAATTCCGCGCAATCGATCTTGATGCAAGCGCGAGCATCTCCGAAAAGCGCTTCGGAGACCGCTTCAACTACACGAGTCTTGCCTGAGCCTGTCGGCCCGAGAAACAGCAGGTTTCCGACGGGACGTCCGGGCGGATTCAAGCCAGCCAGAAACATCTGATAAATCTCGACTACCTTGTCCACAGCAGCGTCTTGTCCAACGATCTTGCGGCGAAGGGCGTTTTCAAACTCTCTGGCGTCGTTACTGCGGCGGTTTGGATCGAGTACCGTGTTGACCACATTCTTCATAGGGTGACAGCCCTCTTGCTCCTGAACCTTGGCTCGGGGGGCAGTTTACATGTCTTAGAAGCGACAAAATTTGTCACTTCCCAGCAACCTACCGATAGGCCCCACGCCTATCGCGGATAGCTCAGTGCAAATCGCTAGCCATCCTGTTCCGCCATTGCCATGTTCACTTTATGTTGGAATTAGATGCTGATAGAGCGGTTGAAGAGACACTGTAGACGCAGAGGAAGAACACGGGAAGGGAAATACTTTGCGCATGGGAAATTTCCCGGCCCTCTCCGTGGAGCACTGTACCTCGCACGACGGTGACCCGACGTAACTTTCGTCCTACGCCAGACGCCATTTAACTTCGCGTTTTGGGGGAGAAACTGTGCGTCGCTTTGGCTGGATTCTGCTTGCAGGCGGGTTCGTCTTCGGATTTGTCGTCGTTTTGTCCGTAGTTCTTAGGGTTCCGTCGGCCTCAGCCGCCCAAAAAGGCGAACTGGTGCGGACATCGGGCTCCTTGCCAGCCGCGCCCAAGCCCGCGGCACCTCCAAGCATCACAGTTCCACCGGGAAGCACGCTCTACGTCGCGAAGCGTGGCGATAGCTACGTTTCCATTGCCCGCCAGTATCTTTCGCGGACGTCGTTTCTGACCTCGAGCGAGCTGGCGGAATCGATTCGCAAGTCAAACGGCAATTCCGAGAAGACTTATCTGACTGCCGGCCAGCAGGTGATCGTGCCTGGAATCCTCGACTCACCGATCGTGGAGAATACGATTCCGGTGTCACGGGACTTTGAGGTACGGGCTATCTATCTGACAGGCTTGATGGCAGGGAGCGACCATGGAATGCGCATCATCCGGCACTGGAGGGAAGTAGGCGGAAATGCGGTTGTGTTCGACATCAAAGACAGCGACGGGAGCGTCAACATTCCGTTCGAGCATCCACTACTTGGCAAACATCACACACCGCTGCCCGATCTGCCGAAGTTTGTGCGCTTTCTACATTCGCAAAACATGCACGCGATCGCACGGGTAGCCATCTTCCGCGACGAACACCTTGTGGTTTCGCATCCGGAATTAGCGGTGCAATCGCACAAGACAGGGCAGGCATGGCGCGAGAATGGCAAGCTGGTATGGACCGACCCGTCGCAGCCCAAAGTGCAGGAATACAATATCGCGCTGGCCAAGAAGGCCGCGCAATCAGGGGTAGATGAAGTCCAGTTTGACTATGTGCGCTTCCCTGCTGAGGGTGACCAGAAGGACGCCAGCTTCGTGTTTCAAACTACGCACCCCAACTGGCACCGGACGGATGTCATTACCGACTTTTTGAAGCATGCCTATGCCGAGCTGCACCCAACCGGCGTCCTGCTTTCACTTGACGTCTTCGGGGTGATGGCGTGGCAAAGGCCAGTTGACCTGGCCCACACCGGACAAGACATCCCTTCCATGGCGAAGTACTGCGATGTTCTGTCACCAATGATTTACCCTTCGCACTTCTTCGGCATGGACGGCATTGCTCACCCTGGCGATGCGCCAGAGCATTTCATCGGCGAATCCATGGCGCGCTTTGAGCTGATCACCAAAGACAGTGGTGCTGTGATTCGTCCCTGGCTGCAGGCGTTCCACTGGCGCACCAAAACGTATTCGCCGCAGTACATTGAGACGCAGGTGATCACTGCGAAAAGCAAAG
>Ga0335069_10005687_pt1 | contig 18283 bp, 17 predicted proteins | sample Lox_Sample_11_FD_206714 | JGI IMG/M metagenome (GOLD analysis project Ga0335069, IMG submission 206714) | Soil microbial communities from Loxahatchee National Wildlife Refuge, Florida, United States - Lox_Sample_1.1 | ecosystem: Environmental > Terrestrial > Soil > Wetlands | place: USA... | reverse complement strand
GAGGTCATCTCGGTGCCGTCGGTGGGCGGGCGGAAGGCGCGCGAGCTCTCGCGCCAGATCCTCTCCGAGATCATCCAGCCGCGGGTGGAGGAGATCTTCACGCTCGTGGCCCGCGAGCTCGCCAAGGCCGGGCTCGAGGACGCCGCCGCGGCCGGCGTGGTGGTCACGGGCGGTACGTCCATCCTGCCGGGCGTGCCCGAGCTCGCCGAGCAGGTGTTCGACCTGCCCGTGCGGCGGGGACTCCCGACGGGCATCGGCGGGCTGTCGGATGTGGTGCGGAGCCCGATCTACTCGACGGGCGTGGGACTCGCACTCTATGGCGCGCGCGGCCGGCGGAGCGGCGCCCTCCTCGACGAGGCCGGCCTCTCGTCGTCGGCGGCCGGTCCGGTGCGCAGGCTTCGGGACTGGTTCAGCGAGCTGTTCTAGGACGTATCTCACTCACGCGGAGTCAAGGAGGAGCCGATGGTCGAGCCACGGGCGGGGCGGCCGCTGTTCGAGCTGGAAGAGGCGAGGGACAGCGCCAAGATCAAGGTGATCGGTCTGGGCGGCGGCGGGTCCAACGCCATCAACCGCATGATGGAAGCCCGCTTCACCGGCGTGGAGTTCATCGTGGCGAACACGGACAGCCAGGCCCTGCGCGCATCGCCCGCTCCGCTCAAGATCCAGCTGGGCGCGCGGCTCACGCAGGGGCTGGGCGCCGGCGCCGATCCCGAGGTCGGAAAGAACGCCGCCCTCGAGGATCGCGAGCAGATCAAGAAGGTGCTCGAGGGCGCGGACATGGTGTTCGTGACCGCGGGCCTGGGCGGCGGCACGGGCACGGGCTCCGCGCCGGTGGTGGCCGCCACGGCCAAGGAGATGGGCATTCTCACCGTGGCCGTCGTCACCAAGCCGTTCGCCTTCGAGGGGCGGCGGCGCTCGCTGCAGGCCGAGGCCGGCCTCGCGGAGCTCCGCGGCGTGGTCGACACGCTGATCACCATCCCGAATCAACGCCTCCTCGCCGTGGTCGACCGCGGCACGCCGCTCATCGAGGCGTTCAAGGTCGCGGACACCGTGCTCCTGCAGGCGGTGCAGGGCATCTCGGACCTGATCCTCGTGCCCGGGCTCATCAACCTGGACTTCGCCGACGTGCGGACGATCATGGCCGGCATGGGCATGGCGCTCATGGGCGCCGGCGTCGGCAAGGGCGAGCACCGGGCCCTCGACGCCGCGCAGAAGGCGGTGGCGAGCCCGCTGCTCGACGAGACCTCCATCGACGGCGCGCGGGGCATCCTGATCAACTTCACGGGCGGCGCCGATCTTTCGCTCCACGAGGTCGAGGAAGCGGCCCGCATCGTGCAGGAGGCCGCGCACGAGGAGGCGCACATCATCTTCGGCGCCGTCATCGATCCGGCGCTCCAGGACGAGGTGCGCATCACGGTGATCGCCACGGGCTTCAGCGAGCGCAAGGAATCGACCCAGCCCTCGGGCAAGGTCGTGGAGATGCCGCGGCCCGCCCGGCCTGGGACACCCAGCACGAAGGACTGGCGGCGCCGCGTGCCGGCGGACATCCGCGCAGAGGGAGATGCAGAGCCGACCGAGGAAGACCTGGATGTGCCGGCGTTTCTGAGGCGACAGGCCGACTGACCCGCCCAGGGAGGGCCACATGCTGAACGAGTTCAAGACCTTCATCATGCGGGGCAGCGTCATCGAGCTTGCCGTCGGCGTGGTCATCGGCGCGGCGTTCGGACGCGTCGTGGCCTCCTTCGTCGGCGACATCCTCATGCCACCGATCAGCCTGCTGCTCGGCAAGACGGACTTCACGAGTCTCTTCATCGCGCTGAGCGGCCAGCAGTTCCCGACGGCCGCCGCGGCCAAGGCCGCCGGCGTCCCCACCATCAACTACGGCACGTTCATCCAGACCATCCTGGACTTCATGATCGTGGCCTTCGCGATCTTCCTCGTCATCAAGCAGGTGAACCGGGCGTTCCCGCCGCCGGCCGCGCCCGTCACGACGCGCCCGTGCCCCCTCTGTCTCTCGGCCATTCCGCTCGGGGCCACCCGCTGCGCCCACTGCACGTCCGAGGTCAGGCCGGCCTGACGATCACGCTCGCTTCCCGAGCCCCTCGACGTAGGCCAGGTACGGGCCCAGGCGGAACTTCTTCGCGGTGTTGGCGGAGGACATGTAGCGGACCTGGCCCAGGACGGGGCGCTCCGGCGCCCACGGGCGGTCGAAGAGGCCGAAGCACCACAGGATGCCACTCCACGAGTTCGGATCGCGGCCGTCCAGCGCGTACTTGTTGTTGAGGTGCACGAGCGTCCGGTAGGCCTCCTCCGGCGTGCGCGACCACTCGATGACCTTCTTGCCCCAGAGCATCCGCAGGTAGCTGTGGATGGTGCCCCTGACCACGAGCTCGCGCTGGGCGGCGTTCCACAGCGGATCGTGGGTAGCACCCGCTTCCCACTCCTCCTGCGTGTAGAGGTGCTCGCGCTCGTCGCCGGCGTGCCGCGCCAGCGTCCTGGCCGCCCACGCCGGCAGGGCGCGCTCCAGATCTGCCGTGTCCTTCCGGCGCGTCCAGTGCCAGTGGTACCCGAGGTCCCGCCAGGTGATCGTCTCGTCGAGAAAGGCGCCGACGTCCGCGTGCCGCGTGTAGAAGCCTTCGCGTTTCCCTGCCATGCGCGGCTCGATCTCCATCGGCGTCCAGGGGCCGGTCGCGGCAAGCGCCCTCTCGACCACTTCCTCCACGGAGATGTGGCCGTGGTGCAGATACGGGCTCAGGCCGCTTTGGTGTCCCGCGTCCGGAGCGGCCGGCTCGGACCGGGACTCGGCGTATCCCGCGAGCCGGCGCGCGAGGAAATCCTCGAGGCGGCGGCGCGCGGCGGTGGCGCCGCCCTCCATGCCGTCGACGGCGGGCACGGATTCATCGACGGGCAGCCGGGCGAGAAGGGTGTCGAGGTCTCCGAGGTCCACGACGGGGAAGGGAGGAGCCAGGCTCGAGCGCGCCGGCCTGGAGACGCGAGGCTCCGCGCTCGCGCGAGATTCCCACGCCTCGGCGAAGGCCCGATGAATGCGCGGGCGCAGATGGGCGGCGGCCGCCGCGGGCGGACCCGCCCCCTGCAGGCGGGCGAGCGGGACGATCGAATTGCCGTCCACCGCGACCACGGGCACGGCGGCGCGTCGGGCCAGCCCCTCGATCTGATCCGGGACGACGAAGCACGGAAAGTCGTCGGTGACGACGAGGACGGCGCGCCCGGCGATCCGGGCGAGCACGCCGCGGCCTCCTCCGGGCTCGGTCTCGACGAAGGGCCAGTAGGCGAGGCCGAGCGCCGCCGCCCGCGCGCGATTGTCCCGCATGCCCTCGAGGAGGAAGCGATGGTGGCGGACGCTGGCCCACGGGTAGTCGAGCCGGAGCCCTTCGTAGACGACCAGCGGCCGCCCGGCCTCGGCCGCCCGCTCGAGCGCCCAGTCGAGCGCGTGATTGCGCTCGAGCCGCCGCGCGGCCTGCATCCAGTAGAGCACGTACTCGCCGTCGGCCCGCGGCGGCCCGCTGCGGACATAGCGCACGCGGCTCTCCGTGTAACGCACCATCACATCGTACCGCGTGAGACAATGGCTCCACGATGACGGCTCCGCGCTTCGAAGGCGATCCGCCGACACACTTCGTCTCGCCCCTGCTGGAGGAGGCGGGCTTGCCGCATCTCTTCACCACGCGCCACTTCCCGGGGGTGACGGCCTTCCGGGATCCATTCCCGCCCATCGGCGCCGATGCGGGGCCGCTGCTCGCCAAGCACGGTCTCGGCGACCGTCCGGCCGCGTTTCTCAGGCAGGTGCATGGAGCGCGCGTCGTGGAGGCCACCGAGAGCGGGCTGGCCGGCGATGGCGACGCGCTCGTGACGGGCACGCCGGGACTCCCCATCGCCGTGTTCTCGGCGGACTGCGTGCCGCTGCTCGTCTACGACCCCGATGGCCGGCGCGTCGCCGCCGCGCACGCGGGCTGGCGCGGCACGGTGCAGTCGGTGGCGCGGGCCGCGGTGGAGGCGCTGGTCGAGGCCGGAGGCCGCGCGGAACGCCTGCTCGCGGCGGTGGGGCCGTCCATCGGCCCCTGCTGCTACGAGGTCGACAAGCCCGTCATCGCCGAGCTCGATCGGGCTTTCGCTGGGCGCTGGGGTGCGTGGGTGCGAGCGACGGGAGCCGGGAAGTGGCAGCTCGATCTCTGGGCCGCCAACGAGGATCAGCTCCTTGACGCCGGCATGCTCGGCGAGCGGATCTCGAACCCGCGGCTCTGCACGGGCTGCCGCACCGATCTCTTCTACTCGTATCGCCGAGGCCACAAAGGGCGGCTCGTGTCGATGGCCGCCCTGCCTGTCTCCGCCGGCTGACCCGGCCTCCCGGACGGCAGGCGCGGCGGCCGGCGTGCTAGAATCGGCCAGCCGGACCGATCGTGACCCCAGACATTCGCGCCAACCTCGAAGCCGTCCACGAGCGCATCGCTCGCGCCTGCGCGCGCGCCGGGCGGAAGCCGGCCGACGTGCTCCTCATCGCGGTGTCCAAGACCGTGGAGATCGAGCGCATCCGCGGGGCCGTCGCCGCCGGGGTGCAGGCGCTCGGAGAGAACCGCGTGCAGGAAGCGAAGGAGAAGGTCGCGGCGCTCGGCCGGCCGGTTCCCTGGCATCTGATCGGCTCGCTCCAGACGAACAAGTCGCGGGACGCCGTGGAGCTCTTCGACTGGATCCACTCCGTCGATCGCGAGGAGCTGGCACGTGAGCTCGATCGCCGCGCCCACCAGCGCGAGCGCACGGTCAAGGCGCTGGTGCAGGTGAACGTGGGAGAGGAGCCGCAGAAGGGCGGCGTGGCTCCGGCAGAGCTCAAGGGCCTTCTCGATGCCATGACGTCGCTGCGCCATCTCGATGTGCGCGGGCTCATGTGCATTCCGCCCGCGACGGAGACGGCCGATGCCGCGCGGCCGTGGTTCAAGCGGCTGCGCGATCTGCGCGACGCCGCCGGGCTCGAGCACTGCTCCATGGGCATGAGCGGAGACTTCGAGGTGGCCATCGAGGAGGGGGCGACCATGGTGCGCGTCGGCACGGCGATCTTCGGTCCCCGGGCACCCCGCGCGGCCGTCACGGAGGGCGGAGCGTGAGCATCAAGGGCAAGCGCGTGGCGTTCCTCGGCGCCGGCAACATGGGCGAGGCGCTCATCAAGGGCCTCACCCAGGCGGGCCTGGTGCCGGCCGGCTCGATCACCGCGGCCGATCCGCGTGCGGATCACCTGGATCAGGTGGCGAAGCGCTACGGCATTCGCACGGTGGCCGACAATCCGGCGCTCGTCAAGGGCGCGGAGGTGATCATCCTCGCCGTGAAGCCGCAGATCATGGGCGCCGTGCTCAAGGAAGTCGCGGGCGCCGTGGACGAGGGCAAGCTGCTCATCTCCATCGCGGCCGGCGTGTCGACGAAGAAGCTTCGCGAGCAGCTGGGCAAGCCGGCGCGGCTGATCCGCGTGATGCCGAACACGCCCGCGCTCGTGCTCGAAGGCGTGACGGCCGTGGCCCGCGCCGACGGGCTCGAGGCCGGCGATCTCGAGGTCGCGCAGGAGCTCTTCGCGGCCGTGGGGAAGGTCGTGGTGCTCGAGGAGAGCGCCATGGACGCCGTGACGGGGCTGTCGGGCTCCGGCCCGGCCTATGTGGCCATCACCATCGAGGCGCTCGCCGACGGCGGCGTGAAGATGGGCCTCGATCGTGCGACCGCGATGACGCTGGCCGCGCAGACGGTCCTGGGCTCGGCGCGTCTTCTGCTCGACACGGGCGTGCACCCGGGCCAGCTCAAGGACATGGTCTCGTCGCCGGGGGGCACGACCATCGCCGGCATCGCCGCGCTCGAGGAGTGCGGGCTTCGCCGCGCGTTCATCCAGGCCGTCGAGCGCGCGACCCAGCGGTCGCGCGAGCTCGGGGCGCCCTGACGGTGCTGTCGTTCGAGATCATCAGGCTCATCGAGCGGATCCTCGACCTCTATACGTGGGTCATCATCGCGGCGGCGGTGATCTCGTGGGTGAACCTGAGCCCGTACCATCCGGTGGTGCGCGTGCTGCGCGGCCTCACCGAGCCGGTGCTCGCGCCCATCCGCCAGATCCTGCCGCCGTGGAAGACATGGGGCCTCGACTTCTCGCCGATGATCGTCATCTTGCTGATCCAGTGGGTCGTCCCCATCATTCTCCGGGCGCTTCTGGGTTAGCCGGGAGGAACGAACCGTGCGCATCACGCCCATGGACATCCGCCAGCAGCAGTTCACGGTCAAGATGTTCCGAGGCTTCGACACGCAGGAGGTGGACACCTTCCTGGAGGATCTCGCCTCGGACTACGAGGCGCTCCTCAAGGAGAACTCGCTCCTGAAGGAGCAGCTGCAGGCGCTGGAGGAGCGCACCCGCGGGCTCGAGGAGCGTGAGAAAGTCCTGCAGGAGACGCTCGTGACGACCCAACGGCTCGTGGAGGAGATGAAAGACCAGGCGCGCCGCGAGGCCGGCGTCATCATCCGCGAGGCCGAGGTGCAGGCGGAGCGCATCATCGACGCCTCGCGCACCGCGGAGGGCAGCCTCCGCAGCGAGATCCTCGCCCTCAAGCGCACGCGGCGCCAGCTGGCCGAGGGGCTGCGCTCCACGCTCGAGATGTACCAGCGCCTGCTCGACCAGGACATCAAGGCCGATGCCGAGGACGAGTCCCCGAGCGCCTGAGACCGGCCTGCTCCACGTGCGCGTGCAGCCGAAGGCCCGGACGAACGCGGTGATGGGCTGGCGAGGCGAGGCGCTGCGCGTGTCCGTGACAGCCGCTCCCGAAGACGGCCGGGCCAACCGCGCCGTGGTCGCCCTCCTGGCCGAGCGCCTGGCCGTGCCGCCGTCGTCCATCCAGCTCGTGCGGGGCGCCGCCTCGCGCGACAAGTGGTTCCGCCTCCCCGAGGGCACCGCGTGGCCGGCGTGATCGCGCCGATACGCTGGGAGCGGGATCGCCTGCTCCTCCTGGACCAGACCGGGCTCCCCGTGGAGGAGCGCACTCGCGAGTACGCCCACTGGCCGGAGGTGGCGGAAGCCATTCGCTCCCTGGTGGTTCGTGGCGCGCCCGCCATCGGATGCGCGGCGGCATTCGGCCTCGTGCTGGCGGCCCGGGACAGCCGGGCCGAGGACACCGACGGCCTCCTGCAGGATCTGGTCGAGGCGGGGAAGGGACTGGCGGCGACCCGCCCGACTGCCGTGAACCTCTTCTGGGCCCTCGAGCGGATGCAGAGCGTGGCCCACAGGGAGCGCGCGCTGCCCCTGCCGGCCTTGAAGGCGCGGCTGCTGGCGGAGGCGCAGGCGATCCTCGCGGAGGATCTCGCCGCGAACCACGCCCTGGGGGAGCACGGCGCCGCGCTCGTGCCCAAGGGCGCGCGCATCCTCACCCACTGCAACGCGGGCGCGCTGGCCACCGCGGGCTACGGAACCGCCGTCGGCGTCATTCGCGCCGCCCACGAGCGCGGGCGCGTGGCCCTGGTCTGGGTCGATGAGACGCGGCCCGTGATGCAGGGCTCGCGGCTCACGGCCTGGGAGATGGTCCAGGAGGGCATTCCGCACCGCCTCATCTCCGACGTGGCGGCGGGCTTCGTGATGAAGCGCGGAGAGGTGGATCTGGTGGTCACGGGCGCGGACCGCATCGCTGCCAATGGCGACACCGCGAACAAGATCGGCACGTACTCGGTGGCGGTGCTGGCCAAGCACCACGGGATTCCCTTCTACGTGGCCGCGCCGTTTTCGACCATCGACCCGTCGATCTCGACGGGCGCCGCCATTGTCATCGAGGAGCGCGATGGTGACGAGGTGCGCCGCACGGGCGGACGCCAGACCGCGCCGGCCGCCACCCCCGTGTACAACCCCGCGTTCGACGTGACGCCGGCCGAGCTCATCGCCGGCATCATCACCGAGCGGGGGGTGTTCCGCTTCCCGTACGCGTTCTCCTAGTGTCGGGCAACCGGCATTTCGACGCCGCGCGCCGCTACCACGACGCCACCGCGCACACGCCGCAGTCCGTCCGCACGAGCGGCCACCGCCTCGACTGGGACACGAAGCCCGAGCCGTTCAAGATCTACCCGGATCTGCCCGTCGTGCCGCTGCCGCGGGACTTCCCGGTGCCGGCGCAGGATGCGCTGGTGGCGATGTCGGCGCCGCCGGCCGGGGAGGCGCGTCTCGATCTCGAGCGGCTGGCCGCCATCCTCTTCTTCACGGCGGGGGTGACCAAGCGAAAAGAGTATCCAGGCGGGGGCATGATGTACTTCCGCGCCGCGCCCTCCACGGGCGCACTCTACCAGACCGAGGTCTACGTCGTGGCGGCGGCGGTGACGGGCCTCGCGCCCGGTGTCTATCACTTCTCGCCGGGCGACTTCGCCCTGCGGCGGCTCCGGGACGGCGACTTTCGCGGCGCCCTCGCCATCGCCGCGGCCGACGACGACATGGGCGGCTGCCCCGCGACGCTCGTGCTGACCGGCATTTACTGGCGCAATACCTGGAAGTACCAGGCCCGGGGCTATCGGCACCTCTTCTGGGACTCGGGATCGATGCTGGCGAACCTGCTGGCGGCTGCGTCGGCGCTGGATGTCCCCGCGCGCGTCGTCACGGGGTTCGTGGAGGTCGAGGTCAACGGGCTCCTCGGCGTCGACGCCGAGAAGGAAGGCGCGCTCCTCCTGGCCCCTGTGGGCGCACCGGGCCGCCCGGCACCGGAGTCGCCCGTGGTCACCGCCCTCACGACCTCCGTGATTCCGCTCTCGCCGTCGGACGTCGACTATCCGCTCCTCCGCGACGCGTATGCCAACTCGTCCCTCGATGCCGAAGGCGAGGTGCACGCGTGGCGAGAAGCCGACTGGTCTCCTGCGCCCGTGGTCGGGGACTCCTCGGTCGCGCTGCCGGCGCCGCGGGCGACGGCGGACCGCGCGCTGGCCGAGACCATCCTGGCCCGCGGCTCGACGCGCGAGTTCTCCGGCGCGGCCATCAGCGCGGACCAGCTGTCCGCGGCGCTCTGGCACGCGACACGTGGCTGGCCGGCGGACATCCCCTCCGGGCTGGTGGATCTTTACCTGAGCGTGCACGCGGTGGAAGGCATCGAGCCGGGCGCCTATGCCTATCGTCCCGCGGCTCACGCTCTCGAGCTGATCAGGCGCGGCGAATTCCGCGGAGAGTCCGCCCATCTTTGCCTGGATCAAGCGCTGGGCGGCATGTCGGCCGCCACCGTCTTCTTTCTGAGCGATCTCTCGCTGGTCCTCGACGCGTTCGGCAATCGCGGCTACCGCGTGGCGAACCTGGAGGCTGGCCTCATCGGCGGCCGGCTCTACCTTGCCGCGTACGGGCAGCGCTTTGGCGCCACGGGCCTGACATTCTACGACCGCGAGGTGGCTGCCTTCTTCGCACCCCACGCGACGGGCAAGGATCCGCTGTTCGTCACCGCGCTCGGCCGCTCGGTCAGGGGGCCGGGGAAGTCTCCCGCCCCGCTTCAGATGACGCGGGCCTGATCGCCCAGATCAACGCGGCCAAGGGAGAGGGCGGACTTCGACGCGCGCGTCGTAGGCGGACTGTCCGCCGGGGATGCGCGGATCGAGGCCGTCGCTGGCCTCGGGGGTGAGGCAGGCCTCGCCGCTCGTGAGCGTGTTGAGGCCCGGCCAGCCGTCGCGCGCCCAGACCACGCCGGGCAGGATGTCCTCGGTCACGCGCGCCACCGCCTCGAAGCGGCCCCGCGCGTTCGTGAGCTCCACGTGCGCGCCCGCCGCGATGCCGCGCGCGCCCGCGTCGGCGGGGTGGATCCATACCTCGGCGTGCGGCTCGGCCCGCGCGAGCATGGGCAGCGCGCGGCCGTTGTCGTAGAAGGCGTGGAACGCCGTGAGCGCGCGGCCCTGGCGGAACTCGAGCGAGAGCGGAGTGCCGGACGTCGCGGGGCGCGTGTAGCTGGGAAGGGCGGGCAGGCCCAGGGCGACCGCGCGATCGGACTGGAACTCGATCTTCCCCGAGGGCGTGGCGAAGCGGCCTTCGCGATACGGGACGTGGTCGAGGCGGCTCCGCTCCGCAATCCCGCCCAGCTCGCGGAACTTCTCCACGGTCAGCGCGCCGGCCTGCTGCGGCGCGAGGAGCGCATCGACATAGTCCTCGACGGAGCGCCACGGGAAGAAGTCTTCGATGGCGAGGTGCCCGGCAAGTTCCCGGAGGACAGCGATCAGCGGTCGGGTCTCGCCGGCCGGCTCCAGGGCCTTATCCATTAAGTAGAGGTGTGTGGCGGTCTCCTTGATGCCGATGTCTTCGAGCCACACTGTGCCCGGCAGGACGATGTCCGCCACGCGCCTCGTGGTGTCGTTGGCGAAGATGTCGTAGGCCACGATCAGGCCGACGCGCGCGAGATCGCGCTCGATCGCTGCCGTGTCCGAGAACGAGTTGAGCATGTCGGTGCCGGCGGTCAGGAGGACGTCGAGGCTACCGTCTTCGATGAGCCGGGCGATCGACGGCATGTGGCTCGGCACCCAGCGTCCGGCCGGGCGGCGGTCCGCCGCGGTGAGATCGGCGAGGTGGTCTCCGGTCGGGAACGAGCGATGGCGGGGACCGAGACCTCCGCCCGCCAGGCCCAGTTGCCCGGTAAGGGCGGGGAGCGTGGCGATGGCCCGCCCCGGCTCCCAGCCGTGACGGTGCTTGTACATGCTGGCGCCGCCCACGACGATCATGGCGGGCCTTTGCGTCGCGTACGCGCGCGCCAGACCACGGATCGTCTCGGCCGACAGGCCCGTCTCCCGCTCGGCCCACTCAGGCGTGAAGGCCTTCAGGTGCGCGGCATACGCGTCGTAGCCAACCGTGCGCTGCGCCACGAAGTCGCGGTCGACGAGCCCGTCCCCCACGATCACGTGCGCCATGGCGAGGGCGAGCGCGGCATCCGTGCCCGGGCGGATGAGCCAGGTCTCGTCGGCGTGCCGGGACGCCTCCGTGCGCCGCACGTCGATGAGAACCACGCGGGCTCCGCGCCTGCGCGCTTCCACCAGATGCGGCGCGGTGGTGGGCTGGCTGGCCAGATTGGCGCCCCACAGGATGACGAGGCGCGAGTGCTCGGCCATGTCCTCCTTCGTGTTGGCCTCGATCACGCCGGTGATGCCGAGCCCGTACGCGCCCATGGCCCAGCACACGATGGCCGGGTTCCAGACCTGCATGCCGCCAAGATGGCCGAAGCGCATGATGAGGGGGCGGTTGATGCCCGTGACGTGCGCGCCGTGGCCGAACCAGAAGCCCACCCGCTCGCGCGTCGTGGCCCCGATGGCCGACACGATGCGGTCGATCGCGTCCTCCCAGGACACGGGCCGCCACCGGTCCTCGCCGCGCCGGCCGTCCCGGACGAGCGGACGGGTGAGCCTCAACCCGTTGTGCGGGATCTCGACGGCGGCGCGCCCGCGGATGCAGAGGAAGCCGCGGCTGTCCGGATTGTCCGGGTCGCCCTTGACGCCGAGCACGCGGCCCTCGGCCGACACATCCACGAGCATCCCGCAGAACGTCGGGTGGCAGTTCATGGGGCACATGGTGCGCACGGTGCGAGTGGCCATGGCCGGGATCATACCTCTCCGTTGCCTCGGCCGCGCGGCTTCTGCTAGTGTGGATCGGATCGTGGAGTCGATACGAGAGAGGAGAAGCGCATGAAGAAGTATCAGCTGATGGCTCCGGGACCGACGCCGGTTCCCCCCAATGTCCTGCTGGCGATGGCCCGGCCGATCATCCATCACCGCGCCGCGGAGTACGACGCGCTCTTTCTCGAGGTGCGCGAGGGGCTCAAGCGGCTCGTGCAGACGCAGCAGGACGTGCTGACGCCCGCATGCACGGGCACGGGCGCCATGGAGGCCGCCGTCGCGAACACGCTGTCGGCCGGCGACCAGGTGATCGTGGTCAATGCCGGCGCCTTCGCCCAACGGTGGCTGGCCATCTGCAAGGCCTTTGGCCTCCGCGTGGTCGAGCTGGAAGCCCCCCACGGCGACACGGTCGTGCCCGATCGCGTGGCGCAGGCGCTCCGTGAACACAGGGATGTGAAGGCGGTGCTCGTCCAGCACAGCGAGTCGTCGACCGGCGTGCTGCACGACGTGCGCGGCTACGCGCAGGCCACGCGAGGCACCGATGCCGTCCTCGTTGTAGACGCCGTATCGAGCCTCGGCATCGCCGACTTGCCCATGGACGCCTGGGGCATCGACGTCGTGGTCTCCGCCTCCCAGAAGGGCCTGATGCTGCCGCCAGGCCTGGGCCTCCTCGCCCTCAGCGAGAAGGCCTGGGCGGCCGCCAAGCGGTCCACCTTGCCGAAGTTCTATCTCGACCTCACCGAGGAGCGGAAGTACGCGGCGAAGAACGAGGCCCGGTTCACCCCGGCCGTGTCGATCATGGTCGGCCTGCGTGAAGTGCTGCGGATGATCGCGGACGAAGGGTTGCCGAATGTCCTGCGCCGACACGATCGTCTCTCCCGTGCGACGCGCGCCGGCGCCGAGGCGCTGGGCCTCACGCTCTTCCCGAAGACCACGCCGAGCCCGGCGCTGACCGCGGTGCAGGTGCCGGCCGGGGTCGACGCCGACCGGGTGGTGGAGGGCTTCGCCAGCTCGCACAACATCACGATCGACGGCGGGCGGGGACCGACCAAGGGGAAGATCTTCCGGATCGGCCACATGGGCTACGTGTCGGACTTCGACATCACGACGGCGCTGTCGGCCCTCGAGCTGGTCCTCCACGAGCTGGGCCAGCCCGTGGACCTCGGCGCCTCGCTCCGGGCCGCCCAGAAGGTGTTCGCCGAGCGGGGGTAGTCGGGGTAGGATAGCGGCTTGGCCATGGCCCTACGGCTCCTGCTACTACGTCACGGGGAAACGGCCTGGAACCGGGAGCGCCGGTACCAGGGCTGGACGGATACCCCTCTATCTGCCACGGGCGTGCAGCAGGCGGAGGCCGCGGCTCGGGAGCTCAAGGAGCATGCCTTCGCCGCCGTCTACGCGAGCCCGCTCCGGCGGGCCCGCGACACGGCCGCGGTGATCGCGCGGCCTCACGGGCTCGAGGTGGAGACCGATCCGGCCTTCAGGGAGCTGGGGTTCGGCGAGTGGGAAGGCCTGACGCTCGACGAGGCGCGGTCGCGTGACACCGCGCTGTACCAGAACTGGGCCAGGACCCCGCATCTCGTCTCGCCACCCGGCGCGGAGACCCTGGCCCAGGCGCGCGAGCGCGTGCTCGCCGGCCTCGAGCGGCTGCGGGCGGGCCACAAGGATGACGTTGTCTGCCTGGTCGCGCACGGCATTCCCGTCCGCATCATGATCCTCGAAGCCCTCGGCCTGGGGCTCGACAGGATCTGGTCGCTCCACTCGGCACCCACCGGGATCTCCGAGCTCGAGTTTCGCGACGACTGGACGGCGCTGCACCGCATGAACACCCTGGTGCATCTCGACACGGCACTGGCGGACCGCTAGGAACGTGAGCTTCGCCATGCCGCGCAGGGCCCAGCAGACCCAACTGCCCAAAGGCGCCAAGATCTACCTGCCCGACGAGGCCGCGCAGAAGCGGCGCGTCGAGTCGGAGCTCTGGGCCGTCTTCCGCAAGTGGGGCTATCGCGAGATCGTCACCCCCACCTACGAGTACTTCGACGTGCTCGCCCAGGGCACCGATCAGGACCTCCAGGAGCGGATGTTCAAGATGGTGGACCGCGAGAGCGGCCGCCTCCTGGCCCTGCGCGCCGACGTCACGCCGCAGATCGCCCGCATCGTGGCCACAAGGATGCGCGAGGAGCCCAAGCCGCTGCGCCTGGCCTACGTGACCAACGTGTTCCGCTACGACGAGCCGCACGTGGGCCGCTACCGCGAGTTCCATCAGGCCGGCGTGGAGCTCGTCGGCCTGCCCAATCCCGAGGGGGACGCCGAGCTCATCGCCATGACCGTGGAAGGACTCCGTGCGCTCGGCCTCGAGCGCTTCCAGCTCGACGTCGGGCAGGCGGACTTCTTCCGCGGCCTCCTCGAGGACCTGAGCCTCGACGAAGCGAGGGCCGGGGAGCTCCGCTCCGCCCTGGCCCGGAAGGACGTGTCCGCGCTCGAGCGCATCGTGGCGGGGCTGGGGGCGCCGGCCGCGGTGGGCGAGCTCCTCCTCGCGCTGCCCACGCTCTACGGTCGCGCCGACGTGCTCGACCGCGCCGAGCGCCTGGTAAAGAACCCCCGCTCCGAAGCGGCGCTCCGCAATCTCGCCGAGGTGTACCGGCTCCTCACCGTGTACGGCCTCGCGGACTCCGTGCTCCTCGATCTGGGCGAGGTGAGCGGCTTCGACTACTACTCGGGCGTGCACTTCGAGGCCTACGTGTCCGGGCTGGGCGCGCCGCTGGCGGGGGGCGGGCGCTACGACCACATGCTGGCACGCTTCGGCTATGATTGTCCGGCCACGGGATTTGCCTTCGAGGTGGGCCGGGTGCTCCTGGCCATGGAAAGCCAGGGCGTTGCCGCGCCGCCGCCCGGCCCGGACTTCTTCATCATCGACTTCACGACGGACAAGACGCGGGCCCTGGCGCTGTCGCGCCGGCTCCGCGACCTGGGGGCGGCGGTCGCGCGGGACATCCTGAGCCGCGGCCTCGATGACTCGCTGGCCTATGCGCGGCAGCAGCGGGCGCAGTGGGTGATCGTGATCGGCGAGCCCGGCACGAGCGCCGACGCGCTGCGGGTCATCGCATTGGACGGGACCGCGGGAGAGCGCCGGATCGCCATGACCGATGTCCTGGCCGACCCCGCGCGGTTCTTTCCTGAAACGGGGAGCAGGAGGTAGCCATCATGCCGAACATCGTGATCGTGGGCGCGCAGTGGGGAGACGAGGGCAAGGGCAAGGTGGTCGACGTGATCACGCCGCACTTCGACGTGGTCGTGCGCTACCAGGGCGGCAACAACGCCGGCCATACCGTGGTGGTGGGGCGCGAGAAGTTCGTGCTCCAGACCATTCCGTCGGGGATTCTCCACCCGGGCTGCCGGAACATCATCGGCTGCGGCGTGGTCGTGAATCCCGCCTCGCTGATCGACGAGATGGAGTCGCTCGTGCAGCGCGGGGTGTCCCTCGACGGCAACCTCTACATCTCGAAGAACGCGCACGTGATCATGCCGTACCACCCGGCCCTCGACCGGGCCAGCGAGTCGAAGGCGGGCAAGCACCGCATCGGCACCACGGGCAAGGGCGTGGGCCCCGCCTACACGGACAAGACGGCGCGCGTGGGCATTCGCATGGCCGATCTCCTGGACGAGCGCCTGCTCCGGGAGAAGCTCGAGTACAACGTGGCGCAGAAGAACCGGCTGCTCCGCGAGATCTACGACGCCGAGAGCTTCACGGTGGAGAACATCCTGAGCGCCTACCTGCGCTACGCGGGATGGCTGGCGCCCTACATCACGGACACGGCGCTCCTGATCCACCGCTGGATGGAGGCAGGTTCCTCCGTCCTCTTCGAGGGCGCGCAGGGCACCATGCTCGATCTGGACCACGGCACGTACCCGTTCATCACCTCTTCGACCACGACGGCAGGCGGCGCGTGCACGGGCTCGGGCGTGCCGCCCACCCGGATCCACGGCGTCATCGGCATCTCCAAGGCCTATTGCACCCGCGTGGGCGGCGGCCCGTTCCCGACCGAGCTGGACAACGAGATCGCGGATCTGCTGCGCGCGCGCGGCAACGAGTTCGGCTCGGTCACGGGGCGGCCGCGGCGCTGCGGCTGGGTCGATGCGGTGGGGCTACGCTACGCCACGCGCATCAACGGCCTCGACACGCTCGCGATCACGAAGCTCGACGTGCTGGATGCCTGCGACACCGTGAAGATCTGCGTGGGCTACAGGTACGACGACGAGGTGCTGACGGACTTCCCCGAGGAGGAGCGCATCTGGCACGAGGCCGAGCCCGTGTACGAGGAGCTCTCAGGCTGGCAGACCTCCACCGCGGGCATGCGCGACTACGAGGAGCTCCCGACGAAGGCCCGCGAGTACCTGGGCCGGCTCTCGGAGCTCTGCGGCGTGGGGATCTCGCTGGTCTCGACGGGCCCGGTGCGCGACGAGACGATCCTCGTCAACGACTCCACGCTGGCGCGCTGGATCCCCGGCCTGCGCTCCTCGCTCCCGCCGCACTAGGCGCGCCGGGCCTCCGCGGGCCGGCCGGCCGCGACGGTCCGTGAGGGCAGCCGGCGCGCTCCGTACCACAGGGACCAGCCCATGATGGCGGTGGCGAGCGGGAGCCCCGTCAGGACGTGGACGACCAGGTAGAGATCGACGCTGCTCCGCCGCAGCACGATGAGGCGGGCCAGGCTGGCGCCCAGGAGGTAGGCGGCCCACACCAGGGAGATCTGCGAGCAGACCGTGCGGTAGAGCGTGGAAGCCATGACCTCGGCCGGGAAGACGGCGGTCTCGGCGGCAAACACGGCAGCCAGGGGCTGGCCGACGAGCACCGAGACCACGAAGGCCACGCCGCAGACGCTGTTGACGACGAGCGAAGGGGCGAAGTACCAGGCCGTGCGTGCGGAGGTGAGACCCGTCACCGCCTGGAGCAGGGCGATGCCGAGGCCGACGGCGGCGAACATCCCGGAGCGCGAGTGCTTCCGCTCCCAGAGGTACGCGACCACGGCCAGCGCGGTGGCCAGGGCAATGCCGGCCTCGAGCCCGGCGAGCTTCCACCCTGCATAGAAGATGAGCACGGGCCCGAAAGCGTCCCGGACGAATCGCGGCCCGCTCCCCAGCACCAGCTCGCGCAACGACATCCCGGCCCGCTGTCGCATGAGGTCTCCCGTGTGGAGCCACTGCGATCATCGGGGAGATGTGTGAACGGAGCATGTCCCGGCGGTCAAGAAGTGTAAAGAGACCGCCGGCCCTGGATGGCCCGGCCGGGCGGACGGCTAGCTGCGCGCGGCACTCATCGGACGCGCGGTGCCGCTCCGCAACAGAGCGCCCGGAAGCGGCCCGTCCGCCGCGACGGCATCGCGGCCGCCGCGCCGGATGACCACGCCGTTCACCACGACCGCTTCGATGCCGGTGGCGTCGGCGACCAGACGATCCGCGCCGGTGGGCAGGTCGTGCACGCGGCGCAGCTTGCTCGCGCCCACGGTGGCCGGATCGAAGACGACGGCGTCGGCGGCGAGGCCGAGGGCCAGGCGCCCGCGATCAGTGATTCCGAACACCTCCGCGGGCCGTGAGGTGAGCATGCGGATGGCCTCGGGCATCGCGATGGCCTGCTTCTCGCGCACCCATCGGCTCAGCAGGTAGGTGGAGAAGCACGCGTCGCAGAGCTGGCTCGCGTGGGCGCCCGCATCCGAGAGACCCAGCACCGCCCCGGGCTCCGCGAGCAGCTCCGCCACCTCGTCCTCGTCGTGGTTGAAGACGGCCATCCGGAACCGGGCCTCCAGCTTTGTCGCCAGCGCCAGGTCGAGAGCGAGGTCGATCGGGTGCACGCCCCGCTCCGCCGCGACCTCGGTGACCGTGCGCTCCTCCAGCGCAGGTTCCACCGGATACCAGGAGATCCAGGTGCGCGCCCAGCTTCCGCCGGCGAACACGGCGCCCGGCCGCGGCCGATCGAAGCTCTCCTTGAAGGCGCGCCGGAACTCCGGATCGGCGTAGAGGCGCATCTTGCCGGCGACGTCCGCCGTCGAGATGGGCCGGAACACCGACATGCCCTCGAAGAGGAACGGCTCGCTGAACTGGAACTCGAAGTTGAGGGTCCGGCAGGCGACCTGCGGCACGACCTTGAGACCCTGGCGCCACAGCACGCGCGACTTCTCGAGCAGGTCGCGATGGGATCCGGGGCCCATCATACCCGCGAGGAGCGCGGTCCAGGTCACCGGCCGTCCCGTGGCCCGCGCGAGCGCCTCGAACTCCTTGAAGAAGAGCTCGCGCCCGACCGTGGCCTGGATGATGCCGCGCCCCGCCTCTGCGAGAGCGCCGGCGAGCGTCTCGATCTCGGCGAACTGGGCCGCCCGGCTCGGCACGGGCTTGCCCGCGTAGCCGATGTGGGTGGAGGCTTTCGAGGTCGCGAAGCCGATGGCGCCGGCGTCGATCGCCTCACGCACGAGAGCGCGCATGCGCGCGAGCTCGTCGGCCGTGGCGGGACGCTCCGTGGCCTCCTCGCCCATCACGTAAAGCCGGAGCGGCGTGTGACCCAGGAGCACCGCCACGTTGAGGGCGGTGCCACGCTGCTCCACCGCGTCGAGATACTCGGGGAAGGTCTCGAAGGGCCACGCCTTGCCCAGCCCGGCCTCGAGCGCGGCGAGGCTCATGCCCTCGACCTTCTCGAGCGTGCGCATGATGAGCCCGCGGT
>Ga0335069_10005686_pt1 | contig 18284 bp, 15 predicted proteins | sample Lox_Sample_11_FD_206714 | JGI IMG/M metagenome (GOLD analysis project Ga0335069, IMG submission 206714) | Soil microbial communities from Loxahatchee National Wildlife Refuge, Florida, United States - Lox_Sample_1.1 | ecosystem: Environmental > Terrestrial > Soil > Wetlands | place: USA... | reverse complement strand
ACTGGTGATTTCTCCGGGAGTGGTAAGGCGGAGGTGATGTTCTACTATCCCGGTGATGGGAACTGGTGGCTGGCGACGTTCTCCGGGACCACCATGAGCTGGCAGTTGGTGGGAAATACGGCCGGCTTTGGCAATGTCTCCAGCTGCCCGTTCTGGACCGGCGACTTCACCGGAGTGAAACACGCGCAGGTCATGTTCTACTATCCCGGCGACAAGAACTGGTGGCTGGGCAGCTTGCGATGATGGTGACCGCTGCTCTGAGTCCAGTCACCTGCCGAAACTAAGTCAGTTATGCAACTGGCTCCCCCGATAGGACTCATCGCCAAGGATCATCCCGCAGCGGTCGACCGGCAGGTCGCCGACACCGTCCTGGAGCCGCTGCGCGGTCACCGGCGCTACATCGCCATCATGGCGCTGCGTTCGCTGTTCCGGTTCGCGAAACGACGCGGCCTGACGTTCGCCGACCCCACCCGGCACCTCAGCGGCGGCCGGGGCGCCGGGCGCACCGTGCTGCCGATGACTGCCGAGCAGATCCGGGGCTGCCGGGCAGGCGGCCATGACTCCCGCCCAGCGTCGATGATGTCCAGGAAGTCGGGGATCTTCGTCGCGAAGTCGTCGATGTAAGCGTCCCAGTCGCCGTCGTAGGCGGTGGCGAAGAGCATCCTGGTGTCGTTGTCCAGGAACACGAAGCGGTACCGCTCTTCTCGGCGACCACCGAGGACTCGATCGCTCGCGGGGAGGGAGGCGCCGTCCAGCTCGCCAGCTGGGCCGCAGCGGTCCTCCACAATGGTCTCGGGCACTACGCGGAGGCACTGGCCGCGGCGGAACCGGCAACCGAGGAAACCTACCAGCCCTTGGGCACACAGCTGGTTCTGCCCGAACTGATCGAGGCCGCCGCGAGAACCGGAGGCTCGACGCCCGCCACCACCTGCACGCCGCCTACCAGCTGCTTGCCGGAATCGGCGCCGACGCCTTCGCCGAGCGCGCGCAGGGAGCTGCTCGCCACCGGCGAGAAGGTACGCAAACGCGAGGTCGACACCTACACCCAGCTCACCCCGCAGGAGGAGCACATCGTCCGGCTGGCCCGAGACGGACGCACCAACCCCGAGATCGCCGCGGAACTATTCATCAGCACCCGAACCGTCGAATGGCACTTGCGCAAGGTGTTCGCCAAACTGGGCATCACCTCCCGCAGAGACCTCCACGACGCCTTGCCCCCGCGAGCTCAGCACACGCCATCCGGCTCGACGTCATGACGGAATGATGCGGCCACCGCGGGCTGATCGCAGATCGGCTGGCCATCCTGAATGCGGCCCACCCGCGGAAGCTATCGCAGGGACTGCACCACCCGGGCCAGCTCCGCAAGTCCTGGTACTTCTTCTTCTTCGACCTCCCCGACCTGCCCGAAGCCGTCGTGCACGCCAACCACTGGCATTTCTTCCGGCACTTCCTGCGCGACGCCCGCCCGGCCTTCACCCCGGAGCAGACCGACCGTTACGTCGAGGCCTGGTCCCAGCCAGGCGCCGCCACCGCGATGATCAACTACTACCGGTCCTCGGTGCGGACCCCGCCGAAGAAGGCCGAAGCCGCCATTCACCCGGTCAAGGCACCCACCCTGGTCATCTGGGGGCAGGGCGATCGCTACCTCGGCCCCGAACTCGCCGAGCCCGAGCATGACGACGTCCCCAACCTGGACCGCGTCGAGCGCCTGCCCGACGCCTCGCACTGGGTGCACCACGACGAGGCCGAGCGCGTCACCCAGCTGCTCATCGACTTCTTCGCCCCCGCCCTGCCGGTCAGGAACTGACCAGGGACTTGGGTGGTGACGCAGGTGTACCGCACGCTGCGGGTCGCCCCGAGAGACCAGGGCGTGCTCGGCGTGGTGACTGACGCGCCGCCGATGAACCTGACCGGACCGGAACTGGTGCGCGACCTGGTGACCCTGATCGGCGAGCTGGAATCCGGTGAGGACGTCCGAGTCATGGTGCTGGCGAGGATCTCGGGCGAAAAAGAAACGGCCTGCGGGGTGGTCTCCCTTCGCCGGCATTGCCCGGATCAGGTCCCTGGGGGTCGCCGTCCAGCCTCTGAGCTGTCCCCGGCCTCTCAGCCTTTCCTCCCGGCTCCGGATCCTCCCGGCGCTCGTTCGGTCCAGCTCCCTCGATCACCTCGCAGACAATATTCACGTTGCACGGCGCCGATGACGGCGCCTAGAGGCGAAAGACCGCCCCGCCCGGGCCAAACGTCATGTTTCGCGCGGCGGCCGCGAGCTGCTCGTCCGCGGGATCAGGGCAGGCAAGACTCCCGGCACCCGCCCGGCAGGGGAAGCCGGCCCGGCGCCCGCTGGACGGTATCCATCGCCTTGGTGACCAGTTCGTCGAGCGCGGCATCCTCGGCGGGCTTGTGAGCGAGGCCCCCGAGGATGTTGCGGGCGAACAGCCGGGCGATCTCCTCGACCGACTGCGGGCCGTCCGGCTCGTACCAGGTCCAGGCGTAGTTGCACATGCCGAAGATCTGCAGCGCCGACATCTTCGGATCGGCGGTGTGGAACAGCCCCTCGTCCGCTCCGTCGCGGAGGATGTCGCCCACGATCGCGGTGTAGCGCGCCCGCTGCTCGCGGACGTAGCCGGTAAGGCCGCCGTCGAAGTAGCGGACGAGTTCCCGCAGGCAGGCCAGGCTCGCGGCACGGTCGTCCCGGTGCGCGGCGAGCAGTGCGTAGATCATGGCCGCCAGCCGGCTCACCGGGTCCTCCAGCTGCTCGTGGACATAATCCGCCTCGGCGAAGCGCCGAGTGAAGTAGGCGACGTGCAGCTCCCTCAGCAGGGCTTCCTTGGTGCCGAAGTGGTGGACGATGGTGCCCTTGCTCAGGTCGAGCTCGGCGGCGACGTCACCGAGGCTGGTGTCCGCGTACCCGCGGTCGGCGACATGCTCGGCGAATACGCGCAGGATCGCATCGCGGGAACTGGCCCGCGGACTCCGTGCTCCCATGCGGCCACTATACTCTCTTGCTGACCGTACGTACGGTCAGTTATAGTCGGTGAGATCGCGGGCACGTATGCCCCGAGCGGGCACGGATGCCGTGAAGTGATGATCCGGGCCGCGGATGCTACGAGGAGCCGACAGAGGAGCCGACATGAGCCCTGCCGTTCCGTTCCTGCCGTCCTACGCGTCTGGCACGTCCGATGTGCCCCTGCTCGGGGAGACGATCGGCGACAACTTCGACCGGACGGTCGCGGCGGATCCGGCGCGGGAGGCGCTGGTGGAGGTGCCGACCGGGCGGCGGTGGACCTTCGCGCAGCTGCGGGCGGACGTCGACGCGCTGGCGCTGGGCCTGCTCGGCGCCGGCGTGGCCAAGGGCGACCGGGTCGGGATCTGGGCGCCGAACATGGCCGAGTGGACGTTGCTGCAGTACGCCACGGCCAAGACCGGCGCGATCCTGGTCAACATCAATCCCAGCTACCGCACGCACGAGCTGGAGTACGTGCTCAAGCAGGCGGGGATCTCGGTGCTGGTGTCGGCCCGGGAGTTCAAGACCTCGGACTACGCGGCGATGATCGGCGAGGTCCGGGGGAACTGCCCGGAGCTGCGCTCGGTGGTGCTGATCGGGTCCGGCGAGTGGGACGGGCTGCTGGAGGCCGGCCGCCGCGGCGATCCGGCCGTGCTGGCGGGCCAGCAGGCCGCGCTATCCCCGGACGACCCGATCAACATCCAGTACACGTCCGGGACCACCGGGTTCCCGAAGGGCGCGACGCTGTCCCATCACAACATCCTCAACAACGGCTACTTCGTGGGCCTGATCTGCGGTTACACGCCGACCGACCGGGTGTGCATCCCGGTGCCCTTCTACCACTGCTTCGGCATGGTGATGGGCAACCTCGCGTGCACGTCGAACGGCTGCACGTTGGTCATCCCGGCGCCGGGATTCGACCCGGAGGCCACCCTGGAGGCCGTGGCCAAAGAGCGCTGCACGTCGCTGTACGGGGTTCCGACGATGTTCATCGCCGAGCTCAACCACCCGGACTTCGGCTCCTACGACCTGGCCAGCCTGCGGACCGGGATCATGGCGGGCTCGCCGTGCCCGGTCGAGGTGATGAAGCAGGTCGTCGCGCGGATGGGCATGGAGCAGGTCACGATCTGCTACGGCATGACCGAGACCAGCCCGGTGTCGACCCAGACCCGCGCCGACGACTCGCTGGAGCGGCGGGTGTCCACGGTCGGCCGGGTGCACCCGCACCTGGAGATCAAGATCGTCGACCCGGCCACCGGGTTGACGGTGCCCCGCGGCCAGGCGGGCGAGCTGTGCACCCGGGGCTACTCGGTGATGCTCGGCTACTGGGACGAGCCGGACAAGACCGCCGAGGCGATCGACAGCGCCCGCTGGATGCACACGGGCGACCTGGGGATCATGGACGCCGACGGGTATGTCAACATCACCGGCCGGATCAAGGACATGGTCATCCGCGGCGGGGAGAACATCTACCCGCGCGAGATCGAGGAGTTCCTCTACACCCACCCCGACATCGTCGACGCGCAGGTCATCGGCGTGCCCGACGTGCGCTTCGGCGAGGAGCTGTGCGCCTGGGTCAAGCTGCGCGACGGCGCGCCGGAGATGACCGCGGCGAGCCTGAGGGAGTTCGCCGCGGGCAAGCTCGCGCGCTACAAGATCCCGCGCTACGTGCTCGTCGTCGGGGAGTTCCCGATGACCGTCACCGGCAAGGTCCGCAAGGTCGAGATGCGGGAGAAATCAGTGGAGATCCTCGACCTGGGCGAAGCCGCCGCGATCGGGAACGCCTGACCGGCCATGCGCTACGGTCACACCCCCCTGGAGGGCCTTCCCGGCCGGGTCACGATCTGCGAGGTCGGCCCGCGGGACGGCCTGCAGAACGAGTCGGCGGTGCTGCCGGTCGAGGTGAAGGCGGAGTTCGTCGCCCGCCTCGCCGACGCCGGTCACACGGTCATCGAGACGACCAGCTTCGTGCACCCGAAGTGGGTGCCCCAGCTCGCCGACGCCGAGGCCCTGCTGGCCGCGATCACGCCCGCGGCCGGGGTGCGGTACCCGGTGCTGGTGCCGAACGAGCGCGGCCTGGACCGGGCGCTCGCCCTGGGCGTCCGCGACATCGCGGTGTTCGGCAGCGCGACCGAGACGTTCGCCCGGCGCAACCTTAACCGCACTGTGGACGAGTCGCTGCAGATGTTCGCCCCCGTCGTCGCCCGGGCCCGGGAAGCGGGCCTCTCGGTCCGCGGCTACCTGTCGATGTGTTTCGGCGACCCGTGGGAGGGCGAGGTCCCGGTCGCCCGGGTCGTCGATGTCGCCGTCCGGATGATGGCGCTCGGGTGTACCGAGCTGAGCGTCGGCGACACCATCGGCGTCGCCACACCCGGCCGCGTCGTGGCCCTGCTCGACGCGCTGTCCGCCGCGGGGGTCGCGGCCGGCCGGGTCGCGGTGCACTTCCACGACACCTACGGGCAGGCCCTGGCCAACACCCTCGCGGCCCTTCGCCGCGGCGTCACCACCGTCGACGCCAGCGCCGGCGGACTGGGCGGCTGCCCGTACGCGGGCAGCGCGACCGGCAACCTGGCCACCGAGGACCTGCTCTGGCAGCTCGAGGGGCTCGGCATCCAGACCGGCGTCGACCTGCAGAAGATGGTCGAGACCAGCGTCTGGATGGCCCGCGAGCTCGGCCGCCCCAGTCCGTCCCGCACCGTCACGGCGCTGGCCGGCTGACGCCCCGGGCAGGAGGGAGGACGACGATGACAGTGACCGAGCCGGGCCTGCGGGCCGATCCGGGTGAGGAGCAGGCCGCCCGCAACGCGGAGTCGCACCGGGCGCTGGTCGCGGACCTGAAGGCCAAGCTGGCCGCGGCGCGGCTGGGCGGGCCGGAACGGTCCCGGGAGCGGCACGTGACGCGGGGCAAGCTGCTGCCGCGGGACCGGGTGGACTCGCTGGTGGACCCGTCCTCGCCGTTCCTTGAGCTGTCGCCGCTGGCCGCGCACGGCCTCTACGGCGGCGAGGCCCCCGGCGCCGGCCTGATCACCGGCGTCGGCCGGATCTCCGGGCGCGAGTGCGTGATCGTCGCCAACGACGCGACGGTCAAGGGCGGCACCTACTACCCCATGACGGTCAAGAAGCACCTCCGCGCGCAGGAAGTGGCCCTGCACAACCGGCTGCCGTGCGTGTACCTGGTCGATTCGGGCGGCGCGTACCTGCCGGCCCAGGACGAGGTCTTCCCGGACCGCGAGCACTTCGGCCGCATCTTCTACAACCAGGCCACGATGTCCGGGCTCGGGGTCCCGCAGATCGCCGCGGTCCTGGGCTCGTGCACCGCGGGCGGCGCGTACGTGCCCGCGATGAGCGACGAGGCGGTGATCGTCCGCAACCAGGGGACGATCTTCCTCGGCGGCCCGCCGCTGGTCAAGGCGGCGACCGGCGAGGTCGTCACCGCCGAGGAACTCGGCGGCGGCGACCTGCACTCGCGGGTCTCCGGGGTCACCGACCACCTGGCCACCGACGACGCGCACGCGCTGCGGATCGTCCGCGACATCGTCGCGACCCTCGGCCCGCGCGCCCCCCGGCCGTGGGAGGTCCGCCCCGCCGAGGAGCCGCTCGCCGACCCGGACGAGCTCTACGACGTCGTCCCCGCCGATTCCCGGATCCCCTACGACGTGCGCGAGGTGATCACCCGGATCGTGGACTCCTCGCGGCTGCACGAGTTCAAGGCGGAGTACGGCACGACGCTGGTCACCGGGTTCGCCCGCATCCACGGCCACCCGGTCGGGGTCATCGCCAACAACGGGATCCTGTTCTCCGAGTCCGCGCTCAAGGGCGCCCACTTCATCGAGCTGTGCGACCAGCGCGGCGTGCCACTGGTGTTCCTGCAGAACATCTCCGGCTTCATGGTCGGCCGGGAGTACGAAGCGGGCGGGATCGCGAAGCACGGCGCCAAGATGGTGACGGCGGTGGCCTCCACGCGGGTGCCGAAGCTGACCGTCATCATCGGCGGGTCGTTCGGCGCCGGGAACTACTCGATGTGCGGCCGCGCGTACTCACCGCGGTTCCTGTTCATGTGGCCGAACGCCCGGATCTCGGTGATGGGCGGGGAGCAGGCGGCCACGGTGCTCGGCACGGTCGGCTCCGGCGCCGACCCCGACGCGATCCGCGCGCAGTACGAGACCCAGGGCCATCCCTACTACTCCACCGCCCGGCTGTGGGACGACGGGGTGATCGACCCGAAGGACACCCGGACGGTCCTGGGCCTCGCGCTGTCCGCGGCGGCCAACGCCCCGCTCGGCGACCCGGCGTTCGGCGTCTTCCGGATGTGAGGTGAGCATGTTCGGCACCGTGCTCGTCGCCAACCGCGGCGAGATCGCCTGCCGGGTGATCCGGACCCTGCGGCGGCTCGGCATCCGGTCCGTCGCCGTGTACACCGACCCCGACGCCGCCGCGCCGCACGTGGCCCTGGCCGACCTGGCCGTGCACCTGGGCCCGGCGCCGGCCTACCTGTCGGTGGACGCCGTGGTCGGCGCCGCCCGGCGGTCCGGCGCGCAGGCCGTCCATCCCGGCTACGGCTTCCTGTCGGAGAACACGGCGTTCGCCGCCGCCTGCGAGGACGCCGGGATCGTGTTCGTCGGCCCGCCGTCATCGGCGATCGAGGCGATGGGCGACAAGATCCGCGCCAAGCAGACCGTGGCCAAGGCAGGGGTGCCGGTGGTGCCCGGTTCGGACGAGCAGAGCTCTGACGGGGCCGGGCTCGACGACGACGCGCTGGCGCGCGCCGTCGCGGAGATCGGCTATCCGGTGCTGCTCAAGCCGAGCGCGGGCGGCGGCGGTAAGGGGATGCGCGAGGTCCACCGGGCCGCTGACCTCGCGGACGCGATCGCCGCGGCCCGGCGCGAGGCCCGCGGCAGCTTCGGGGACGACACGCTGCTGGTCGAGCGGCTGGTGGCCGACCCCCGGCACATCGAGATCCAGGTCGTCGCCGACGCCCACGGGAACGCGATCCACCTCGGCGAGCGCGAGTGCTCGCTGCAGCGGCGACACCAGAAGATCATCGAGGAGGCGCCCTCGCCGCTGCTGAATGAAGCGCAGCGCAGGGCCATGGGCGCCGCCGCGGTCGAGGCGGCCCGCGCCGTCGGCTACGTCGGGGCCGGGACCGTCGAGTTCATCGTGGGCGGCGACCGGCCTGACGAGTTCTTCTTCATGGAGATGAACACCCGCCTTCAGGTGGAGCACCCGGTCACCGAGGAGATCTTCGGCCTGGACCTGGTGGAGCTGCAGTTGCGGGTGGCTGCCGGGGAGCGGGAGCCGTGGCCTGCGCAGCGGCGGGCCCGCGGGCACGCGGTCGAGGCCCGGATCTACGCCGAGGACCCGGCGGCGGGCTTCCTGCCCACGGGCGGTCGCGTCCTCGCTTTGAGCTGGCCCGACGGCGTGCGGGTCGACGCCGGGATCGCCGCGGGCAGCATGGTGGGCAGCGATTATGACCCGATGCTGGCCAAGGTGATCGCGCACGGAGCCGGCCGGGCCGAGGCGCTCGCGCGGCTGGACGCCGCCCTGGGCGCCACGGTGGTGCTCGGCCTGGGCACCAACGTCGGGTTCCTGCGGGCGCTGCTGGCCGATCCCGATGTGCGGGCCGGGCGGCTGGACACCGGGCTGGTCGGCCGCCGCCTGGAGGCCCTGATCCCAGCCGGCCCGCCTCCGGACATCCTCCCCGCCGCGGCGGTGCTGGCGCTGGCCGCGCTGGAGCCGTCCGGGGACGTCGTCGACCCGTTCGACGTCCCGGGCGGATGGCGGGTCGGCGAGCCGGCCTGGACGACCTGGCGGATGACGGTCGACGGCACCGAACCGGTCCAGGTCCGCGCGCGGGGCCGGGCCGCCGGCGCGGTCGTCATGGCCGGCGGCGCGGATCCGGTGCGCGCGCAGACCGCGGCGCCAGGGTCCGCGGTCCAGGACGGCGGGCGGGTGCCGGTGACCGTGGACGGAACCACCCGCGGCTACGCCGTCGCGCTGGACGGGGACACGCTGTGGCTCGGCCGCGACGGCCAGGCCTGGGCGGTGCGCGAGCAGGCCCCCCTGGACGCCGCCGCCGCGGAGACCGCCGGGTCGGGCGGGCCGGTCGTCTCGCCGATGCCGGGCACGGTGACGCTGGTCGAGGTGGCCGAGGGCCAGGCCGTCACCGCCGGCCAGCGCCTCGTCGTGGTCGAGGCGATGAAGATGGAGCACGTCCTGGCCGCCCCGGTCGACGGCACCGTGCGCGACCTGCGCGCGAAGCCGGGCGTGACCGTGGCCAAGGACGCCGTGCTGCTGGTTGTCGAGCCCGCCGGGCGGGAGGAGCAGGAATGATGGATCTGACGCTGTCCGAGGAGCACGAGGCGCTGCGCGCCTCCGTCGAGGAGTTCGCCCGCAAGGAGGTCGCTCCCGTCATCGGCGAGCTCTACGAGCGCGGCGAGTTCCCCTACGAGATCGTGGCGAAGATGGGCGCGATGGGCCTGTTCGGCCTGCCGATCCCCGAGGAGTACGGCGGCATGGGCGGGGACTACTTCGCCCTGTGCCTGGCGCTGGAGGAACTGGCCCGGGTCGACTCCTCCGTCGCCATCACGCTGGAGGCCGGGGTCTCGCTCGGCGCCATGCCGATCTGCCGCTTCGGCACCGATGAGCAGAAGCGGCGGTGGCTGCCGGCGCTGGCCGCGGGCGAGCGGCTGGGCGCCTTCGGCCTGACCGAGCCCGGCGGCGGCTCGGACGCCGGCGCGACCCGCACGACGGCCCGCCTCGACGGCGGCCAGTGGGTGATCAACGGGTCGAAGGCGTTCATCACCAACTCCGGCACCGACATCACCGCCCTGGTCACGGTCACGGCGCTGACCGGCGAGCGGGAGATCTCCGCCATCCTCGTCCCGGCCGGCACACAAGGCTTCCGGGTCTCGCGGAAGTACTCCAAGGTCGGCTGGAGCTCCTCCGACACCCGCGAGCTGTTCTTCGACGACGTCCGGGTGCCCGCGGAGAACCTTATCGGCGAGCGCGGCCGCGGATACGCGCAGTTCCTGTCGATCCTGGACGAGGGCCGCGTCGCGATCGCCGCGCTGGCCACCGGGCTCGCCCAGGGCTGCGTCGACGAGTCGCTGCGCTACGCCCGCGAGCGCGAGGCGTTCGGCCACCCGATCGGCAGCTACCAGGCCATCCAGTTCACGATCGCGGACATGGAGGCCCGCGCGCACACCGCGCGGCTGGCCTACTACGCGGCGGCGGCGAAAATGCTGCGCGGCGAGCCGTTCAAGAAGGAGGCGGCCATCGCCAAGCTCGTGTCGTCGAACGCGGCGATGGACAACGCCCGCGCGGCCACCCAGGTCTTCGGCGGCTACGGCTTCATGAACGAGTGCGCGGTCGGGCGCTTCTACCGCGACGCGAAGGTCCTCGAGATCGGCGAGGGCACCAGCGAGGTCCAGCGGATGCTCATCGCGCGCCAGCTGGGACTGTAGATCCGCGCCCGCCGAGGAGCCCTCCGGCAGGTGCCGCACCGAGCGCCGATGCCCGGCATTTGACCGAACGGACGTACTGCGTGCTATCCGGCCACCCGCTCGAATACCGCGGCGAGGCCCTGGCCGCCGCCGATGCACATCGTCTCCAGCCCGTAGCGGGCCTGCCGCCGGTGCATCTCCCGGGCGAGCGTGGTCAGGATGCGCGTGCCGGTGGCACCGACGGGGTGGCCCAGCGAGATTCCCGAGCCGTGCACGTTGAGCCGCTCGAAGTCGGCCGCGCCGAAACCCCATTCCCGGGTGCACGCGAGCACCTGGGCCGCGAAGGCCTCGTTGAGCTCGATCAGGTCCATGTCGGACAGCTTCAGCCCGGCCCGCTCCAGCGCGGCCCGGCTGGCCGGGACGGGCCCGATGCCCATGGTCTTGGGCTGGACCCCGGCAACCGCCCACGACACGAGGCGGACCAGCGGCCGCAGCCCCAGGCTGCCGGCTCGTTCCGGGTGGGTGACGACGCACATGGCGGCCGCGTCGTTCTGCCCGCTGGCGTTGCCCGCGGTCACGGTGGCGTCGGGGTCCTGCTTGACCAGGACGGGCCGCAGGGCGGCCAGTGCCTCCAGGGAGGCGTCGGCGCGCGGGTGCTCGTCGGTGTCGACGACCTCGTCGCCCTGCCGGACCGTGACCGGGACGATCTCCTCGGCGAACACCCCGGATCGCTGCGCGGTGACCGCCCGCTGATGCGAGACCAGGGCGAGTTCGTCCTGTTCGGCCCGGGAGATGCCGTACTCGCGCCGCAGGTTCTCGGCCGTCTCCAGCATGCCGCCCGGCACCGGGTAGTTCCGTCCGCCTGCCGTCACCCGGCCGCGGGCGAGCCCGTCGTGCAGGGTGACCCCCGGGCCCTTGATGCCCCAGCGCATCTCGGCGGAGTAGAACGGCACGTTGCTCATGCTCTCCGCGCCGCCCGCGATCACCAGCTCGTGCACGCCGGTGCTGACCTGCATCCCGGCCTGGAGCACCGACTGCAGCCCGGAGCCGCAGCGCCGGTCCACCTGCATGCCGGGCACCGTCACCGGCAGGCCCGCGTTCAGCGCGACCACGCGGCCGATCGCCGGCGCCTCGCTGTTCGGGTAGCAGTGCCCGAGCACGACGTCGTCGACGGCGGCCGGGTCGAGCCCGGTCCGGTCGAGCAGGCCGCGCAGCGCCGTCTCGCCGAGTTCCGCGGCGCTGAGCGGTTTCAGGGCGCCGCCGTACCGGCCGATCGGGGTGCGGACCGGTTCGCAGATCACGACCTCGCGCATGATGCAGAGCCTTCCTTACGCGGCCTTCGAGCGGACGAGGGAGCCGCAGGTGGTGATCCACGATCATACGATCGTGAGCAGAGGCGGGCCCCGAAGGGCCGCCGCCCGGACCAAGAAGGACTTGGGAGAACCCACGATGACCGGCACCGATGATCGTGACCTCGACCTGGTCCGCAAGTCCGCACGCGAGCTGGCGCGCCGGTTCGACCTGGGGTACTGGCGGGAGAAGGACAAGAAGGGGGAGTACCCCTGGGAGTTCGTCCGGGCGTTCGCCGACGGCGGCTGGCTGGGGGCGATGATCCCGGAGGAGTACGGCGGCCTGGGGCTCGGCCTGACCGAGTCGGCCATCATGATGGAGGAGGTGGCGGCGTCGGGCGCCGGCATGAGCGGCGCCTCGGCGATCCACTTCTACGTCTTCCCGCCCGCGCCGATCCTGCGGCATGGCTCGGAGGAGATGAAGCGCGCCCACCTGCCCAGGCTGGCCAGGGGCGAGATCCTGATGGCGTTCGGCGTCACCGAGCCCACCGCGGGCGTGGACACCTCCCGCATCAAGACCCGGGCCGAGAAGATCGACGGCGGCTGGCTGGTCAACGGCCAGAAGGTGTGGACCACCAACGGGCAGAACGCCCAGATGATCCTGCTGCTCGCGCGGACGTCGCCGCGCCGCGAGGAAAGGCCGCTGGACGGCATGACGCTGTTCTTCACCGACCTGGACCGCAAACGTCGCGATGAACTCGGCGATCGAGGTGGACCTGCACGGCCAGGTGAGCGCCGAGGTGGCGGGGGAGCGGTACGTCGGCGCGGTCGGCGGGCAGGCGGGCTTCCTCCGGGCGGCGAGGCTGGCGCGGTCGGGGCTCGCCGTCGTCGCGCTGGCGGCGACGAACGCGGACGGCACCACGAGCCGGATCGTCCCGGCGGTGAGCGGCCCGGTGACGACGCCGCAGAGCGACGTCGACCTGGTGATCACCGAGTTCGGCGCGGCCGACCTGCGCGGGACGTCCTACCGCGAGCGGGCCGAGCGCCTCATCGGTGTCGCGGCTCCGCAGCACCGCGCCGCCCTGGCCGCGGGGATGCCGCCCTGGCCGTGAACCCGCAGGTACCGGCCGCCCTGGCGATGGGCGTGCCGGCAGGTGAGCTGATCATCTCCGGTCAGGTGCAGCCCGGGCCTGCTCGTGCCTGAGCCGGACCGCGTTCAGCTGCCGAACCTGCGTCGGCGGCCATCAGGCTTGTCCTGGTCCGCCCGCGCCATTTCTGCCAGATGCAGGGCCGTCGCGGCCAATTGTGATGTCGCGAAACTGCCCGCCGGTGATTACCGTAACAGGGCCGCCGTAAACGGTGCCGATAGATACATGCCCTGCCGCAGCGGGCGTGCCCCGCTGCCGGTCCTGCATATGCTGCAGCACGGCGCTTCTCCAGCGGCCATCCTGGTCATGAAAACGATCGTTCCCGGCTGCCGCCTGCTCGGGCCACAGCTGCCTGATCACGCTGGCCGGAACCACCCAGCCGCCCAGGCTAGTATCCGGATTCCTGCTGGTGCGGAGCATCCCGATGATATTTCCCGCGTCCTGGTCCAGCACAGGTGCCCCGCTCATGCCCGGCACCGCCTGGCCCCGCCCGATCTTCAGCAGGACACATGATGGATCAGTTGTCTCCAGCTCCCCAGTGACCTCGAAGGTCTCCGTCTCGGCGGTGACAGCCTGGCGGCTGAACGAACGGCTGTATCCGTACGCCATGACACGTGCCCACTCCGGCGGACGGTCAGCGGCAAGCAAGACGCACATGTGCGCTGAGCCGGAGCGGATTCTGATCAGCGCCACGTCGGGAGGCGGGTATAGCTCACCTGGTGCTCGTGCGGCTCCAGCGGGGGGACGCGTATCTTCGACGACGCCCTCCCACGTGTCCGGTGGCAGGGTCAGCGCGACATCTTGCCGGACGCCGCCGACCACGTGCGCGGCTGTCACCGCATAGTCCGGTGCGATGAAGAAAGCGCTGCCACTCGGGCCGTCCGCAGTGTCCAGCCTCAGCGTGCACTCCTGAAGGAGACCGGTAAGGGCGGACAGTCCAGTCAACTGGCATCACCAGCTTCACCAGCAGAAGCCCGGCCCTCACCTGCCCAGGACGCGGTCACCTTGATATGCGCTGTGCCTCCAGCCTCAGCCAGTACCGAGAGCGCCTTGCCGCTCCGGGCACTCAGCTCAATACCGAACTCCACTGTGAAAGCATCCGGCCGGCACTTCTCAAGAGCCTGCCGCACCGATGCCACAATCCCGTGTACCGTCTCGTTGAAACCGGCCACCTGCCCGGACTGCACCAGTGCCGCCGCGGTGTCCGCGAGACCGACATCTTGCGGGTACCTCGCAGGCTCGGCCAACTCGGCTGACGCCAGGCGAACCCACACTGGATCACCGCTCGGCAATGTCATTTCAACGACTTGCTGCAAGACCCACCCCCTTGCCCCGGAACAATACCTGCCCGGACCTCAGGGCACCAGGTTCCCGGTGATCATGGCGACGACCCGGCCGCAGCCTGGTGCGCCGATGTCGCGAGATCAGCAAAGACCTGCCCCGGACGTGGCAGCCTGGCTGATTTACGATAATCATTGCGGTGCGAGAGCTCGCGCGACGAAGGCCGACTTGGCGGTTAGATCTATCACGGCGTCAATAAAATCCATTATTTCGCCGAACCACTTATCGAACTCGCGCAAGGTGTCCATTTCGCCGTAATGACGGCTGATATCCTCCGGCCGCTGATCTTCGCTATGATACCACCGCTGAAGTTCCAGCCCTTTTTTTCGCCAGTCTTCCAGGGCGGGCCCGGTAACTGTCATGACGAGTGCGCCAAGCTCCTCCGCCTGAAGCCCGGTCAGCCATTTACTACCAGTCGCCAGAAGCCTGGAACGTGATTCAGTCGTCAAAATTGACCATTGTGTTGACACTTCCGCAAGATGTCGCCTTATCTCCGGGCCGAACAGTGCCCCGATACGCTCCATGGCGCTTTCGATGGCATCGATGAAAGGCTGGTAATGCAGTCTGGGAGCTGCGGCAGGGCGCCAGTAGTCACCATTCGGCACGAGCGGCTCGCGCTGGTGTCGTAGATGTTCCTTAGCTGTTTGCATAGCAGGAATCCCGTCCTGGACCAGCGCCGCTGCTGTCGCGGCCAGATCGGCCGACACCCTCCCGGCCATACGGCGTGCCGCGCGCGCCTCTGCGGCGTCCGCTTCCGAGGCGGCAACTCGCTGCAGCACAACCAGGGCAAGCGGAACGCCGAATGCCGCGCTGGTTAGCGCTGAAAACATGTTCGTGAGAAATGGCTTATTCGCCCAGAATCCGGTGCTGTCACCCCATGCGCCGAAAATCAGCAGCATGACGCCGGCCGTCCATAGAACGATCCATGCTGTTTTCAGCGTGCTGCCCGTCTCGTTCCAGGCCGCTCGGAGCTTCCCCCAGAATCGAGCTCTTGGAGAACGGCGAGTCGCTGAAACCCAGATAGTGCGCGGAGATGGCATGACTTATCCTAAGCCTGCCGGGCATCCTAAATACCGCAGGATGCCCGGCTCGTGTACGAGTGCCGTCAGGGAATTGACTGCCCCGTTGCGGGCATGTACCTTAGCCGGGCGAAGTCCGAACCGGGCATGCGGCGCCCCGGGACGCGGGATGCCCCGGTCCCATGAGCCGCCGCCACTTGGTGGCAAGAGGACCGTCAGCGGCGGGAGGACGGGCGGGGCGCCCGTGCACCTGCCTGACTGAATCGGGTATGGGGCAGTCATGAGTGATCCGCTTACTTTTTATGCGGCCGTGCAGCTACTGGCACCGGCCGAGAGCCGCCGCCTGGTGACGCTGTTGGATACGGTGACGACTACCGAGCCGGCCAGACGGGCGGCAAGTGCGTCGGCCGCGGGCGAGAGCACTGAGGCAGAGATAAGCATTCCGGCGCTGACAGACGAGGTCGTCAGGTTCTCCCGGGAGATCCTCCGGCTGATCCCGGAGTGGCGCACAGGCGTGTCTCGTTTCACTCGATCGGAACGGCTGGCGGCGGCACATGCCGTCCTTGTCGTTTCGTCGTACTTCGAGGCCCTCGCGCACGAAGACCTGCCGGTTCCCGTAGAGCGGCTCGTGCCGGGGAGGCCGGAGCGAGCGGCGCCGGCGGCTGGGGGCGAGGTGCCGGACGGGTACGCCGAGATTGTCGAGTTCCTGCGGCGCGAACCGCTGCCACTGCCGGAACCGCACCGTTCCTACGCCGATGTCCGTGCCAGGGTAGGGGATGGCTACGCCAGGTTGTCCAACCGGCTGACTAAGTTCGTCTCGGGTCTGGCGGTGTGGGAGGAGCTTGACGCCGGGGGAAAAGATTCGCTGCGGAAGGCGGTGCTCCGGCTGCCCGGACGTGCCCTTGACCAGTACGACGATAGATACCGCTCCCTGGCGACGGGCAACAGGGAGTTTGAGATCTGGGCCGGCCTGGCCAAGCCTCACCCGATCGGCGCCGCCCTGTCAGGAATGTCGTCGCTTCTGGCGGAAATGGCGATCCGCCGGCCAGGGCAACGCTCGCGAACGCATCTGGCTATGAGCTACCACGCCGCCCTGGCTGAGCCGGTCATCGGTTCCGGGCAGGCACCTGACGGCGTGGTGCTTCCCCCGCTGGGGGAGGCCTATGTGAATCCCGTGTGCAGGGTCGCGGAGACGACTGGGCCCGGGGATCGGCCAGCGGAAGCCGAGTGGTGGGAATGCCGTGAACTGGTGCCCGATATCGAGGCCTTCCTCGCGGGTTATCTCACTTCACCGCGAGCCGCCAGGTTGCCGCTGGTGGTACTCGGCGAGCCCGGATCGGGGAAATCCAAGCTGGCCGAGGTCCTCGCCGCGCGCCTGCCAGAACACGATTTCCTCCCCATCCTGGTGCAGCTGCGCGATGTGGCCGCAGAATCCATGATCCACGAGCAGATCGAGCAGGCGATCTTCCAGGCGCCAGGAAAGCATGTCAGCTGGCATGACCTGCTCGAGGCAGCAGAAGGCGCCCTTCCGGTCGTGCTGCTGGACGGGCTCGATGAGCTGATCCAGGCCACCGCGGTGAACCGGTACGACTATCTGGAACAAGTCCGCGACTTTCAGCTGAGGCAGGACCAGATCGGCCGCCCCGTGGCAGTCGTCGTCACCAGCCGCACGGTCGTCGCCGACTTGGTTCGGTTCCCGCGAGGCAGCCTCGCCTTGCAGCTCCAGCCCTTCACCGATGAGCAAGTACGCCACTGGCTCGAGATCTGGGACCGGTATAACTCTTCCGTGCTGGCCGGACGCGGGCTGCGGCCGCTACCCGCCGAGATCGCGCTTGCCCATCGCGAGCTCACCGAGCAGCCGCTGCTCCTGCTGCTGGTAACCATCTTCGACGCCGCGGACAACAGCCTTCAACGCCTCGATACCCGTCTAGGGCGGGCTGAGCTGTACGAACGCCTGCTCACCGAATTCGCCTTCCGGGAAATTGCCAAAACGGCGCGTAACCGGGCACTGCCCGCCGACCGGCAGCGGCAGCTCGCGGTACGCGAAGTCCAGCGCCTGGCGGTCGTGGCCCTGGCCATGTTCGCTCGCGGGCAGCAAGCGGCCAGCGAAGCGGAGCTGAACCAGGACCTGCCAGTGCTCTTCCCCGAGGAAGACGCGCCCGGCGGCGATTCCGATATGGCGCTGACGGCAGCGCAGCGCGCGACCGGGCGGTTCTTCTTCATCCACAAGTCCGAGGCCCGCCTGCACGATGACCGAGCCCGCAGTTACGAGTTCCTGCACGCGACCTTCGGGGAGTTCCTCGTGGCGCGGCTCGCCGTCAGCGCCCTGCGCGACATCGCAGCGTACAGGGAAGTGATGCGGCGCGGCACGACTGCGGCCGGGCAGCTCGACGATGGTTTCCTGTACGCCGCGCTATCGTTCTCCTGCCTGGTGAGCAGGACACCGATCATCAGCTTCATGAGGGAGCTTCTGCATCAGTTGGCGGACGACGAGCGCGCACGATGCCGGGAGATACTCAGCGACCTGATCGCCGGGTCGCTGTTCCCGCGCCCGAGCCGCTCATTTCAGCACTATGAGCCCGTCCAGTACGCTATTAACCGGCGCCTCGCCTGCTATTCCGCCAACCTCGTGGTAATGCTCGTCCTGCTGGCCGGGAACGTCAGCGCGTCCGAATTCTGCGGCCCGATCGACACCGGCAAGAAGTGGGCCCAATACGGCTACCTGTGGCGTTCCGCCTTCACGTCCTCTGAGTGGAACAGCCTCACCGACACCGTACGGGCGCAGGCCAGCCGCCGCAACGGTACCGTAGAGATCATGCTAAGACAGGAGAATGGGTCACCAGTATCCCCCACGGACAGCATCATCATCACGGAGATATCCAGCGAGCTAACGAACTTCGATGTCCATCTTTCTACGCTGGAAGACGTATCCTATGAAGTAGCAATACCATTCTCCAGCAACGCCAGCCGTATATTCCGTGATATAGCCTTCACCCCAAGCTGGCATACCGCGATGCTCCTCCTGCACACGATTCCGTACC
>Ga0335069_10005685_pt1 | contig 18286 bp, 11 predicted proteins | sample Lox_Sample_11_FD_206714 | JGI IMG/M metagenome (GOLD analysis project Ga0335069, IMG submission 206714) | Soil microbial communities from Loxahatchee National Wildlife Refuge, Florida, United States - Lox_Sample_1.1 | ecosystem: Environmental > Terrestrial > Soil > Wetlands | place: USA... | reverse complement strand
CGGCGGGTACACAGCATCCAGGAAGTGAATCTTGGTCTCGATTCCCCAGACTTTATTGCGACGCTTGAGGCACTGGCGGATCTGGCAGAAAAGAAAGGTGACAAGGATACGGCTGTAACGTTCATCCGACAGGCACTGGAGAAGCAGACCGCTACTCACCCCGGGGATTCTGACGAAGTGGCCATCCGTTACAACAAACTGGGTTTGTTGCTGCGCGAGAAGGGTGACATGGAGGGCGCGGCAGAGGCACTGCGCCGAGCGTTGGAGATTCGTGAGCGCCAAACGAACGGGAATGAGCAAGAGTTGGCAATAATTGTTCGCAATCTGGCAATCACTCTTTGGGAACACGGTCAACTGGATGAAGGTGAATCGCTCCTGCGCCGCACACTGACAATAGCTGAGCGCGCCGGAACAAGGATCAGCGAGGCTTTCGTCATATCCACTCTCTGTAATTTCCAAAAGCTCTTTAGGGAAAAAGGTAACCTCGCTGACGCGGAGCCTCTGGCCTGGCGCGCCCTGGCACGGACGGAAAAGCTTCATGGTGTGGACCATCCCGAATACGGTTACAGAATGGAGGCACTATCGTGGTTGCGCCATGCCCAAGGCGATTTCCAAGGTGCCGAACTGCTTCTGCGGGAGGCTTTGTCCATAAGAGAAAGGACATCAAAGCCCAACCACCCCGGGGTGGCGCTCACCATGGCAGACCTCGCGGTCGCAGCGTCGCACACGTCTTCTGGCGCTGACGCCGAGGAGTTTGTGCGCCGCACACTCCTGGTTTGCCAGGATGTTATGGGTTCACAGCATCCTTCTGTCGGCTTGGCGCTCTTGAGCCTGGCAAGGATACTGCAAAAAAAAGACAGGTTCGAGGAAGCCGAACCTTTTTGTCGACGGGCACTGATCATTCTCGAAAAGAACGGCGAAGCGGAGAGCCTGATAACTGCCAACACCATCCATATGCTGGCGTTGTCACGGGAAGCTATCGGAGACCTCGGCGGCGCGATCCTTCTGTTAGGACGCGCTTACGATATCGCCGGCAGGACGGTTGGTCGGAGTTGCCGCTCCGCCAAACGCATGGAGCATCGGTTAAATAAATTAATGATCTTGACTATGCCGCCAGACGCATCAGCAGTGAATTGAATCATGAAATCGCCAAGGGCCGACGGCCCCTCTTTAAGTCGCGTTCTTTGCGATCCAGGATGGATTTTGGAACACATGCCGGGTGCCGCATTCAATCGCGTTCTTTGCGATTGAGTGGGTAATCAACTGCCGCGGGTGCTGCCCCACTTAAGCGGGTTTTTTGGGTGGGTGAACACCCACGGCCCGGCACAAGCTTAGCCCGGGACGTAAGTCCTGGGGTAAAAGCGCAATTTGACCAATGCACGAAATCGTCGCCTGCATCACACCCTTCGGCCCGCTTCACTCGGCTTCCGATTTCCACCTCCTGTTTTCAACAACTTAGCCCCATTCGCTACCGCATTTCCCCGTTTAACCCCGTTTTTCACCCGTTCCTTGGATAGGTCATCGATTACCCTCGCCGATCCAATAACATAAGCTCAACGAATCCTGGGGGATATGTCCATCTGGACGGCCCGCGGGGTGAAGGTCAACAACTAGGCGTGAAGACGTTGCCGTCTTCCAGAGGAGTGGGTGGTCAACCCAGGGAAAGGCGTGTACTGCCGGAATTCCCAATTGCGGAAAGCGAGAGGAAATGCATAAGCCAATTAAATATGTGGAGAAGGCCGTTACCGTTGCCGCGACTGGCGTGTGGTCGGTGTTCGAGCGCGTAAACCGGATCAAGCCCAATCCGTCCCCGACTCCCAAGTGGTCTGACAAACCCCTGCTGAAGTCTTACGAGAAGTCGAAGCCGCCGCTAGGCTGGCCGCGCTCGACTGACTCGCTCTGCCCCAAGTGCGTACCCGAGATTCGCCAGCAGATTCTCGATGGCGAACTGCCGCACGAAGTGTTGCTCAACGAAAAAGTCGGCGAGATCAAGGCCACCATCATCGAGCGCGAAGGCAAGATCATGATGGTGAAGCAGTGTCCCAAGCACGGCATCTTCGAAGATGTCATGTCGATTGACACTGAGTTCTCCAAGCACCTGGAAGACGTTTTCCCCGGCCGCGACATTCGCGCCCACAACGACGAGAAGCTGCACAACCACGGCTCTTCGACCGTGAAATACGGCCGTGGATCGGTGCTGACCATCGACCTGACCAATCGCTGCAACATGATGTGCGATCCCTGCTTCATGGACGCCAACCAGGTCGGCTTCGTGCACGAACTTACCTGGGAAGAGATCAAGCAGATGCTCGACAACGCGATCACCATCAAGCCGCGTCGTCAGATGAGCGTGCAGTTCTCCGGCGGCGAGCCGACGCTCTCGCCCTACTTCCTGGATGCCGTCCGCTACGCCCGCAAGGTGGGATACAACGCGGTGCAGGCAGCCACTAACGGAATTGAATTTGCGAAAGACTTTGAGTTTGCCAAACAGGCTGCGGAAGCCGGCTTGCGTTATGCCTATCTCCAGTTCGATGGAATTGGCAACGCCGCCAACTCTCACCGCGCGGTCGGCAACTTGTTCGACGTGAAACTGAAGGCCATCGAAAACCTGCACAAAGCCGGCGTGGAAATCGTCCCGGTCGTGACGATCGTCAACGGCATTAACAACGAGCAGGTAGGACGCATCATCCAGTTCGCGCTCGACAATCCGAAGACGATCAGCTTCCTGAGCTTCCAGCCGGTCAGCTTCACCGGGCGCGACGAAGCCGTCACCGACGAGCGCCGCGCTGCCCAGCGCTACACGCTGTCGCACCTGGCGCACGACGTGAAAAATCAGACTGGTTTGGGCGAACCCAAGCGCGACTGGTTCCCCATCAGCTTCATGGGCACCTTCAGTGACTGGGGCGACCTCATGCACGTCAACGATCCCAAGAACGACTGGGGCCAACTCTCCTGCGGCTGCCATCCGAATTGCGGTACGGGTATGGCGGTGATGATCGACAAAGAGACCAAGGAAGCTGTCCCGGTCACTGCGTTTTTGAAGGGCGACCAGTTGGCAAAAGACATCGCCAAGGTCAATGACGCGGCTCGTGGAAAGTTTCTCACTGGTCTCGGCATGGCTCTGGTGCTGATGAAGAACTACGATCCGTTCCGCTCGCCGACCCACTTCAAGATGGTCGACTTGTTGAAGAAGTTCGACAAGAACTACAACATCAGCGGCAAGAACTACGGCAAAGTCGGCCCGGATCGCACGATTGACGATGTCATGAAGCGCCGCAACACCGACCGCTGGAACTTCCTGTTCATCGCCGGTATGTGGTTCCAGGACCTGTTCAACTATGACTTCCGGCGCACCGAGCAGTGCATCATTCCGTACGCCACGCAGGAAGGCGAGATTTCCTTCTGTGCTTACAACACCGGCGTGGGCTGGCGGAACATCATCGAGAAGATGCATATGACCGCGACCCTCACCAAGTGGTACGAAGAGCACGGGCGGCACGAGATTTTTGCGGGCGGCAAGAACGTGAAGATGGAGTCGGAAGAGCATTCGCTGGTGCTCCGCGAAGGCATCGTGACCGAGGAAGTTCAGCACGATCTGGACAAGCTCGGCATCGCCAAGACTGCGCGCCAGGAGAAGCTGCGGGCACGCGACGCGAAACAGAAAGAGGCCGAAGCCCGCGGCCCGAAGAAAGACGATGCCGCCTACAACGCACGCATGGCGTCGCTCTATCGTGAAGTTGTGCTCAAAGAGAAGCCAGCGCAGTCGGAGGACGGGTTCATCCCGCTGGGTGCGCTGTCGAAGACGCCTGCCAAACCGGTAGAGGTTGGAGAACCGGTCGCGGGAGACTAGTCGTCAGGAATGGGTAGTCAGGAGCCAGGAAGGGCCGCTGAGAGGCGGCCTTTTTCTTATTGCAAGAGGTAACCCCCTGCGGCCACCTCAAGCCCATGCCAAACGCGGGTTTTAGCGGGTAACGAGCCGGGTTCCGGTTACCAAGGTTCCTTTCGCAGCCTATATCGAACCGCATATAATTTTTGGAACTTGCTCTCCACACCCGAGGTTGGCATGACCAAGGCGGCTGAGGCCGACCGCAACCGGCAAAGTCAGGAATTAGCCATCTTTCACGATGTGGCTAAAGCCCTTACCTCGTCCCTCGACCTCGATTCCATCCTGCAAACCATCATGGAAAAGATGGCGGAGTATTTCCGCCCCGACACCTGGTCCTTGCTCATGGTGGACGAGCAGCGTGACGACCTCTATTTCGCCATCGCCGTGGGAACCGCTTCCGAGGCCCTGAAGAATGTAAGAGTAAAGGTCGGCGAGGGCATCGCCGGCTATGTGGCCAAGCACGGAGAACGGCTGATTGTTCCCGATGTTTACACCGATGTGCGCTTTACCAAGCGCATCGATGAAATGACCCGCTGGGAGACCCGCTCCATTATTTGTTTTCCGGTGCGCTCGCGGCTGCGGGTGCTGGGCGTCATCCAGTTGGTGAACGTTGACATGAAGCACTTCGGCGAGCAGGAGATTTTCTTCCTGCAGTCGCTGTGCGACTACGCCGCCATCGCCATTGAGAACGCCCGGGCGGTCGAGAAGATCCAGGAACTCACGATCACCGACGATTGCACCGGCCTGTTCAATGCCCGGCACCTTTACAAGACATTAGAAACCGAAGTTTACCGCTCGTCGCGTTTCGGCTACGAGTTCACCGTCCTCTTCATCGATCTCGACCACTTCAAGCAGGTGAACGACACCCATGGCCACCTGATCGGGAGCAAACTGCTGGCAGAGATCGGATACCTGATCAAAGCGCAACTGCGATTGATTGACTACGCTTTCCGCTATGGCGGCGACGAATTCGTTGTGCTGCTTCCCCAGACCGGAAAAGATTCAGCGCTGGTCGTGGCCAAGCGTCTGCGCGACAGCCTGCGTGCCAGCCGTTTCTGCCGCGACGAAGGATTGAACCTGAATGTGCGCGCATCGATCGGCGTGGCCACCTATCCGCACGACGCTAAGACTCCACACGACGTCATTCGCCAGGCCGACGAGATGATGTACCTCGTCAAAAACACCAGCCGCGACAACATCGGCATCGCCCAGCGCGGATTGATGAAGTAGGGCTAGTAGCTAGCAGCTAGTAGTTAGGAAACCCCAACTATTCCAAACTTTTCTGCTCTATCCTAGCTACTAACTACCAGCTACTCGCTACTATGATCGACATTCACTGCCACATTCTTCCGGAAGTCGACGACGGCGCGAAGTCGTGGGAAATGGCCGGAGAGATGTGTCGCATGTCAATTGCAGACGGAGTCGAGCACATCGTTGCCACTCCTCACGCCAACGGCCACTACGACTACGATCGCAAGCATCTCGCCGGAATCCTGAAAGACCTGCAGTCGCGAGTTGGGCCTCGCGTGCGTCTGACCTTGGGCTGCGACTTCCGCCTCTCCCCGGAAAACGTCGATGACATCATCGCGGCTCCCGAGCGCTACACCATCGAAGGCGGGAAGTACGCCTTAGCCGAACCGAGTCACACCAAAGTGCCGCCGGAAGTAGACCAATACTTGCAGAGAATGCTCGCCGCCGGAATCACGCCGATCGTGACTCATCCGGAAAGGAACATGGTCCTCCAGAAGGATCTCGATCGCGTCGTGCGCTGGGCGCAGATGGGATGCGCGGTGCAAATCACGGCTTCAGCGCTGACCGGCGATTGGGGTGAACCGGCATGGCACGCTGCGCAATGGCTGCTGAAGCGGAATGCTGTGCATGTGTTGGCCAGCGATGCCCACGACACAGTACGGCGCCCGCCAGGCATGTCGCAGGCACGGGCACTGGTTGCGGAGTCGCAGGGAGATCAGGTAGCCCGGGCGCTGGTGGACGACAACCCGCGGGCGATCGTGAGCGGTCAGAACCTGCCGTACTTCCCGACAGTATAGAAAAAAAACGACCACACACAGAGTGGCACAGAGCCTTGGTGTGATCCTCTGTGCACTCGGTGGTGAGATTTAGGTCAGGCGATATTTCCCGCGCTCAATCATCTTCTGCGCGATCTGCTGGCGCAATTCGATGGTATTGAACGGCTCATACTTGGCGAGGCGCCGCAGGATCGCGAGCTGCGTGCGCAGCATGTCACCTTCCGCGACAGCCGCAATGATTTTCTTCGCAGCCGCCTCGATCTTCTCCATGGCCTGCGAAAGGTAGACGCGGGTCATAGCGATCGGCAATGCAGCGCCAGACTCGCCGTTGCGCTCGACCAACTTTTGTGCGCGAAGGACGGCAGACTCCATCGCGTAGGTTTCGATCACCATGTCAGCAATGGCGCCCATCACTTCCTGCTGGTCCTGAATCGCCTGCATGTATTTCTGCGTCGCAGATCCGGCAGCAAACAAACCGAGCTTCTTCGCCTGCGCGACAACCTTGCGTTCTTCGACGAGCGAGCCTTCGATCTCGTCGCCGATTGATGGGCCGGACAGCACTTCGTCCATCAACTTCTTAATCGCAGGCATGAGCGGCAACTGGCCAGACATAGCGCGCTTCAGAAGAAAGCCAGTGATGATCAGGCGATTGATTTCGTTGGTGCCTTCAAAGATGCGGTTGATGCGGGCGTCGCGATAGGCGCGCTCCGCCGGATATTCTTCGACGAAACCATAGCCGCCGTAGATCTGCACGGTCTCGTCGACGACGTAGTCGATCATCTCCGATCCCCAGACTTTCAGGATGGAGCATTCAACCGCGTACTCTTCGATGGCCTTGCGCGTTTCTTTGGCCGTATCGGCAGAGCACTTGTCGATATCGCCAAGTGCCACGTCCATCATGCCGACGGTGCGGTAAACCAGCGACTCGCCGACGTACAGCAGAGTAGCCATGTTGGCGATCTTTTCGCGGACCAAGCCGAAGTCAGCGATGACTTTATTGAACGCCTTGCGCTGCTTGGCGTAGCCGATCGCGTTTTCAAAAGATACGCGGCCGCCACCAACGCACATCGCGCCGAGCTTGAAACGTCCGACGTTGAGGATGTTAAAAGCAATGACATGCCCTTTGCCGATTTCGCCTAGAAGGTTTTCGACCGGGACCTTGCAATCGTTGAGAATGATGGGGCAAGTTGACGAACCGCGAATGCCCATCTTGTGTTCTTCCGCGCCGACGGAGAAACCAGGGAACGTACGCTCGACCAGGAATGCAGTGAACTTGTCATCAATCTTTGCGAAAACCGTAAACAGATCGGCGAAGCCGGCGTTGGTGATCCACATCTTTTCGCCGTTCAAGATGTAATGCTTGCCGTCTGGCGAAAGTTCAGCGCGGGCCCGGCAGTTGAGCGCATCGGATCCGGAAGACGCTTCCGAGAGCGCGTAGGCACCGACAATTTCTCCGGCGGCAAGGCGTGGAAGATATTTTTTCTTCTGCTCCTCAGTGCCGAAATAGACGATGGGCAGCGTGCCGATGCCTGTGTGTCCTCCCCAGGTCGTGGCGAAGCCGGCGTACTTGGCGATGTGGTCGGCGATGACGGCGGCGGTAACCTTGTCCATTTCCATGCCGCCATAGGCTTCCGGAATTTCGACCGAGCTGAGGCCGAGCTCGCCGGCCTTTTTCAGAAGATCACGGGTAACGGAAAAATCCTTGTGCTCGATCTTCTCGATGTTGGGTACGATTTCGTTGGTCGCGAACTCCTCGGCCGTCTGGCCGATCATCTGGTGCTGCTCGCTGAAATCTTCCGGAGTGAAAACCTCGTCCGGACGGCGTTCTTCGAGGAGGAAGCTGCCGCCGGAAATCTTGGTCCCTGGTACCGTCGTTGTCGTCGCCATTTAAACCCTTCTACCACAATGGACACGAGGGCACACGAAGACTGTCAATTCCTTCGTGTTCCTTGGTGATCTTTGTGGTCAGTGCCTTTACTGCCAACCTGTGCCATTAACGAAGCGCTTGATTCCGTCTTTCAGGTGTACAACATTGAAGTTTATAAGCAGAGCGAGGGATTTACCACTGAGCTTAAGGTACGAAAGGACTTGGGCCTGATGGACAGGAGCGATTGAGTCGACCGATTTTACCTCGACGATTACCAGGTTTTCGACAACCAGGTCCATGCGATAACCGAGTTCCAGCTTGGTCTCGCGATAAACAACTGGTAGACCAACCTGGCTTGCAGAGCGATAGCCGCCTTGAAGAAGTTCGTACTGCAAGCAAGCCACGTAGGTGCTCTCCAAGAGCCCTGGGCAAAGTTCGGTGTGAACTTTCATTGCAGCGGTGATGACAGCGTGGCTCACTTGCTGCGCGGTAAGGCACTGGACGGGAACTGTAGCCATCTACACATTGTTTGCTTAGCAGAAAGGGTTGCCAAGGTCAGTCGTCACATTGATGGCTTGGATTTCCCTTTGTGGAACTTCGTGTCCTTCGTGGTCAGAATCTTTTTCAACCACAACGGACACGAAGGTACACAAAGGCTACGCTAACTCAGGTTTTCGAAAATTCCGGCAGCGCCCATGCCGCCGCCAACGCACATGGTGACCAATCCATAGCGGGCTTTCTTGCGTTTGAGTTCCCGGATGATAGTTGCGGTCAGTTTCGCGCCAGTGCAGCCAAGCGGATGGCCGAGCGCGATAGCTCCGCCATTCGGATTGACGCGTGCCGGATCGAGACCGGCTTCTTTGATGACCGCTAACGACTGCGCCGCGAAGGCTTCGTTCAGTTCGATCACGTCGACCTCAGAGAGTTTGAGCCCCGCCAGTTTGAGCGCTTTTGGAATTGCGAACACGGGACCGAGGCCCATTTCTTCGGGCTTGTATCCAGCGGTTGCGAAAGAAACGTATCGCGCGAGCGGCGTAATCCCGAGCGCCTTGGCGCGATCGGCTGACATCACAATCGCGGCGGCTGCCCCGTCGGACATTTGCGACGAGTTGCCCGCTGTGACAGTTCCCCTCATGTGAAACGCAGGCTTGAGCGCGAGGAGTGCTTCGAGCGACGTGTCGGCACGCGGGCCTTCGTCGATTTTGAAAGTGATTTCCTGGCGTTTGGGTTTCGAGCCGTTCGGCGTGATGAAGCTCACCGGGACGGGAACGGTTTCCACATCAAACTTCCCTGCTTGAATCGCGGCCAGCGCTTTCTGGTGACTCTGGTAGGAGAATTCGTCGGCCTGTTCGCGCGTGATGTTGAATCGTTGCGCGAGACGCTCGGCCGTCAGGCCCATGGATAAGTATGCGTCAGGATAGTGATCCACGAGCCATGGATTGGGGGAAATTTTGTGGCCGCCCATCGGGATCATCGACATCGACTCGGTACCGCCAGCGACGACGACTTCCGCGCCACCACTTCCGATTCTTTCAGCCGCCAAGGCGATTGCCTGCAAGCCGGAGGAGCAAAAGCGGTTGATAGTCAGCGCGGAAACTTCGACAGGCAGGCCGGCGCGGAGCGATGCGATGCGGGCGACGTTCATACCCTGCTCCGCCTCTGGCATCGCGCAACCGAGGATCAGATCCTCGATTTCTTTCGGGTCCAGCTGCGGCACTTTCGCCAGCGCGCCCTTGATGGCAACGGCGGCGAGTTCATCGGGACGGGTTGCGCGCAGCGTACCCTTGAAGGCGCGGCCTACGGGGGTGCGAACGGAAGAAGCGATAATGACGTCACGCATAGATGCTCCCGGTTAAGGTTTCGCCCAATCCTGCCATTGCAGCCCTTTTACTCGTGAGAATTCTGAGACATTGGCGGTCACCAAGGTCAGATTACGCTGCAATGCCTGACCAGCGATCAGCAAGTCGTAGGCACCGATTGGCTTCGCGGAAAATTCGAGTGTCGCCCGGATGGCTCCAGCGGCTCTGGCATCCTGATCGTCGAAAGCTAGGATCGAAACCGGACCGGAGAAAAATGTTTCAACACTGCGCTTGTTAAACTCTTGCCGAGCGCTCTTCCAAACTCCATACCACAACTCGAACGATCCAATCGACGATACAAACATTTGGCTTCCTGACCTGGCGACCGCTTCGAAGCGAGATCGTAGACTTGCCGGATTGCCCTTGATCAAGCCGATGCAGGCGTTGGTATCTAAGAGGTAGTTCACTTAAATAGTTCGCGTTTTGGGGTCACCGGTTGTTTCCGACCCCCTTTCATAAAATCTGAGCTATTTACTCGATCCAGTTCCCGAAACCACTGAGCAATGTCTGAGATGATTGGCTCAAGAAGCACACCCTCGGGCACGCGACGAACCCGGACACGATCACCTTCGAAGCGATAGTCCTTAGGTAGACGTACCGCCTGACTACGGCCGTTCTGGAACAGTTTGGCAATGTCTGGTTCGGACATAATTAAAGTATATACTATTAGTATATATCATTGCAATATCTAATTTCTCAGCGCTTTCCCCGTCTTCAGCGTGTACTGAATTCGCTCTTGCGTCTTCTTTTCCCCGCACAGCGACTTGAATGCTTCGCGCTCTAGATCCAGCACATACTGCTCGCTGATCGGCGTACCCGGGGAGACATTGCCGCCGCACAAAACTTCCGCCACCTTGTTACCGATCTTTACTTCATATTCCGTGATGTACTCGCCTTGCCGCATCAGGTAGACGCCCATCTTCAACGCGGCGAGGATATTTTCGCCCGGTGCGGGAATATCGGTGCGCGCTACTGGAGCCTCGTAGCCAGCACGCAGCATCTCCAGCGCTCGTGCTTTGGCGTCGCTCAGCACGCGATCGCGGTTCATGGTGATGTTGTCGGCTTCGTGCAGAAATCCCAACCCGAGAGCCTCATGAGCCGAAGTTGAGACTTTCGCCATCGCGATCGTTTCAAATGCCTTTTTCATGGCTTCCATCATTTCGACCGACTCGCCACGGCCGCCGGAACGGATAGATTCGGCGCTGTCAACCGCGCGCAGCAACATTTCTTTGCAACCCCCGCCGCCAGGTAACAGGCCGACGCCAACCTCGACCAGTCCCATGTAGAGCTCGGCGTGCGGCTGCAACGCTGGAGCGTGCAGAGAAATTTCAGTACCCCCGCCGAGACACATCCCGAATGGCGCGACGACAACCGGCTTCGGCGAGAACTTGATGGCCTGCGTCATCCCCTGGAACTGGCGGATGACCAGGTCCACGTCATCCCACTCTTCCTCCTGCACCGCCATCAGCAGGAGCATGAGGTTCGCGCCGACAGAAAAGTTTGCCGCGTCATTGCTGATGACAAAGGCGCCGAAGTTGTCCCCTGGGCCGCCCGGCTTCAGTGATTGCGTGATCAGTGAAATAATGTCGGCACCGAGCGAGTTCATCTTCGAGTGGAACTCGATGCAACCAACACCGTCCCCGAGATCGACCAGCGACGCCCCGGAATTCTTCTTTACTACGCCCTTGGATTTCTTGACGACTTCGACGGACCATACGCCATCAGGAACTTGAACTGGTTTATAGGTGGCATTCGCGAGATCGAAGTATGCGCGGCCCGAAGCGGCTTTGGGCTCATCCGCGTACCAGGATCTCTTGCCTGAGGTCAGCAACTTTTCTGCATTGGCTGCAACTGGACGACCTTCCTTCTTCATGCGCTCGACTGAGGCTTCCACTCCAGCGGCGTCCCACAGTTCGAAGGGACCCAGTTCCCAGTTGAAACCAAGCTTCATAGCCCGATCGATTTCGACAACGGTGTCGGAGATCTCCGGAATGCGGTTCGCCGAGTAGGTCCAGAGATCGGCGAGCGCGGCCCACAAAAATTGTCCAGCTTTGTCGAGCTTCGGTGAGCCGCCGTCGAATCCAAGCAACGACTTCACTCGTGCACCCGTCTGCTCGATGTTCTTCGCCATATCCACGGCGGCAAATTTCGCTTTCTGGCGAGGATGGTATTCGAGCGTCTTCCAATCGACAGCAAGGCGTTCATCGGCGGAAGCCTTCTTGTAGAACCCGCCCTTGGTCTTGTCGCCCAGCCATTTCCGATCGAGCATCTGGCGGAAGAAATCTGGAACTTTGAGATCGCTGCGCTCATCGCGCACATTCTGCGTCATGTTGGCAACGACATGGCCAAGAATGTCGAGGCCGACCATGTCGATGGTGCGAAACGTCGCCGAACGCGGCCATCCCACTGCTTGCCCCGTCAAGGCGTCGACTTCTTCGATCGAGAGATCCATTTCCTGCATCAGGCGCATGACGTTCAACACCGAAAATGTCCCGATGCGATTGCCAATGAAATTCGGCGTGTCTTTGGCGAAAACCACTCCCTTACCCAGGCGCGTATCGCAAAAATGTGCGATGGCATCGATCGCAACGCGGTCGCATTCCGGCGTCGGAATCAGTTCGAGCAGGCGCATGTAGCGCGGCGGATTAAAAAAATGCGTTCCGAACCACAGCTTGCGGAAGTCATCCGAAAAACCCTCGGCAATTTTCCCTACCGGAAGGCCGCTGGTGTTGGTCGTGATAATCGTTCCTGGCTTGCGGATAGCTTCAACCTTCTTCAGCAGCGCGCGCTTAATGTCAAGATTCTCGACAACGGCTTCGATGATCCAGTCGACGTCCGCAAGCTTTTTCAGATCATCTTCAAAATTTCCGACCGTCACCAAGCGGGAGAGCGACGCATCCATGAACGCTGCCGGCTTGGCCTTGCGAGCTGCTTCCAGGCCGGACGCGGCGATCTTATTTCGCGCAGGACCATCCGCGTCGGGAGGAACGATGTCGAACAGATAGCTCGGCACGCCGGCATTTGCGAAGTGCGCGGCAATGCGGGCGCCCATGGTTCCCGCTCCAAGAACGGCAACTTTACGGATCAATCTCATGAGGACGTGGCTCCGGTCTTTCGGCTGATCAAAATAAGAGTTTTGTGGTTGCTATCGCAGTGTACCCGCCGCCAAGTGCTGCCTGCCAGTCCCGAACGTGGTCAGGGGCGAGAGAAAGTAATCGCCAAAAAAACGGGCGCGATCCGTAAGATGTGGGGTGAGGATGGCAACGGAACGCGCCCTATTAAGTTGACTTCATCCTAGGCCAACCTCGCCCACGAGTCAATATAAATCTTTTTATATCAATTACTTACATAGATTTCTAGATCATAAATCGCGCCGTCGCGCAAGGTTATGCGTCACATATCAACGTGACGGACCGCGGCCCTAAATTTCCAGCGTCGCATGGCTCTCCACATACTTTTCGGCCTTCCGCACCATATCTTTCTCGCCGCGGTAAGCCAGCCGCGATGCCGCGCCCTCCAGCGGAATCCACCGCGCCTGCTTGACCTCGATCCGCATGGCATCGCTGATTTCGTCAATGTTTCCGGCCTCAAATCGCAGCAGGTAGAAGCTGACAATTTTGAACACCCGCTCGCCATCCGCCCAGGTCCGCACATAAACGTATTTGATGTCGCCCAACTTAGTGACCACACTTGCGGTCAGGCCCGTCTCCTCGAACACCTCGCGAACGGCGGTCTGCTCCGGCTTCTCGCCCGGATCGACCAAGCCCTTGGGCAATGCCAGTAACAATTTTTGCGATTTTCGCGCCGACGATTTCTTCTGGCTCGCCGACGATTCTTCCTTGCGCGGCTCGATCACCGCAACCTCCCAGCCGCCGTCGCCGGGACGCACCACCACGCCACCTGCCGATATCTCCCGAGCCATATTTCCAAGTTACCAAGAACACAGGAGTTAGTCGAACCGTCGCAATCGACCCCAGCCGAAAGTCTTGGCCCGTGAGTGCCATTGGCCCCAGAGGTCAAAACTGGCATCTTATATGCTAGCTAAGTTGTTGGATTGGCAGGCCATCGCGTTGAGATGTGGGGGCGATCGGTGAAGCTGGGGAAGATAATTCGGTCGGTGCAGGCCTTTGGACGCGAACTCTCCGGGCGTGACCAGCCTTCTGCCGCAACCCAGCCCGGCATCGCACTGGCCCTTGGCGGCGGATTCGCCCGCGGCATCGCTCATGTCGGCGTTCTCAAAGTTCTCGAAGAAGAAAACATTCCTATCCGCATGATCGCGGGCACGAGCGTTGGCGCCATGATCGGGGCGGCCTACTGCAGCGGCGTCACTCCGGCCGAGTTGGAGAAATTCGCCACGCAGGTTCGCTTCAAGCATTTTGCCCGCTGGACGGTTTCGCGCCTGGGCTTCGCCAGCAACATGCGCATGATCGGATTTCTCAACCGCCTGTTCAAGGTCCAGACTTTCGAAGAGCTGCGCATTCCGCTGGCGGTGACCGCTACCGATTTCTCCACCGGCGAAGGGGTGGTCTTTCATTCCGGACCTCTCGCCGACCCGGTGCGCGCCAGCTGCGCTTATCCCGGAATGTTTTTGCCGGTAAAAATTCGCGAGCGGCTGCTCGTCGATGGCATGCTGGCCCACGCCGTGCCCACCGTGCCCTTGCGCCAGATGGGCGCCGAGCGTGTGCTCGCAGTGCACCTGAAGGGCAAGTGGACGAACGAGGGCCCGAAGCATCTGTTCGATGTGATCGGACAATGCTTCGCCATCGCGCAGCAGATGAACAGCAACACCTGGCGCCAAGCCGCGGATCTGGTGATTGAGCCGGATGTGAATGGTTACAAATACGACGCGTTTGAGCACAGCGCCGAACTGGTGCGCGCGGGAGAAGTCGTAGCACGCGCTGCCCTTCCCGAAATCCGCAAGTGGCTGGAACCCGCTCCCGCACCTTCCTACGGCAAGGATCGTCGCCGGCCGCGAGTGAATCCGGCCGTGTTGCCGGCAGAGTAGAACCCAAACTAATTTTGTTAGCGCGAGCGAAGCTGAGTTGCGTCTGCCGATATCTCGGCAGTTTACCTATTGATAATCCCCTCCCCCCCGGGGGTGTCCATCTTTAGAATCACCATGTTAGGGAGAAATTCCCCGCAAATCTTACTGTTTACGGGGGGTTAGAGGCAAAATCTTGGGAACAAAACAGTTAATGGATGTTTTGCTCCTTGAAATGGTTTCAGGGCTGAAGTGTGCGGCCCGAAACCGGAAACCGCCACGCTCAGCCCTGAGATTGAACTCGCATGATTGCAGAAATCAGGTTGCGAAGTATGTGACGCGTGAACCGAATTGAAAATAAAGTTTGCCGATTGGTTGTGGAAAGGAAGGAACCCAAACCAGTTCAGACTCCCAGGTGTTCTGTTTTCAAAGTGCTCTCTCCCGCACATTGCTTTTGCCCGAATTCCGTAATTCCGAACAATCCGAACATCGCTGAATAAAATGCGGCTTTGCGGCTATACTGTCGCGTGCGTTGACGCTTGGGGTTATGCAGATTATCAAGTTAGCTTTCGTTGCGCTCTGCCTTGCTGCCCAAACTGTAACTGCTAGTGACTTCGCCTGGCCGACGATTCCCCCAGAACAGATCGCGATGAAAGACCACTCTCTCGCAGCCGGGGCGCATGCCATGGTCCTCGATTGGGAAGTGTTTACCGACGACACGACCAATCGCGAAACCGTGTTCAAGCGAATCAAGATTTTCACGGAAGAGGGCAGGAGCCACGGCGACATTACGATTCCTTTTTATCAGAACGAGGACGAGATCAAGGACCTGGCGGCGAGAACAGTGGAGGCGGACGGAAGGGTTGTTCCGTTCACTGGCCAGGTTTTCGAAAGAACGGTAGTCAAGTCGAAACAGATCCGTTATCTGGCGAAGACCTTCTCGTTTCCCGAGGTTCAGCCGGGTTGCATCCTGGAATATCACTACACTCATCAATCGGCGCTGACGCACACCTGGAGTCCGCAAGGAGAGTTGCCGATTCTGCACCTGGACTTCAAGATCAAACCCAACAATCGATGGTGGGGATTCCGTTATATCTGGCGCAACCTGCCGAAGGCAAATGATCTGGTGAACAACGCCGACGGCACCTTCGAACTGGTCATGGAAAATGTTCCGGGGGTTGAATCGGAAAGTTACACTCCGCCCGACTACGAACTGAAGCCGGTGGTGTGGCTCTTTTATACGATCCACGCCGACGAAACCGCCGATGCGATGTGGAAAAGGCTGGCAACGCAAAGCAGCGAGGCAAGCCAAGCGGCACTGACTCCGTCGTCGCTCATCCGTGATACGGCGCTCGCTGCGGTCAACGCTTCCGACCCTCCGGAGGTCAAACTTCGAAAACTTTATGCCCGAGCTCAGCAAGTCCGAAACCTGAGCTTCGAGCGAGCGAGGACCTACGAGGAGTACCGCCGCGAAAAGCTTAAAGACAACAACAAAATTGAGGATGTACTTAAACACGGGTACGGCGGGGGTCTGCAGATTAACCGTCTGTACATCGCAATGATCCGGTCACTCGGCATGGAAGCAAACGAGGTTTTCATCAGCGAGCGCGATCGTTATTTTTTCCACAAGGATCTGCCAGGGGAATGGCAACTCAACAGCGAGGTGGTAGAAGCGAAAGCGGGCGACAAGAGCTGGTACCTCGACCCGGTGCAAAAATTCTGCCCGTTTGGTTTACTGCCATGGCAAGAGACCGGAGTCGCCGGGATGCGCATGACCAAGGATGGAGGCGCCTTCATTAATACGCCCAATCCCACCAGTGACCAGGCGATTACGGAGAGGAAAGCACACCTGCATTGGCAGGATGGCGATCTGGATGGCGAAGTTGTCATGCAATTAAAGGGTCAGGAGGCGTTGCTGGAGCGCAGGTCTCGCCGGAACCAAGATGCCGAAACGCAATCGAAAGAGATTGAGGATGAACTCAAGCGCCTATTGCCCCATGGTAGCAAGGTGACGTTGAAACGAGTCGATGCTTTAGAAGGAACCGAGGAGCCGGTCACCTTGACAGCGCAGGTACACATTCCCAATGCGGGAGCGGCAACAGGGAAACGACTGGCGATGCCGCTGAATATCTTTGCCACGCAAATTGACTCCGCGTTCCGCCTGGAGAAACGCACCTATCCTTTATATTTCGCTTACCCATACCAGGAATTGGACGAGATCACGCTGGATACGCCAGACGGTTTTGCACTGGACAGGCTGCCCGAGCTCCACAAAGAGCGGACGGAATTCGGACGCTATGTGTCGTCGTGGGAGAAAACCCCAGGCGGAGTGAAGTTCACGAGGAAATTCGCGCTGGATTGGTTTTATTTTCCGACCTCGGAATATCCGGCAGTGCCCAAGTTTTACTACGCCGTGGTAAATGGTGATCAGGACGGAGCCCTGTTTCAACCTCATGCGAAAGCGAAGTAACATATCTCTTCTCATAACGCTGTTGATCCCCTGGGCAGCGGTGCTCGCGCGTGCCACAAGCGCGCCAGACTGGTTGAAGGCTGCAGCCGGCGCCGCCGTGACCCAAAGCTACGGCCCTCGCACTGCCGCTGTGGTGCTGTTGGACGAGCAACGGCTGGCGGTTAACTCGCAGGGCGACGTCAAGGCCCTTTACCGAACGGCTTACCGGATTCTGAATAGCGATGGGCGGGGGTATGGCACGCTGAAGCTTGCCTTCAACAGTTTCCGGAAAATCAAGCGGGTACAGGGCTGGACCATCCCTGGTTCCGGAGGCGTCTATGAGCGCGGCAACGGGGAGAGTGTGGATGTCGCCACCGGCGGGGAAAGCCTTTATAGCGACCAAGGCACGCGGGTGCTGGAATTGCCGGCAGCGGATCCCGGAAATATTGTCGGATTCGAGTACGAAGTGGAGGAAAAGCCCGAACAACTGCAGTTCTTCTGGATCTTCCAGGACACCGTTCCGGTGATGCGCGCGTACTTCGAGCTGGCTTTGCCTTCTGGGTGGGAAATCAAAAGCTATTGGCGCAATCAGAAGGCAGTCGAACCGCAAGTCAGTGGCAATACTTATTCATGGGAGCTCAGTAATATCCCGGCGATTGAAATCGTGGAGAGAATGCCGCACTGGCGCTCGATCAGTGGCCATATGGCGGTGAGCGTGACCCCCAGTATCAATGTTTCAGTGAAGGTCGCACATAGTTCTTCGTGGGGAGAAATTTCCTCCTGGTATGGGGGCGTGGTGGGCGAAAGACAGAAGCCGAGCGAGAAGGTGATCGCCCTGACGCAGCAGTTAACCGCCAATACCGCCGACTGGCTCGGAAAGGTGGAGGCGCTGGCCGCATATGTGCAGTCCAAGATTCGTTATGTTGCGATTGAGATTGGCAAGGGTGGCTATCAACCCCATTTCCCGGATGAAGTGCTTTCATCGAACTATGGAGATTGCAAGGACAAGGCCACACTGCTAAGCACGATGCTGCAGGCAACCGGAATCCGTTCCTATGTCGTACTGGCGAACACCGACCGCGATGCGGTCACCGATGATTTTCCATCGCGAGACACCTTCAATCACGCCATCCTTGCCATTGTGGAGCCTGCAGATAAGGAGTTTGGCAGCGATTATGCCGTGGTGCCCGTGAACGGGGAGCGGCTGCTTTTTTTCG
>Ga0335069_10005684_pt1 | contig 18286 bp, 14 predicted proteins | sample Lox_Sample_11_FD_206714 | JGI IMG/M metagenome (GOLD analysis project Ga0335069, IMG submission 206714) | Soil microbial communities from Loxahatchee National Wildlife Refuge, Florida, United States - Lox_Sample_1.1 | ecosystem: Environmental > Terrestrial > Soil > Wetlands | place: USA... | reverse complement strand
CGCCGTCGGGCCCGCACACGAGCCGACGAGCTGCTCGAGCGCTTCTCGCTGGCCGACACCGGCCGCAAGCTCGTCAAGGACTACTCCGGCGGCATGCGCCGGCGCCTCGACCTCGCGGCGACGCTCGTCGCCGAGCCGGAGGTTCTGTTCCTCGACGAGCCGACGACCGGCCTCGACCCCCGCGCACGCAACGAGCTCTGGGAGGTCCTCGATCGCCTGGTGAGCGAGGGCGCGACGGTCCTGCTGACGACCCAGTACCTCGAGGAGGCCGACCGGCTCGCCGACGACATCGTGGTCGTCGACCACGGGCGCGAGATCGCGCGCGGCGACGCCAGCTCGCTCAAGCGCGACGTCGGCGGTGATCAGCTGCACGTGATCTGCGCGCGCGAGGACGACCTGCCCGAGGCCGCCGCGCTGCTCGAGCGCGCGACCGGCGCGAGCGCGAGCGTCGACCGCTCCGCCCGCAGCGCCGCTGCGCCCACGGCCGGCGGCGCCGCGACCGTCGCGGCCTTCGCCGGCGAGCTCGCCGCGCGCGGGATCGCGGTCGAGGACCTCGGCCTGCGCCAACCGACGCTCGACGACGTCTTCCTGACCCTGACCGGGCTCCCGCCCGAGGACGCGGCCGTCCTGGCCGACGCCCGCCGCCCCGAGGAGGCGCTGAGATGACCGACGTCCCCGCCCCCGCGAGCGCGCGCCCCCGGCGGCTCATCGGCAACGACACCTGGGTGATCGCGCGCCGCGGCCTGCTGCACATGCGCCGCCAGCCCGAGGCGCTGACCGACGCGACGATCCAGCCGATCATGTTCGTGCTGCTGTTCGCGTTCGTCTTCGGGGGCGCGATCGCGGCGCCGGGCGGCGGCAGCTACAAGGAGTTCCTGATGGGCGGCATCTTCGCCCAGACGATCGTCTTCGGGGCATTCGGTGTCGCACTCGCGCTGGCCAACGACCGCACCAACGGCGCGATCGATCGCTTCAACTCGCTGCCGATCGCGCGCTCGACCGTACTCGGCGGACACGCCGTCGCGAGCCTGCTGAAGTCGCTGCTGCCGATCGTGCTGATGTCGATCACCGGCCTCATCATCGGCTGGCGGATCCACGCGGGCCCGGCTCAGGCGCTCGCCGCCTACGCCCTCATGATCGGCTTCTCGTTCGCGATGATCTGGGTCGGCGTGCTGCTCGGCAGCCTCGTCTCCACGCCGGAGGCCGTGCAGGGGATCGGGTTCGTCGTGATCTTCCCGCTGACGTTCATCGCCAGCACGTTCGTCCCGGCGCACACGCTGCCCGAGCCGCTGCGCACGTTCGCGCAGTGGAACCCGGTCTCCACGCTCTCGGCGTCGCTGCGCCACCTGTTCGGCAACCCGGGCGGCACGCTGCCGCCGGCCGGGCCCTGGCCGTCGCAGCACCCGATCGCCTACACGCTGGTCTGGATGGCGGCGATCGTCCTGCTGTGCGCGCCGCTGGCGGTGCGCGCCTACCAGCGCACGATCTCCACCTGAGCCACCCGGCACGCGCGCTAGGAACGCGGGCTCGATTGTGTGCGCTCGCATCGGCCAGGCCGATGTAGATGCACACGATCAGGCCGGCGGGGCGTCGCGGCGCCTCGCCGCGCGGGGGGCGCGCTACGCGAACAGCCGCTCCAGCTCTACGCGGCAGAACGGCCACTGGCGGCGATTGCGCCCGGCGCCGGGGTGCAGCGTGTCCAGCAGTGCGAGCCCGCGGATCGTCGCGACGGCCATCTCCACGCGCCGGGCGAAGTCCGGCAGACCGGCGGCGCCGGGAAACAGGCGCTCGGCGAACGCCAGCGTCTGGCGGTCGAGCATGCGCTCGACGGCGACGAGGTGCTCGCGCAACTCGGGGTCGGTGCGCCCCTGCCCCCAGAGCGCGAGCGCCGCCTGGAAGCGCGGGCTCGCATAGCCCTCCCAGAGCAGGTCGAGCCCGCGTGCTACGCGCTCAGGCCCCTCGGGCAGCGCGTCCGCGGCCGCCAGCAGCTCCTCGCTGCGCAGGCGCGCGAGCCGCTCCATCGCCGCGGCCACAAGGGCGCTCCGCGTCTGGAAGTGATGCAGGTGCGCCCCGCGCGAGACGCCCGCACGCTCGGCGACGCGACTCGTCGTGAGGTTCGCGTAGCCGTCCTCCACCAGGCACGCGATCGTCGCCTCCAGGAGCGCCTCGCGCGTCGCGGCGCTGCGCTCGGCCTGGCTGCGCCGGGGGCGGGCGGGGGCGGGGCTGCTCATCGTCGCCATCGTACCCCCGCAACTTGCGTTCGTGAACGAATGTTTCTCTGGTAGCCTCCCGCCGGTTGCCGAACCGCCGCCGCGCAGTCACGCGCGCGCGAGCCACCGACACGAGGAGATCTCGACGATGAGCAGCACTGAGGCGCTGGTGTTCGACGCCGTTCGAACGCCGCGCGGGAAGGGCAAGAGCAACGGGTCGCTCCACGGCACCAAGCCGGTGGACCTCGTGGTCGGACTGATGCACGAGGTGCTCGTGCGCAACGAGCGGCTCGACCCCGCGCGCATCGACGACGTGGTGCTGGGCTGCGTCTCGCCGGTCGGCGACCAGGGCGCCGACATCGCCAAGACGGCGGCGATCAAGGCCGGCCTGCCGGACACGGTCGCCGGCGTCCAGCTCAACCGCTTCTGCGCCTCGGGCCTCGAGGCGGTGAACATCGCCGCGCAGAAGGTCGCCTCCGGCTGGGAGGATCTCGTCCTCGCCGGCGGTGTGGAGTCGATGTCACGCGTGCCGATGGGCTCCGACGGGGGCGCCTGGGCGATGGACCCCGAGACGAACTACGACACGGCGTTCGTCCCGCAGGGCGTCAGCGCCGACCTGATCGCGACGATCGAGGAGTTCAGCCGCGAGGACGTCGATGCCTACGCCGCGCGCTCGCAGGGGCGCGCCGCCGCCGCGCAGGCCGAGGGCCGCTTCGGGGGCTCGCTCATCCCGGTGAAGGACATCAACGACAACGTCGTCCTTGATCGCGACGAGTTCATCCGCCCGGGCACGACTGTCGAGACGCTCGGCGGCCTGAAGCCCTCCTTCCTGATGATCGGCGAGGCGGGCGGCTTCGACGCCGTCGCGCTGCAGAAGTACCACTGGATCGAGAAGATCGAGCACGTCCACACGCCCGGGAACTCGTCGGGCATCGTCGACGGCGCCTCACTGCTGGCGATCGGCAACCGCCAGACCGGCGAGGAGCTCGGCCTGGCCCCGAAGGCGCGCATCCTCGCGACCGCGCTCTCGGGCGCCGACCCGACGATCATGCTCACCGGCCCGGCGCCCGCCTCGCGCAAGGCGCTCGCCAAGGCCGGCCTGACCGTCGACGACCTCGACCTCGTCGAGATCAATGAGGCGTTCGCGGCGGTCGTGCTGCGCTTCGTGCGCGACATGGGCCTGGACATGGAGAAGGTCAACGTCAACGGCGGCGCGATCGCGATGGGCCATCCGCTCGGCGCGACCGGCGGGATGATCCTTGGGACCCTGATCGACGAGCTGCATCGCACGGGCGGCCGGTACGGCCTCGCGACGCTCTGCGTCGGCGGCGGCATGGGCATCGCGACGGTCGTGGAGGCCATCAATGACTGACAGCACGACCATTCGCTGGGAGCAGGACGCGGACGGCGTCGTCGTCCTCACACTCGACGACCCGAGCCAGTCGGCGAACACCATGAACGCGGCGTACGTCGCGTCGATGGGCGCGACCGTCGACCGCCTGGAGGCCGAGCGCGACAGCATCACCGGCGTCATCCTCACCTCGGCGAAGAACACGTTCTTCGCCGGCGGCGACCTCAACGACCTGCGTCGCGCGACACAGGACCAGGCGGCCGAGATCGCCGAGGGCGTGCGCACGGTCAAGGCGCAGCTGCGCCGGCTCGAGACGCTCGGCGTCCCGGTGGTGGCGGCGATCAACGGGGCCGCCCTGGGCGGCGGGCTGGAGATCTGCCTTGCCACGCACCGCCGGATCGCCGTCGACGACCCGAAGGTGCAGCTCGGCTTCCCCGAGGTGCAGCTCGGCCTGCTCCCGGGCGGCGGCGGCGTCGTGCGCAGCGTGCGCATGCTCGGGATCGTCGACGCGCTCATGCAGCTGCTGCTGCAGGGCCAGCGCGTGCGGCCCGCCAAGGCCAAGGAGCTGGGGATCGTCGACGAGCTCGTCGCGACCCCCGAGGACCTCGTGCCCGCCGCCAAGGCGTGGATCAAGGAGCGGGCGGGCGAAGATCCGATCGCCCAGCCCTGGGACGTCAAGGGCTACAAGATCCCCGGCGGCACGCCCTCGAACCCGAAGCTCGCGCAGAACCTGCCCGCCTTCCCGGCCAACCTGCGCAAGCAGCTCAAGGGCGCGAACTACCCGGCGCCGCACCACATCATGGCCGCCGCGGTCGAGGGCGCGCAGGTCGACTTCGACACGGCCATCGAGATCGAAGGGCGCTACTTCGTCGACCTCGTCACCGGCCAGGTCGCCAAGAACATGATTCAGGCGTTCTTCTTCGACCTGCAGCAGGTGAACGGCGACCGCGGACGCCCCGCGGACATCCCGCCCTACCGCGCACGCAAGGCCGTCGTGCTGGGCGCGGGCATGATGGGCGCCGCGATCGCCTACGTCTGCGCCAAGGCAGGCATCGAGGTCGTGCTGAAGGACGTCTCGCTGGAGGCGGCCGAGCGCGGCAAGGGCTACTCCGAGGGCCTCGTGCGCAAGGCGGTCGAGCGCGGGCGCTCCACGCAGGAGCAGGCGGACGACCTGCTGGCGCGGATCACGCCGAGCGACAAGCCGCAGGACGCGGCGGGTGCAGACCTCGTGATCGAGGCGGTGTTCGAGGACCCGGCCGTGAAGGCCGAGGTCTTCGCCGAGATCGAGCCGCATCTCGCCGATGGCGCCCTGCTTGGATCGAACACCTCCACGCTGCCCATCACCGAGCTCGCCCAGGGCGTCTCGCGCCCGGCGGACTTCATCGGGCTGCACTTCTTCAGCCCGGTCGACAAGATGCCGCTCCTCGAGATCATCAAGGGCGAGCAGACAAGCGACGAGACGCTCTACCGCTCGCTGGACCTGGCGCGGCAGATCAAGAAGACGCCGATCGTCGTCAATGACTCACGCGGGTTCTTCACGAGCCGCGTGATCGGCACGTTCATCAACGAGGGCCTATCGATGCTCACCGAGGGCGTGCCCGCGCCGACGATCGAGCAGGCCTCCTCGCAGGCCGGCTATCCGGCGCCCGTGCTGCAGCTCACCGACGAGCTCAACATGGAGCTGTCCGCGCGGATCCGCAAGGCCTACAGGGACGCGCTCGAGGCCGAGGGCGGCACGTGGCAGCAGCACCCGGGATTCACGGTCGTCGACCACATGCTCGCCGCCGGCCGCCCCGGCAAGCTGCGCGGCGCCGGCTTCTACGACTACGAGGACGGCAAGCGCACCGGGCTGTGGGCCGGGCTGAAGGAGGCGTTCCCGCCGGTCGCGGACCCATCGTCGATCGCGCTGAAGGACCTCGAGGAGCGCATGCTCTTCGCCGAGGCGATCGAGAGCGTCAAGTGCCTGGACGAGGGCGTGATCGAGTCGGTCGCCGACGCGAACATCGGCTCGATCCTCGGCATCGGATTCCCCGGCTGGACCGGCGGCGTCCTGCAGTACATCAACGGCTATGACTGCGGCCTCGCCGGCTTTGTCGCCCGCGCGCGCGAGCTCGCGGCCACCTACGGGGAGCGCTTCGAGCCGCCCGCCTCGCTCGTCGAGAAGGCCGAGCGCGGCGAGGTCTACGCCGACGAGCCGGCGCTCGCGGCGGCCTGATCGCCTGACAGGCGCGTTGCACCGCGCCCGGGTGCCCTGAGCGGCGCCCGGGCGTGCGCCGCTGCCCGGTTCCCGCGCCGGGCGGCGATGCGCGCGCGCCGGGCGGCGCGATCCGTCCGACGGGCTGCGGATCCTGCCTGAAAGCGCCGGTCCGCCGCCGGTTCCGCCGTTCGTCCAGACGGGAGCTTTTGCACCGCGCAGGCGTTCAAGCGGCCCCAGAGGCGTGCCGACGCGTGGAAGGCCGGCGCCTCCGTGCGAGCGTGCCCGGCGCACCCGGTTCGCTGCTCAGGAGAGACGTCGTCATTCGTTCGCACCGCCCCACCCCACCTCGCCGGCGCCACGCGCGCGCGGCCTCGCTCGCGTTCGCCGCAGGCCTCGCGCTGCTCGCGCTGGCGCCGGCGGCCCACGCGGCCGACCTGCTCGTGCTCGATGGCGACCAGGCCACGATCTCCGGCAGCCAGAGCTACGGCATCGTGTACCTCGACGGCGACCTGCGCCTGACCGGCGACACGGCGATCAGCGCGAGCAGCATCTACATCGGGCCCAACGCCCAGCTGCACACCTGCTACGTGGAGGGCAGCGGCAACGGCGGCTGCACCGCGGGGCGCAACCTGTCGATGACCTCATCCGGTCAGCTGACGATCGCCTCTGGCATCGACCTCACCGCCGGGACCGGCACCGCTCGCCCGGGCGGCTCGCTCAGCCTCGCCGGCGCGCCCGTCGCGGTCGGCGGCAACATCAACACGACCGGCAGCGGCGGCGCCGCGTCCGGCTCGATCACGATCAAGTCCGCGGGCGCGATCGACACCGGTGCGCTGACGGCCTACGGCGCGCCGGTCTCGCTCAGCGCGGCCGGGTCGATCGACATCGGCGGCGACATCCAGACCCAGGGCACGAACGCCATCCCGCAGGCAGACCCCGCACGCGGGCAGTTCGCCGCGCCGGTGAGCATCGCCTCCAGCGGCGGCGACGTGCGGATCAGCGGCAACGTCAACGCCTCCGGGCGCGACATGCCGGGCGCGAGCGGCGCAGGCCTGGGCGGCGGGAACGGCGCCGACGTGACGATCTCCGGCGGGAACGTCCGCCTGGGCTCCGTCGACGCGACCGGTGGCAGCAGCGTCGACGCCGGCCCCGGCGGCTCGGGCCACATCGCACTCAGCGCGCGCGGCTCGCTGACGGTCCTCAACCGTCTCGACGTGGGCGGCCAGAACAGCACCGGCGCGGCGGCGACACCCGGCGGGCGCATCGACGCGAGCGCCGGCGGCGCGCTCGTGATCGGCGGCGGCGCTTGGGCCGGCGGCGCCCAGAGCCCGCTCGGCGGGTCGGCCGGGGGGACGATCGCCCTGCAGGGCGGCTCGGTCTCGGCCGGCACGCTGTTCGCCGCCGGCGGCAACGCCGGCAGCTCGAGCACGCCCATGAACGGCGGTCCCGGCGGCTCGATCACGGTCGCGGCGAGCGGCGACGTGTCGCTGTCGACGTTGCAGACCTACGGGGGCAACGGCCAGACCGGCTCGGCGCCGGGCGCCGGCGGGCCGATCTCCGTGACCAGCAGCGGCGGCTCGATCTCGACCGGCCAGGTCTCGACGACCGGCGGCTACACGGGCGGCGGCCCGGGCGCGGCCGGCGGCCCGATCACGCTCTCCGCGCAGAACGACCTGAGCGTCGGCGGCACCCTCGACTCGAGCGGCTCGAACGCCAACGGCGACGCTGACCCGCCACGCGCCGGCGGCAGCGCCGGCAACGTCGTGCTGCGGGCCGCCGGCGGCACGCTCACGCTCGGCGGCCAGATGCGCGCCAACGGCGGCTACGGCGGCACGACCCCCAACCCGGCACCGGCCGTCGGCGGGCCCGGCGGCGCGGGCGGGAGCCTCGACATCATCACCACCTCGCTCGGCTCGATCGTCTCCATCTCCACACAGGGGGGCAACGGCGGCGACTACGGCGACCAGCAGGGCCCGGGCGGCGTCGGGGGCGTGATCCGCGCCTGGACCGACGCGCCCCTGTTCGACGACCAGAAGGTCGTCGACAGCGACGGCGGCTCGGGCAAGCCGGTCGGGCCCTCCGGCCTGCGCACGCAGGAGAGCTCCCCGACCGCGCTGGCGATCGACCCGGCGACGGGCCTGCTGACCTTCACCTCGCGCAGCCCCGACGCCCAGCTCTACCGCGTGCTGCGCAGCGTCGCCGGGGCGCCCGCCGCCGTCGCGCTCGAGTCGGCGCAGACCACCGGGCTCAAGCCGGACGCGCCGATCTGCGTGCCCGTCACGTTCACGGTCGTCGCCGTGCAGAAGGACCTCGGCTGGACCTCCGGCGCGCCGGCGCCCGTGAGCTACCTGCGCCCGCCGTCAGCGACGCAGGGCTGCGGCGACGCTCCGCACGTCAGCGCCGGGGCGCGGCTGCGCCTGTCGATGCGCCGCCTGCGGCGCGTGAAGTGGCGCGGGACGCTGAAGCTCCGTGCGGACGGGATCGGCACCGTCCAGGCGGCGCTGCTGCCCGCCGCCCGCAAGGGCCACAAGGCAGCGACGAAGCCGCTGGCGAAGGCCACGCTGCAGCTCGCCAAGCCGGGTGGGCAGACGCTGCGCCTGGTGCTCCCCAAGTCGGCGCGGCACGTCGGCCGCTACACCCTCAAGCTCGTGGCCACCTCGCCGGACGGCAAGGGCCACAGGACCACAACCCTCGGACTGGAGGTCCGCTCGTGAGCCCGGCCCGTCTCGCCGGCGCCGCTCTGACGGCGGCGCTCGTGCTCCTCCCGGCGACGTCCGCCTCGGCCGGATCGTGCCTGAGCGTCGGCGTCTACCAGGACAACCCGGCCAGCAGCCTGCCCGCCCTGCGCAAGCAGGTCGGGCCCGGCGTCACGTCGATCTCGACGTACATGACGGCCGGCCGCCCGCTGTCGCGCTCGGTGATCGCGACCGCGAACCGCACGCGCTCGCGCCTGATCGTCACCTGGCAGCCGGACTCCGGGCGCAGCGGCTCCAAGCAGCCTTCGTACCGTCTCGCGAAGATCGCCGCCGGCAAGTACGACGCCTCGCTGCGCGCGCTCGTGCGCCAGCTGCGCGGCGTGCGCAAGGGCGCGGTGCTGCGCCCGATGCCGGAGATGAACACGCCGTGGTATCCGTGGTCGGGTGCGGCCAACGGGAACGCCGCCGGCGACTACGTGAAGGCCTGGAAGCGGGTGCGCAAGGACGTGCGCAGCGCCCCGGGCGGGTCGCGGATCAAGCTCCTGTGGTCGCCCTACTCGCGCAGCATCCCGGACACCGGCGCGAACGCGATCGCCCAATACTTCCCCGGCGCAAGTCAGGTCGACCTGGTCGGCGCCAGCGGCTACAACTTCGGCGCCCGCCCGCCGCTGCTGTGGAGCGAGCCGGGCGCGCTGTTCGGCACGGCCTACACGACGATCGAGGCGTTGGCCGCCAAGCCGTTCTGGTTCTCCGAGACGGCATCGGCCGCCGCCGGCGGCGACAAAGCGGGGTGGATCCGGACGCTGGCCACGCTGCAGTCGACGGCGATGCCCAAGCTCGCCGGGGTCGTCTGGTACGACGTCAAGGACCCCTACGGTGACTTCCGCCTGCGCGGAGGGCCGGTGACCAGCGCGTTCCGCGCGTTGCTGAAGGGAGCGTGCAAGTGAGCCGCCTCGCCTACTCGGCCAACCGCCGGCGCGCCCGCCGCGCCAAGCGTGCGGCCGCCAAGCCCCGGCGCCATCGGCTGTTCCTGCCGCCGGCGTCCACCGTCGACCAGACCGTCGACCTCACCTCCATGAGCGCCGCGATGGTCGACCGCCTGTTCTGGCGCGCCGGCTTCGGCCCCACGCAGGCAGACCGCACGGCGTGGACCGGCAAGCCGGTCAAGGACGCGGTCAACTGGCTGCTGACGACCCCCGCGGGCGTCAGCGGCGTGCCCGGGACGAACGGCGGCAAGGCGTTCGACCCGACCGGCGACGACACCGACCTCGTGCTCAGCTGGGTCGACCGGATGGTGCGCTCGACGAACCCGTTCCCAGAGCGCCTCGGGTTCTTCTGGCATCGCCATTTCGCCAACTCGCGCGCGAGCGTCTCGCCGCCGCAGCTGCTGATGCAGCAGAACGACCTGTTCCGCAAGTACTCCGACCTTGCCGCCAACCCGACGGCCTCGTTCAAGGACCTCACGCACGAGGTCACGATCAACCCCTCGATGCTGCGCTTCCTCACCGGCGAGTACAACGTCAAGGGGGCGCCGAACGAGAACTACGGGCGCGAGCTGATGGAGCTGTTCTCGCTCGGGATCACGAACGCCGCCGGCGCGGCGAACTACAGCGAGGACGATGTCAAGCAGCTCGCCAAGGCGTTCTCGGGCTGGCAGATCGACGACAGCAACCCGGACGCGGTCACGAGCTACTTCACGCCCGATCGCTGGTACAACGGCCCGAAGATCGTCTTCGGCAAATTCGGGAACTACCACTACGACGACGCCGTCGACCTGGTGCTCGCGCACCCCAACCACCCGGCGTTCCTGCTGACGAAGCTCTGGAACGAGTTCGTCGCGACCCCGCCGGACGCCGCGACGCTCGCCAAGCTCGTCTCGACGTACACGTCGAGCGGACTGCAGATCAAGCCCGTGATCCAGCAGATCCTCACCGATCCCGCGCTGTTCGCGTCGCTGAGCGAGCCGAACCTGGTCAAGCCGCCGATCGTCTACGTCGTGGGCACGATGCGCGCGCTCGGCGCGGGCGTGACCGACACGTCGGCCACCGACCACCTGGACGACATGGGGCAGCTCCCGTACTTCCCGCCGACGGTCGCCGGCTGGGAGGGTGGCCTGTCCTGGCTCAACACGAACACGGCGCTGGCGCGCTTCGGGTTCGCCGCGTCGCTCATCTCGAACGCGACGATCGATGACGTGCCCGGTGAGACGGCCTCGTCCGCCTACGACCGCGCGTACGCCGCGGTCGGTCAACCGTGGCTGTCGTCCGCCACCCAGGCGGCGATCCGCGACTTCTCCAACCGCGCGGGCTCGGGTACCTCGAAGCTGCGCAAGGAACGCCAGCTGATGCTCCGCGCGTTGATGCTGGCCGGCCCCGACGGACAGGTGATGTGATGACCGACACGCCCCGCAATGGCGACCACGACAAGCTGCCCGCGGGCGGCGCCGACGCGCACGCGCTGCGCTGCGCCGACTGCGCGCGCTCGGACAGCCTGGTCACGGACCTCGAGCCGACCTCGCGCGTCCCGATCCCCGCGGAGGCACTCGCGGGCTTCCCCGACGGAGTGCCGCACGCCAAGCGCGGCCCGCGCGGCGTGGACCGGCGCAGCTTCCTGCGCAACGGCCTGATCGGCACGGCGGCGGTCTACTCCGCGACGCGCCTTGACTGGGGCTCGATGTGGGAGGCGGCGCTCGCCGAGGCCGCCGAGCCGATGCAGAAGAGCATCGTGTGCATCTTCCTCAACGGGGGCAACGACGGCCTCAACGCGATCGTCCCGGTCGCGGCCGACCAGTACAGCGCCTACCAGGCGGCGCGCTCGAACATCGCGCGGATCACCGACACGACGACCGGCTCGCAGGCCTCGAGCGGGACGCAGGTCGGCACGACCGTGATGCCCGGCACCGGGACCACGCTCGCCTTCGCCAACCCGCTGGTCTCCGGCACCGGCAACAACACCGACACCAAGGGCTTCGACACGCTCTACGGTGACGGCTCGGGCGGCGCCGGCTCGGACCTCGCGGTCTTCCCCGCCGCCGACTACACGCCCGCCAACCGCTCGCACTTCGAGAGCCGGGACTACTGGTTCGCCGGCGCGCTGCAGGAGCTGCAGACCGGCTGGCTGGGGCGCTGGCTGGATGCCTACGGCTCGCAGTCCAACCCGCTGCAGGCGGTGTCCCTGGACTCGTCGCTCTCCAAGCAGATCCGCTCCTCGAGCGCCCCGGTCTGCGCGATCGAAGACCTGGGTGGCGCACGTTTCTCGGTGCCGGGCGTGACGGTCGCCGATCCGAACGCCGAGGTCGGCAAGCTCGCGGCGGTGGCGGCACCCAGCGCCGGCAACGTCAGCCTCGCGCGCTCGCGCTCGATCTACGGGTTGACGGTGGACGTCTCCAACCGGCTGACCGGCCTCGGCGCGGTGCAGCCGGGCCAGGGGTACCCGCCGAACACCGACCTCTCGCGCAAGCTGCAGCTCGCGGCGACGCTGCTCTCCGCCGGCCTCGGCACGCGGATCGTCACGATCGACTGGGGGTCGTTCGACACCCACGGCGGCCAGGTCACCGCGCAGGACCCGCAGCTCGCGGTGCTCTCGCGCGGCCTTGCCGCGTTCAAGGCCGACCTGGCGGCGCGCGGGATCGAGCAGAACGTCGTGACGATGGTCTTCTCGGAGTTCGGGCGGCGGATCGCCTCCAACGACTCGCAAGGGACCGACCACGGGGCGGGCGGCATGATGCTCGTCAGCGGGTCGGCGGTGCGCGGCGGGCTGGCCGGCGAGCACCCGGGCGTGAAGGTCGACGACGACGGCGACCTGGTCGTCAAGACCGACTTCCGCAGCGTCTACCAGTCGCTCATCAGCGAGTGGCTCGGCGGCGACCCGGCGAACGTCCTGCCCGGCGGGCCGTTTCCCGGCATCCAGCGCTACGACGGCGGCACCTCGCTGATGAAGTGATGCGCGCCCGCGCGGGGATCCTGCTCCTCGGGGTGCTCGCCGCGGCGCTCGCCTCGCCGGCCGCCCAGGCGCGCCGGCACCGGATCGTCCTGCCGGGCGAGCCACTCGCCCACGCGCTCACGCTCGACGAGAGCGAGTGGACGATGCGCGGCTCCAAGACGACCGTCGCGGCGGGCGCCGTCACGATCCGCGCCTACAACCGCGGGCAGGACGACCACAACGTCATGCTCGTCCAGAGCGACGGCACGCCCGAGGTCGTCGCGCTGAAACCGGGCGAGTCGGGGACGATCACCGCGCAGCTGCGCCCCGGCACCTACAAGCTCTACTGCAGCCTCTTCGCGGGCACGCCCGAGTCCCACGAGGACAAGGGCATGCGGTTCTTCCTGACGGTGCGCTGACTCGTTGGCGCACGTCGCCCGGCGCGCTACAACTCGTCCGTGCGCCCCTGCCCCCCGGCTCCGCAGCGCCGCGCCGTCCTCCTCTCGGCCGCTCTGGCGCTCGCGGTCGCGCTCGCGCCCTCGCTCGCCGGCTGCGGCGGGCCGCCCGCCGCGTCGCGCGCGAGCGCCGCGCCCCCGTCACGAGCGAGCGCCGCGGGTGCGCGAGCGTGGCGGGTGCGTGACCGGGCTCGCGCTCGCGCTGCCGATCGGCGGGCGCTGCGGCGCTTCGCCTGGTACGGGCGCCCGGTCTACTGCGGCGGCGTCCACCGGCCGTACGTTGCGCTGACCTTCGACGACGGGCCGGGGCGCTACACCGGCTTGGCGCTGCGGGTGCTCGCGCGCTTCCACCGCCGCGCGACCTTCTTCCTGGTCGGCCGCAACCTCGCCGGCCGCCGCCGGCTCGTGGCCGATGAGGCCCGCGCCGGGGCGGTCGGCGATCACACGTGGGACCACCCGTATCTCCCCGGCCTCGCGCGCCCCGCGATCCGCAAGGAGCTGCGCCGCGCGCAGGTCGCGGTGCGGCGCGCGGCACACGTCCCGGTCCGGCTCTTCCGCCCGCCGTACGAGGGTCGCGACGCGGCGATCGACGCGCTGGCGCGCCGCCTGCACATGGTCGAGGTGCTGTGGAACGTGGACAGCGCGGACTCGCTCGGCGCGAACTGGCGCGCCATCTGGCACAACGTGCGCGCCGGGCTGCACCCGGGCGCGATCATCCTGATGCACGAGAACCGCGGCCAGACGATCCGCGCGCTGCACTACAAGATCCTGCCCTACCTGCGCCGCCGCCACCTGCACGTCGTGACGGTGCCGCAGCTGCTCGCGCTCGACCCGCCGACGCCGGCCCAGCTGCGCGCCGGGCCGCGCGGATGCCGCGGCATCGACGGCGGGCATCTCGTCGGCACGGGGTGAGGGTGCCGATCGGGGAGCACGCGACCATCGAGTGGTCGATCCGCTACCCCTGCGGTAGTCAAGCGACCACTCGACGTGCGGGATGAGCGAGCCGGGGGTGGTGACGGCCGCCTGCGGAATGTCAGGCGCTGAGCCGCCCCTCGGCGCGGGCGCGATCGAGCAGACCCTCCGGCAGCGGCACGCCCGGCGGGTGCCCGTCGACGATCTGATGGGCGAACACGTAGAGCAGCGGCGCCCACGGCGACTCCAGGCGCAGCACCGGCATGCCGGGCGCCTGCACCTGCACCGCCGGGACGCCGCCGGGGCCGGTCGTCCACTGCGGCGCGCCGATCTCGGCGAACCACAGCGACTCGGCCTGCGCGCCGCGCGTGATGACGATCCGCTGGCTCGTGAGCACGACATCCGCTGCGCCAAGCTGGTGCCAGCGCGGCACGGCGGCCTGCTGGGCCTTGCGCTTCTGCGACTGGTTGTAGGCGACACTCGCCGCGCCGGTCACCGCCCAGCCGACGGGGCCGCCGAGCAGCAGGAACGACCTGCGGTACTGCGCGTTCTCGCCGTAGTAGCCGACGATGGTGACCGGCGCCAGGTGCGCGTGCACGACCTCGCCCGGGCCCAGCTGGATCGTCGCCTGCTCCTGCGGCAGGGCCGCGCCGCCGGCGAGGGAGGAGGCCCACTGGTACGCCCGCAGGTACCCCTCGTCGTACGCGCTCCATTGAGTCGTCGCCATCGCGGGGGATCGTAGCCGCCGCTCACGCGCGGCCCCGCGCGCGGGCCTGATCGCCGAGCAGCGCGCGGACGCTGAGCGCGCCGTCGTGCTCGAGGTGGCTGGCGAGCGCGAGGAACACCTGCGCCGTCGTGAGCGCGTCGCCGAGGGCATGGTGGGCGCGGTGGACGGGCAGTCCCAGGCGGTGCGCCAGCGCATCGAGCTGCAGCCCCTCGGCGCGCTCCCCCGTGCGCTCGGCGGCCCATGCGCGCGCGAGCAGCTGGGTGTCCAGGATCTCACCCCGCAGCCGCACGCCGCGCGCGCGCAGGACCGGCGCGAGAAACGCGCGCTCGACGAACGCGGCGTGCGCGACGAGCCGCCGGCCGGTGAGCGCCTCGAGCAGCTCGTCGACCACCGCATCCATGGCCGGCGCCGACTCGAGGTCTGCCGGCCGGATCCCGTGCACCTCGACCGACGCGCGGCTCGGGGGTCGCGACGGGTGCACGATCCGGTACAGCGCGTCACCCGCGTGGATGCGTCCCCCGTCGACGGGGACGACGCCCAGCGCGATGATCTCGTCGCGGCGCGAGTCCAGTCCCGTCAGCTCCAGGTCGATCACCGCCCAGCTCGCTGCGCGCCAGTCGGTGCCGAGACCGTCGAGCGGCGCGTGGGCGTACACTGCCGCGGCGCGCGTGGCCGGTCGCCGCAGCCGGTCGCGCAGGCTCACGCGCCGGTCCCGTAGGACAGCTCGTTGGACAGGTGCTTCTGCACGCCGGCGACCGCGCGGAACGCCTCGCGCAGGTAGCGCCGCGTGAGCGGGTTCAGGGCATCCGGGCGCAGGTGGTCGTCGGGGGGCCGCCCGGCGCGCAGCTGCTCGATCTGATGCTCGAGCCGCAGCCCGGCGACGAGGTCCCACGCCTCCCCGAGCGTGCGCGCGTCGTCGGCGGAGAGCACGCCGGCACGCGCCGCACGCTCGATCCGCGCCCCCGTGGCGGGGTCGCCGGCGCCGGCCGTGATCCCGGCCCAGCGAGCGAGGTCGGCGATCGGCAGCACGCCCCCCTGCTTGACGTCGAACGTGCCGCGGTGCTCGCCGGTGTGCTCGACCACGATGTCGCGCAGGAACCCCGTCGGCGGGCGATGGGCGAGCGCCAGGCGCGCGAGCAGCCGCAGCAGCACCCGCCGGCGCGCGTCCGGCGCCAGCCAGGCCGCGACCGGCCGCCCCAGCCCCTCTCCCGCGACGACGCGCCCGTCGAACAGCACCGACACCGCGATCAGGGCCTTCTCCTGCTCGGGGTCGGCGATCCAGGAGGCGAGCTCGCTGCGCCACGCGTCCGCCGAGCGAGCGAACAGCGGGCGGTCGGCGCGCACGCCGTGGTCGTCGGCCGCCACGCCGCAGCGCTCGAGGCCGGCGACGACGCGCGCCGCGAGCTCGCCCATCCAGCGGCGGTTCTGCGGATCGCCGTCCGCACCGTGCCAGACGAGCCCCGTGTCAGCGTCCGAGGAGGGCACGGCCTCGCGTCGCCCCAGGCTCCCCAGGGCGAGCCACGACCAGGGCACCGGCGCCGGGCCGAGCTCCTCGGCGGCGAGCTCGAGCAGCCGGCGCGTGAGGGCGTCGATCACGACGGTCTGGATCGAGCTGATGCGCCCGGGCGCGATGCCCGCGTCGAACAGCGCGATCAGCATCGCGGGCAGCTCACCGCTCGCCGCCTCGAGCGCGTCGGGCGTCGGCGCCTCGGCGATCGTGCGCCGCAGATGGAACGGCGTGCGACCCTCGGCAGCGAGCAGGTCGACGTCGTCGAGCACGCCGAGCACGCGCCCCTGCGCGTCGACCACGGGCGCGTGACGCACCCCGCGGTCGATCATGTCGATCACCGCCTCGACCCCGAGCATGTCGGGTGCGACGGTGAAGGCGTCGGGCGTCATGACCTCCGCCACCGGAGCGTCGACCGGGACGCGGCCGGTGGCGACATGCGTGCGCAGGTCGCGGTCGGTGACGATCCCGAGCCGCCCGTCGCCCAGCTCCACGATCACCGACGACAGGCCGGTCTCGGTCATGCGCCGCGCCGCCTCGCGGATCGGCGTCTGCGGCGGGCAGAGCACCGGCGCCGTGCGCAGGAAGCTGTCGACGCGCCGGTGGGCGGGGTCGTCGAGCAGCTCGTCGGCCGGCGCTCCCGGCGCCGCCTGCGCGCGCGCGAGCAGCGTGCGGGCGACGAAGCGCACGCCGGCGGGCATCGCCAGGACCGGTGCGACGACCTCCGCCGGGAGGCGGTAGCAGAGCGCGTCCTCGCGGGCGCGCGCCTCGAAGCCGGTCGGGAGCCCGGAGAGCATCGCGGGGTGGCCGAACATCTCGCCGGGCCCCAGCTCGTCGAGGACGCGCTCGCGGTCGACGAGCTCCACGATCCCGGAGCGCACGACCCAGACGTGCTCGGGCGGCGCCGCGCCCTGCGCGAAGATGACCGCGCCAGCCGGGTGGAACTCGATCTCCACCGCGCCGCCGACCTGCTCGAGCCGGCCGGGCTCAAGCGCATCGAACGGCGCGTACCGCCCGAGGAAGTCGCTCACGTCGTGGACGCTCACGTCGCGCAGCGTGCCAGACACCGGCGCGGCGGGCAGCCATCGCCGGTACCCTCGGTCGGTGTCCAGCACCGTCCGCACGCTCACCGGCGCCGCACTCGTGGCCTTCACCCTGTCCCTCCTCGCCCTCGCCGCGCCGGCCGGCGCGGTGACGAACCCGTGGCGGCACACGCGCCCGCTGAACATCGCCCACCAGGGCGGCGAGGACGAGTTCCCGTCCAACACGATGTACGCGTTCAAGCGCGCGCTGGCGGGCGGCGCCGACATGCTGGAGCTCGACGTGGGCGTGACGAAGGACGGGCAGGTCGTCGTGCGCCACGACACGACGCTCGACCGCACGACGAACGGCACGGGCACGATCGCCTCGCACACGCTCGCGCAAATCCGCAAGCTCGATGCCGGCTACTGGTACTCGCCGACCGGCGACCACTACAGCCACGACAAGCCGGCCTCGGCCTACCCCTACCGCGGGATCGCGACAGGGAAGAAGCGCCCGCCGAAGGGCTTCACCGCCGACGACTTCAAGGTCCCGACGCTCGCCGAGGTCCTGCGGGCGTTCCCGCACACACCGACGAACGTCGAGATCAAGGGCCGCACGCCGGCTGAGGACATCTCGGAGTACCTGACGAACGCCCGCGCGCTGGCGCGCGAGCTCAAGGGCCTCAGGCGCCGCGACGTGATCGTCGTGTCCTTCAAGCAGCAGGCGGTCGACCTCTTCCACCAGCTCGTCCCCCAGCTGCCGCTCGCGCCGGGGATCGACGGGGCCGCGAACTTCCTGCTGTCCAACACGTCGCCCGGCGACGGCGTCCTGGTCTTCCAGCTGCCGATCACCTACCTGTTCAACGGCAGCATGCTGGACGTCACGACGGCTGCGAACGTCGCCCGCGCCCACGCCGCCGGGTACGCCTGGCAGAACTGGTTCGGCGACACCGACCCGGACACGCCGGCGACCTGGCGCAAGCTCATCTCCTGGTGCGTCGACGGCGTGATGACCTCCCGCCCGCTGGCCTTCGAGAGCTTCCTGCGCCGGACCCCCTCGCCGGCGGCCTGCCGCAAGCGCCCGTAGCGACGCCGGGCCGGGCGTGTAGAAGGCCTTTCGAAAAGCCGTGCGGCGTGGATGCCCGCATCCACGCCCCCGCGGCTCATTTCGAAACACCTTCTTAGCGTCCCGGTGCCCCGCCGGTCGCCAGCGACGCGCCACCGAGCCCCAGCCCGCCGTCCACGCGCAGCACCTGGCCGTGCACGTAGCCCGCGGCGGGCGACAGGA
>Ga0335069_10005683_pt1 | contig 18287 bp, 26 predicted proteins | sample Lox_Sample_11_FD_206714 | JGI IMG/M metagenome (GOLD analysis project Ga0335069, IMG submission 206714) | Soil microbial communities from Loxahatchee National Wildlife Refuge, Florida, United States - Lox_Sample_1.1 | ecosystem: Environmental > Terrestrial > Soil > Wetlands | place: USA... | reverse complement strand
TTGCTGGATTAGTACTAGCAGGAGTTAATATTGATAAAGTATCTATATTATAGAATTGTCCAATACTACTTATGGATATTGATCTAGAACCACTAGATGTTATAGCAATATAATTTTCATATAAAGCAGTCATATTCAAATCGCGGTAACATCTACCTTCCGCATAGGTAATCATACCAGGAACCATTACTTGAAAATTCGCATCCGTGCTTGGTATGACGAGAAGGTTAGCTATCTGATTGATATAGTCAGTGTAGGTAAGAGCCATTATTGATCCGTAAAGTAAATTGTAGTTAAATCAAGATTAGATGTATCATTAAAATGAGCATCACTAACTACACCTAGGCTAGCAGCCTGATAATATAGAGGTATCATTGTAGGCCCTGCTACAGAACTTATACTAGTCTGATGTTGAAAAGTAAAAGGTCCTGGAAACGAAGCCATATTATTACATCTTATAGAACCAACCGCTTGAGATACCGCACCACCTATATTTGCACTAATACCATAAGGAAAACCAGAAATAGAAGCCTGCCCAGATGCCGTACCCTTGCTTGTAAGATTGATTCTAACCTGAGCTATAACCAAACTACCTAATTTTATATACGTTCCTGCTTGCTCACTGTAAACAATACCGGTAGCGAGACCACCAAAAGTAAGCACAGGCGTAAACTTATTAGCAGTACCCACTCCACCAAGCTGGGAAACAGTGGCACGCTTATCAGTACCTCCCTGCACAATCCAAGTAGATTCCGCTCCAGTAATCTGGGTAGCGGCAGGAAGCTGAAGTATCGTTGAAGTATCAACCATGTTATGGGTCCAAATATCCCGTACCGGGCGCTTCCGGATTTGGTGTTATACGAATTTCTCTAATCATAACAGTACCGTTCATTTGAGTCATCACCTTATTGGTGGCGGTATACATATAGCTGATAACTTCAGCGGTGTACTGTTCTGACCTTGGGTTAAGAATTGGCAGAGGATCAGGAGGAAGAATGATAGAACGAATCTGCTCCTGAGGAATATCCAAGCAATCTTGGCATACTAGTCTCATTAGGTTTTGCAGCCTAGTACCTGTCCATTGATACTGCCATTGAAGATCGGAATGGTTATAAAGAAAACCACAGCGATCACATACCGCTAGTGCTTCTGGTCGCCTTGAATCTATTCTAGCTCTACCGTGAGGCCCAACCATAACACCTTACCAATTATAATAACCAGAAATACCAGGAACGATATAAATATTATTATTCTCAACATCCTGGGTAGAGGCGAGTGCCCAAGCACGCTCAGCAAGCGCCTGTAATCTAGGCTCTAAGGCTGGAGCAAACTTCTGAGACAAGCGCCAAGCCAGAGCGGAAACAAAAGCATCAAGAAAACGGTATGGGACCTCAGCCGTATTCTCGTTTTTAAAGTCCTGAGTTTGGCGCACAGAATAGTATTTCAGTATATAAGGTCCATTCCCGTCTGGCACCATCCAAAGCGTAACTTGAGGAGAAATAGTACGATCAAACCAATATACCGTAGGAAATCCTTGCTGACTTTTATTGGGATAACTGGCGTACTCGGTACGACTAATAGGTTGAATATACCTATCTGTAGTCAACGTAGAATCAGTACCTAAATTATAAGTAATATATGCATCTAAAATAGTAACAGTTTCAGCAGGCATAGAATAGGTTGCAAACCCCTGAATTAACGGCACCTGTTGCAGCCCAACTTCCCATAAATTAGGTTGAGTATTAGACCACTCAGACAACACCATATTAGCTGACATACGAGCATGATACATATGTTGCTGAGTAATCTCGGTAGGCCTCACACCAATACGAGCAAGAGCCTCAAGGATTAATTCCCTACCATACGGATTAAAATCATAGGTTTTTGAAGTATCAACTGCCATTATGGATCAATTACCCGAATCACTCCGGTTTGCGCCGGAACAGTAGTTAAGGATGATACTACCACCCAATTAGCATTACTAGGTACATCTACTCCTGCGGTAGACCAACTACCAGTCCAAAAAGAACCTGTTTGAGCAAGATCGAATGTAGTATTAGTCAAAACACCACCAACAAAATACGTAATCGTAATAGCTGCTGATGACGGTGATGCCAAATCGCCATTGTTATCAATAAATTCCACTACAAACTTAGCGGTATTACCTGAAAGAATATTAATCGGCATAACTACTCCAAAGCAACAATACCTGTTTTACCAGATTCTACAGGAATCTCAATGATAGAAACATGAGCATAATCCAAATTAACATCTATTACATTAAATGCCATAACATCTCCTTGTTCAATAGACGCTAACTCAGTCATAATATTACTTGGTACGCGCCTAAGTGTGATGTCTGGCGAATGACGCTGTAACCAGTATTTAAATCCTTTCTTTGGCCATACAGGCTCAGAAAAGGGCACAAGCCAAGATGTATACTGATCTTTAGGCTGAAGCGGGAAAAACGCATAGGAACCAAACGGTGCCCAAATAACACCCCTTTTAAATCGAACCGGATCAAGAAAAGAAAAAAACCAAGACAAGCCGATGATAGCTGGCGGAAGAATCGGAGCAATCAAACCTTGAGCGCTAGCAGCATGAAAACGTTTAAGGTCGCGCCTAACAGGGATACCTTCATTATCTACATCAGTCATAAACCCAGTAAAGTCTGCCGGGGTATATGTGATAACGATAATACCAGCAGTACCAGCGGCTCCACTACCATTCTGACCGCCGCCACCACCGCCGCCGCCAAAATTACCACCAGCGCCACCATTACCAAAAGCTCCAGAGCCACCGCCTCCACCGCCACCAGAACCACGAGCCGGGGAAACCTGCCATTCAGTACCATCGCTACCAGTTCCGCCACCAGCAGCACCACCAGCACCACCAGAACCGTTGTCTCCTGCACCACCAGCCCCACCTGTAGAACCAGAATGGTCTGAGCCATTAACACCAGCCCCACCTAAATTACCACCAGCGCCACCACCGCCACCGCCACCAGGACCACCGCCAGAGCCACCAGCACCACCATTACCACCATTTACGCGGGTATTACCAATACCAGAACCAGAAGAGCCTCCGCTGCCACCAGTACTAACAGCACCACCCACACCGCCTTTAGCTAATACCTGAGAGCCACTATTACTATCATTTTGAATAGACGTATCGCCACCAGAACCACCATTAGCCGCACCAGCCGCACCAATAGATAGGTTAATTATGTGACCTGGAGTATAAGTAAGATTATTACTAGCTGAATAAGCACCACCACCGCCGCCACCGCCAGAATTAACAGCACCGTTGCCATTCTTACCACCGCCGCCGCCACCAATACATTCGATAGAGTTATTACTATTGTTCCAATCAACAGGTACAGTCCAAGTAGTAGTTCCAGAAAGAATAAAAGTAACTATAGCCATTACGGTGGTAACCTCTTAGTCTCGATTACACCAGACACACCAGTATCAGGCTTCAACTCAATAATAGCTACCCTAGCTCCCTTAAAATAATTATATCTAACAAGCTGACCTTCAAAAATATCATATATCTCTGTGTCTATAGTAACACCAAGATTAACAAGATTACCAAAAGCAATCTCATGAATAATCCAAATCCCAGTAATAACTCCAATAGATGAAGCTCTAGAAAGATCAAATCTAATACCAGTAATATTATTATTAATCCAATCATTACCACCAGCAACCAAATTAGCCATATTAATTAATACTACTTTTCTATCACCTGTATTTGGTGGAGGAATATTACTACTACCAGTCCACACATCTGGAATAATATTATAATACAAACTGCTTTCTGGATGACCGATAGTTTGATAAAAAACCTTACCATCCCAAGCATCAAAAGGTGGAGGAGCGCGATAAAGACGCTCAAGATCAAGTTTTATATATGGCGCCGATGCACCAGGAAAACCAACACCGTTTGGCCCAACAGTAACTCTCCTAAACCCAGGATCAATACCAACCTCAAGGAAAGTTGTTCCTGGATAATCTGGTGTCAACGTAGAAAAACTAGGACCAGAAATGGTAAAGTTCTCATTATTATTATAAAAACGAAAATCTGGGATAAAATAATCACCAATACCATTAACAATACTTAACTGATTTACATAACCAGCATACCAATCAACAGGAGACGGTATAGTGTTAGACCTTACCCCTATACTTACAGAATCAGTACCTTGATACATGGTTTTAGTAGAACTAAACGTGACAACAACAAGACCATTAAAATACATAGTATATGTATTTCCAACCCTTGAAACAGTTAAATTATCCCATTTTCCAACAGTAACAGCACCAAAAATCTTACCGTCCGTCACACCTTGAGCTATATCCCAACTAACTCCATCAGAACTCATATATAGAGTCCAACTACCGGCTACTTGTCCGATAAAATAACTACCAACAGCACCAACATTTGAACCACATTTAGCTAAAACACACCTTGTTCCAGTAGCTATATTAGAATTAACCCAAACATTGATAGTAAAATCTCCAGTTGGCCTCAATGCAGGATTATCAGGTATAGTTAAATATCCAGAAGAACCATCAAGCAATAACGAGGCACCGTATTCGTATTGAGAGGTAGACAGGAAAGCCCCACCAAAACGACTAACAGGACTATTCAATATAGAATAATCATTAAAAGGCTCATTATTTAATGGTAAATTTAGTGATACATTAGAAGGATAACCATAATACTCAAAACGAGGATTTGACATATCAGCAGTAATATAATTGTGTAATATCTGCCGATGAAGCTCAAAAGACTCAAACGGTTGTAGATTAGTATTTAATGTTGGTTTAAACCCAGGCCCAGTAGGCCTCTGTGGAAGCCAAACAGTCCACCAACTATCAGACCTTGGTATAGGCTGCATATCAGGCTCAAAGTGCGCCTTTTGATTTGCTTCCAACAACCTAGATTTGAAGCGTTTTGGTTCCGATAGCGGCAACAACCATCTATCAATATGAAACGCATAATCAACCTGCTCAAATATAAACGGGTTACGAGCAGGATGTAGGCTTAGCTTAAACCTAACAGGCTCAGACCACGGATAGGCCCATTTATCAATATTTATTAATTCAGCAGAACCTAAAGTATATTCCCAAAATCTTTGATTATATGCCCCAATTCCTTGCTTAAGCCTCCTAGGTTCACTTAGCGGCGAGAACCAATCAATAAAAATAACCAAATTTTGTTCAAATATAAAAGGTTGATCTGCCTCTATGAGGCGAGGTTTCCTTCTTACAGGCTCAGAAAATGGATAATAAACATCATATGGAGGAATTGGCTGTTTAATATCAAAAAAGAAAGGTGCATGATAAGGAACTGAAGGTTTTTTCCTAACAGGCTCAGCAAACCAATTATAATATCCAAAAGAAGGAACAATTTGATTAGTATCAGTAACAAATACTTGAGTTAATGAAGCACGATTATATTTACGTACAGGATCAATAAGTGGTTTAAACCATTTATCTACCGTTACTACTTCAGAAGCAATAAACGGAACGAAAACGTTATTTTGTTGAATAGCGCGCCGAATCCGAACCGGGTCTACCCAAGGCACAAACCATCTATAAGTTCCTAAAAAACTTAAATCCGGAGGACCAGTACGTATTTGATATTGAAAGCGTTGATTATAAGGCATTTAGTACCCCACAATCTCACGCCGAAACATAGGCTGATGTAAAGGAAGTGGATAAAAACCTACCGGGGTAGTAGCCGGAGTCCAAGTATAGAAGAAAATACCCTGAACGCCGTTTCCGCCGCCACCACCGTTAGCCTTACCGCCTCCACCAGCACCACCATAATTACCACCATTAGCACCGCCGCCACCCGTCGCACCACCGCCACCGCCGCCACCAGAACCATGAGTAGCATCTAGATTAGTGCCATTACCGCCAACAACAGCACCACCACCACCATCACCTGAACCACCAGTACCACCACCATTAAGACCACCGTTACCACTACCACCACTACCACCATTACCGGGGCAATCAACACCAGGAGCACCATTACCACCAGCGGCATCGGCACCACCAGCGCCACCGCCGCCACCGCCCGGTGCGTTAGCCCCAGAACCGCCATCACCACCATTGGTTTTTGTAGTTCCCGTACCAGATGTAGCTTGACCACCAGTACCACCAGTAGGAGTACCACCTACTTGACCACCCTTAGCTAAAACGGCAGTAGTAGAATTATCGTCTTTCTTAACTGAAGTATCACCACCATTACCAGAACCACCAGAACCACCAGAACCAATAGCTACAGTACGAACAGCACTAGCTGTATATGTTTCATTAACAATCCTGGAATAAGCGCCACCACCGCCACCGCCACCGCCACTAAAACAAGCGGTACCATTAGAACCACCGCCGCCGCCACCGATAACCTCAAGCTTATTATTAGAATTATTCCAGTCAGGAGGAACCGTCCAACTAGTTCCACTAAGAACAACCCCTGTACTCATGGGTTATCCTTTCGCTGGCATATCTACCGTCATAACTGGTGGAGTAATACCTACCTCACCAACATCCATGACATTAATAACTACAGTACCATCAATCTCTGCTCTAATACCGTGTTTTTTACCGGCTTGCATAAGATACGTATTACAAGATTTATTAGGAAGCAAATATCCAACATCACCACTTTCATCAAACTGTACAGCGGCGCCAGAAATAATCAAAGTATAATGATTAAATGTGTGATCGTGCAAAGGTATACATTCGCCCTGTTTAAGGACGTATGTAGCTAACATTTTATCGCCAAAATATTGATTACTGGTTTGCAACTTTAACGGCCTTAATCTTTGCGACCGCTATGGCATCCTTAGCGGCCTTAACATCTTTAAAGGCCACCAACTGTTGATCCGCAGAGAGGCCCAATACCTCTATATTATCAATTGTTGGGTCCAAAAGATAGGAACCAACCTCATTACCGTCTGCATCCAGAACAACATGTTTATCATCCAAGGTAGGACGCCCGGTAATAGCAGAAATCTGTTGATTTATAAGGTCTATATTCTCCAACGAATTTACCGCATATGGCATCATCTCAATAGATTCTCCCGGCAAAATATCGTTAACATATTTATCTAAATCAGAATCGTCATCCGGGACAATTATGCGACGTACACGGGATTGCTCTATACTATAAATAACAGCCATTTTAGTAACTGGCATGACTTAATTAAACCCATATGACCTAAGAGCCTCAGCCCGCCTTTCCATCTCTTCCAGACGCTTCTGAAAAGGAATACAGGGGCCATTAGCACAAGCTGGACAAACCATTTTCATGCAGTTTCGGCACATACTGCCGAATTCATCCATTGACACTCTAGGCTTAACATGAATTACCCTATTGCAATGCCAACAGGTGAATGTATCAACTTCTGTGACACCTTCACTAATTTCTTCACAACGAAAACGGTCAAAGTTTACACGAGCACGGTCTGGAGATATGATTTGTGCGTATCCTCCCGCATTTCTCATATCTTACTGCTCTTGCCAAAGGATGTTGCCAGTAACAGTACCGGTATACGAACCGCGAGCACGAAGAGCTAGACCATTAGAGCCGGTACCGCTCGAAACGGCCGGATGGACAAGCTCAGAACCGGGAGCCGCAACCCAACGATAACTTGCACGCTGGTTAACGCCAACATACCAAATATCAGGACCAACCTGTGCAATATTAGTCTCAGCCGTACTATTAGCAAAAATCATACCGTTACAAGGACCATCAGCGGGATCAAGCGCAATAGCACTTGAAAAACTAGAAAGAGCGCCAAGCCAAGTACCGGCGACGGTCAAAATGGTTGCACGGCAAACATCATATTCCAGATAAGTATCACCAGGAGCCGCATCAGTACCAACTAGAATATCATAAATCTTACCCCTACGAAGACCAAGGTTGCCAGAGGTATTATTAGAGATAGTAGACGCAGCAGTAGCACAAATCGTCTTATAAGTACCAGCAATAGTCTGTTGCGAAGAACCAACCGAAGCCACAGTAGAATTAGTAATCGAATAGTTAGCCATTTAAAAAGCTCCCAAGGGGCAAACATTGTCCATTATAAATATCCCAATTCCAACAATAAAGCAAGTATTAGCCACCCCTAGCCATCCAGATATTCTTGAAATAATCAATATCCTCAATAGCACCCTGAAGATAGGTAATTTGACCATTTAACTGATCTCTTTGTGCTACCATTCCAGCAACACGTTCCTTCAACTCACGCTCACGAGCCATTATTTTACGTCCCATAGGGGTAACCTCAGAATACCCATACAATGGCGCCGATTGCATAATATCTGATTCATTTGGTGCCCAAACCTTAATACCCTTCTGTTCTGCACGGTATTTAAAGTAATAGAAACCAGGACGTTGTAGGATATATTCATCCCTGGATGCCATATCTATACCGAATAACGCAATCTCGGTCGCACCCTCCATGATAGCCATAGCCATCATCCAAGCAAAACTGGAAGTAAAGAAATCAGGACCAAACTCCTCCACCGCCTTATCCTTTGGAAAGGTAATAGCGTTAGGAACAAGCTTATTATTCTGCATATAAATCGGAAACGATTGCTGACGTAACCAATTAATATAATTTGGACCATAAGCAACATGTTCCGGCCAAAGATAATTATCGTGAATTTCAAACCAACGAGTGATTCGCGGAATACCAACCATGTTACCTGGAGAACATACCCAAATTTCCCAACTTGGATCACTAAATGGAGCCAAAAGCCGAGATGTTGGCGCCGTTCCCACAAGAGCCACCTTAAGCGGTGGTTTTAGATTCATAGCTTTAACGGGTGGATTTACAGCAGGCTTTATTTCTACATATCCCCCAGTAACCCAACCACTGGAGTTACCTTGTACAGGCTCGTGTGGAGCCTCGATAGTGGCTTTATCGTTAAAAGTAGGAGTAAGAGTACCCATTAGTTACCTGTTATGGTTGCGGCTGTTAATGATATAACATCGCCACCAACGAAGGACGTTTGGGAAACCTGTACGTCGAAGCTTGAACTAACCCCGACAGTTAAACCAGAAGCTACAACAGTACCGGTAGAATCGGTAATGTTAGCTGATGCGGCAGTCCCAGTAAGTCCAGCAACGGCTGACAACGTTAAACCTGAGAACGTAAGTACACCGCTAGAAATGGTAGCGCAAGGCTTAGAAAGCGTTATAGCTACCAAAATTGGGGATAAATTAGAAGAACCACCAATATTAAGAATACCGTTACCAGAACCAGCATCAATAGCGTTGATTACTTGCTGGAGACGGTTATTGATAACGTTAGTGTTATAAACGATAGACATATGGATAACCTCTATTAGTTATCCAGACTGGAGTACCGTAAACAAAGCACCGGTTTGGGTAGAACCACCAGTAACATTCAATCTCACAGCAGTAACAGGATTAGCCAAGGCAATAAAAACACCGCTACTAGAACCAGTTATAGAACCACTCGAAATCCAAATAGCCGCTGAAGAAACAAACGGCGAAGAAGCACCACCATCAAGGGTATACTCAAACTGAAAAGCGTTAGTCGTAACAACAGTAGCGCTAAGGCTAAAATTAGTTCCAACTGGAGAGTAATTAGGAAAATAAGTAGGGTAAGCGCCTTGGTTGATTGAACTATTAGCTAAAGCGGTAATAGAAGATAGCGGGGTATATTGAATACCAGAAACAGAGCTATTCTGCCCAACAGCAGCAGAAGATGAAGTGGAAAGCCCAAGAAGGACCGCTCTATACGGATAGGCCATTAGACCCCCGATTTACTACGAGGCCCTGCCCGCTCGAAACTACCAGCACTAGAAAAAGGATGGGTTTCACAGCCACCACCAGTATTCCTACCAATACGGCCACCAGTAGCACGATCAAGTCTAGGAGTAGTGGCAGCACCACCAGCCTTAAATTCAGCCCGACCACCCTTTTTACGCTTCTTAGCTTCTTTTAGCACTTCGTGATTCCCATATGCGAGTTCTGGTTTCATATATCACCTATAATTAAAAACTACTAAACTGAGACGGACCAAATATACCAGACATATCCTGAGTAGTAACAGCAGCCGCACCAGAAGCAGAAGGAATGACAGAAATCTGGACACGATAGTTAGTAGTTAGCGCCGTAGTTGAGATATAAATACCACGAACATCAGGCGTAGTAGAAGTTTGAGTAGCTCTAGTAGAACCATTAATAAAATTAGCAGAACTAAGAGCAACCGGGAAACTAGAATTCACAATAGCGGAACTTATACGAATTGCTAGATCAGCGGTAGCATATGGCACATACATTGGGAGGCCAAACTGATCGGCAAATCCAATACCACCAAACCCAGTACTAGTGGGAGTAGAAGAGAAATTACCACCAGTAACAAACTTGAAAGCTTTTTGGGAAATACCACCAAACGAAGAATTAGGCCCAAGATTAGAACTAATATTAATAGCTTCAGAAATCTTATAACCGTAAACGTCACGACCTGTAATAACAAATGGACTATCAAGATAACTAGTCAAAGAAACGGCAACACAACGACCAGGACCAAAACTTGGATTCCAAGTGTTAATAACGCCAGACTGACCAAAAATATTAAACTGTGGACCAGAACTGTCACAAGTCAAAATACCGTTGATAATCTGACCATTTTCCGGAGCAGGTATATTAATCGAATAGGTACCACGAGCCGAAGATGCCGCCTGAAGGGTGATAGCCGAACTACCAGCAGCCGAAGAAGTAGCAGCAGCCGCTATAGCAATAGAAGAAATAGCTACTGGAACAAAGTCATAATAACCACGGTTGTTATAGAAACAAGCAATATCATCAGTACCGAAAATCGAACTTTGACTAGTAATACCTGCTCCAGGCTGATATTGATAGAAAGCCCTTGGGTCCATCAAAGCATAACCAAGATCACTTACGTTTGGAGCACGTTGATCGTTATACCCACCAACGTTAGCATTGCCAGTGGCGCCATTAGTAGAACCCTGAATAATAGCGCCAAAAGAAACGTCTGGACCTGATTTTGCAGTAAGAGCCATTTAGTTCCCCTTAGCTGGTTGGGAAGGTGCCATAGATAGAGCGCCAATCGTAATAGGTAGGCACATATCGCTGATAGCCCTTAACCAGCAGGTTGTCAGTAGTAAACTCGACGCTCATATCCATCTCAAAACGCTTACGATGGAAGAACACCAAACCATCGTGGTTAGTTAGAACAAACCAAGCAAAGCTAGACGTGAGATAGTCGAAGATCATATAACCTTCACGAAGCGAGTCGTTCATACCAAGAACGGCGTTCACATCGTTGTCCGCTGTCCCAGGACGGAGTTCCGAACGGAAAAGACGGATACAAACCGGCTCAAGCTGAGTAGGAGCAATAACTTTTCGGCCACGAGCATGAATCTTTAGACCAGCGTTGTCTTTCCAAGTAGATCGAATAGTAATGAGAGCATTAAGCAAACTAGTTTCATTAAGATCAACGTCAGGCGATGGCTGATTCGCAATAGTGCTACCATCAATTGGATGCGCCGTATTAATCAGAGAAACGCCATCACCACCGATATTCTGGTTATATGTAGTAGCCTGATTAAGAACGCTAGCAGCATAAATTTCCTCAGTTTCCTTAAACGACTCCATAAGACCATCGTTCGAAGGACCAAACTCGCTCTTATACAAATTGTCATCAATAGCTTTTCGGGTAATTGCATACCCCAAACCTATCTCAAAGTGTTCCGCATTATAAGTATAACGCTGACCAGCATTGTTATCGAAACTCGTAGGAGCACCTTCCTGCTTCAACTGCGCAAAGCCAAGGAATCTAACCGAAGTGCGACGCTCAAGAGCCATATTCGAGTCGGTTTCCCGGAAAATCTTTGGCCATTGCCGTTCGATCATGGGATAGCGACCGCTAACACCCCACAATCCTGGTAGGAGAAGATCACGAATTTGTGCTAATGCAACAGGCATCTAGTTAACTCCTAATTAGGTAGTAACAGCAGTGGTATTAATACGTGCCCAGTTGTTAGGCACAACAACCATAATGTTATAAGCCGAGCTATTATCAACACCATTGACACCCGGAGGAGCAAAGTTGGAATAAACATCGACAATACGGAATGGAAGTGAAGACGACGCACTAATCTGCGAGGAAGTAATAACCATTGCAGATTGGCCATTAAGGGTATTACCCAAAGAAGACTGCGAGGTAAGAACGTTAACGTTATAACCAACAGTACTAGAACCAAGACCAGCGCTAGACGCTTGGACAATAAACTGCATCTGCGGATCAGAAATAACCCAAGCAGTCACAGGATTACTAGAACCTACTGAAGCTGGAAAATATGGCGAAAAAACCATACGCTGTACTGTAGCGCTGTAATACTCGCAACCGGCAAAAACCCCACAAGGAATAGCAGCCAACGAACTTCCGTTATAAACGGAAAGATAACCAGGGGAAGCCGAAGAGTTCGAAACAACATCACCGGTAAAATACAGATTAGTATCACTAGAAAGAATAAACTTTCGCTCCAAACCCATAGTCGGGGCAGAACCGTCTTGGTGACCAAAAGAACGAAAACCGAAAGGAGCGTTAGTATTAACCATGATATTCTCAATCCTCTTGTAGGTGGCACAATTGCCAAACTACCGGAAATTTCGAGATATCACAGCGTTGCGATAAATCATTTTTGGTCAGCGCGACCAATAAATCAACAATTACCAGTAAATAATACTACAGTCAATACCTTAAGCATCTGGTACAACAATAGTCTCTATTGTCTTATTAACTTTGGTAATACTACGAACAGTTGGATGCTGAGTATCAAAACCAACACCTGGAAGGTTACCACCACGCATATCAGCTTCTTTACGCCGCACCTGTTCGACGGCATTCCTATGATCACGCATCTTAGCTTTAATACTAAAGGTTAACGGACGAACATGAAGGGTAAGACCATCAATTTCTATTGGTCCTTTATGGCCTTTGGGCATAAACATACCATCAAAAAGACCTTGAAAGTCTTGACCGTTTACAACCTGCCAACCCTTGCGTTGAGCCTCACCGATATTACCTGGATCAGGTTTTCCAGCCGTAGCAGTTCGCACCCATCTAAGATCAAAACCTTCTGGGAACATAGACTTTGGAATATGAAAACGATCAACAACCCCATCATCATCAGGATATTCACCCCAATCCCTTGGGTCTGGAGCACGCAAATCAAGCTTTACCGGTGCTTCGTTTCTTACAGTATCCCTAATACTATCAGTACGAGGAGTAAGAGTAACCTTCTTAGGTCTACCGCGTTTACGTTGAGATGGTAGAGTTTTTACTTCATCCATAACTTTTTAATGCCTTTCGTCATAAATACGTGCATTTTTATATTCTTGCAGTTTTATAAGGTTATTTGCGTATTCAACCTCTGAAATACCAGCAAGCTTAGCTGCTTCGCGCTGCTCTGGTGACAAAGTGATTCGGTCATTATTACTCCGCTCACCACTGGGCTTAGGAGTTTCACGAGTTGGAGGAGCACTCACGAGCGTATCACCATCATCATAATCATCATCGTCATCGTTCCGCTCATTGGCAGCTTGACGCTGCTTAATACCAAGGTGAATCTCAAGTTCATCAAAATATTTATCAGTAAACTCAGGAACACCTGATATTTCAGTTACATACTGATGTGCAGCAGTAATCTTTTTATGTTTATTAACATCAGTCCAATATTCACGATGACTATTAATCCAGGTCTGAGCCTTAGGCGGCAACGAAGCTATAGCACTCTCAAAATCATTGCCTTGCTGAACACCGTTGGTCTTAGGTGTCTCTCTCACCTGTTGTTCCTGACGGAGCCTTTCAGTTTCTTGGTTTTGCTCAAGAACAATCTTAGCTTGTTCAAGACTGGTGCTTTGCGCCTCAGCCCTAGCCATACGCCGATAAGCTTCTGCTATCGCTTTGGTATCACCTTCACGAATCGCTGCATCCACGGCTATCTGTGCAGCTTCAGCCTCAGCTTGCGCAGCACCAAGAGCATTAAGAACACTTTCTAGTTCCGCTTGTTCCGTAGTATTTTTAAGCCTACCAACTTCCTCATGGTATGACTTAGCAAGATCGGCCTTTTCCTTGCGTTCCTTAGCAAGAGCCGCCCGTTCGGTAGCCAACTCTGACTCATATTTAGCTTGGGCAGCTTCCATTTCCTGGATACGCTTTTGTAATGGATTAGGTTCCTCTGAATTTTTTGCCTCTTTTGCCTCTTTTGCATCTTTTTTTGACTTACGTGATTCGCTAGTAGTGACACTGTTAGAACCAACAACAATGTCATCGTTAGACAAACCGTTATCATTTTTTTCTATCTTTTCAGAAGCCGAAACAGTAGCAGTAGAGGGGGCGGTAAGATCAATTGTTACCGGTTGATCCAAAGGAACCTTATTAATTTCTTCTAGTGTTCTCAATAGCTTAGGACGCGGCATATTTAAAAGACCAACTCTGGTTTACTTATTTTCATAACCACCCTAGCGTCTTGTATAAGTCTACAAGGAGCACCATTAATGGTTACAGCTTTTGTGTCATTAATATAGTAAGCAACCCAATCACCTACTTCTACATCCTGACCAGCGAAATCATGACTATCATCGTTAACAAAAGCAAGAGGTCCCTTCTTAAGTACTAGACCAACCTTACCCTGATAAGCATCTTCCTCGACATTACTTTGAGGACGAATAATACCACCAACGGTCTTTTCTGGACGAATATAGGTACCAAGCAAAATCCAACCAGAAAATACTTCAATACCAGATATATCCCCAACGGCAGCAAGAATACCCTGTTTAGGGTCTGATGCTTTACTCATGGCATCAATTTTTTGACTTTGCGCAACGGGCATTATGCTATTCCTCTTTTTGTAATTCTTCCATTAGAGTAATAGCAGTTCTTAAACCACGAATAAATCCGCAAGTAGATTTATACCCAGAAAGGTCTAATGCGCCCCCTTCAAGGGTTTCTTGCTCTAAAATTATAAGTTCATTAATGGCTTGTGCCAGTTTACTATATGGCCGAATCACGTAGTTTCCCTACGTTTGTTACTTAGGTTTCAAACCGTATTTCTTACGCTTCTGAAGTCGTCCCTCACCGGATTCAGCGCCAGCAGTCATACCAAGCCTGCCACCGGTTTTCATACCGGGAGGAGGACCGCCAGGACCAACACCAGGAGGAATAGGGGGAGCACCCCCACCTAACCCCGGAGGAGGTTGCGGGGCTGGAGGAAGGGGTGGGAGCGCTCCACTAGGGGGAGGAACCGGAGGCCCCCTAGTAATAACGTTAACGGTTACCTTACCTACCTTACCACCACGAGCATAATTGTCCAGCCTACTAGGTGTTCTTTGCCCAGCCGCACGAGTGGATTCACCATCATAAATATTCCCTGAAACACTCTTACCAGTCATCATTTTGACCTTGGAGCGATTACCAGATTTAGCTTGAGAGGCGTAAGGATGCATAACTACATACTCATATAAGCTATAGAAGCTTCTTCTATATTAGAAAAAACTCCAATATGTTTACCATTCTTAGCAGTATAGAACCTACCTCCTTTTAAGTAAACACCCTTTACTCCTAATTTATTATCTATTCTAACACCTTTATTAGAACAGTTTACTTGATTTGTTACATCTCTAAGATTTTCTATTCTATCATCTGTTTTTATTCTATTCTTATGATCTATTTGATACTTTGGCCACTCCCTCTTATGATATAACCATACCAACCTAGATCGTTTATATTGTTTACCAAAAATCTTAATGCGCCAATATCCAGTATTTGCTAAGAATCCAGCCTCTTGCCCAATAAAACTTTTCTTCTTTGGTTTTAACCAAAAAAGTTTGCCGTTATCATATCTAAAAATTTCTCTAACAGTACCGGCATCCATTTTCATAATTTTTATCTACTCACCTTATGACGACCGGTCTTGTCATATCCAGGTTTCCCCTCAGCTTCGCCTGGACCCATACCACGCAACCAACTGGACGCGACATCGTTCTCGTATCCCTTAGCCTGCTTATCCATCTCGGATTGCGGCTTGTGATACATTTCGTCACTATTCAGATTATTAATATTAGTGCCGTTACCACTATTAACTTTAGTCATATTTACCCCTTAACCTTATTCAAGCGCGGATTAGCCTTATGCGCCGCTTTAGAAGCGTTACGGCTACTAGCAGCTAGTATAGCACCAGCACGCTCTGAAGAAACACCCTGCTTTTTAGCAATAGAAGACTGGACAGCTTTAAATCCAGGATGCGCGGTACCACCAGACTTCATACCATCGTCATCATCTTCTTTATCGTGCGCCTTAATCATAGACCTAATAAGTCTACGATCTTCGGCTTCATCCGAATGCTTAGTTCGACCACCGTGTTTCTTACCAGCAGCCATATCACTCAAAGTTTTCCGATCTGATTCGGAAGGTGGGATATAATTATCAGAAGGACCATTAGGCATAGTAGATTTCATATCGCCACGAGTACCGTAAGTGGACAAACGACCACCTACATCATAGCGTTCACGCGCCTTAGACCTGCCCCAATCACCAGAATTACAAGTTTTCATAATATATCCCTTACTTCTTAGTATTATTAGCTTTTTTTGGCGCTTTTGCAATAGCTGCCGCTTTAGCCTTAGCTAACTGCTTAGCATGTTCAAGATCGACGGCGTGTTGTTCGGCTTTATGCTTCATTTCCATTGCATGTTTTTCAACCGCAGTCCGCATTTCATGATCGTGCTGGTCACGCTTAACCTGCATCTCATGCTCGTGTTCGGCACGCATACGCTCGATATCGTGTGCCTTAGCTATGTTTTCATGATTAATATTATGAACAGCTTCGGCTTCTTTAATATGGAAATCTTGTTGTGCCTTAACATGTTCGTGTAGCATATCTTGTGCAGCTTCATGCTGATGGATAATAGCTTCACGCTCCATACGAAGATGTTCAAGTTCCATCTTCATATTCTCAATCTTTTCCCTAGAAGCCCTATCTTGAGCACGATCTTGCAGTTCGGCGTGTTTAATCTCAGCCTGGATTTGTGCTTGCAATTGCTGCATTTGCGCCTGAAGCTGAGTAGCTTGTGACTTAGCCTTGATAGCCTCAAACCTAGGATCAGGCGGCGGCGGGGCAGGTTTATCGTTGAACAGACCTTCGGTGTTGATATTTAGGATATTAAGTACCCTCATATCTACTGCTTTGGCATCATAAAGTTGCGGAGAGGCTTTCTGAAGCTCTTTAAGCGCTTGGGCTTTAGCCGCACGATGGAGGGATGTGGGGTTGTTAGGGTCGGATACCGGGACGAGATTATAGTTATTTAGCGCTCGAACAAACTGTTCCTTGGACCAAGGTATGGACAGGTTTTTACTGTGCGTAAGAAATGATTCGGGATTTTCTTTGAATCGCTCTTTAAGCAAAGCGAATTCTTCCGCTTGCGCTGCATGGAGTCGTTTATGAGCCGAATCAATGGTTTTGGTTGCTTGTTCAATAAGCGCAAGAGTTGTTCCAACGGGTGCATTCTGCTTTCCCTCTCCAACCTCGATATTACCAATCATTCCAAGACGATCAGCGCGCTCCTCAACATGTTGCATAAAGCTGGCAAAACTTGGTCCTATCTCTTTATACGGGATAGGCATAATCATATCGGCAAGTCTACTACCAGAAGCAACATCAAGTTGAATGCCACCACCTGGAGGTACCCTAAAGTTATTAGTATTCTGTCTTGAAGCACTCTTAGCTACAATAAATCCAGGGAAGTTAGAATACATCCCGCCATCGGTCATCATCCTCCACCCGGCAGTCAAAGTATTAGCAGTATTTCCCAAAAGATGAATATAACCAAGGCCATAAAAACCAATTCCTCGAATGAAGGGGAACTGAACAAAGAATTGTTTCGGTAAACACTGGTCATCGCCTGCTTTCCAGTTACGGACAATACTCAACACCTTACGCGAGTCCTTTTCCAAGGTCACACGATAGGGCACTGGTACTTTTTTCTTGGAAAGTTTAGCAGGAACCTTATTGTCCTGCTCTATATAAAGCTCACAGTAACTCTCATAGACGGTATGATCTAAATCATCTTGACGTTTATAAGAATCGGTTTGACCGGAAATTTTCTGCTTTTCCTTCTTTACCGCATCAGTCTTTTCTGGGGCTGGTTTCGAGATTTCAATGTCACGATAAGCACCAACCACTTGCATCCGTTTGAGAATAGACGGC
>Ga0335069_10005682_pt1 | contig 18287 bp, 11 predicted proteins | sample Lox_Sample_11_FD_206714 | JGI IMG/M metagenome (GOLD analysis project Ga0335069, IMG submission 206714) | Soil microbial communities from Loxahatchee National Wildlife Refuge, Florida, United States - Lox_Sample_1.1 | ecosystem: Environmental > Terrestrial > Soil > Wetlands | place: USA... | reverse complement strand
CTGCGAGCGCATCGGCAGTTGCCGACTCGGCAGGTGTCAGCAACTCGGTCCGGCCCCGAAGATCGGGCATGGTATCCTGAGCGATACGCATGGCCGCAGTCTGCCACCGCGGAAGTGGGGCGACCATTGCAGACGGCCGCGGACACGACGTCCAATGCAGTGACTAGCCGCGCGACTCGCAGGAGCACGGTATCACCGTTGTCTCGGGACCGAGGAGGCTCGGCACGTGACGCTCATCATCGCGGTCGCGCAGCAGAAGGGCGGCGCGGGGAAAACCACGCTCGCGGCAAACATGGCAGCGGCATTTGTCGCGCATACGCCGGTGGCCCTGATCGATATCGATCCACAGCGCAGCTTGGCGCGCTGGCACGCGATCCGGACAGCAAGACCCGGATCGACGCGGCCGATCACGTTATCCGACGTCGCGGCCTGGCGAATACCGGCGGCATTGGACCAGCTTCGCGCCGACCACGAGGTGATCCTGATCGACAGTCCGCCCCAGATCGATACCGATGCGCGCTTGGCGATCCGCGCGGCGGATATCGTGCTTGTGCCGGTCCAGCCCAGTCCGCCGGATATCTGGGCAGCGGAAGACACGCTGAAATTGGCTGCGTCGGAGCGCCGCGTGGCAGCACTGGTGCTGAACAGGGCGCCGACAGCATCGAGGCTGCGCGATGCGGTCGAGCACGACATCGCAAAGCGCGGTCTGCCGATGCTCAATCAGGCGCTTGGCAATCGCGCGGCCTACGCGGCGGCGTTCGCCGAGGGCCTGGGGGTGACCGAGTGCGCCGCGCGTTCCACCGCTGCGCAGGAGTTGCTGGCATTACATGCGGAGGTCATGGCAACGGCGGCCACGCGCAGACGATGACGGAACCCCGAGGCGTCAGACTGCGCCCGGCTCGAGAATAAGGCGCGCCTCCACCACGTCGGGCTCCTCCGGAAGCCGGCGGACGGAGAAGCCCAGTTGGCGGACGAACGCCAGCATCGGCGCGTTGTCCGCGAGCACCTGTCCAGCAATCTCCGCGAGCCCACGCGAACGGCCCCAGTCGATGAGGCGCCGCATCAGATGGCCGGCGAGCCCCCTGCCCTTGATGTCCGGCTGGACGATGACCGCAAACTCTCCCGAGCGACGCGCCAGATCCAGCACGAGACGAGCGACGCCGACCGTCTCACCCGTCGAGTCTCGCTGTGCTATGAAAGCCATTTCGCGGTCATAGTCGACCTGCGTGAGGCGTGCGACCTGCTCCGGCGACAGAGAACGCACCGAAGAAAAGAAGCGGAAACGCACGTCCTCCGGGGATAATCTGGCGAAAAACGCTTCGTGCTCTTCAGCGTCTTCCGGACGTATCGGACGGATCGTCACCGCCTCGCCCTTTGCGTTCCACCGCTCCACAAGCTCGACCGGGTATGGCGAAATCGCCAGTTGCGGCAGCGGTGTCGCGAGAGGATGCAACCCGATGGCCGCATCGGCGACGAGGATACCATCGACATCGGCGAAGATCGGATCGATCTCCATCGACGAAATCTCGGGGAAATCGACGATCAACTGGCTGATACGCACAAGACATTCCGCGACAGCCTGGAGATTTGCGGCGGGCAGTTCCGGCCGTTCCGCGAGGGCCGCTGCCGCCTTTGAGCGCGCGATGAGCGCTTGCGCCAGCGGCAGATTGAGCGGCGGCAAGTCGACGGCCATGTCGCCGAGAGCCGAGCCCGCAGTACCGCCCTGGCCGAAGCCGATCACGGGCCCGAACATCGCGTCGACCCAGAAGCGAATCCGCAGTTCGCGCGCCCGGTCGACGCGGCGCTGCACGATAAGCGGAGGAAGCCCGGAGCGGTCGGCGCGTCTACGACGGAGCAGACTATCGGCAACTCCGCGCGCCTCTTCAGCATCCGAGACGTCGAGAACGATGCCGGCACGTTGTCCGGGTAGGCGCCCCGCCTCTCGCCGCAGCTTGAGGACGACGGGGAAGCCCAGCATCGCGGCTGCGACAGCGGCATCGTCTGCGCCCATCGCGCTGCGGGTGGGGACGGTGGGCAGCCCGTACCCGGACAACACCGACAGGGCGACTTCCTCGGTCAATCCTGTGTGGTCGGCGCCACGGGCACGGTCGATCTGCCGGCGCGCATCGCCGCGGTCGGGTGACACGCTGAGCACGGTGCTGGGCGGCAATTCCGCTGCTGCGGCCCGGTTGCGCCGATTTTGAACGAGGTGACGGAAACCGCGTGCCGCCTGTTCGGGCGACGTGAAGACGGGCAGCCCTGCCTCAGCAAGAATCTGGCGGTGCGGGCGCGCCGTTGTTTCCCCGAGCACCGCAGCAAGCAACGGAATGCGGAGCGAGCGTCCCACCCCGGCGAGGGCGTCGATCGTGGCGTCATCCATCGGCCCAAGCGGGGCGTGCACGGCCAGGACCCCACCCACTTCGGGCGCTTCCGCGATCACGGCGGCAACTTCGGCGAACGAGGCAGGACGATCGGGCGCGACATGAACCAAACCTCCCGCGTGGGCCGGGAATTCGGGGAGCTTGGCGCGCAGGCGCGCCTCGGTTTCGGGCGCGAAGGTCACGAGGGACAGGCCGTCTGCTATCGCCGCATCGGCGGCAAATCGCCCCGGCCCGACCGCATTCGTCACGATCGCGATCGCCTCGTGACGGACCGGTTTCGAGCGGGCCAGAGTCTCGGCGGCGGCCAGCATGTCGTCGATGCGGGACACGAACAGGATGCCGGCACGCCGCAGCGCCGCTTCGAATGCGAGGTCGGCCGCTCCGGAAGGATCGAGGAGCAGCCCGCCCGCCCGGATCGCGACGACGGGCCGCAATCGCGCGGCGGCGCGGGCCGCGGACAGGAACGCGCGCCGGTCCCGAATTTGCCGTATGTCGAGGAGGATGGTGCCGGTTCCGGGATCGCGGGACAGCCAGTCCAGCACCATGCCGAAACCAATATCGAGATTCCCGCCGACGCCGACGATATGGCTAAAGCCAACCCCGTTCGGCTCCGCCCAGTCGAGAACCGCTCGGCAGAGCGACGCCGACTGCGACACCAGCGCGAGACGCCCGGCAACCACCGGTCGATGGGACTGAGAGGCATTCAGGCCGGTCGCCGGCACGGCAACGCCGAACGATCCGGGGCCGAGCACTCGCAGGCCTGGCGGCAGATCCTCGCGTCGCAAATCCGGTGCAATCCCCATCAGCACCGCGGCAAAACAGCCCCGCGACACCAGATCCGACAGTACGGCCGGTAACGACGGGCCGGAACCGGCGACGACAGCCATATCCGGCGCGATGGGCAATGAGCGGCAGTCGGGATAGGCGAGGATGCCTCTGACCGCCTTGAGGTCCGCATCGATCGGAAGGATCGCTCCTCGGAAATCAACTGCCATAAGGTTGGCCATCACGCGCAGGCCGGCGTCGCTGCCAGCGCCAATGACGGCCACCGAGTCGGGCTGGAATAGCCGATCGACGGAGAAGCGTCCCGAGGGTTTGGGGCGGTCAAACGTCATTGCGTGCAATCTTATCAGATGCCGCCCTGCCGTGGCCGCCCGTCGGCGCGGAGAGAAGGGCGCTTACAGAGCCACCTTCAGCTTGGCGCCGATCTCGCCGATGATGCCGCGCCTGAACGCAAGAACGCAGATCATGAAGATCGCTCCCTGCGTGACAGTGACCCACGCGCCGAATTGCGCAAGATAATTTTCCATGGCGGTCACCACGAGCGCCCCCATGACCGGGCCGAAGATCGTCCCGAGGCCACCAAGAAGTGTCATCAGAACGACTTCGCCCGACATGGAGTAGTGCACGTCGGTCAGGGTGGCGATGCCGAACACAAGCGCCTTGGTGCCGCCGGCAATGCCGGCGAGCATGCTGGAGAGCACAAATGCAATGAGCTTGTAGTCGTTGGTGCGGTATCCAAGGGAGGTTGCACGCGGCTCGTTCTCTCGGATCGCTTTCAAGATCTGTCCGAACGGAGAATGCACGATGCGGTGGATCAGGAGAAAGCCTGCAATGAACACCACGGCCACAAGCCAATAGATCGTCATGTCCGAGTCAAGCGGCACGAGGCCGAACAGATTGCCTCGCGGAACCTGCTGGATGCCGTCCTCACCGCCGGTGAACGGCGCCTGAAGGCAGAAGAAATAGACCATCTGCGCCAAGGCAAGGGTGATCATCGCGAAGTACAAGCCCTGACGCCGGATGGCGAGCCAGCCGAGCACAAGTCCGAGCGCCGCGCCGGTTGCACCGCCTAGCAGGATCGCCACCTCGGCGGTGATGCCCCAGTGCTTGATCGTCCAGGCCGAGACGTAGCTGCCCATCCCGAAGAACGCAGCATGGCCGAACGACAGCAGGCCGACATAGCCGATCAGGAGATTGAAGGCGCAGGCGAACAGCGCGAAGCAGAGCACCTTCATCAGAAAGACAGGGTAGAGCACGGACGGTGCGAGGACGATGAGCGCCACCATCGCGATCACGCCGATCATCTGCACGCGCGAGAAGCCGGTCATATCAGACTGCCTTTCCGAACAGGCCGCGCGGCATCGCGAGCAGAACGATGACCATGACCAAGAAGATCACGGTGGCCGAAGCCTGCGGATAGAAGACCTTCGTCAGCCCTTCGATGACCCCAAGGCCGAACCCGGTGACGATCGAGCCCATGATGGAGCCCATGCCGCCGATCACGACCACGGCGAACACCGTGTTGATGAAGTTGGACCCCATGTTGGGGTTCACCGAATAGATCGGCGCGGCAAGCACGCCGGCAAACGCCGCGAGCGCAATGCCGCCGCCGTAGGTAAGCGTGATCAGGCGGGGCACGTCCACGCCGAATGCCTGAACGAGCGGAGCGTTCTCGGTCGCGGCACGCAGGCGCGCACCGAGAAACGTCTTTTCAATCACCGCCCACGTGGCGAGGCAGACAATGATGGCGACGAGCACCACCCACCCGCGGTAGTTCGGCAGGAACATGAAGCCCAGATTTGTTGCGCCCTGCAGCGCTTCGGGAATCCGGTAGGGCATGCCCGAGCTGCCATAGGCGTTGCGGAACAGCCCCTCGATCACCAGCGCCAGGCCGAAAGTCAGGAGCAGACCGTACACGTGGTCGAGCTTGTAGAGGCGGCTGATGATGGTCCTTTCAAGAATGAGGCCGAAAATACCGACGATCAGGGGCGACAGGATCAGCGACGGGAAGTAGCCGATCCCCAGATAGTTCAGCAGCATCCAGGAGACGAAGGCGCCCATCATGAACAGCGCGCCATGCGCGAAGTTGATGATGTTCAACATGCCGAAGATGACCGCGAGGCCCAGCGACAGCATGGCATAAAATGCGCCGTTGATGACGCCCAGAAGCAGCTGGCCGAACAGGAGGGGCCCAGGGATGCCGAGTATCGTGAACATCGCGCCTCGGTTTGATCGAATCGTTTAAACGAAGTCGGCTAAACGCCCAGATAGTCGTGCAGCTTGTCCATATTCGCTTCCAGCCGCTCGTTCCGAATCATGTCGATGATACGGCCATGCTCCATGACGTAATGGCGGTCCGCGACGGTGGAGGCGAATCTGAAATTCTGCTCCACCAGCAGGACCGTGAAGCCTCGCGCCTTGATTTCGCGGATCGTGCGGCCGATCTGCTGCACGATCACCGGCGCCAGACCTTCGGTCGGCTCGTCGAGCAGGAGCATCTTCGCTCCGGTGCGAAGGATTCTGCCGATCGCCAGCATCTGTTGCTCGCCGCCGGACAGCTTCGTGCCCTGCGATGTTCCGGCGCGTTCACGCAGATTGGGAAAGAGGGTATAGATCTCCTCGACGCTCAGACCGCCAGGCGCGACGATCGGCGGCAGCATCAGATTCTCCGAGACCGAGAGCGAGCCGAAGATGCCCCGCTCCTCGGGGCAGAAGGCGATGCCTGCCTTTGCTATAAAATTCGGCGCCAACGCGACCGTCTCGGTCCCGTTGTAGCGGACGCTGCCTTCCCGCCGCGGCACAAGGCCCATGATCGACTTCATCGTGGTGGTCTTGCCGGCCCCGTTGCGCCCAAGCAACGTAACGACTTCGCCGTCCCGCACCTCAAAATCAACACCATGCAGGATGTGACTCTCACCGTACCAGGCGTTGAGCCCCTTCACCTCAAGCATCGGCGGATCCCAGGTAAGCGGAAATCACTTCGGGGTTCTTCGACACGGCGGCGTAGTCGCCCTCGGCAAGGATTCGTCCGCGGGTGAGGACCGTGATGGTGTCGCACAGACCTTCCACGACCGAGAGATTGTGTTCGACCATCAGGATGGTTCGCCCTTCGCGGATGCGCCGGATCAGATTGACGATGCGGTCCACGTCCTCATGCGTCATGCCCGCGGTCGGCTCGTCGAGGAGCATCATCTCCGGCTCCAGAGCCAGGGTGGTCGCGATCTCGAGCGCGCGCTTTCGGCCATAGGATAATAGTCCCGCTTGCGTCTCGACGTAGTCCGACAGGCCGACATCGTCGAGCAGCGACCGGGCACGCTCATCGTAGACCGAGAGGATCGCCTCCGATCGCCAGAAGTCGAATGAGGCACCGCGGCTGCGCTGGAGCGCGAGGCGGACGTTTTCGAGCGCGGTAAGGTGCGGAAAAACAGCGGAAATCTGGAAACTTCGGACAAGGCCGAGCCGCGCGACCTCCGCCGGGTTGAGGCCGGTGATGTCCCGACCCTTGAACTCGATCCGGCCGCGCGTCGGCGGCAGGAACTTGGTCAAGAGATTGAAGCACGTGGTTTTGCCCGCGCCGTTCGGCCCGATCAGCGCATGGATCGTCCCGCGCTCCACCCGCAACGCCACGTCGTTGACCGCGACGAAGCCGCCGAATTCCCGGGTCAAGCCGTTCGTCGCCAGGATGATGTCGCTCACCCCCGGACGTCTCCCTGTTGAAATTGGTTGTGACGATCGCAAGCCGAACGGTTGATTTGCATATCGCCGCCCTGCACGCAAGATTGTGTCGCCCGATCCACGGCAGGACTTCCGCCTTAGGCCGCGACCGGGCCGGGGTACCGGCTGCCCGCGCCGCGATCCCGGTCGGTGGTTCGCCGACAGCGGGCATTTTGTCGGGAAGGTATTGGCGGCATTGCAGCGCCCCTTGTGTGCCGGCCATCCGCAGCGCGACAAAGCCGCTCGGGCCGCACTATGCAATCGACCGCCCGAAGACGAAATACCAGCGTAACACGAAGCTGGCATCGGAGTTGCCTTTGCCGAAGCCGATCACGACCCGCGTAGCGCCGCCGACTGCTTTGCCTCCGTGCCGAGACTATGAGATCGCGTACCGGCGACCGAGAAGCATCGAACCCCGACATCTGATCGCTCTGGCGTTCGCGACGTCGCTGCTGAACGGCTGCGATCTCGGGCCGGCGTACCATCATCCGGATGCAGAGATGCCGGCGGCATTCAGGGCGCCGCCTATGTCGGATACCGCCATGTGGCCATCGACGGATTGGTGGCGCGGATTTGGATCGCCCGAGCTTGACGACCTGATCGAACAGGCACGAACCAACAATTTTGACATCGCTGCCGCTATCGCGAGGATCCGACAGGCCGACGCGCAGGTGCGGATCGCCGGGGCCGCTCTGCTGCCGACTGTGAGCGGCACCGGAACCGCGCAATGGCAGCAGATTTCAACGAGCGTATCCCGCAGCAGCGGAACCGGTTCCTTCGTCAGCAAGAAGACATCGGACGTGCGGACCTACTCCCTTGGGGCAGATGCCGCCTACGAAGTTGACTTCTGGCAGAAGAACCTGGCGGTCCGCCAAGCTGCGGTCGCGAGTGCCGTATTCAGCCGCTTTGATGAACAAACCGTAATCCTGACAGTTGTAACGACGGTGGCGAGCACGTGGTTTACTGCGCTTGCGTACAATGATCGGCTCACCGTCGCGCAAAGCAACCTCGCGGCCGCCGAGCAGACGCTTCAGGTGATCCAGGCGCGCCTCGCCGCAGGTACCGCGAGCGCGCTCGACGTTGCGCAGCAGGCGGCGCTTGTCGCCGGCCAGCGGGCAAACATCCCCAACCTGCGCAATCAGATGGAGCAGCAACTCATCGGACTGGGCATTCTGATCGGTCGGCCACCGGAGAGCGTGTCCGTCCAGCCGGGCACGCTAGACCGTTTGGAGGCGCCTCCGGTCGGCGCGGGCATTCCATCCGAACTGTTGGGACGCCGCCCCGACATCGCTGCGGCGGAAGCGGACCTTGTGGCGGCGAATGCCAACATCAAAGCCGCGCGGGCCGCCTTCTTTCCCTCCGTCCAGCTGACCGGCAGCGGCGGTGTGCAGAACGCGGCGTTGAACACGCTGCTCAACCCGGGCTCCGGCGTGGCGAGTGTGGCCGCCGGGCTGACCGCCCCGATCTTCGACGGCGGCACCCTGCGGGGAAACCTCGAGCAAGCCAATGGGCGCTACGATGAGCTTCTGGCCGACTACAGGAAGTCCGTCGTCCAGGCATTCACCGATGTGGAGGACGCCTTGACCGCCTACGCCTATGCGACCCAGCAGGAGCAACTGCAGCGGGAAGCCGTGCGCACCGCCCAGATGGCGGCCGACATCGCACGTGCGCAACTCGGCGCAGGTACCGTCGACATCACCACTGTCCTGCAGGCCCAGACCACTCTGTTTTCCGATCAGGATGTGCTGGTGCAGGTCCGGCTTGCGCGCTTCCTCGCGCTGCTCAACCTGTACAAGGCGCTGGGTGGCGGCTGGACGCAGCCCGGCGGCACGATCCTGGAGCAGTTCCCTGGCCTTTCCCCGGATATGGTTCGTGGCGGTGTGGCACTCCCAATCGGCGGCAACATCGAGTGACGGACTTCATGACCTTGCAGGCATGCCCATATGCCCTTTCGGACAGGGGGTTGGACAAGGATTGAGCGCATGGACGGCCTGACACGCGCATCGCCGCCTGCGGAGCGATCGACCGTCCGGCCCAGAAGCCGGGCTCGCAGTATCGTTTCAATCGTGCTGTGCGCGGCGGCCACCGCTGGCATCGTGTACATCGTCTGGTTCTGGCCGAAGCGGGAAGACGCGGGCCGCACCAGCGCCCGTGCACCCGCCGTGCCCGTGGTAGTAGCAACCGCAGCGCAGAAGGATGTGCCGATCTATCTCGACGCGCTGGGAACCGTGCAGGCCTACAATACGGTCACGGTGAAGGCGATGGTGGATGGCCCCCTGACCTCCGTGAATTTCAAGGAGGGCCAGGCGGTCAAGGTTGGCGATGTGCTGGCCACCATCGATTCGCGGACCTACAAGGCCGCGTACGATCAGGCGGTTGCGAGGAAGCAGCAGGACGAGGCTCAGCTGGCGAACGCGCGGCTCGATCTGGTCCGCTATCAGAAGCTGGCGGCGAACGCCTATACGTCCGCTCAGCTGGCTGATACAGCGAAGGCGACCGTGGCGCAGGATGAGGCACTGGTCGCGCAGGACCAGGCGCAGATCGACAATACGCGCACCCAGCTGGGCTATACGACGATCACGTCGCCGATCAACGGACTGACCGGCATCAGGCAGATCGATGTCGGAAACATCGTGCATGCGTCCGACTCGACCGGCCTGGTCGTGTTGACGCAGATGCACCCGATCTCTGTCGTCTTCACGCTGCCGCAACAAACGTTGCCGGCCGTCGCCAAGGCAATGCGCGAGGGCTCGCCCGAGGTTCTCGCCTACACTCAGGGCGCCGCTCCGACGCCAAACGGCTTGCTCGACAGGGGTACGCTGTCGGTCCTTGACAATCAGGTCGATCAATCCACCGGCACGATCAAGCTGAAGGCGACCTTCCCGAACCCGAACAGCACGCTGTGGCCTGGCGGCTTCGTCGGGACCCGCCTGCGTGTCGATGTGGCGAAGGGCGCAACCGTGGTGCCGTCGGCCGCGATCCAGAGGGGTCCCCGCGGAACCTATGTCTACGTTGTTCACCCGGACGACACCGTCGTGCGCCAGCAGGTGACGGTCGGGCACGAGGACGAGAACGGCTCAATCATCACCGAAGGGCTGCAACCCGACGACACGGTGGTGGTCGATGGCGCGTCGCGGCTGACTGACGGTGCCCGCGTCACCGTGGCTTCGCCCGCCGCGGCCGGTTCCACTGGCGCGACCGGTACCGCGCGGACCAGCGCGCCGGGCGCGGACCAGCAGCGCCTGCGCCGGCCGAACGGTTGAACATCTCCGCCCTGTTCATCGCCCGGCCCGTTGGCACCTGGTTGCTGGCCTTCGCGCTGTTGCTGGCAGGCGTGCTCGGCTACCGGGCGCTGCCGGTTTCCGCGCTGCCGCAGGTCGACTTTCCGACGATCCAGGTCACGACCCAGCTGCCCGGCGCGGCGCCGGACACGGTGGCCACCCTGATCACCGCGTCCCTCGAACGGCAGTTCGGGCAGATGCCGGGCCTGATCGCGATGACCTCTCAAAGCTCGGAGGGGACAAGCCAGATTACCCTTCAGTTCGACCTGAACAGGAACATCGACAGCGCGGCGCAGGATGTGCAGGCGGCGATCAACGCCGCTGCCGGGACGCTTCCGGCCAACCTCCCGTACCCGCCCGTCTACGCTAAAGTGAACCCCGCCGATGCGCCGATTCTGACGCTGGCCCTGATCTCCGACTCCGTGCCGGTCGACCGCATGAGCGATGCGGCGGACACGCTGCTGCAACCGAAGCTGAGCGAGATCGACGGCGTGGGCAAGGTGACCGTGCAGGGCGGTCTGCGGCCCGCGGTCCGGGTGCGGATCGATCCGGCGCGCCTCGCCGCCTACGGGCTGTCGATGGAGGATGTGAGGACCGCCGTCTCGGCGGCGAATCAGAACGGACCGAAGGGCGGCTTCGACGGTGCCCGACAGGCCTTTTCGATCGGCGCCAACGATCAACTGGTGTCCGCCGATGCCTATCGCGACCTGATCATCGCCTGGCGCAACGGCGGGCCAGTCCGGCTGAGCGCCGTGGGAAGCGTGATCCCTGGCATCGAGAACGACCGAGTCGCTGCCTGGTATATCGACCGCAACCACGTCAACCACCCTTCGGCGGTGCTGGACGTGCAGCGCCAGCCGGGCGCGAACATCGTCGAGACGGTCGAACGGTTGAAGGCGGCGCTTCCAGCGCTACAGCGCGCCATGCCCGCCGGCATCAAGTTGGTCATCGTCACTGACCGGACGGAGACGATCCGCGCATCGGTGCGCGATGTGCAGATCACACTCATATTGTCCGCCATTCTAGTCGTATGCGTCATCTTCGTGTTCCTGCGCTCGCTCCGGGCGACGTTCGTGCCGACCGTGGCCTTGCCGCTGTCGCTGATCGGGACGTTCGGCGTGATGGCGCTGCTGGGGTACGGCCTCGACAACCTCTCGCTGATGGCACTCACCGTCGCGACCGGATTCGTGGTCGACGATGCGATCGTGATGATCGAGAATGTGATGCGCTACATCGAGGAGGGCGCATCGCCGCTCGCCGCCGCATATCGCGGCGCGCGCCAGATCGGCTTTACGATCGTCTCGCTGACCGTCTCGCTGATCGCCGTGTTCATTCCCCTGCTCTTCATGACCGGCGTTGTTGGGAACCTGTTCAAGGAATTCTCTATGACACTGTCGATCGCGGTGGTGATGTCCGCGATCGTATCGCTGACCCTGACCCCCATGATGTGCGGGCAGTTGCTGAAGCCTGCGGCAGCCGACAGGCAAGGCTTGGTTTCGCGCATCACCGAAGCGGCGTTCAACCGGCTGCTGGCGGCCTATCGCCGCACGTTGCATTGGAGCCTGGGGCGTCAAGGAGCAGTCCTTGCGGTTGCCGCGGCGACGCTTGCGGGCACGATCGGGCTGTATGTCCTGGTCCCGAAAGGTTTTCTGCCGCAGCAGGATACCGGCGTGATCGTCGCGGTCACGCAGGCCGCGGAGAGCGTCTCGATCGCCCGCCTGGCCGGGCTGCAGACACAGGTTGCGGAGATCGTAAGCAAGGACCCGGCTGTCACTGGATTGGTCTCGTTCATCGGCGCGGGGCCGATCAACGCCACGCCGAATGTTGGACGGCTGACCATCGCGCTGAAGCCGATCGGACAGCGCGAGCCGGTGAACACGGTGATCGAACGGCTGCAGGCCGCCATCGATGGCGTGCCCGGCATCACCGCCTTTTTTCAGCCTGTGCAGGACATTCAGATCGGCACGCGGATCAGCCGCACACAGTTCCAGTACACGCTGATCGACACCGATCCCGACGAGCTGGCGACATGGGCGCCGAAGCTGCTCGCCCGGCTGCAAACCATGCCCGAATTCGCCGATGTCGCGACCGATCAGCAGGACAACGGATTCCGCACCATGATCACCGTGGATCGCGCGGCCGCGATGCGGGTGGGCGTATCGATGCAGGCGGTCGCGGATACGCTGTACGACGCGTTTGGACAGCGACAGGTGTCCACAATCTTCGGACAGTCGAACCAGTATCGTGTGGTGCTGGAAGCGGACCCGTCCTGGCAGTCGACTCCCGACAGTCTGAAACTGCTCCGGGTCCCCGGCGCGAACGATGCTCAGGTACCGCTATCGGGCATTGCGACCTTCGAGCGGACGACGGTCCCTCTCGTCATCAGCCATCAGGCGCAGTTTCCGTCTGTGACGCTCAGCTTCAACCTCGCGAATGGCGCATCGCTCGGGGACGCTGTGGCGGCGATGGCGCAGGCCGAGAAGGCGATCGGCATGCCATCGACCATCACGGGCAGCTACGCGGGCGATGCCGCCGAGTTCCAGCGCTCGCTCAACGCCGAGCCCTGGCTTATCCTGGCGGCTATCGTCGTGATTTACATTGTGCTGGGTGTCCTGTACGAGAGCTGGATCCATCCGCTGACGATCCTCTCGACCCTGCCATCCGCGGGGGTCGGCGCTTTGCTCGCGCTGATGCTGACCGGCCACGACCTGTCGCTCGTCGCATTGGTCGGCATCGTGCTGCTGATGGGCATCGTCAAGAAGAACGCGATCATGATGATCGACTTCGCGCTAGAGGCAGAGCGCGACCGGGGGACGCCGGCCGAGGCGGCGATCGAGGAGGCCTGCCTTCTGCGGTTCCGTCCGATCATGATGACGACCATGGCGGCGCTTCTGGGCGCCCTGCCGCTGGTGATCGAGCACGGCGCCGGCGCGGAACTTCGCACCCCGCTCGGCATCACCATCATCGGCGGACTGCTGCTTAGTCAGGTGCTGACGCTTTACACGACGCCCGCGATCTACCTGGCGTTCGAGCGAATTCGCCGGTGGCTCGTAGGGACGAGCCCGGCCCCTGCGGCGTAGAGGATGGGGTTCTCATCCGCCTTCATCGCCCGTCCGGTCGCGACGATGCTGCTGTCCATCGGGCTTCTGCTCGCAGGGCTGGTCGCGTATCGCTTTCTGCCGGTCGCCGCTCTACCGAGCGTCGACATCCCGACGATCGTCGTCTTCGCCGCCCGGCCAGGCGCCGATCCGGAGACGATGGCGAATTCCATCGCCGCGCCACTGGAACGGCGACTGGGCGAGATTTCCGGCGTGACCGAAATCACGTCCACGAGTTCGATCGGCAACACCTCGATCGTGGTGCAGTTCGACATCGACCGAGACATCGACGGCGCGGCGCATGACGTGCAGGCGGCGATCAACGCAGCGGCCACCGATCTGCCCTCCGACCTGCCGACCCGCCCCTACTACCGGAAGTTCAATCCCGCAGACGCTCCGATCATGACGCTTCAGCTGTCATCGGACACGCTGAGCACGGCGAAGATCTACGATGCTGCCGATACGATCCTGGCGCAGCGCCTGTCGCAGGTGGAGGGGGTGTCGCAGGTCCAGGTGAGCGGGGCGGAGAAGCCCGCGGTACGCGTGCAGCTCGATCCGCGGCGCCTGTTGGCGGCGGGCATCTCGACCGAGGATGTGTATACCGCGATCCGCAACGCGAACGTGCTGCAACCGACGGGCGGGTTCCAAGCGCCGATGCATGCGGAGAGCATCGGCATCAACGGCCAGATCTCGCAGGCGGAGGACTATGCCGGGATCGTGGTGAAGGCTGCGAACGGCAACGTGGTGCGGCTGGGCGACATCGCGACGGTCATCAACGACGTGGCGAATTCGCGCCTCGCCGCCTGGGCGGGAAGGCAGCCGGCGATCCTGCTGACGATCAGCAAGGAGCCGGGCGCCAACGTGATCGAGACCGTGGATGCAATACGCGCCCTGCTGCCGCAGCTGATGGCGTGGATGCCGGCCGAACTGAAGGTCAACGTCATCGTTGACCGCACGATCACGATCCGGGCCAGCGTGGACGATGTGCAATACACGCTGCTCGCAACGATCGCGCTCGTGCTGGTCGTGATCATGGTGTTCATGCGGCGCCTGACGCCGACGGTTGCGGCGGCGGTGACGATCCCGCTATCGCTCTGCGGGACGCTCGCCGGCATGTGGTTCATGGGCTACACGCTGGACAACTTCTCGCTCATGGCGCTGACGATCTCGGTCGGCTTCGTCGTCGACGACGCGATCGTGATGATCGAGAACATCTTCCGCCACATGGAAGATGGCCTGCGGCCGCGCGCCGCCTCGGAGGCGGGTGCCCGACAGATCGGCTTCACCGTGTTCTCGATCAGCGTGTCCCTGGTGGCGGTGTTCATCCCGCTGATCTTCATGGGCGGTATCCTGGGCCGACTGTTCCACGAGTTCGCGATGACGCTTACGATGGCGATCGCCGTTTCGGCGGCGGTATCGCTGACGCTCACGCCGATGATCTGCGGGCGCTTCATGAACGAAGCCGCGCTCGCAGCGCCCGGTGGAATGTGGGGCCGCATCGACGGCACCGTCGGACGCTTCCTCCTTGTCGTGGATGGCGCCTATGCGCGCAGCCTCGAATGGGGACTTCGGCAGCGGACCTTCATGCTGCTTCTAACGATCGCAACGATCGCATTGACCGTCCGGCTGTATGCCGTGGTGCCGAAGGGCTTCCTGCCGATACAGGATACCGGCCTGCTGATCGGCTCTACGTTAGCATCCCCCGACGTATCCTTCAGGGCAATGGAAGAACGCCAGAAGGAAGTGGTGGACATCCTGCTGGCCGATCCTGCGGTGGACAGCGTCGGCTCTACCGTCGGCGTGACGAGCGGGTGGAGTTCGCTCAACCGCGGGCAACTGACCGTGAGCCTCAAGCCGCTCCGCGAGCGCGGCATCTCGTCGGAGGCGGTGATCGCGCGGCTGCGCGGCAAGCTCGGACGGCTCGGCGGCATTCAGACGTTCCTCTATTCTGCGCAGGACCTCCGCGCCGGCGGACGCCAGGGCGGATCGCAGTTCCAGGTCGCGATGGTGACGCCGGATCTCGCGGAATTGCGGTACTGGAGTTCGGCCCTGCAGGAGGCGCTTTCCGCAACGCCGGGCATCACCGATGTGGCGAACGATCAAGACCGGGCGGGCCCGCAGCTCAACGTCGAGATCGACCGTGACGCGGCGGCGCGATTGGGTGTGAGCGTCTTGGCGATCGACGACGCGCTGAACAATGCCTATTCCCAGCGCCAGATCTCGACCATCTACACGCAGCGCAACCAGTACAAGGCCGTGATCGAGTTCGACCCTGCGCTGCAGAGGGACCCGAGCCTCTTGGACCGGCTCTATGTCGGCAGCGCATCGGGCGCTCAGGTGCCGTTGTCCGCTGTCGCACGCTTTGTGCGCGGCACCGCCCCGCTCGCGGTGCATCACCAGGGACAATATCCGGCGGCCACGCTGAGCTTCAATCTGGCGCCCGGCGTTGCCCTGAGCGAGGCGACGACGGCAGTGCAGGAGGCCGCCGACAGACTGCACATGCCGGCCGATATACGCATCGAGTTCGCCGGAAACGCGCAGTTCCTGCAGAAGTCGCTGGCGACCCAGCCGCTCCTGATCAGCGCCGCGCTGATCGCGATCTATATCGTTCTGGGCGTGTTGTACGAGAGCCTGATACAGCCGCTGACAATCCTGTCCACGCTGCCCTCCGCCGGCCTGGGCGCGCTGCTGGCGCTGCTCCTGACGGGCACGGAACTGTCGATCATGGGCCTGATCGGCATCATCCTGCTGATGGGCATCGTGAAGAAGAACGCGATCATGCTGGTCGATTTCGCTCTGGAATTGGAACGGAAGCACGGCATGACCCCACACGAGGCCATCCACACCGCCTGCGTCGTGCGCTTCCGTCCGATCATCATGACCACGCTCGCGGCACTGCTGGGCGCATTGCCGCTGGCCTGCGCGTTCGGCACGGGCGCGGAACTGCGTCGGCCGCTGGGCATTTCGGTCGTGGGCGGGCTGATCGTGTCGCAGCTGCTCACTCTGTACACGACGCCGGTCATCTACCTGGCGCTCGAACGCCTGGCGCGCCGGCGCCGACGGCCGATCGGCACGCCAGCGCCGGCCGAGTGATCGGCGGTCAGTGACCCGCGGCATTCCCCGAAAAGTCCGGAGCTTTGACCCCGGAGGCAGCAAGCTGTTCGACGAGCGCCTTCTTCAGCATGTTCAGCCCTGCCTCCGATGACGCCTCGGCGCGGGCGACGAGCACCGCCTGCGTATTGGAGGCGCGCAACAGCCACCACCCCTCGTCGGTCGTGACGCGCACGCCGTCCGTATCCGTAACGACGGCGTCCTGCAGGCGCAGACGATCCGCAACTTCGGCGATGACGGCAAACTTGCGCCGATCGTCGCAGTCGAAGCGCAGTTCAGGCGTGTTGACCACATGCGGCAGCGCGCCGCGTACCGCCGACAGTGTGCCCTCCATCCGCGAAACGATGCCGAGAAAGCGGACGGCGGCGTAGAGCGCATCGTCGAAGCCGTACCACCTGTCGGCGAAGAAGATGTGTCCCGACATCTCGCCGGCGAGCGGGCTACCGGTTTCGGCCATCTTCGCCTTGATCAGGCTATGGCCGGTCTTCCACATGAGCGGCGCGCCGCCCGCCGCCGCCACCTGGTCGAAAAGCACCTGGCTGGCCTTGACGTCGGCGATGATCGTTGCGCCAGGGTGGGAACGGAGCACGTCGCGCGCCAGAACGATGAGGATCTGGTCGCCCGGCAGGATATGGCCGCCATTGTCAACCACGCCGATGCGGTCGGCATCGCCGTCGAAGGCGATGCCAAGGTCCGCTTTCTCCGCGGCTACGGCCGCGATCAACTGCTCGAGGTTCTTCGGCACCGTGGGATCGGGATGGTGCGCGGGGAAACGGCCGTCGATGGTTTCGTTCAGCAGGATATGACGGCCGGGCAGACGCTCGGTCAGTCGTTGCAGCACCTCCCCCGCCGCGCCATTGCCGTTGTCCCAGACGACGGTCAGCGTCCGGTCGCCGCCGTCCCAGTCCTGGCAGAGACGTGCGATATAGGCATCGGAAATATCGAGATTGCGCGCCGATCCTGCTGTGGCCGGACCCACATCGCCCTCCGCAGCCATGCGGCCAAGGGTCTGGATCTGCCGGCCGAAGAACGGCTTGCGGCCGATCATCATCTTGAAGCCGTTGTAGTCCGGCGGGTTGTGGCTGCCGGTCACCATAATGGCACCATCTGCCGGCAGCGTGGTCGCGGCGAAATACAACATAGGCGTGGGTCCGCGGCCAATGCGCACCACCTCGGCGCCGCTCGCCCTCAGGCCATCGACCAACGTAGCCTCGAGCACAGGGCTCGACCGTCGTCCATCATACCCGACTGCGACGGTGGCGCCGCCGCATCGACGCACGATGGTGGCGAAGCAGCGGCCGATCGCAAATGCATCCGACTCACGAAGCGTCTCGCCGACACGGCCGCGGATATCGTACTCGCGCAAGACGGTCGGATCAAAAACGTGCCTGAAATCATTCATATTCCGTTTCCGACTTAATGCATGTAGTTCCTGAGAAATGACTGCACCGCGGGAGCGAGATCGGGACGCTTCAGTGCATAGGCGATCTGAGCTTCGAGAAACCCGATCTTGTCGCCGCAATCGAACCGGCGCCCTTCGTAGAGCAAGCCGTGAAACGGCTGCTTGCCGATCAGACGGGCCATCCCGTCGGTCAGCTGTACCTCGTTGCCGGCTCCCCGTTCCATGCGCGCAAGCTCAGCGATCACTTCGGGCATCAGCACATAGCGACCGATGATCGACAAATTGGAGGGTGCCACTTCCGGTGCAGGCTTCTCGACAAGTCCCTTCACCTCGACAAGGCGGCCGTCGATTTTGCCCACCTTCAGTATGCCGTAGCGGTTGGTCTGCTCGCGCGGTACCTCGGAAATGGCGACGACGTTGCCGCCGGTTTCCCGGTACGTCTCGGCAAGCTGGGCAAGGCAGGGCTTGTCGGCGAGGACAAGATCATCGGGAAGAATGATGGCAAACGGATCATCTC